>Ga0184623_10000040_pt1 | contig 45071 bp, 54 predicted proteins | sample PLM1_100_b1_FD_133138 | JGI IMG/M metagenome (GOLD analysis project Ga0184623, IMG submission 133138) | Groundwater sediment microbial communities from an aquifer in East River, Colorado, USA - PLM1_100_b1 | ecosystem: Environmental > Terrestrial > Soil > Riparian zone | place: USA: East River... | reverse complement strand
AATGTAGGATCGATTGTTACAATGTGTACTCCATCAGCTACTCTGGATTATGATGATCTTGCAAGAACTATAGTCAAGACTACTGCCAATTCTGGAAAAACATCTCTTGCAGCACTTATGGGTCTTGCAGAGGGAACAGAAAATAAACAAATTCTTTCCGATGGTGGTATTCCCCACTTTCCATATGCAGAACCAGCAATAAGGACATTGAAAGGTATGTATGATTTTTCTAATTGGACTACAGGAAAAGAAACAGAAATTAAAAAATTTGATGTAGACAAGGAAAAAGTCAAACAAATTTTTGATAATGTAAAGAAGGATGGAAGAAAGAATCTTTTGGAAGAAGAGGGTTACGATGTACTGAATGCATATGGATTTCCAAGAGCAAAAAGTTATCTCTGTACTAATCAGGAAGAATGTGTAAAGAGTGCCGAAGAAATTGGCTACCCCATAGTTATGAAAATCGTATCACAAGATATAATCCACAAATCAGATGCTGGAGGAGTAAAAGTAGGTCTTAAAAATATGCAACAAGTTTCATCCTCCTTCAATGAAATAATTGCCAGTGCAAAGAATTACAAGAAAGACGCAAAAATTAAAGGAGTACTTGTACAGCAGATGATAGAATCCGCCAGAGAGACAATTCTTGGTGCAAAACACGACAAGCTTTTTGGTCCTTTAATCATGTTTGGTCTGGGTGGAATCTATGTTGAGGTTCTCAAAGATGTGGTATTCAGGTTAGCTCCTATTGATGAACAAGAAGCAATGAAAATGGTAGAATCAATCAAAACATTTCAGATACTCAAAGGTATAAGGGGACAACCGCCATCTGATATAAAGAAATTGGTAGATTGCCTCCTGCGACTATCTCAATTGGTGACAGATTTTCCTGAAATAACAGAATTTGATATGAATCCATTGTTGGTACTGGAAGAGGGAAAAGGAGCTTGTGCAGTTGATGTAAGAATTGGCCTTGCCTAAATTACTAATATGGAAATATCTTAATTCTCAATTTTGTAATTCTAACTATTCATTAGTAATCTTTTTACCACATTCAGCACAAAATAGTGCATCGCTTTCATTCTGATAACTACAATAAGAACATTTACCTAATTGATTCGATCCTGAAGATTCTGAATTTTCAAGCAAAATTATATCACCAATTTTGGAAATATTTTTCCACGCAATTTCAACATTTTGATTATTACTCTTTTTAGGAATCTTGAGATTTATCTCCATTTTACCTTTGGAAGTTCTTTTGAGACCAATTTCCTGAACATTACCAATCAACATCGCATCCCAGTCATATGCAGGCATCCCGACAAGAGATTGAATCGAAATAAATTCATTTTGCATAGCTGATGTGGAAGAGGATGATGAGTTCATACTGGTGCTGGGATTTATACTGGTATTTTTTGTATCTGATTCTTCATTTGTCTTTGGCAAATTGGATAAATTAGATTCTTGTCCTTGTTGCAATTCTTCTGGAGCATCAAATTTTCTATATTGTGCAATTGTGCTCTTGCATGAATTACATTTGTATTCCCCTTTTTCATACAAGGTCACACCTTCACCAAGATCTTCATTAGGATTTTCAAAGTTGATACTTGGCGATCCCTCATAATCTTTATCACATTTATTACAATGGTACTTGACAAATCTGTCAGTAGGAAGTCTACCAATACCTGCCAAAAATAACTCTGGCCCACCTAAATTCCCTTTCTTCTGTTCTTCATCCGTAATATGGGCAAGCACATAACCGCCAGAACCACGTAGTTTTTTCTCTCGCAGATCTTGATTTTGACCCCGATCTTCCATCATATTTTTTATATCACTTCTGTTGAATTTAAATTATCAAGTCTAAACTACACGAAAACAAACTTGGTGGCAGGTAGTGAAAAATAGATAATTGATGATATATCGATTACTTTCAATGCTGTTTGATCAAAAGTTTTGTATCATCACACTTATATCTCCCATAAAAGCTCATTACCTTAACTAAAGGTACGGCAGGTAAGTTAAGTGAAATAAACAAGTAAACCTTTCAGATCTTCCGTAACTTTTGTCAAAAACAAGATATGAATTAAAAATGGTTTCATTTGAAGAATTAGGTCTAAATATGTCCATAGTTAGGGCAATTAAAGAAATAGGAATGAATAACCCCTTTCCAATCCAAGAATATTGTATTCCACTTATTTTAAAAGGTAAAGATGTGATAGGACAGGCACATACAGGTACCGGAAAGACTGCTGCATTCTCTCTTCCACTAATAAATAAAATAAGAACAAAAGGACCGATCCAGGCTCTAATTATTGTTCCAACAAGAGAATTAGCTATGCAGGTCACAACTGAAATTAAAAAGTTTTCAAAATATATGGGAACAAGATGTTTAGCTATCTATGGAGGACAGAGCATTAACATACAAAAAGATGAACTTAGAAGGGGAGTACAAATTATCGTTGCAACACCAGGCAGACTAATAGATCATTTAAAGCAAGGTACGATTCAACTGGACAATGTAAATTATGTAATTCTAGATGAAGCCGATAGAATGCTTGATATGGGATTTATAGATGATATAAAATTCATTCTTTTTTATGTAAATGAAAGAAGACAGACATGTTTATTTTCCGCGACGATGCCTGTGGAAATTATAAGATTATCTCGTGAATATATGAAAGATCCACAACAAATTAGACTTAATGAGGCTGAAATTAGTTTAGAAACTATCGATCAATCTTATCTAATTGTGGAAGAACGAGAGAAATTTAAACATCTTTGTAATTTTATTAAAAATAGAGAAGGACAACAAACTATTGTTTTTGTTGCTACAAAACAAAGAACTCAGAGGATAGCCGATGATTTGAATAAACAAGGATTTCGAGTAATTACAATTCATGGAGATTTATCTCAAAGACAGAGAGACTATTCAATGCATAGATTCAAAAATGGAAGTGAAGATATACTCGTGGCCACTGATATAGCTGCAAGGGGAATAGATGTACCAGCTGTGGGGAATATTATCAATTATGATATACCTGAAGATCCACTGATATATTTCCATAGAATCGGTAGAACTGCAAGAGCAGGCGGAAGTGGTAAAGCAATTTCATTAGTTTCAAGTAGTAGATATGAAGATTTTTCGAGGATTTTAAAACGTACAGAACTACCAATCAAGAGACTGAACGACGAAATAGGAATTGAAGTTCCCACATTATATGTCAGTAGAAACAGAGTTAATAGACAAAGATCCTTCGAGTACAATAGTCAAAATAGAAGAAGATTCGGCGGCACTAATAGAGGGATTAATAGGGGTCGATACCATAATGGCAGACAGTATAATCATAGTCAAACTAAAAGAGGATAAGTAAATAAAAATAATATTTTATAAAAGAACAACAAACATCATTTCAATAGCGTATAATAACAAATAAAGATAAAAAGAAAGTTAGTTAGGAAAATATTCGATAAACTTAATTATTATTCATTATACTAGTATCTGGATGCTTACTAGCACTTCAAAATACATTACCATTGCTACTGTAGTTTATCTAGTTGCTTTTTTTGCATTTGCTTCAGGACTAGTAAATTCAATTATAGAAGGCTCACGATCCAAAGAATTTATTATTCCTTCAAGATCAATTCAGACTATAGGCGAGACTATTGTAATAGTTGTGATACTATTTATGGGAATGTTTGGTGCATATTTGCTTTATAATTCAGGGAAAACAACTACATCAAAGAGTCAATGGGGGCTTTTAAGTGGAGGATTTACTGTTCTCACTATTGCATTGATTGTTGGTTTCAGTATAGTTAAGATTAAAATACTTGGCTAAGTCCATCTTAGGACTTTATCTTTTATGGTAAAATTTTTTTGATCTATCTTTGGATGTCTGAGGATTGTAACTGAAAGATCATTAAGATCTCTAATTTTAACATAAAAATTGAAAGAACTTTTCTTACTAAGAAGTCTATTGCTTGTTATCACTTCCTTTCTCTTATAACGGATCATACTCGTTACCAAAAATGGGATATTGAAATGTGATGTATGTTTTAAAAGCATCATAAGAAAAAAGTAAAGTAATTGATTCAAACTTCCAATTTTCAATCTATTGTTTGAGCTCAGTATTATCTTATTGTAAAAAAGATTGTAAAATGAATTTATAGAATCAAAAATAATTAAACAACATTCGTTCATTGATTTTATTATATCAACTATAATTACATCTAAAATATCTTCAGATGGGAGATATATTTTCAAATCGCTAGATTGAGATTGGTAAATATGATCACCTATTTTTTGTATTTCCATGGAAGGAATCAATCCAGCTTTGGCATAAGAAGTAAATGCCGCATCAAGGTCTATGTAAACTATCTTACTGTGATTGTCATTATGGAGTTGATTCTGAAATTCTAACATAATTGATGCAATTAGACATATTTTTGCATAAGGATCATCATAAATCAAAGTATTAAATCCACTATTGTCCAGTATTTCAGAAATCATGATACTTATTATAATGAATTATTAAGAGGGGTTATAATGGATTATGATGAATCAATGGAAAAAGATATAGAATTAATTCGTAAGGATTTTCCGGTTACGAAAAAAAAGATCTATATGAACTGTGGTTCATTTGCTCCAATGCCATTGTATACTATAAAGTCAATTACTGATTTTCTAGTAAGATGTTCCGAAGAAGGACCAGACTCGACCTCTGCTCAAGAATATATTACATCGCTTATGAAAGAGCTTCGAATTCTTACAAGTCAGCTCATAAACTGTGAACCTGAAGAAATAATCTTTACTCAAAGTACTACTGAGGGATTAAATTATGTAGCATCAGGTCTTGATTGGAAAAAATCAGACATAATTATTGCAAGAGGCGGGCTTCATGAACATTATGCTAATTACTTTCCATGGTTAAATATTTCCAAAAAACACGGTGTTAAGCTGGAAGAAATTAAAATTGATAGTAACGGATTCTTCGATCTTGACAAGATTGATAAAACTGCAAAAAACAAGAACATAAAACTGATAACCCTAAGTCATGTTCTTTATAATAATGGTGCAATAATGCCCGTTAAAGAAGTCGGCAAAATTGCAAAAAAGCAAAACATGCTATATTCTATTGATGCAGCCCAGTCAGTAGGTACAATTAATGTAGACGTAAAAAAAATAGGATGTGACTTTCTGGCTTTTCCTGGCTTCAAGTGGATATGTGGACCCCCGGGCATCGGAATCTTTTATTGTAAAAAAGAATCTGCGGAGTTGCTAACTCCTAAATATATTGGAGGAGAATCTGCAATTATTACCCAAGAAAAAAACTTGGTATATATTGATTCTCCGCAAAAATTTCAAACCGGTTTTAGAAACTATGTTGGCATCGCTGGACTTGTATCCTCATTAAAGTACATTCAACGCTTAGGTGTTAACAATGTAAGAAAAATGAATATGAATGTAGCCAATGAAATAATTGAGGAGCTAGGAAAGATTCGTGGCATCTCCATCTTTGGACCTGAAGATGAGAAGCTCAGAACATCAATGATATCTTTCGTCATAGATTCTGTCAGTCCAAAGATTACAGTATCTAGTCTCCAAGAGAGAGGAATAATTGTTGCAGAGAGGGATATTGTTGGAGGTGGAAAGAAAAAAGCAGTAAGAGCATCTCCACATTTCTTCAATACATCAAATGAGGCATCCACATTTACTCAAAATATTAAAATTATTCAGAACATGTTGGGTTGATTCTTTTTATCTTTTCCCGTCTGACCTTCTATTACGATCATTGTCAGTGTGGATCTAACCTTATCTATTCTTCTGACATGCCATGTTATCGTTTCTCTAAGCTTGTCCATAGTGTCTGCAGAAATCTTTACAATTATATCATATACTCCATAGACTCCACTTACCTCACTTACTCCAGGTAGCTTTTTTATTTCTTGTAATATTTCCTCCTCAGAACCAAGATCACAATTTATTAAAACATACGCTGTTGGCATACTACTAGACTATAGTTTAAGGAGTATTAAAACTCGATGCAGATGTAAATTTAAGATATTTCATTGTGTTTTCCTATTCCCAAATTTTAGATTTGGTTTATCAATATATATTTTGTATTTTTTATTCTACTGATAAACCCTTGTCAATAGCAATCGCTCTTATGGGTGAGCCAGACGCGCCAAATAATTTGAGTGGTGTTATTATCAGTGTAAAATATTGGCTGTTTAACTTGCCCAAATTACACAAATTCTCCACAACCAATATTTCCTTAGATAATAATATTTTATGTACAGGATAATTGTTATCCGAACCTCTATCAATACTAGGTGAATCTATACATACAGCATTTACTTTCTTATTAACCAGATATTTCGCTGCATCCTCTGCAAGACCAGGATTGTCACTAAAAAAATAATCCTTATCTACTTCATTCTCCCACAAAGTGGAAAATACAATGCTGTCTCCTTCCTTTATGCTGACGTTAGATGCTTCTATTTCACTTGCGGTAATTAGTTGATTGGATCCTTTCTTTATCTTAATTAGAATAGCGTTAGAAATGAATCTGCTAACTGCTATTTTGTCAATTGATGAAACATGTCTAACAAAATGAGATGGAGCATCCATATGAGTGCCTGTATGAGTACTCATAAAGATCACCTCTGAATCATAACTATGGACATCCATTTTAGTCCAAGTAATAAATTTGGGTAATGGTGAACCTGGAAAGACTTTGGTGTCATTTTTTACTTCTCTAGTTAAGTCTAATATCATCGGTAAGCATATCTAGTTATGATTTATTCATATTTCTTTTCCCCTTACGACTGGATCTGATTATTCCATTTACAATGATAATACTCAAGAATCCAAATGAACCAATTAACACATACAAGACTCCTCTATGAGCTATTTCAGTTAATTCGTCTATGATCATTTCTAATGCCATTTGGAATTAAGATCAATTAATAATTGAACAAATAAAATATTTGCTATGAGTCATTATTCATTTAATCCAAGTCAACAATTATTACCAAAAAATCATTGACGGAAAATAAAGAAATTATATTAATTTACTTAGTAGTTTCATATCATCATATTATTCGTTTTATTTTAACCAACTCCAAATTTGAATTCCTCTAATTACACACTGTTTTCTAATAATTTGCCTTGCTCTTCTTGCAGCCTCAACCTCATTGACCGATTTTGTTCTTAAAAATTGTACCAATAATTCTTCATAAAGTTTTTTTGCTCTCTCTTCAGAAAATTCTTTGTATACTTTCTCACCACTTGATTTATTCGATATTTTTTTTGCTCTCTCATCATCTTGAGTCATAGACTGATCTAATCCTTTTAATTCTGCATATTCTAATTTACAATCATGACAATTTTCATCAAAAAAATTCTTGTGGATATTACATGGATACAACTAACTAATATTATTAAAAGTTAGATTTAAGGGAAGTGTATGTATAAAAGATAACATTCACATTAAACTAACTAAATCAAATATTAAATCTTATTTTTAACAACCTTAAACTTAAAATGAAGATTGGTAATGAGTAGGTACGATAGTGACGAGACTATCAAACTTGGAATTGTCGAACCTATTGTTGGTAGCTGTGATATATATATCGGGGAAAGCTGGGAAAGTAGATAATATAATACCGATCCCATAAACCATGACACGATAGCAGGATATCCTATCTTGATCAGGTTGTTACCATACATCATATCATTCTGATATCTACAACGCTTAAGTACGAAATAGTCGGTTAACAAGACTCCAAATAAGGGAATAAACAACGCCCCTATTAACAACAAAAATTGTTCATACCCTTCAATTGATATAAAAATAGCTAAAATAGTACTTGCAATAGAAAATCCAATAATTAGATGTCGTTGATTTAGATTATGAAAGATACTTTGTGAAGAAATCGCTGCAGAATATATATCTGCAAATGCATTATCCACCTCATCCACAAGCATAACCAACAGAATAAATCCGAATAAGATTGCCTGAATTGAAATAATAATCGATGAAATATCTCCAAATCCCAATAACAATCCGCCAAGATAAAAAAGTATATTTGTTATTGAAAATCCAACTAAGGTACCTACAAAGGCACCTTTACTTTTCTTTGCAAATCTGTTGTAATCAGAAACAAGGGGCATCCAAGAGATAGGCATGGCAATTACAATATCAAGAGCAACAAAGAATGACATATCTTTACCAACGACGGATATCGCATTTGGAAGATTTTGAGATAACAGAGTGATTAAGATTATAATTGTAGATCCATAAACTATCCATATTGCAAACTTTGATAGCCATTGTTTTACCAAAAATAGAGGACCAAATATACCAAAAAGGGTAATAATTACTCCAAATATAATATTCCATACAAAAGTAACGTGTATATTTGTTAATTGTTGGGCAGCTTTTGACAGTATTAAAATCTCAAACGTAGTCCAACCAATAAGTTGTATTACATTTAGTATAGCGGCAAAATATGAACCATACAATCCAAAAGCTGGTCTTATTCCAATAAGAGATGGTACAGCATGATCACTTCCTATTTTTCCTGCCATTGATAAAAGGACGGACCCAGCGATTGAACCAATTATTATTGCAAGTATTGCATGATAAAATGGAGCATCGGACAAAAAGGACCCAGCAGAAAAAACTAATAAACCTACACCAAGACTAGACCATAAAATAAAGTAGTCAAAACCTCCAAGAATTCTATGTTTTGGAGGAACAGGATCGATTCCCCATTTTGGTAGTTTAGGGACCATATGGTGTTGATTACTACTTTTTTAATAAATATAAATTAATCAAACAAAATAATTTGGTCTAATTTGACGATACAAAAACTAAATCAAAAATCAAACTCATTTAATATATATATCATAAATTTTTTACGTAATGTTAAAATGCTAAAACTGTGTATATTATAATATGTCAATTTGCATAATGTGTCTCAAACTGTATGATGAAAAGAATGTAAATCTTCAACGAAAAATAGTAAATGACAAAGATTTTTGCAATGAATGTTGGAGTGAATTTATGAATATTGAGTGATATCAGTTAAAAATCTCATTATTTTTCATTATATAGTAAGATCAACTAAGAATTCCATTTTTCCTTCTTAATATCATATTCCTCTCTCGAATACCTTATAGTGGCTGGATGGCCCATAACAACGACATTAGGAGGCACATTTTTTGTTACAACCGCTCCCATTGCTACCACGCTGTTTTTTCCAACACTTATCCCGGCCTTAAATACTGCTCTTCCTCCAATTATCGCACCGTCCTCCACCATCACCCCAGTCATTTTTGGACTCATAGGATAAGGATCATTTGTGAAAGTTACACAAGGGCCGATGAAAACATTTTTTCCAATTGTTGTTAAAGGAGGAATATAAACAGAACCTTCAATTCTTGTATTGTCTCCTATTTTTACATCATAATCTATGTGTACAAGTGAACCAATAGATACATTGTCCCCTATCTCAGTATTGTTACCAATATAGCTGAAATGCCAAATCTTTACATTCCTTCCTATCTTTGCACTTTTTGAAACAAAGTTTATTAAATTATTATTGTCCTTTTCCATATTTCGTCAATTCTACTATGATTAATGTCATACTATATCTACATTCAATTTATAATTCCTTCATAATTTCTCGTGTACAATTACAACATTTACAAATGCCATGGATTTCCATTTTTTGTGATTTTATTGGGAATTTTTTCCTGCCATTTTTGTAAAAATTCAATATCTTTTTCTTTTTCACGTAGCTCATCTGGTAACATGACTGGAATTTCTTCAATTATGGGATAAAACCTTGAACACTGTGAACAAAACAGTACTCCCTCATTTATCACAGTTTCATTAATAGTTGTATCTTCGGTAGTATCAATTTCAAACAATTCTAATGGATAGGATTTATCTATGGGACACGCTAGAATATCTAGCATTGATCGTCTCATAACTAGGTCTTGATTATCACATCTTATTATTTCATTTCAATTCTAAATAAATTGGTGACCCAGTATCACTTGAAAGAAGTGCGGCCTCAGCTACTTTTGTAACATTTGTTGCTTCTTCAGAAGTAACTACTGGCCTTTTCCTTCTTCCTTCTATTACATCAATAAAACTCTGTAATTCTAGTATAAGGGGCTCTTGAAACTGTTGTCTTCGAGGAATAATGGTTGCGTCACCTTGATCAATTTTTATCTCCTGAGTAATAAAATCACCATTTACAGTACCTTCAGTACAAACAGCTGAAAATGTTCTAACTTTCTTTGGTGTGACCCAATTTGAGGCAATTATCGCAACCTTTTGATCCTCAAATCCTAGCATTATTGTTGCAAAATCCTCGTACAAATGAAATTTTTTCCCTGCTCTGGCAAAGACCATATTTGGACCTTTGCCGAAAAGAAACATAGCAGTATCAATGTCGTGAACGGATGTATCATATATCACACCTACATCCTTGATGTGTAAAGGCATTCTATTTTCCCTGTGGAACTCCATCATCAAAAGATCACCGTAAATTTGTTCTTGAATTATCTTCTTCAAATCCTGAACAGCAGGATTAAACCTTTCAACATATCCACAGGTTAATACCACCTTGGCCTTTTCCGACAAGTCCGTCATCTCTTCACATTCTTTTGAAGAAAATGAAAGAGGTTTCTCCACAAATACGTGACAACCATTTTCAATTACCTCCTTTACTACTGACAAGTGAGATTTGGTTGGTGTGCATACTAAACAGGCATCCAATTCTCTTTCATTTGAAAAAAGATCCTTTATAGATGAATAAAATTTTGTATTATATTTTTTTGCTATTTCCTTTGCGCGATCACCTGATAGATCACAAACAGCTTCAAGAACTTCCATATTGTGAAGGACTCTAACATGATTCTTTCCCCAACCGCCTACTCCAATCACAGCAATTTTTGGTCCACCGTTTTTATTTTTTACCAAGTGGGCGTTAGCCATCCCATAAATTTTTCAGATTTTCCAACCACAACCTTTTCATAATTTTCTCTTATACTTCTAGTCACCATTCCCTCTTTTCCATTCCCAACAACATGTCCATCAATCTTTGTAATTGCAATTATTTCAGCAGCAGTCCCCGTAAGAAATATCTCTTCAGCTAGATACAATTCTGTCCTTGAAATTGGACGTTCAACAACTTCATATCCCATCTCCTTCGCAATTATTATGGTAGTATTTCTTGTAATCCCTTCTAATATTGAATCTGATAACTGTGGCGTGTGAAGTTTTCCATTTCTGACAATAAATATATTTTCTCCGGATGCTTCGCTTACACATCCATTCCTATCAAGTAGTATAGACTCATCATATCCATTTCGTCTGCATTCTTGAGTTGCTAATACAGAATTAAGATAATTGCCAGAGGCCTTTGCCATTGGAGGTATAGAATCGTCATCAATTCTTCTCCATGAAGAAATGCATACAGAGATGCCATCGCCCTTAAAATATTTTGCAAACGGAAAAATTATGATAGTTGTATGAGTGGGAGAATTCTTAGTGATATTTAGATCGATTCCGTGTAGACCAACAAATGTTAGTGGCCTAATATAACATGACTCTTTTATAGAATTTTTTTGAATTAATTCTACAGTGGCATTGCAAAGTTCATCAGCAGAAAATTTTGTTGTAAAGGAATAAACATTAGCCGATTTATGTAGTCTTTCCATATGTTCCTTAAGTCTGAATATATATAAATTATCATCAGATGAGTATGCACGTATACCTTCAAAGACTGCTGTTCCATAATGTAGGGCATGTACCGTGATGGGAACCTTGGCTTCTTCCCATTTTAGATATTGTCCATCGAACCAGACTAGGTCTACACCCTTATCCTTCATAATGGCAAGTCAATAATTGGATAATAAAAGTATTCAAATCTTGTGTATTGAGAACATTCTAATGCAGAATACCTTCTGTAGGGAACTTCATCCCAAATATTTTAATAGTTTTGTCTAACGCTTGAGCAAATTTTTCAACAATGTTCCAGTTTTCCGTAATTATACGAACAACGGTCTTTGGTACCATGTCTTGCCATGATTCTTCTTTCAAAGTATCTTGAATATTTGTGTCTTTGTGATAATTTGGGTGGTTATTATGATTTGAGTGATCAAAACTATTTCTCATATTGCTGTTATGCTCGTCCTTCCTCAAATTTTTTAGAGCTTCTCTGTACAATAATTCTTTCACATTTGTTGAAGATATTTCGAGTCTTTTTGCCTTAATTGGATGAAGATTATAGAAGCGCAAAGCTATCCTTTCAGCTTTGTCCCCTGTATACGAAATAAATCGGTCTTCCAGGACATCATGGAGAATTCCACTGCGTATCGCCCATGAATACGGAGAAATAATTGGTGGAAGGTATTTGATAAATGGAGATACAAACTTGTAATGAGGCAAAATTTCTATATTATCCTGACCGTCAAACAAGCTTTGTAGCATCTTCTTTCTTAATTCATAGGGAAATGGAAAAGTTCTAGTGTTTATTTCTCTACCTTTTTTCAAAAAAACTACTGGGAAAACATAAACATGATAATCTTTAGCTAATTGAGAAATTATTTTTTCATGAGCATTTGTTATTGGATTTAAATGAGCAAGATAAAGTGCGGCAATATTTTCCAATTATTAAATACTTGAGGAAGAGATATAATAACAAAAAGTATAGGAGAAAGTTACCTATGCTTTCTTTACTTCAATTTCTATTGTAGAGACATTCCTTGTTCTGCCATCTTCTCCTTGGAGCGTTTCTGAGCCAATCCTAACATCACCTATTGTATATCCTGCATTTTCCATTCTCTTGAGAATTATTTGTGAAACATCGACTGCTCTTCCGATACTTAAACCTCTTGCTTTGATGGTAACTGTTGGCATATTTGCTAGTTGAATAAGTGTAGAGGTTACATATGCCATCAGAGGTTTCTTGCCTATGTATATCGAATCGCGGGGTCCATCTCTTTGTGGTTGTGTATTCTGTGCATTCTGTGCATTCTGTGCATTCTGTGCATTCTGTTGTACTTCAGACATAAAAAACCATTAGTCGAAAGGATAATTTAAATCTAAAAGATGTTACCTGATTAAAAAAATATTCGTATCATAATCAGTCAGGTTGATGCAATATCCTGCGCTAAGAAAGATCCTGGTGCTCAAATGTAAATAAAATGATAATTGAAATTGCTAAATCTCGTGATTATATATCTGGTTTACATTTGTAATAGTAATCTATGAAAAAGAAAGCTATAAAAAATGAAACTAATGCTGAAGATGGACAGAGTGAATCAATTACAAATGAAGATTCTAACATCGTCCAAAATGCAGAATCTAACTCTGAAATTCCAACAACTGACAATAATATTGAATCGATAAATGCGAAAAAAACAACCACAAAATCAAACTCAAACGTCAAAATTGAAGATTATGACTTGATTGTTAACAGTCTAAGGGATGCCACTACTTCATTCAAAGATATAATTTTCTCCATCAGTAAGAAAGCCCAAGAAATAAAGGATAAGGCCGAAGAAACTTTTACAGTAGGCGCAAAGAGAGATGCACGAGATATCCAAGCTCTTGGCAGTTATGTAGAAAATGTCACCAATGGTTTTGAAGATACTATGGTTGAAATTAAGAAGAGAAATTATGGTGATGAGGAAAAGCTCTTGAAAGGTTATAAGAAGCTACTAGAAGAACAAATTAGTTTCATTAATGCAAGAATAGAACTCGTAAAGAGACTTAAATCTAGATAACCTAACAATAAAAATAGTATAGTACAGCATATTTTTATAAAAATAACACTCATTCATATACAAATTTACCGTTGAATAGAAACAATATGATCCAATTTACAATCATTTCATAATATTCATATTATGATACATATTCTAGCTTAAGAATATTTAAGGGCATATATCTAATCAATACTAGAATTAGATGACATATTTATTCACCGAAATAGATCAAAACAGAATATCAATCGTATTATCAATTCTTACAGTTTTTGCAATTTTTCATGTAATGATAGACTTCGTTGAATACAACCTAGCCTTTGGTTCATTCCATGAGAATCCAATGATTCCAATACCTATTTCAGAATCAGAATTTCTGACGTATGATGATATTATTAGCGGATTTAGCTTGAAATATCCTCCTGATTGGGAGAGAGCCCAACACATTGACAAATCGGTTACATTTCTTGCCCCTAAAGAAAATAGTTCAGATATAAATCCGGCAGGTCTTGGTATTATGTTTAAAGAAATAGTATCAAATACGACAAATACGACACTGGCTTCAATCACTCAAACACAACTAAGCACCTTGAAAAATCTATATCCTGACATTAAGGTACTGGAATCCATTGAAACTACATTTCTAGGACACCCTGCACATAAGATTATCTTTACAGCAACTGATAATACGCAAAATATGCGAAAGGCAATGCAGATATGGTTTAAAGAAGAAACAAAGAAATATCTGATGACATACAAATCAGATAACGAGAGGTTCTCAAAATATCTACCAACTATTGATAAGATGTTGAATTCTTTTTATACATACAAAAATTAGCTAAAATATAATATGAGTTTTATTCATATCTAGTAAAATTATTTGGCTTATTTGACGAAACGTACATCATAAATCCCAATTACTGAATTAGCGATTACCTCGTTTTCACTCCTCAGGAAGTTTTGAAATGCTTAAAAGATCCTCTATATTTTCTTCGCTAACACCTTTTTTCGTCAGTTCTCTTCTCAGTTTCTTTTTATCCTTTATCTTCTGAGGCACATTTCTGGTAAACTGAGTTATATAATCAATGAATTGGGGGTCATCAATGGTGGCATTATTAAATTCAGTACTTGCATTTACCGTTAACGATTCATAATTAGGATTTATTATAATTGAGTTTGTTAATTCAGTTTGCTTAAGATCAGCTCCACCAAGGTCAACCCCCACCAAACGAGCACCACCAAGATTGGCCCCCACGAGCCGAGCACCACCAAGATTAGTCCCCACGAGCCGAGCACCCACTAAATGAGCATCTCTTAGATTAGCTCCCCAAAGACGAGTGCTCACTAGATTAGCTCCCCAAAGACGAGCACCAACAAGATCAGCACCACCAAGATTAGTGCCCACGAGCCGAGCACCACTTAAATTAGCACCCATCAAATCCGCACCACTTAAATTAGCACCCATCAGGTCCGCTCCATCTAGGTCGCTACCACTTAAATTAGCACCCATCAAATCCGCATCTCTCAGGTCCGCATCTCTCAGGTCCGCATCTCTCAGGTCCGCATCTCTCAGGTCCGCATCTCTCAGGTCCGCATCTCTCAGGTCCGCATCTCTCAGGTCCGCATCTCGCATAGTTAAAATCTTAAATTCTATTGCTCTCTTATCATTGAATTCATTAATCTTTCCACTTTGTAGTAACTTTACTGCTTCATAGTTTATGCTTTTTCTGTGCATAGTACTTGGTTCAATAACCACCTCTATCGCATGTTTATACACACTCCAATCCTGTATGTTCCTCAAAGTACCTGAATTTTGTACCAAAAAATTCCATAAATCTGAATCTGTCTTAAAATCACGCAATACTTTCCATACTTTCATATCACCTTCATCTTTTTTTCCTCCATACAAATCCAAACTCTTAAAACGTGTTTCGTCATCCATCTTGAGATATTTATCTAATCCTTTAAAGAAACTTTCATCTGATTTTACTAATATATTACAAAACTTGTTCCATCGTAAATGAATTGCTTGTATTACTAACAATTCTTTTGCTTCAAAATTTTTCTTACTGGAAAAAATTAATTCTTTTGCTTCAAAATTTTTCTTACTGGAAAAAATTTCATGTGCAACAATAAAGTTGTTCAAGAATCTCTTAATTTCTCTTGGGTTGTTATCTACTGCCACAGAAATTAGCTCTATATTTTTATCTATAACCTCTTTGACTTTCTCATGAATCATACCTTTTTTTATAAAGTCTCTGACTAATTTTACAATATCCTGATTACTCCATTTCGGTAAAGTTATAGGTACTTGAATTAGGTTTTTAATATAAAGTTCTCCTTCGGTACTAGTTTCATTATTTTCTATATCACTTAATTTAACCATCATGTCCTGACTTATTCCAATAATGTAGATAAAGCCGTCAATGTCATGAAAAACTCTTATGAATTCTAATATTTCTAGAGCCTTCTTTGGAGAGCATTTATCCAAATCATCAACAAATACAATAATCCTGAAGGCAGGATTATCTAGGCGCAGATTCTTTATTTCTTTCCTGATGTCCTCAAAACCATCAAAATAGACAGTATCCCTATCTAATTCTGCAATTAGTTGAATCTTTGAATTAAATTCTTTCTTAAAAGAATCAAACATTTCTTGTGAAATTTCATCCTCTTCTGATACATATTTTGTTACAATAGAGGTTAGAATGTCTGGAGTCTTCTTAAGAAAATTTATTGCACTTGTTTCTAATTTCTGTTTTAAATCATCGAATTGTTTCTCAGCCGGTAACGCATACGCTATAGTTTTCAACATTGAAACTAGTGCAAATGGTTCCCGTCTATATCGCCATGCCTCGAGTCTTACTATGATTAAATCCTTGTCAGTTTGAAGGGCTTTATCGATAGAATTTATTAAAGTTGTCTTACCAGCTCCCCAATCTCCAAAAATTCCCATGGTAAATTTTGGATAAGAGTTTTTTACTATGTTGACTATGGCATCACGATATAAATTGAAATCAAGAATCGGGTCAATCGCTATATCGTCCGTTAAGATTAATCCCCTTTGAAATAGTTCATCCTCTCTAGACAAAATCACATCTTACTTTAAACTTATTTCATTTTTAAGTATTTGTTGTTGATGTAAAGGTAAATAGCATATTTTGAAATTTCATTCATATAAACAATTTAGACTATGTATCAGCTAACAGTATTTAATAACATAATAATAAAAATCAAATGAAATCCGAACGCGATTCAGAAGTTATTGGATTTTGAGCGAAGTTGATATCTCTGGATTTGAATAGTTTTGGCGATGGATTCATCAACAGATTGATCAATTTTTGGATTAAATTTATACATATACACATGAATCCAAATGATTACTAAGTTAAGGACTTGTGGCTTGAATTTCAAAACATTTTAGATAAGTTAAATAATGATATCCAATAGTGATAAATACTATAAAATAGTAACACTGTACTGCAATGGGAAATTCTTTTCCATCTTAATTCAGCAGATTCTTAACTAATATTTTTTACTACTGAAGAGGATTAATAGAATGCCCTACTATACTATCGCCTTTTAACATAATACAGCAAGGACACTTTTTATCTATACACACTGCTGCTTGTTCATGTTTACAAACAGAGCATATACAAGATTGCTGTTGTATCTTGCTTAACTCTTCAATTTCTTTCTTTTGTTTCCGCGCCCTTTCATCAGCATATAGCCATAAGAAAACCACAGGTATTCCTATTGCAAAGAAAATGATCATTGTTCGTACAGGGACTCGTAAAACAAACAATGCCAACCCAAAAATCAAAGCCCCTATACCAAGGGTTGCAAGCCAGCGATTCGTAAGGTTATCAATATCCATATTCAAACCATTTCCTATCTAACATATGTTGCTTCCTTCTTATCATATTGTTCCCATTGATCATCTCTAAATCCTTCATTCGAACTACCATCATCTGATATCAGGTTTTTCTTTTTCTTTTTCCTTCGTAGCATTCTCACTTCTTCGAGTATTTCTCTTAATTGACCTTCGGAGATCTTTGCTATTCTAGCGTCGCATTCTATGCCTCTTGAATCAAGAACCTGCTCTGTTAGACTAATTATCTCCTCTTTATCCCGTTCTTCATCTTGAGTTAACATATTTGCACTTTTAAAGCGGAAGAAGGCAAACTCGCTCATCTCTATTATAATTACGGCGTACTTGTTATTATTGATTGAGCTAGTCTTTACTTCAGGAATGGCTCAAACTAAAGACAGTAGATTGCGTACTCCATTTTGATAATTTACATGGTTAGATTATAATTATTTGTAGATGTCTATTTTTGCTGCTTATCAGTCTCAAAAGTCCAATTCCTTTTATATGATTCATCTTGCAGATTGAATCCCTTAAAGAGTTGAAAATAAACTTCTTTGATTATCTTCTGATTATCAATATCCGATTGAATCCACAAGAATTCAAAGATGGAAATCAGGGAGTTGAGCTTTATTTCATTATTGGAATAAACACTTGGTCCAATTATACGTTCAAAATTTTGATTAGATTTAACTACTGTAGAAATGTCAAGAAATGTCCTTCTATCAAAGATCATTGTTGTCATTTTTGTTTGTAATGCTTTTTGTAAATATTGAACAGAAACATTAGGAAATTTCTTATTAAATATGACTTTTAATTTGTCTTTAATTTTATTATTTTCACTATATACTATTACCCTGACTTTTATACCTCTACTTGTGGCATCCTGTAATAAATTCAATATTCCTGCTTCCTCCGAATGGGTCAAAACTTCGTATTCTGAGAATAGGACTAGTATCTCTTCTATTGATGATGTGATTGATCTTCTGATAAGACCAAGTATCTCTAATGGTTTTGTAATATTATTTGTAAATGATTTTCCATGACCATACTCTATTTCTTTAATTTTCTCTTTGAAAGGTAATGCAATTCTCCAAATGGAATCAAAAAGAAATCTCTGGGCAGATACGAACGACTGGTTAGATACATGTAACAACCTTGTTTTATTTTTCGCAGTGGAAAGATAAGCTAAAAATTCAGTTCCATCGACCAATACAATATTACATGCAACCTGATCTAAATGTCTAACATCAAAATATTTTATAATTTCTCTATAGAATGAAATATCTTTCATACTTATGTCTGTAATCAATCTTAATTTCAATCCTGATTGTCTGAGATGAATTAACTCCAGCAATAGTCTTTCAGGATCAATAACTGTAGAAAAATCGCTGCTAAAGAAACAGTCTATACCTATTGTGGTTTTGGATATTATCTTTAATATCTTTTCCATTACCTCCGAGTCTGATTCATTTATTTCAACATCAGCAGGGCAATTATTTGGCAATAAAGTAACATGTATTAAAATTAATTATCATATAAAACATATGTAGCCTGACAATCTATTATTATAATCCACATTTATGCATCAAGCAACATAAATTTAGTTTATTTTCTATGAACGACAATCAATTATAGTAGATGACACTATCTCGCCCTATGCCAGTATTTTTAGATGTCCACAAGGTTCCTTTTGGAGAGGAGCATTTGAAAGAATTATGTGCCTCCCCTAGGGATGAATTTGGTGTAAGTCACGTCAATCTACTCTACAACAAGGATGCAGATGTTTGTTTTTGTTTGCTTGATGCACCAGACAAAGAGGCTGTTGAAAAACATCATGCAAAAGCTAATGTGAAATGCGAGTGGATAACTCAAGTTACACTTGCTAAAAAAGACTTTGATTCAGACAAGTGAATATTTTTGAAAATATAGTTGAATGTTCATAAATTCATCAAAAACAGAGATTGATAAAACTTACAACATTACATTAAACCTTCAACAGGAGCAAAGCCATGATAATATGGAATTTGCCCCAATTCATCCTTAGGTGGAATCTCTACAATAGAAATAAGATGACCCTCAGGATCCTCAATAATTGCATGTTTTCCGAAAGATTCTTGGGTAATCTTTTTATAAAATTTGACTTGCTTATCTTCCAGCTTTTTACACACAGATTCCAAGTTACTGACATTGAATCCCACTAACATATTCGAAAATCCCTTCTGTTTGATTCGTGTAGGATGCAACGCAAGTACTGCACTTTGTCCCTCATTTTGGAATTCAACCCAATCCGGTGATTGGTTCTTTATTTTCAATTCAAGCGTATCTTGATAGAAAGCTATACATTTTTGTAGATCCTCAACTAAAAGAATTGCGGCGCCTAGTCGTTTGAACATTTAATTCTATGGTGTTTTCTAAGGACTTAAATTTGATTCGGTTCACCTGTTTTTTTGAATAAATTTCATATTGATCTTTCATCATTAAAAATTAAGTATATTGTAGACGATGAGCGATGAAGAAATTAGGAAATTCCTTATGTTTAGTACTAGGACAGCCAAGCTATCAACCATTCGTAAGGATGGAAGTCCTCACGTAGTTCCAATCTGGTTTGTTCTTGATAACAATGACAATAATGATACTCATATTGTTTTTACTACTGGACATGATTCATTGAAAGCTAAAAATATTATGCGCGATCCACGAGTAAGCATTTGTGTAGATGATCAGATCCCACCTTTTTCTTTTGTGAGAATCGATGGGATAGCTGAAATAAATCAAAAGCCACCTAGAAATGAAATCCTAAAATGGGCAACTAGAATTGCAGAAAGATACATGGGAAAAAATAATGCAGATTCTTATGGCAAAAGAAATAGTGATAAGGGTGAATTGCTAATCAGGATAAAACCAACAAGAATAGTAGCAGAAAAGAATATCTCAGAATGGTAATTGATTCACTCAAATGAATAAATCATAATATGCCGAAATGGTATTATGTCATGTTGTTTAACTTATAGTATGCTTAGCCATCAGCAGCACATTGTAAATGTAGTGGGTCAAGCTGAGGAAGCAATATGTGATTATCGTACGTGTCGCCACAAGCTCTCAGAACATGGTTCATCAAGTCGTATTTGCAGATGCTGTCATCCAAGTAATAAGGCAATTGGACTAAACTTTCCATAACTACGTTATCTTACAATACCTTTTGTCGAGAAATTTTAATCATAAATTCCAATCCAATAATATATGCACCAAGCTTACAAACACTACATATAAGCAGAAACGTTTCCTAATCAGAACATATTATAATGCCAGCGACCAAGCTATACAAATGTAATTAGTGTTACTCGATTAAATGATGTACCATGGTGCTCGGTAAAACATGTTATCCAGTAAGGTAATTTGATTCTAATGAGATCTAAATCTGTTCACTTCAATTTATTCATAACAGAATCAACCTTCTCATCCAGATTCTGTTCCTTATCTAATCTTTCATCAATATGCACAATAGAGATGATCCTTTGGACCCCGGAGGACTTGACAGCTTCATGAGCAATATTTATTGCATTCAAAATGTCTACCATATTATTTGATTGAATTTGAGTTCCAAGAGGAGTAAGAGTTGCTTTGAGATCTTTGATTCCACTAATTGCATCAAAGGCTAATGCTATTTCCTTACTCATGCTTGTTCCAGAGCCAGCACCAACCGGAACTAAACTTATCTCTGCAGTAATCATCTATAACTTCATTTTCAGCAAGAAATTATTTAAGTCCTACTAATTTTTGAGTATCCTATTCAATTAGATAAAACCTAACTCTAATTTGAAGGTGATTTTGAGGTTTAACATTAATTACTATAACATTTCATCTGCCCTTTACTAACAGATTGAGTGATAGAATAAAATCAAATCTATCATTGTGTTTTATTTAGAATCAAATTGGTATTTATTGAATTTGATAATGGAGCAGTCTTGTTTAATTCTGTAAATAACACTACCGTAGTAATACTTTGAATTGTACTATTCGGCATACTGGTAACAAATTGCTGAAACCCAGTTTTATCCACTTTGAATCCATTTGGAATTGATGTTGTTTTAATTAAAGTCCCATTCGACATATATATTTTCATGGTTCCACTAATTTGTTTACCGATTGTAGCAGAATCAGAAATTGAATAGGTAGTGGTTAATTTAACTTGTTGGATATTTTTATCACTAGGTAAAAAAAACTGTGCATCATTTAGCTTAAGAATTATCTCCTTACCATGATTTGCAAATACTAATTGCTGTAAAGTTGGAAAAATAAAAACACTAATCACGATAAATAAAACAATATTTCTATAGATTTTTGTTTTCTTATTCCAACTCATTAGATATTCACCATATTAATCATAGAATATCGTTGAACTATTTATTCAAATCCCACATATATTAACGATAGAACATAAAGAAGAGATAGTAACTAGTTATTTTGAGACCAGAATAAATTGTTCATTTTAGCTTGAGTACTGGAAGCACCAGTAAAAGCACAACTAGACCTCCTAACAACCAGGCTATTTCATATCCCAAACCATTTACGATAAATGAAAATAATACTGGGATCCAGAAAACACCAAATAATGAGATACCATTAACAAAACTCACTGCAAGAGTCTGATAATGAGGCTGAAATTTGTTGACTTCCTTTGCTTTCGCATAGACTATTACAAAACCTGCTGATAAAAAAAATCCATTTATAATAACTGAAATTATGATAATATATAACGAATCGGTGGCGACGCCAGCTATACTAACTGCACTTAGAATACCTGATATGAACAACAACTTCTTTGCATTTCCAATTTTATCGTAGATTCTACCGAACAGTGGGGATGAAAGAAGAGCAACTATTAAACTCAAACTTCCTATAAGTCCCGCATTTACTGGATTGATCTTCAAATGATCCACAAAGTAGAATACACCAAATGTCAAAATCATACTGGATCCTGCTTGAAATCCAAGTAATGTGAGTCCAAGTATTATCAGTGACTTGTTAAATAAAGTATCAAGTACCTCAGATATTTTGATTCTAAATTCTTTTTGTATCCTATCTTCATCCTTTAGCAATGCGATACTTAACATTAAGGCTGTGACTAGGCCCAAACCACCACTCAAAACTAGCGTGATTCTCCAGCCCATAAGTTCGGCTAACATTACCCAACCAAACAGTCCCAGAATACCACCCAAGGCATGGGCCGAATTTAGCAGTCCTATTCCTAGTCCTTCAGATTCTTTTCCTAAATATTTTGAAACTAGTATAACACTCGGTCCAAAGAAACATGCCATTCCGATACCGATTAGGAACCGCAATATAGTGATTTGTGTTGAATCACTGACCAATCCAGTGATTAATGCTGCAGATGATGCAATCACGATTCCATAAATGGCGATCTTTCTCGGACCATGTTTTGCAGCGATAATTCCCGCAGGTACTTGAAATAGACCCACACCGATGAGAAAACTAGCAGTTATTATTCCTAACATAGCTATGTCTTCTCTAAAGTCCAAAGCAATAAGGTAGAAGATAGAAGCAATGTTAAACCAATTGATTGTATATATTATTCTGGCAAACATTAAGGTAAGAGTAGCGACTTTATATCGATCCAATTTATGTTCTCAATTACCTACAATATCGTTTTTTATCGTAAAAAAAGAAAATATCCGTCCAACAATTAAGAAATTCTAGTTCTTGTTCTTATTACTTAGAACTATATAATACTCCAAAATATCTTCAAAAGCCTTTATTTTATCTTCTTTTATTTGAATAGTTTCTAGATTGAATTTTTCTACCACCTTTACTTTCGTATATTGTGATATAACGATTTGATCGGCTTCGGCTATTCCTTCTAATCTACTTGCCAAATTCACATGAGTTCCTATCACGGTGAACTGATCCCTTTCTTCGCTTCCCATGAGTCCTACTAGTACAGAGCCAGTATTAATACCGCATTTTACGTCTATATTTATATCAAAATTAGTAACTGTTTTCCAAATATCCAACCAATTATGCTTAAAACTTTGGAATGACTTCTTCAGTTTCAGAGCGGTGAGGATCGCGTTCAATGCTCCTACTGAGCCATCATCATCCCGCTCTTTGAATCCAAAATATGCAAGAATACCATCTCCAATGAATTTATCAACAATTCCACCATATTCATGTATAATCGGAACTGCGACTCCTAGATATTCATTAAGAAATACAGCAATCAGTTCTGGATGATCTTTGAACACTTCGGTTAACTTTGAAAAATTACTAATATCCCAGAAGACAATAGTCATTACTCTGTTTTGAATTAGTGTTGCAGAAGGGTCACTCAAGTATTCAATAATTGCTGGATCTAGTTGTCTCTGCAGTCGAGTTAATATTTTCTGATTTGCGTTATCTGATATGGAAAGATTGATATCATTTAAAAATTTGGATTTCTCTGCTTCAGTCATCTGATCTTCCTGTGTGGGAAATATTCCAATAACTCCTCTTTCAGAAGGATGCATAGAACAATAGTATGGTATACTTTGCTGATTACTATCGATCTTAACAGTAGTATATTCTCCTGGCAACATACTGCCTGTCTGAAAGAAAGGACTTGGTAACGAAGAATTCGCATCTCCCGAAGTCAAGTTGTGTACCCTTGTATCCCGATTTATCCAAGTTATAGAGTCCCCCTTGACTATTTTAACAACCCTTGGTTCAAAGTACATTACTTCTATAGTATTCTCTTTTAACCTAGGAATAACCACAAATTGTTTCAATCAATTCTAAATAATTATAAGAGAATATAACTTTACGTACTTTTTATTTCATTGTTGTTTCATATTTCCTTTTGTTTTGCAGCCAAATTCGCAATTTAATATAGTCAAGAAAGACATTAATTATGGTCATCGGCCTAAACAAGTTATGGAAGGCATTCAAAAGATAAAGTGTAGTTCCTGTGGGATTACATTCATGTCCGAAAATAATAATCCACTTTGTCCAACATGCTCTGAAAACCCAAATGTTCATCATAATGAATCCGGACATGGTGGTTGTGGCTGTGGTGGTCACTAACTACTTTTTTTAACATACATTATTTACTTAGTTCTTTTTTAAGTATCAATAATTTTTAGATCAATTATTTTTATTCTATTCTTTTACAATAAAGTAAACAATTAGGTTTGTACTCTCGATGACTGGAATTAGTTAACATTTCAGTAAATTCCAACAAATTAAAATTTATTTTACATATTATTGAAAGTTGGTTTTATATTGGTCATAAAGGCGTTTTTAGACTACTACGATTTCCAATTCATCAAAGGCATCTTTTACTGAAAGTTCAACTAACGTATCCTCATAGATTAATAACCAATCTCTTATACCAACAACAGGAAGCTTTCTCACAAATATTTTACCCGTCTGTATCAATTTTGCTGATATGTATGCATGTTGTAGAGGATCTTGTTTTTCGGGATTTTTAATTTTAAAAAGACTGTCTTGAAGTTCTATTCCAGGTCGACCTCCTTGTATGTTAATTGTAACCTTTTCGGCATATCGGTTTTGTACCTTGGCTGTAACGTAACTTTGTCCAATTTCAAATTGCTCAATATTGAGTAATACTTGAGATCTGATCATTAGCGGCTTAGGTATTTTATAAAACAACGCTTCAGATATTCCGTCAAAGAACAAATTCCAAATCAGTAGATAGATCTGCTTATGCATTCTATATACAATTTTCCATTTTTCTTAAAATCGTCTAACTTTAAGAGATTTAGCCTCCTACATCCGAACGTGTCAGTTTTTGGTATTTGTCTTGTAAATATGAATCTCATTAGAACTAGCTTTTATAACAATAATATACCATTTGATCTTAGTCTACCTATCTTGGTTAACCTTGATGAGCTGCTGTTGTTGTATGATTTCTTTGGTTATCCGGGAATTTTTTTAGGCAGCTTTATTATAAGTATTCTATTCTTTCTGCCAATACCTTATTTTCCACTTCCGCTTATAGCAGCATTTAACAAAAACTTAGATCCGCATTTAATCTCACTTTCTGGTACTGCTGGAGCAGTTGCAGCAAAGATGATCATATTTTATCTTGCTTATTCTGGTCGTGATATCATAGCTAGAAGATCAAAGGGAAAAACATTGTCTCTTCAGAAGCTGTTAGGTAAGTATGGTTGGATAGGGGCCCTAATTGCCACAGTAACGCCATTCTCAGGTAATTTCATATACATAACATTAGGCCTTACAAGATACAATCCATGGAAATTTGCTGTTGCCGTTTTTGCTGGAGAGTTATTATACAATGAGTTTATAGTATGGATAGGAATACTTTTAGGAAGACCATTTGTTCAACGCATTATTTCAGAATTTACAAACACAGACAATCCAGCTGCTATTATAATAGCTGTAAGTCTCAGTACTGCTGGAATTATAATAACATTATACCTTTTAGTAAAAATAAATTGGAATAAGATTATTGGAAAAAGGTTTCCATGGACTAGCACTGATAATTCAAATGAATAAGATAATGATCATTCTATTCTTTGATTATTTTATTTATTGGACATTCTGAAGGGTTCCTTTTCAGAATACTAAATTATACATTATATTCGAATTCTGTCAGGAATGGTGGCAGTAAATCTTAATTAGATATAGTGCATTGTAATCATATTGCATTATTGGGTAGGCTCCCTTTGTCGTATAATGGATAGTAAGCAAGGCGCCCCATTATTTCCTGGAGGTGTGACCGCTATATGTGACGTCATTAAGCTGGTTGCCAACATTGGAAATCAAATACCGGACAAATCTTGGATGCTTTATCTACTTGAACTTTTTAACATTCGCAATATACCGATTGAATTGAATCTGATTTGTCAATTCGATAATCAAGATTACTTTGAAGCAATATTTCAGGGAATTAACAGGTACAGGTTTAAGAAAGTGTTGCCCGCTATCGGGCATTCGTATATGCGAATAATCATGATGGACAAAGGAAATAGACGAATTAGATATACTCTTACTGATCAAAACACAGTACAATCAGAATCCTTTGATTTTTCTCTTGCTGGTATGAACTTTGATTATATTGGAGCTAATCAATTTACTGGAATTGAGTGGTGGAATAAAATGGGTAACTTTCCTTACGCAATCAAGTACAAAGTACAAGTATCTCAACTTATGTTTGGACTTTCGGATAAGAACGATCCAGAATCAATTATTTTTGTACCTCATAATTCATTGATACCAAACAAGGATGATTCTGGAACAGAGTATCCAATATCATTTCAAAATGTAATGTTGAAGGAGAGTTGCGTATGTTATTCAGTTGAGTCGGGCAACTGCATCAATGGAATCCATTATAAACTCTAAAAGAGACCATTTGATCTTTAGATGTTTTATTGAGTATAGGATCTAAATTTCAGTAGTTATAATCCTAAATTAATAGCAATATAGTACGAGATTAAATCCAATCTAAATTGATTTTCCAGATTTAATCTCTTGCCAGACAGATATGTCTTTTATCATACGTATAAAAAATATTCTAGAAATTATTAGAATCATATTTGACAATATTCCTGCTACGTTTGTATAAAATGTTATCTTGTTTGATACTGGTGAAACTTGCTCCATTTGTTGTGGATCAAGATAGTATTGCAAACCGACATCCTGTATCCCAATAATTAAGCCAACAAATACAACAAAGATGGATAATAATCCTAGGAACCACCATAATTTTATATTTTTTGAACTTGGTGAATTTTTCCATTCAGTACCATTTGAGAAAATTATTTGTGGATTGCTTGCTTTGCAAATTTGTTGAGCAACTTGATATGGTTTCCATATTTCTAATATTGGAATAAACCACCAAATTACTGCCATAACAGGCGAAGTTATTTCTTTTGCTCCAAATTGGTGAGCATTTTTAGTTGCTCTGTAAAACCAATACAGGGTAAGAATAAGGACAATAATTCCTACTATACCATATATAGTACCTACAATGGAATCGACTGCAAGTATTGTAAGACTTATCAAATTATCGGACAAGTATTGAATAATTTCATAAGATTGTAAGATTGAATAGATTAGGGCAATAATTATAGCAGCAACGCACCAGTTTACTACCCATTTCGATATTTTACTAATGGAACGAAATGATGGAACGTACATTGTCATCTTAGACTATATGAAACTATATAAAAAGTGAACATGTTTTTGTATCAATAGAAATTAAATTATTTCATAGAATTAATCTTATAATACGTTAGAATGTATTTTACCCAACGTTTAAAGCATATAATATCTCAAGTAATTTTTGTTGATAGGATGGATTGTTCTTATATTAGTAATTCTAGTTATTTTGGCACTGCTAGGGTTAGGTTGGGATACATTTTTTGCTGGTGTTAAGAAGGGTGCAGAGAAAATTGGAAATCTTCCAGAAATAAAAAATATAACCGACAAGGCAAAGAATCAGTTTGATAGTATTGTTGGTAACTCAACAACAGATATAGTTACAATTCTCGTCCAAAAGATATGAAATCCTATTTGTTATCTAAATAATAAGCATCAATGAAAGGGAGTTGCCAGCCCCGTGTTTGGCATCCCTTCCATCGTTTTTGGAGTTTTTGGTACTTTCGGTGAACGGAGCCAAAAACCGAAAGCTTATTCCTACTTAATTGTGCACAACAAAATTTAAAATGATTTATGAAAATTATACACTCCTCCTTCCACTGATATTCCTCTATACATGGCAGGCTCAGGTCAGCAAGCAATTAAAGCTGCTGCCAAATACACTGATGGTTTGATAACAACTTCAAAACCTCCAGAGGTAAGGGAAATATTTGATATATTTGATATTGCAGCCAAGGGCGTGGACAAGAATCCAGATTCACTTCAAAAAATAGCCAAACCAAAGGTTTCCTATTCTGAAGATTACGACAAAGCATTCAAATCATGCGAGTTCTGGCGTACTACACAAATAGAAGATGCATTTAATACCAGTATAAGTGATCCTAGGATTTTAGAACAAAAAGCACAAGAAGAAGTATCTGATGATGAACAGAAGAAATCAACAATAATAGTTACTTCTATAGAGGATCTAATTTCTCCTATCGAAAAATATTTTCATGCAGGTTTTACACGATTGTACATTCATAGTACTAGCCCAGATGAGATAGAATTTATTAGACTATTTGCAAAAAAAGTGTTACCATACTTTCACGACAAATGGAAAAAAAAGTAAGGTTTCAGCTTTTCGTGGTATCGCCCATCCGAGATTTTAGCTTCCAGGAATTCCTAAGATTCTTAATTTTTGTCCACCTCTCAATAATTGTTGTATCACTAGTGATATAATCAAACTAAGAACTCTACTTTAATCTGTTATATTCTTTGTTGCAGATTATTTGTTATATGGTTGCAAGGAGCTCGTGGCGAGGCAGTATCTCATTTGGACTTGTAACTATTCGCGTCAAACTATATACTGCAACTAATAAAAGAGAATATGTCTTTAATCAATTATGTCAAAACGGTCATAGGATACGATACAAAAAATGGTGTCCTGTGGAAGAGAGAGAAGTACCTTATTCCGAGATAAAAAAGGGTCTTGAGGTGCATAAAGACAACTACCTAGTTTTTGAAAAGGAGGATTTGCAGAAGATTAGATTAAAAACCACAAAAACGATAGATATTAAAGAATTTATTGATGATGATGAGTTGAATCCCATTTTCATAGATGACAGCTATTATGTAGTACCTGATTCCAAAAATGGAAATGAAAAACCATATGCACTTTTAGTGAAAATATTAAATGATAATAAAATGGTGGCCATTGGTAAAGTTATTCTTAAAGACAAAGAAAATCTCGTTGCCCTGAGACCATATCAAAGAGGAATAGTTATGCATGTTTTAAATTATTTAGATGAAATCAAACCGGTCGATGAAATTCCAGAAATGACGGGATCAAAATCAAAGCTTGATCCGCAAGAAATTTCTCTTGGAAAATTACTGGTTCAAAAGTATCGTAATAAGGAGTTTGATATTGGTGAATATTCCGACACTTATGTTCAAGAACTTAAAAAACTTATAGATGCAAAGAGTAAAGGCAAGACCTTCGTGTCATCAACCCCAAAAGAAAAAGGACGCACTAAAGATCTTCTTCAGGCACTTAAGGCGAGCATCGAAACTAAAAAGAAATAAATTGTCATGACAGGTAATTTAATCTAAAATGAATTCAGCAACTCATTGTGAAATTTGTGGAATGACATTTATTAATCAAACGCAATTAAAAAACCACATTGATTTAACCCATGTAAAGTCACTTTTTCAATGTCAATCATGCAACAAAATCTTGAAAGATGTAACCGAATTTAAGCGACACATGCAGTTCCATTTTCGACTGCAAAAATCTCAAGTACGCGTTTAAGAAAAAAATAGATGTTATATCGTTCCAATTTTGAGTATTGGAACTAATATTCAGTTGGTTCCAATATAGCAATTTGATAAATTGGAGAAAATTTTAAGAATATGATCATAATGCTTACTGCCTTTTTTATATGGAGCTAGTCTAACTGCTAAATGTAATATTGTGTAATTAAGTGTTTAGTGATGGAGTTGGTTAACATCTCCGAAAATGATAAAAAAACTATAATCTGGAACTTTATGGAAGAGCTCTGGGAAAATTATGTGAACGCATTAGAAAATAATCTACCAACGCAGTTTAATTTTATGGACTTTTTCAACTTCGGAGTGCTAAAGAATGGGTTTTCCGAGAATGATAAAATCTCGGTCATCAAAGAATATGCTAGGGAAAAAGGCTACATAAAAATTAAGCGTAATGAAGTTGGCCTAACCAAAAAGGGATTAAAAGAATTTCAAAAAGACGTTCATGAATGGGACATGAATACACTCAAAAGAACCTAGTTCAATTATTCAAGACGATTTTTTGTGACTTTGATCCGGATTTAAATTCACTATATTGAACATATCTCAGTATCGATTGATACCTGTTTATCAGACAAACAAAAGCCCTGCAATAACCAGTTTCCCGTTGTAAAATCCTTCGATGTTTACAACTATCCTAATTATAGCTAGGGCGAATATAGTATAAACAACATTCTTTAAAACAGTTTAATTTAGTTAGATCGCCACAATGGTAAGCGGAATCTCCAACTACAGCGGCATAATCATGTCATAGCTAAAGCTATTAAATAGTTGACGTTGTATTAGATTTCCTGTACTTTAGATATTATTTTACTAATATTTTGCTTCTCGGTAAGAACACCGGCCCATATATCTTTATTTTTTCGTATAAGCTGAGGTACGCTCAAAATAGTAAATTCGGTGGGAAGAATCGAATCTAATTTTTTCCAGTCTATAGGCATTGAAACAGTTGCTGATGCAGTGGGTCTCAACGAGTAAACAGATGCTAAAGTTTTTCCCCTAGAGTTTTGGTTATAATCGAAGAATACTTTTCCCTTTCTTTTTGAAGTATTCCATTCGGTAGTTACTTTTTTAGGATATTTGGAAATCATAATCTTTGCAATTATTTCAGAGAAATTTCTTGTCTGTTCATATGGATAGTCATTAATAATAGGAACGTAAATGTGTAAGCCTGATTTTCCAGATGTTTTTACATACGAACTTATCTTCAATTCTCTTAAAAAATCATACAAGTCCAGTGCAAGCTCTACCGCTGCTCTAAATCCGGTAGTATTGTACTCGGGCCCGTGTCCTTTTTTTTCCTTTCCAGAATAAATGTATGGATCAAGATCAAAAACTATGAAATCAGGAAAATTTAATCCACATTTCTCTTCATACAATAATGAGGAGCTGTTGCAGCTGTCAAAATCATTTATTCTACTATACCATGGATGCATTTCTATGCAACCCAAATTGGCGATCCAAAGAAGGCTCTCTTTATTGTTACAAACCAAATAATTTATATTGTCATTTCTTTGTTCGGAATGGACCTGAGCCGTCTTTACAAAATCTGGTTTTGCCTGATCCCAATTCTTATGATAAAATGATTTTCCATCTATCCCATTGGGATAACGACTAAGTGAAAGAGGTCGGTCCTTTAAATGGGGTAGAATTGATGGCGCCATAAACTCATAGTAATTGATTAGATCTTTTTTTGTGAATTCAGAGTGTTCTCTTGTCTTAGGCCAATAAACTTTGTTGGGATTTGAAATTTTAACTTCAGCCAAATTGTGAGATTCTTCTTTGATTTCATGATCCAAGTTATTTGAATATCCTTTAGCAGGATTGTCAGCTTCTATTGTGCATTCTGTGGGTTTCTTATCTTCCCGAAATCTAAGGAAGATTGGCGCTCGCATTATTCCATCTTTGGTCCATTCATTGAATTTTACTTCTACAACAAGAACAGGTTTTACCCATGTAGTTTCTCTATTCATATAAGGAAGGTGGTCAATAGGCATAGAATCAATTTTAATTTCCTGTAGTTTTGAGTATACTCTATCAAGTAACTCGTAATTAAAACCACTTCCTGTATGTCCGACGAATCTAAACTTTGTTTCTTCTGTACAATATACTGCTAATAACAGGGAACCAAATAGGTTAATTCTATTACCTATTCCTTTAGTATAACCTATTACCACACAATCTTGGGTCTTAGTATTCTTAATCTTTAACCAATCCCTTGATCTCACCCCTTCTCTATAAATACTCGATTTATGTTTAGCTATTATACCCTCTAATTCGAGTTCTTTACTACGTTTGAGAATATCAATTCCTTTTTCTTCAATATACTCTGATATTTTAATCCTATCATTTGTTTTCAAAATCTGGGATAGAATACCTCGCCGGTCTAGATAGCTTAATTTCTTCAAATTTTTATTCTCTTGATATAACACATCAAAAGCATAGAAGGTACAAGGGACTTCTGCCGAAAGTACCATAATTTCTCTCTTGTTTGCTACATTCATTCTACGTTGATGAGCCTGAAAATTTGGTATTCCATTTTCATCAAGAACTACTATTTCACCGTCTATTATTGCTGATTTAGATCTCATAAGAGACTCTCGTGCAGAGTTTACTATTTCAGGATATTTACTTGTGATGTCATTCCCACTTCGTGATTGTAATTTAATTTTATCATCTTCACTAAATACTATAGCCCTTACACCATCCCATTTTATTTCAAAAACCCATTGTTTGTTATTGAAAGCCTTATCGGTGGGATAAGCCAACATTGGTTTCACTCTGCCAAAAAAGTCTTTTGTTCTCTTATTATTGTAGTCCGTGTCAGTATCTCCCATTGAATAATTAGAATTTAATTCTTCGATTGATGAGCTATTAATCCTATTGTTCGTTTCTATACCGCTTTTTTCATCCGTTTCTATACTGTCTTTACGGTCTCTTTGTGAAGTCGCCACATTTCGGAGCACAGATTCAGGATGTGTTACTGTCAAATCTTCATTTGATGCAAACTCATCGTTAACTTTTATTAGTAACCATTGAGTTTTATTCCGAGTCCTAATTAGGGTAAACCTACCCCTTAGCTTTTTTCCAACCAATTCTAAAGAGATCTTTCCACTTTCAAGCTGTTTTAAGATACTATCCTCAGTTCTGTAAGAACCAATGTCCCATACTATTACAGTACCGGCGCCGTAATTACCAGGAGGAATGATTCCTTCAAAATCTAAGTAGTCTAAGGGATGATCTTCCACCAGAACGGCTAAGCGCTTGATGCTCGGATCCATTGATGGTCCTTTGGGCACCGCCCATGAAATGAGGACTCCAGACTCAGATTCTATTCTAAAGTCGTAATGTAGTCTTGAAGCATTATGTTTTTGAACAACGAACGATCTTAATTTCTTATTTTTAGAATTACGGTTTACCTTGCCTTTCGGTTCATGAGTTTTGGTAAAATCTCTTTTCTTGTTATACTTTGCAAGTGATAATTTTGATTTTACCATCTTAAATCACAGCTCTATCCCCACAGTTCTATCTTAAACCTAATCAATCCAAGCTCAATGCTCATTCGTATCTTATATTGCACTACAAACTATAAATTAAATTATTAATCTATATAATATTTTTAGTATTATGATGGAAAAAAGAGAATCAGAAAGTGTAAGGTGACATAGTATAATACAATCGAGTATTTATGAAAGTCTATGGTAATCGATGCCTATACATTTTAGTTCATCCTTTATTATTCGACAATCTACATTTCTCTGCAAGAAGAACGAGTAATAGTTTAGTAACGACTCTTAAATTGCAATGAGAAAAGTTGAGAATGTACACGTATATCCTCATTAGTAACTCGACGTGATGGTAATCTAACTAAAAGAATGATTCATCTGATTACATCTTTTCTAAAAGATGTTGCTTCATTTTCTGAAATTCTGATTCACTTAAGATTCCGTCCTGCTTTAATTTGGAAAGCTTCCTTAATTCATCGGCGACGGACATAGAATCAACATTACTTGTCGATTCACCATTGTTTGTAAATTTCATTCGTCGCCTAATTATTTCAAGAAGTTCTTCAGCCTTGTCCTTGGGAAGAGCTTCTATTATACCTTCTTGATCATCCTCTCCTCCTATATTCTCATCAAGCAGTCCTAGCTTACTCTTGTTTACCAATGTAGGCGCCTTAAATAGGATAGTTGATGTAAAAACACCCTTCTGGAGTTTGACGCTGGTTATGACGTCATAGGGAATATCAATTAATTCGGCCTTCAAGCCCAGCATATATGGATCTCTTATAATCACCCGTCTGTCTGTTGCAATAACGTTATTGGGAGTCACAGCTGAGCCGCCGGGCATTAGTCTTGATTGCCTAGCTACGAAGAGTACTTTTTCATCTGAACTTAATATTTTCTCAATTTTCTTAATTTCCTTTAGTTCTTCTTCATCAATTATGTCTGTGTTAAATGAGTGTTTATCAGAGGAGACCAATTTATTCCTATAAACTACACTGACATATTTAATATAACCTCTGGAGAACGCTTTTGAATGAAGAATTAATCCATGTATTTTAGAGCTTTAACTTCAATTTGGTTCATTGAAACGCGATGGAATAGGGTGTTACTTATATATTTTAGTGCGCTTTTGGAGTATATGAAGCGGGATAAAAATTTCTTGTTATTTCTTGGCGTTAGTATATCAGCCACCTTGTTACTAATTACAGGGATGAATCTCAGTGGAATTGTTAGTACCACATACGCCCAGCAATTAGGAGAAATGTTCTTTGAAGAAAAGGGAAAAATTATGGAGCGAAAGGAAGTTGGTCCAAACAAAGCAAAAGTTTCTTTTTTATCGAATGGAACTTTGAAAGGAAACATTGAAGTGACAAACAATGGAAATTTTGAGGGTAGTACTAAAGGCGATGTGACATATGCTCAGGGACAAGGAACCATAACTACGAAGGAAGGAAATGAAACGGCAAGCTACACATTCTTGGCTGTTGGGAATATGATAGATGGTAATAAATCTGAATTCCGCGGCTCTTCGGTGTTCAATACAACTTCCACCGGAAAGTTGGCTTTCATTAATAATTTAGTTAGTGTCTTTAAAGTCAACGTTGATGAGTCGGGAAATTTCACTAGTAAAGATTGGGAATGGAAGTAAGTATATTATAGAGAACACATAGTTTCATTTACTTTACCATAGATGAAATTATGAATTGACTTCCAGATAATCATTCAATGATTTTAAATTCTAGCTCGGCAGTATGATCGTTTACCAGATTGATATTATTCAAAGAACTATTTCAAAAGGATAAAAATTTCTTTATAGTAATATGCATGTTCTAATGTCCAATCTTATAAAAACTAAAGCTAAAGCTAAATCTAGACAATGAAAATTTTACTCATTCCACCTTATTATTAAATTCTGGACAAATTATGTTCCTTTCATCAGCAAACTTCCGTTATTAAATGGTTTAAGGTACTACCTAGTCATCAAGCATTGATCTTTTCTGAATAGAATACGTGGGATATTAGCTTATGATAACATCTATTACAGACAAACATATCTAAGAACTGATTTAAAGAATGGATATGTTTTCTACAATAGTCACATTTCATACTTTCCATGGCATAGATATAGTTATAATAATTTAAATAGGTTTTATAATCAATTTAAGCAATTTTTTCCTAATTTAATTTTCTATATTATGCATCTAGTAAAAACCTAGTATCATTTGGGCTAAAATTGACATTCAGATTTACTGTCAATGTGGCTGGGTCATCTAAGATATATATGGTAAAAAAAATAATAGAAACAATTAAAGGACTCAAATGTACCTTTTTGGTACTTAGAGTATGAAGAAGTTTATTAGAAGATCCTTAATGATTTTTGCATTTATATGTATAGCCACATTATTTCAAATAATGGTTGCATCACAAACTGCTACAGCTATAGACACACCACTATCTAAAATGAATAAGACAAACTATGGTTTTCAACTCGAATCAAACGTTACTAATAGTACTACTCCTAACGAAATAGCGTATAGGAATCCACAACATGGAATCTTTATGCTGTTCCCCTCAAACTGGACTTTCTCCACTAGCGGATTACCAGAATATACCCAGGTCGCTGCATTTTATGCTCCACTACAAAATCTTTCTGATCCAATCCCAGCTAGATTTACTATCACTGTAATGAACTATCAACAAAACGTATCACTCAAGGACTTCACTAATATTACACTTTCCTCACTTAATGAAACACAACAACAAATTAAAATATCAAGTTCAAATCCGGCTACTCTTGCCGGACGACCGGGTTACCAGGTATTATTCTCAACGGTACCGAATATAGGAAATCCTAGTTCTTTTGAGATAATGCATTCATGGACAGCAATAGGAAATAAGATTTATGTTTTTCAGTATAGTATGGAAAGCTCAAAATTTGATACTTATCTACCCACAGTTAAACAAATTTTAGAATCATTAAGAATAGATGGAATGGGATAACTCTCATTTCTTTTGCACGAATATGAGATACTCTATTTAAGCGTAACTTGAGTATGGTAAACTATTGCGAGATACTTAGTAGAGCTAATTTGCCCATAATAATTGATACAATTTCTAGATGTATAATTAGACCATAGTAATTACTAACACAAATTATATAACTGATAGGTATAGGAAAGAGATGGGAGCTAATAGCAGAAGGATTATTATTACATTAGTTCTGATTATAAGTAGCGTTGTGATTTCTTATTATTTAATTCCAATTTCAAAGACTTTTTCTTCAGATACTACTGCTATATCGGACAAATTTGGAATATTGGAAATATATCCCACAAAACCTGGAGGAAGAGAATGGTTCATTGATATGAACAATCCTACTGAGGACGCAGGGTTCAAACCTAGATCAAATATTACTCGTCAATTAGATGGCTCATGGCAGATAAGTGGGCGACTTGACAATGGCAAATACGTTGGAGAGGTAAGAATGGAGGTCGTCAGACTTCTAGGATCTGAAGTGTGGAAGAATGTCGAAATGACGGGATATGCAAAGATAATCCCAGCTATGAATCCAAATGATTCTCTTGTATGGTCTGTCAGAGGAGGAAGACATAATAATACTGTTCCTTGCGAAGGAACTGCCCTGAAAGGTGGAATTAATGTTAATGGTACTGTTTCTTGGGTAAAGGAGATATGGCATACAGGCGGCTACACCGATAAACGTGCTGAAGCACAAGTTACGAATTCCATTATTGGAAGATGGATTGGTTGGAAAGTTGTTGTCTACAATATGAATAATGACACGGCGGTAAAGATGGAATCTTATCTTGATGATAAGGCGAATAATCACTGGATGAAAGTTACGGATTTGATTGACAACGGTGGGTGGTATGCCAATAGTCAAGATCCTGTATTTTATAGCGTAAACTGTGGGAAGGCTAAAGACTACATAATAACAAATGGAGGACCATTGGCTAACTTTAGATCTGATAATATGACATGGAATTTCAGGTACTTGAGTGTGAGAGAAATCCAGCCCCCTTCATCACAGTAAGTTAGTGCATTTTCCAAGATTAGTCATAAGGTTATGAATAATGACAAAATCTAGAGTTAATTTAATTTATAAAATGTGATGTTGTTTGCGTTACATTTTTATCGAATAATTCTTCCTATCTACTATATTGAACCAATAGTAAAGATACTTTTTAAGGGGATTGATCATATGCGTCTATTATGGAGTACGAAGATTATGGCAAAAAGATGCTCATTTATGCAAGCATCGCCATTGTAGGAATATTCTTTGGTTTGCAGGCGATGTTTGGGTTTCCTATATTCAAAGCATTTGAAAGTGATATTGTTGATGATGCACGAGTTATAATCAAAGATTCCACTGGTACTTGTGTTGTAGAAGCCTCAGATAAAGTCCCAAGGGTAATTCACAGTTGTCCGTATGACAAACAAGATATTGTGATGATAACGTACAAAAAGGGATCGCCAGATATAAGAACACATAATCTAAAACCCTGAACTTAAAAAGCGGATGAATTGAGAACGGGCAATGTCTAGATACATGATTTATTCTTACAACTTGAACACATAGAGACTGAAGCTTTAATTGTTTTACCTCGTTGATGACAGGATTAATTGTTTTTGACATGGGCTGGTCGGATGCCTATTGTTTACAATGTGAATCCATGTTAACAATAGAAGTTGTTCTGCCATCTGCTGGAAATAATCTGAAAAATGTGAATTTAGATTATAATGCGGGTTTCTCTACCTTATAGTCAAATTATACTATGATGGGACTGAAAGTTATATGAATTCTGGATGGCTTTGGCCCGAAGGAAAGGCACCACCTGGTAGTCCTCCCATTAGTAAATTCACGTAACATTTGAAAAATCTGAAACCTATCATTATCAATGCCTGATTTATCAGAGATGAAGGGCACTATAACCGTAAAGCCTTATCCTGAAATATTTGGAATACGAATAAAGTAAAATTTATAGAAAAATTTGTTGTTAGGATAGTCCTTTACTCACTGTTGGTAGCGTTTGCAGAGCCTTGATTCTCTTCAGCGTGTCCTTCCGCTTCTTCATGAGCACCTATCATAATCTCATTGATTCCAATCACCACTGTAGCCGTGTCGGAGAATTCAATCGGATCCTGTGTCGGATTCTGTATTGCAATGTCAGTAATGATATCACTTGCATTGCCACCACGCAGAGATTCTAGATCCACATGATAGAGACAGAGCACTCCTGGATGTGATAATTGGCTAACCAGCTCGAAGTCCGCTGCTCTAAGACTCGGTGCAGAACCAATAAGTACTTTTACTGGACTTTCCGAGTTATCATCACATGGTAACTTTGCTGCTATGTGACCATTCATTATGATATATGGTGTTGTATCGTAGAGATGAATGAAGTCATTTCCTTCTAACGTCTTGCCCCTAGTAACACTACAGCCGAATCTCTTACAACATTTACAAGATTTGGTTCTTCAGACGGCGTAGCTTCACCTTCGGTCTGGGCGTTTGAAATATTAAAATTGTTTAAGAGTATCAAGCTTGACAGTATGATACCTGTCCAAAAGAATCTCTGAACAACAATAGTTTGCTTCATATTTTAGAGGACGAATTGTAACTTAAATAAGTTCTGGTAGAGATGTCGACCGATGTGCTGGAGAACTTAAATAAGGTTTGGTGGGAATTTTACTATGCGTAAGAGTCTATCACTAGATCTATTTTTCACGGCCATTCTGTTTAGCATGGTTACTCTGAATGGTATTAACATTAATCCTTTAAATCAATACGCATATGCACATATTTTTACTACGAATGAAACTGCTCTATTTGTCGCCTTTGTATATCAGTTACAAGTGGAATCAGAGTTGGTTCAAACAAATCTTGCAAACAACAATGTATTACAGGCTCAGAATCATGCTAGTAAAGCTGCTGCTCTTCTGACTCCAAGCAGAACAATAGAAATTGCAGAAGGCAATCAAAGAATTGCAGACGACCTTAGAACAAAAGTGAACGAATTGCACAAAATTTCGTTGCTACCTTCCGAGCAACAGGAACAGTTGATAGATCAGCGTATTCATCAGATAAACGGGATTTTAGAGGAGGTCCTAAGCAAGAGATTTGAACAACAACGGGGCAATTCAAACTTGATAGACAGAGGCATAGAAATTTTAAGAGATATGTTTGGCGGTGATCAACAAAAAGCTGATAATAGCCAAATTAAACTATTAGCTTTTGCCGATCTTATAGACAGTGTACTTACGAATTATGGCGATGCTTATGCTGTAGGCTTTGATATGACAAATATTTCAAACATGATATTGATTAGAAGTAACAATATTTCATCTTCTATAACTACTGGCAGTATTCCTGACAATGACAATATGAATATGAGTTCAATGAATATGTCTTCAACTATGAACACGGATAGAGAAATAAACAAAAATTTCTCGTTGGTAGATATGACTGATTATGAGAGCGCGCAGGCGCTAGCTATAAAAGCAACGGAAATCTTTAATGAAGAACTTAAATCTATATCATCTAATAGCAACAAAACAGTTTTTATTACTATGATAGAAGATGGTCTCACACAACTGGATAATTCTATAAAAGACAAGGCTTCACCTCTTGATATTATGATGATAGTACACACACAAATACATCCGAACCTATTGAAAGCATTTAACTTGGAGTTGCGTAAGACTTAAAATAGATTTTCGTCTTTCCTAGAAATGGCCATTTTTGAATTGAAATTTAGAAAAAAAGAAAAATTGTTTAGTAATTTAACAGTTCTTCTATGTTCGACAAACTTGATCAAAGGGAAAGTAAGGCTAGCCGCCTGTCTTTTGGTTTTTATGGTAACAGTATGGAGTATACTTTTCGTAAATACTACAGCCATAAATAACATAGCATTTGCCGGTGAGGAGGAAAGCAAATTCAATGAAGGTGATTTCATGATAAAAGATTTTGGTGTTGGAGATGACGGAAATCCATTCTTAACTGTAGAAGGCACAGCAGGGGGAACAATACCTCAAAAAGAAAATCTCGCATACGCATATGTCTTTGTAACAGATAACGGGACTTACATTGTAACATCAGATTGGATGTATATTGAATGGCATACACACGGAATAACGCTTGATGAGAATAACTGTGTGGTATCAATGAATAATAGTGGAGACGCTGATGTTAGAGATATGGTTAAAGTTATAAAGACAAATGTAACAAGGGTTGACAAAGTCATGACCACCGAATTTACTATTAATAAGTCTGACGGATCATTCTGTGCGAGCAAAATATTCGATTCTGCTCCATAAACTTTATTTGAATTTACTAAGTTTGGAATTAACGTAACTTAACGTAACTTGACCGATTTTTCCAAAGTCCTTATCATTTTCTTATTCTTCTGATCCGAAAAGATCCAGACCACCGAACGATTTTTGTTTCTGCATGTTATTTTGACTTTATTACAAGTGAATCCAATAAAAGAACCACTAGCAGCAGCATGGGGCTGGTTAAACCTAAAAATTAATATCTTTTGTCGTACATAACACATTTCCACATTGCAGATATCGGAAATCATTACATACGATGTTTTCCATGTTACTACATGAAAGAAGAATCTTATTTTACCAAGGTTTTGACAGATTCAATTAAATTTTATTTACCTCGAACGGAGGGATACATGGACGTAGTAAAGGAAATAGTAGCACAATACGGCAGCATGTCATTAATTGAGTTAGACGGCTACTTTGAAGGAAAATTCGAACCCATTAAGTATACACGATTAGAAGTTCACACTACGGATGCAGATGAGCGACTTGTTATAGAATACGCTAATAAGATTCGAGCTAGACTTGGGCAAAATTCCTTGGCATTTGAATTCAATAATAAACTAATACTTGTAGTCAAAAGTTAATAGAATAAACAGTGTAAAAGTTTCTAATTTGAATAAAAATGTTGATTATTATGTTATTCGAAGTAACAATATTAAAATTAAAAGCAAGTATTATCAACATATAGGTTCCAACTTAATTTGGCAAAAAGTCTTGCATTAACAATTTTTCTTGCTGTGTTAATTGCAGGTGTCGGGCATATCTATCTAGGTTATAAAAAACGTGGGATAATTATTCTGATTACTCGAATAGCCATATGGCTTGCTATATTCTGGTTTATTCCATTTCCTCTAAGTTGGGTAATTGGTCTGATAATAGGAGGTGGTTTTTGGATCTGGCAATTAATAGATGCAGTAAGACTATATAATAAAATGAAATCAGATTTAGATGGAAGGATGAATATTAGTGAACATGGGAGGTCTTAAGAATATGAATTGGCGTTTTTTTGATTTTTCTGTGCTTTTTCAAGTTCACTATTGTCGTCAGTTCTTTCGCTCATTGGATGTATTAACGCAACAACAAAGATTAAGAGTGTATCATTTGACTCTCTTATAAAATATTATTAAAAGCCAATTTTGTTGTAAATTTTATGTCTAATCTATCTCCAATCATCGATTGCATACACATCTTCCTTATGATACCCTGGATCATTATTTTTTGTCATCAAAACGCCCTGGAATTCAGTCTTGAAACCTTTGGAAATCATTTTCCTGTATGCTGCTAAGTTACCAGTGTTAACTCCAGCGGCAAGTTTAGTTAGTCCCTTGGATGCCGCAAAATGTTCACAGGATTCAAGGAGATTATCAAAAATAGTAGATGCAGACCGGCCTCCTTTTCCTGTGACCAATCCAAACTTAACATAGCATGTATTACTTCCGGCTTCCGTTCTTGGTCCACAGTGGCATATTGCTAAACCTACCAATTTGTCATTTTTGTTATCAATCAAGAGGATAGTATCACCAAGTTCCTGATTTGTCACAGACAGTATTTCAATCTTGAGATCCAGTCCACCATAAATCGAATCTGTTAGAGAATAACAGTTAACAAGCCCCTCTGATCCTCGCTCTTCTTGAAGATCAGAATATTTGGTCCAACTTATCATCTCTCGGCTTTCTTTCGCTGTGTTCTCGGGATTAACAGGTTTTGACATTACTGCAGTAAGGAACCTAGGCCAAAAGTCGTACTTTTGGTAAAGGTGGATATGTTTAGGACTGTGAGAAAATGTAAAGAGTCCTATGTGTTTTGTTTTCAATTTTTCAAAGATCTCCATTGACTTATCTAACAAGTGTTTTGCGATACCCTTGTCCCAAAGATCAGGGTGCACTGTTAGTGGCCCAAGTATTCCTGTACTGCCCCAATTTGCAATAAAGTTTGATCCTGCAAAATTTCCATCGATTTCTGCAGCCAAAGATAATGAAGGATCCGCCCTAAAGCGTGTACCTATGTAATCTGTGTCCCCGTAGAAACTCAAAGGGTTGGACAACCCGAGGAATGTACCAAAAGAAAGTCTAAATACTGTATCTGCTTCATTAAGATCCTGCTCTCTCAAGGCACGAATGACAGGCTCCATTATTTCAACTATTGTAAGAGATCTAATAATAGTTTTGAGGAACTAAATGGGCTCTAATCAGAAATAAAATAAGAAAAAGAAAAAAGAGTAGCAATGAGTAAGAAGATGGCTTGGTAACTATATCCTTGGTTCAGAGTTATCTCTACTCTTGTTCTGACTAACGACAAACGTAACACTTATAGCAAAAAACTTCTAAAGTTTAATGAATATGTCATCAACAAGAAAATTAGTAGGTAAGAGTTTGAACTCTCCTGATGAAGTTAGATCCTTTGAAAAGGGAAAGATAGAGGCAGTAACTCTCGGTGATAGTGGTGTTACGATTGGGAGAAGTACGTTTGAACCAGGTTGGAGTTGGGAAAAATGTGTCAAACCAATTGCAAAAACAAATAGCTGCGAAGCTCCTCACACAGGATATATCGTGTCTGGAAGAATTAAGGTAGTAATGGATGATGGGTCCGAGATTGAAGGTGGACCAGGAGATGCCGCAATAATTCCGCCTGGACATAATGCTTGGGTTGTCGGAGACGAACCCTGTGTTATGATTGACTTTACCGGAGCAAAGGAATACGCAAAATCTAGTTAGTGTCCTTTATCTTATAAAGGGTATTAAAAACCCTTATTTTTTATTTTATTGTATTCTTGACTCTCTCATTGGGGTTTGTAGAAGCTCTCCGATTTCGTTATGCATCTTTAAGAGGATCAATCCTTTCTCAGTCGTTTTGTAGGTTTGTGACCCTTCTAAATATTCCAGTAAATTATTTTCAATAAGTACGGAAAGATATTCTCTTAATTGAGCGTAGCTAAGAAAGGCTTTGTACATAATTCTTGTTTTTGTTGCACTACCATTTGCTGCTTCTAGGATCATTGAGACTATTTCTGTTCTACTTCTGTATTTCATATTTAAGATGTCATAAATTTAGTATTTTAACATATTGGCACAATAGTCTAGAACAAAACGAGATTCTACATAACTCTAATTAAGATTCAAAATGTAACAATCGAGCACCGCCTTAACTGGTAAAAGACTAAAGAGACTGTGCTATAAGCAGATAAAGAAACTTATTTTTAGTGCTACTAAGTGCCACTTTCTAATAGATAGTAACTAATATTTAGATGAGACTGATAGGCGTCGTAAAATTATTATTCTTAGTATCATTATTTTCTATATCAATGCGACTGGAATTTATGATTTACCTCGCGAGAATTGGGATTATAATCTCCGAAATTCCATATATGGAACTTTACGGGGAGCGCTACTAATTTCAACAATCATATGGTCAGGTATTTTTGGATTATTAGGCTTATTGCATCCCACACAAGTCGGTGCCTAGGATCAGAGAATAACGAATTACCCTTACGAGGATATCAAATCCCAGACATTACCACAAATGGTAATGGTAATGTTTGACCTTCCTTCAAAACAGGCGATCAAGGATAATAAAAATCCAGTTGTACAAGATTCATTAAAGCAATTGATTGCAAAGGCTGACTCCTATCTTACAGAAGAAGCTAGCTGAGTAATGGAAAAAAAGCAAGTACCGCCAAGTGGAGATAAACACGATATTCTTTGAATTCGACCCTTTCAATACTTTAATGCATTAATTATCAAGAGACTTTTCTTACAACCACCTAGATTTTTGATTTCCTTACTTTTACTGGCCGTTATTTAATTAAGTATCAACCCAAGAGATTTGACTGAATATTCAGTCGGAACCTATTACTGCTTAATTGCTTAGGAGTTTATAAAAAAATTCACATTGATTATAATTATTATATGAATTTTAGGATTTATCTCTACTTTGAGTATCGGCCGCGGATTCTTGAGATGGACCGATTGAAGCACTGCTTCCCATGTAAGTTCCTTTAACTTCAATGACCTTTGGATGGTCTTGGATTTTCTTCAGCAGGTCATAGTCTATTCGGTGATTTGCAACAAGATGTGTTCCCTTATCGTAAATTTGGAGAGCAGTTCCAGTCATT
>Ga0184623_10000039_pt1 | contig 45104 bp, 40 predicted proteins | sample PLM1_100_b1_FD_133138 | JGI IMG/M metagenome (GOLD analysis project Ga0184623, IMG submission 133138) | Groundwater sediment microbial communities from an aquifer in East River, Colorado, USA - PLM1_100_b1 | ecosystem: Environmental > Terrestrial > Soil > Riparian zone | place: USA: East River... | reverse complement strand
GCCGCAGGGGCTGGTCGCCGTGGTCGTCGATCGGCTGGATCAGTTCCGGTCCCCGGGACGCGCCGCGGCCGGTCTTGTTGACCGCGGTGGAGACGGCCCGGACCTGCAGCGGCTCGTACTCGATCCCGCTGATCAGCTTCTGGACCGCGTCCTTGTCCGTGAGGTCCGGGTCGAGCCAGGCGTCGATCCGGTCCGGGCAGGATCTGCGGGGGTCTGTCATGCACACTCGGCAGCGTGATCGGCGAACCGGAGCCATCGTGGCGGCTGAAGATGGCGCGCGCAGAGCACCACTTCGAGGACCTGCGCGAGCTGGTTGACCGCTATCGGGAGGGGCCACCACTACCGGGCGGTCGGCATGGACCCGCCCAGGAAGCACCCAACGCACTGGCGCTTCGTGCTGGAGATCACCGAGCCGCCTGACCCCCAGATCGGGATCGTGTTCGGTGACTTCCTGTTCAACGTGCGATCCGCCCTTGATCACGTCGCCGTTGCCTGTGCCCCGCGAGCGCGCAAGCGATCGGCTGGCTTCCCGTTGTATGAGCAGCAGCCGCAAGGTCAGGAGCGGACGAAGTTCGAGAGCATGACCCGAGGCATGGCACCCGAGGCCGTCGCCGTGATCGAGTACGAGCAGCCGTACAACGTGCGGAACCGGACCTCGGACGTCGGGCCTCAGTCCGTGGAGGCGCTCTACACCCTCAGCGCCCTCCAGGACGCCGACAAGCACCGGAGCCTGGCGGTGATCGTCGCCGGCATCTCCTTCCCGCAGGTGCGGATCTCGTGGCGCGAGGAGGCCATGGGAATCCTGACCCCGAGGTACGTGGCGCCCGGCGAGGAGCTGGTCCGGTACGACGAGATCGGCAACCGCGTCCCCTACACCGAAGTCAGCGTCGAGGTCCGTGGCAGGCCTCAAGTGGCGGTGAACATAAGCGGCCGGGATGACTTCGAGCTGCTTCACGTCGCCGGAGGGATTCTCGGGCGGGCGCGAGACCGCGTCATCCCCAGCCTGGAGCCGTTCGCCCGGAGGTGAGGTTGCAGGCAGGCTCGCCTCCTGACCTCGGTACCCTCCCCGGCAACCAGCTCAGAGGGGACAGACGTGAAGGTCTTCATCTCGTGGAGTGGCGAGCCCAGCCGTTCAATCGCCCGTGCCCTGAGCGAGTGATCGCGACCGATCGTCCAGCACGTGCAGCTCACGAACGCTGACGGAAACAAGCCCCGTACCGGACTGTGATTCTTGGTGAACCCCACTAGACGGCCCTGAACTCCTATCGCTGACCCCAGGGGCAAAGTAGGTCGGGCCTTTGATGCTGTTTCCGACCGAACTTCGGCCTGACGCTCAGCCGCGGCGGCGTGGTGGTTCGAGGAGCGCGGTGACTTCGGCGACGGCTTCGGCTCCGGGGCGGACATAGCGCATGGCGGTGCGCGGGTTCTTGTGCCGGGTCTTGGCCATGATGAGCTGCAGCGGGACGCCTTGTTCGCCGAGATGGGTTGCCGCGGAGTGGCGCAGTTGGTGCAGTTCCCAGCCGGTATGGCGGGTGAACAGCACCCGGGCGCGGTCGTAGCCGAGCCGGGCCCGCCCGGTGATCGGGCACAGGTCGGCGGTGCCGGGGCGGCGGGCCGGGCCCGGGCGGCGTTCGGAGAGGAACACCGGGCCGGTGTCGCGGCCGCGGATCAGGCGGGGCAGCAGGTGGGCGGTGCCGGAGCCCCAGTGGATCCATTCGGTGTCGCCGCCTTTGGAGCGGATGGGTGCGCGGCGGTTGTCGAGGTCGAGGTCTTCGAGGTTGAGCGCCAGGATCTCGCTGGCGCGGGCGGCGGACTCGAAGAGCAGACGCCACAGAGTCTTCTCGCGCAGGGGTACGTCGCGGCGGGATAGTGCCCGTTCGATCGCCGAGCGGGAGACCGCGCGGGTGGCGTTGATGCTCTCTCGGCGTCGTTCGGCTCGCGCAGGTAGTTCCGGTGCCGGCAGCCGGTTGGTGGCGCACCAGGACAGCCAGGCGCCGACGGCGGCGCGGTTGCGGTTCCAGGTGGCCGGCGCCCGCTGTCCCCACAGCTGCTCGAGGAAGTTGGCCAGTTCCTCCCCGGCGACGGCGGCCAGGGGACGGTCGGCGCCGAGCTCGGTGAGCAGCCGGTCGAGCACGCCGGTGTACCCGCGGCGGGTGTTGGGGTTGGCGCAGCGCCGCGAGGACAGGAACGCGTCGATGGCGGCCTGCACCGTGGTGGCGTCCCGCTCCCGCAACGCCGTGATCCTCGCCGCCATCACACCCTCCTGAGCCGATGTACCGGATAACGTGCCCGAGTCGCGCAGCCGCCGCGGTAGTGGTTCCCGCGTGAACGTCGAGCCACTGTAGACCGATGTACCGGATAACAGCCCATTGTCGCTTGTCTACTTCGCGGCTCAGGAGGTCAGATTCTCGCGACACGCCTCACGCCTTTCGGTGTGGAGAGGCTCGTCGGCAGGGAAACTGATCTGTGCGGTGCGGCGTCGATGTTTCTGATGGGGCCAGGTGGGGGGTTAATGGCATGGGCGATTTGCCTGAAGTGGGGTTGGCGGCGGCGCTGGAGGCGTTGCGCGAGGAGTTGGAGCAGTCCTGGAGGGAAAGTCAGGACCGGAGGGTTCGGTTTCGGGCGTCAGAGGTGACCTTGACAGTGGAAACGGTGGCCCGGTTGGACAAGGACGGCTCGGGGAAGATCCGGTGGTGGCTGGTGGAGGCCGGAGGCGGAGCGAAGTCGGGCAGCGAGCGGACGCAGACATTGATGTTGACGCTGACGCCGCTGCTGTATGACCAGACGGGCAAGCCGGTTCCCCTTGACGTCGAAGCGGCTCAGCCGGTACCGGGCGGGTAAGGCCTACTCCATGTCGGGGTGATTCGAGGTGGGTTCGCTGTGGGTTGACCGGCTCGCCGAGGTGTGGGCGTCGCCCGGGCGGGCAGGTTCGGGTGTGGTGGTTGGCGCGTTCGGCGTACTGACGGCGCGGCACGTGGTCGCAGGGGTGGTGGATGGCTCCACGACGGGCCGGGTGTTGGCGCGGGTGGTTCGCCGGGGTGCGCCGCCACTATGGGTGCCAATGCGGGTGGTGGCCCACGCTGCGGAGTGGGATCTGGCGGTGCTCCAGGTCGAACAGGACCGGCCGGAGGCTGCGGCCTGGGTAAGGCCGGCCTCTCCGTCGCCGGTCGTGGTCGCGTTGGGCGCGGGGTCGGTGGAGGGCTGTGAGGCGGTCGGATTCCCCGACGAGGAGGTGCAGCAGCCCAACGGGGCGGGTCCGGGTGAGGTGGTGCGCCAGAGCGAGCAGCTGCGCGGCACGCTGATGCCGAAGGGGCAAGCCAAGCCGCCGGTCGCGCTGCGGCCAGGATCGCCGCGGGAGTGGATGCCGCTGGATGCGTCGACCACCGCTCCGGGAGAGCAGGCGGGCTGGCGGGGGATGTCAGGGGCGGGAGTCGTACTGCCGGACGGGCGACTCGCCGGGGTGGTCGCCGCGGCGGAGAGTGCTCATCAGGAGCGACGGCTGTACGTCGTTCCACTAGCCCCGGCGCTGACGAAGGCGCCGGACCTGACTGCAGCGCTGGCGACGGTGGCCGGGGCGCGGGTGGTCGTCGAGGCACAACTGGCGCCCGCCTATCGGCGCGTGCTCTACAGCAAGTCCCTCCGTGCCGACGGCACGCCGCAGCAACTGGGTGAAATCGCCGACCTTGGCGCGTTCGGCGTGAAGCCGGTCGACCTGGCCGATGAGCTCACCTACCTCAACTACGTTCCCCGAGACGACGATGCCGAGCTCACCAGGGCGCTGCGCGAGGCCGTCGCCGCCAAACGGGTACTGCTGCTGGTTGGCGACTCCGGCTCGGGCAAGTCCCGCTCCGCCGCACAAGCCACCCGCGACGCGTTCGCCGCACATCGGTTGGTCCGGCCGGTCGAGCACCTGCTTCCCCAGCTTCCCGACCTGCCGTTTGCCGACCTCGGGCCGGCGGTGGTGTGGCTCGACGACGTGGAGAAATATGCTCACACCGCGTTGCGGGAGATTCTGGAGCGGCTGCTGGCCGACGGCGCGGCTGTCGTCGGCACCATCCGACGCAAGGAGCTTCAGGCGCTCACCCTAACAGGAGAGATCCGCAATCCATCCGGCGAGGCCCTCGCCGACAACCGCCTGGTGCAACGTCTCGATTGGAAGCGGGAGTGGTCGCCGGCCGAGCGCGATCGGACAGCGCAGCATGTCAGCAACCCACTCGCGCGGGCGGCCGTCGCGACTGGTCTGCCGCTGGGCGTGTGGGCCGTCGCCGGACCGCAACTGGTCAACCAGCTCGCCTTGGCCCGCTCCGACGAGGACTACCCGTGTCGGTTTCAGCTCGTGCGCGCCGTGCTCGATTGGTACCGAACCGGCCTGACCATCCCAACCCCCCGGCCGGTCGCTCTCGGCCTGATCAACGCCGCCTACCTCGGCCAACCGGCCAGCGAGGATGAAATCACCGACGCCATCGAATGGTGCACCCATCCGATCGACATCGGCGGCCGGCGAGCCCGCTACAGCCTGCTGACAGGCCAACCTGATCAAAGCCTGGCCATCAACGACTACGTCCAAGACCACGACCGTCGACATGACCCGCCGCCGATCCCCGACACCACATGGTCAGCCTCAATTGCCAACGCACCCGACGCTGAATCGATTTGGGGTGTCGGCACCAGTGCGTATCAGGCTGGCCACACGGCAACTGCGCAAACCGCCATGCGGGTCGTCGCCGCCGCCGGCCACACCGACGCCATGTACAACCTCGGCCTGCTGCTAGAAGATCAGAACCCCGCCGAGGCCCAGCAGTGGTACGAGCAGGCCGCCAACGCCGGCCACACCGAGGCCATGAACAACCTCGGTGTGCTGCTGAAAGATCGGGACCCCGCCGAGGCCCAGCAGTGGTACGAGCAGGCCGCCAACGCCGGCCACATCGGGGCCATGAGCAACCTCGGCGTGCTGTGGATAGATCAGAACCCCGCCGAGGCCCAGCGCTGCTACGAGCAGGCCGCCAACGCCGGCCACACCGACGCCATGTACAACCTCGGCCTGCTGCTGAAAGATCGGGACCCCGCCGAGGCCCAGCACTTGTACGAGCAGGCCGCCAACGCCGGCCACACCGAGTCCATGGTCAAGCTGGGTGTGCTGCTGAAAGATCGGGACCCCGCCGAGGCCCGGCTGTGGTGGGAGCGGGCTGCCCGCGCCGGCCACATCGGGGCTATGAACAACCTCTGCGTGCTGCTGAAAGATCGGGACCCCGCCGAGGTCCGGCACTGGCACGAGCAGGCCGCCAAAGCCGGCCACATCGGGGCTATGAACAACCTCGGCGTGCTGCTGAAAGATCAGGACCCCGCCGAGGCCCGGCACTGGTGGGAGCGGGCCGCCGCCGGCGACACCGACGCCATCGAGAACCTACGCAAGATGACCGAGTAATGACGGTTCCGATGCCGGCTCACCGAGTGACAACGGTCCGTTATCACTCCTATGCGCCGCAGCTCGGTCCACATTCCGTTGCCGGCGGTGTACCCGAACGGGTCCAGCACTTCGTCGAGCGCCCGCCGGCTGGTGGCGGTGTCCGACCAACTACGTCGACTCGCGCGCCGTTCCTGGCGACGTCCCCTCGCCAGCTTCAGCCTCGGCATCGGCGGAAGCGCCCTCGCCATCGCGCACGGCAACCCGATAGGAGCAGGCATCGCCCTGGCCAGCGGGCTCCTCGGGCTCAAACGCCAGGCCGACCCCGCCAGCGCCTACCTCTTCCAGGCACAGCAAGGTCTGTCACGGCCATAGGCGCCCGAACGAACGTGGGCCCCCAGCGCTCAGCGCCCCGGATCACCCTCGCCGGAACAGAAACGACAAATAGCGACGTGAAGACCGCGCCATATACCGCTCAAGGTCACAGCCCGGCCGACGTTATCCACTGAGACCTACCTGTACTCAGTGGATAACGCTAATCGGGGGTATTCAGCTGACCGGACTAAGCTGTGGCCATGGACGGGCGGTGGCCGCGGGCCGGCAAGTACTAGCCGAGGTCGACCGGTGAGTTCCAGTCCTGGTTCGCGACCGATGCCGACTGCTTGGACTACCTGGAGTGGCTGCGCTGGCCGGACGGCTTCGTCTGTCCGCGCTGCGCGCATGCTGGCGGGTGGGCGCTCGGTGATGCTCGCTACAAGTGCGCGGCCTGCGGGGCTCGGACAGCGGTGACCGCGGGCACGTTGTTCGATCGCCGGCGGACGCCGCTGACGGTGTGGTTCACCGCGTGTTGGATGTTCGCCGCGCAGAAGGACGGCGTCTCGGCGCTGAGCCTGCAGCGAGCGCTCGAGATCGGCTCCTATCCGACCGCATGGGCGATGCTGCACCGGCTGCGCTCGGTCCTGGTACGCCCCGGCCGCGACCGGCTGACCGGCATCGTGGAGGTCGACGAGACCTACATCGGCGGCGAAGAGCCGGGGCTGCGCGGCGGACGGGTCAGAGGGAAGAAATCCCTTGTCGGGGTGGCCGTTGAGGTCAAGCAGCCGCGCGGGTACGGACGCTGTCGGATGGCGATCCTGGCCGACGCCTCGGCCGCCTCACTACACCCGTTCGTCACCGCGAACGTCGAGCCCGGCAGCACCGTCATCACCGACGCCTGGCAGGGCTACCGCGGCATCGACAAGCTCGGCTACACCCACGACCGGCGCAGCCAGCGCGCGGCCCGTGCCCGCAGCGAGGACCCCGGCGAGTTGCTGCCTGGAGTGCACCGGATCGCGTCCCTGGCCAAGCGGTGGCTGCTGGGCACGCACCAGGGTTCGGTGGACGAGGCGCACCTGCAGAGCTACCTGAACGAGTTCGCCTTCCGCTTCAACCGCCGCCGCTCGACCAGCCGAGGCGTGGTCTTCTACCGCGTCCTCGAACTCGCCGTCGGGCACGGTCCGGTGCGCTACCGCGACCTGGTCGTCGACCCGCGGCCCAAGACCACCCGGCCCGTTTCGCCCCCGACCGGCGGCCACCCACCGAGCCTGGACCGCCCCCGAGCAGCACGCCCCTGGCGCGCCGCTGACCTGCAATAGTCCGGTCAGCTGAATACCCCCGACGCTAATTATCCACTGGGTTCAGATTCGGGTGGCGGCGGGGGATCGCCGACCTCGGAAGCGTGTAAGTGCACGACCCGGCCGGCACGCGGCCGCTCCCGATCCGGCACGACCATCAACCCCGCCGGCCAACGGTGATGACTCATCCGGTCATCTACCCTCGCCCCGCCGAACTGGACGATTCCGGAGAACCTCGCGTCGTCGAACAGGGCGTCCCCGAAGAACCTCGCGTTGCCGAACCGGGCGGGCCCCTTGAACGTCGCGTTGCCGAACCGGGCGGGCCCGGAGAAGGTCGCCTCACCGAACACGGCGTCCCTGGAAAACGTCGCCTCACCGAACACTGCGCGCCTGAAGAACGTCGCCGCATCGAACCGGGCGTCCCCGGAAAACGTCGCACCGCCGAACACGGCGTCCCCGGAAAACGTCGCACCGCCGAACACGGCGTCCCCGGAGAACCTCGCGTTGCCAAACCGGGCGTCCCCGGAAAACGTCGCCTTGCCGAACCCCGCGGGCCCCGTGAACGTCGCACCGCCGAACACGGCGTCCCCGCAGAACGCCGTGCGCGCGAAGCGGGCCTCGGCGAGGTGACCATCAGATAGAACGAAGTCGATGAGGTGGGCGTCGGTGAGATCCATGCTGTGCCGGGAATGGTCCGGGCGGTGGCCTGGCCAGAACTGCTCAGCGGCATCCGGATCCATCCCGTCGGCCTGTTCGGCGGTGACGCCATCCGGTCGGCGCAGATGACGGGTGAGGATGCGCTGGGCGGTCATCCGCACCTCGCGTTCACCCGGGTCGGCCGGGACACGAACGGCCTCCCCCACCCGATCTGCGGTCGCTTGGCGCAGTGCCCGGCGGGCACGGTCGACACGGACGGCGCGCCGCCGGTCGGCGTGTCGAGCGACGACACCTTCGGCCCCGGCGGAGTTGTCCTCGCCCGATGTCGGGGCACCAATTGGCATCCGGAGGTAGGCGCAGAGCACGTCAATGACGGTCTGGCGGTGCGCCGGGTTGTTCTGCGCCAGCCGCTCCAACGCATAGAGGCCGGCGAGGCGGACCGCTGCCTTCTCATGGCCCAGTTGCTCGGCGGCCTTGATGTACAGCTCGGTTATCCGCCGCTCGGTGGCATCATGCTCGGCCACGGCGGCGATCTCCTTCTGGTGCGTGTGGACTGTCTCCTGGTGAGCGTGGCCGAGCTCGTTTAGCCATTGCCGGCGCGCCGCCAGCAGCAGCGCGACCGCCCCGGCCGTGCCGGCGCCGACCGACAAGCCGATCCGGATCGCATCGATCCGCGCCTTCGGCCGCTCCGAGCCACTGGCTCGGTCGGCCTCGGTGAGCAGCCAAGCGACCCCCGCCCAGGTCGCGACCCCCACCGCGATCGCGGCGGCAGCGATCACCCACCAGCGCAGCGGTCGCATCGACGGTCGTAATCCGGCTACCTGCCGCCGTCGTCGGCAGTGCGCCGCGAGCGGAACAACGCCGACTCCCACGCCGGCCGCCACCATGACCGTGGGCAGCCACCGTATCCGCGTCAGCCAGTCCTCCAACCGGTCCAGCGTCAGCACGCCGTACTCGAACAGTCCAGCGAGCACTAGCGCGACGCCCACGGTGCCCAACACTGCGCCGCTGGCACGGTGCCGCCACGGCTTCGCCGCCGAGTCCGCCGACTTATCAACCATCCGACGATGGTCGCCGAGCTGGTGCCAGCCGCGAAGCGGAACCCTGAGGGCCAATCCGTTCAGCCCACCGCTCTTGAGCGCAACGGATTGCCCCGGCTCGCCGTCGACCAGGTTCGAGGCCGGGCAGCCGGTCCGGTTGCGGGGCACCTACTCGGGCCAGGAACACTCATGTGGTGGCGGCCAAGTGCTGCGCCGAGCGGACGCCAGGATCTGGACCGCCGGGTCGACCCTGACAGGACTGGCCGCCGGGCGCGGTTCTGGGCGGTCAGGACTGAGGAAGTCCGATCAGCAGGTCGGCCAGCTCGTCCGGCCGGCGCGGCAGTGCGGTCTTCATCCGGCTGTCGAGGTGAGCCTCGGTGAGGGTGCGACGAGCGGCTGCGTCGGTGAAAACGACATCGCAGTACGGAACCGCAACTGCTAAAGCGTCAATGTCGTAGATGTCGTTGACGGCCCACGGCTTGTTCGGATCGCGGTGGTACTGGGTCTTTATCTCCATTGCGACCTCAGTTGTAGGCATGCCCCTGGCGAGGTTGCGCATCTTGGTCCGATCGTCCTCAACGACGTCGCGCAGGGTCATGCCACGAGGCATCAACGCCTCGACGATCATGTCGAGCAGTTCGATCACGCACTCGCGTGCGCCGATCAGGTCCCGCAGCCGCCCCTTTCGCCAGTTGGTGGACTCCCTGTTGAGGATGTCCACAAGCTCCAGCTCCTGGTTGAGCCGATTCTGGGTGACCTGACGATGGCGCTCCGGCGCGTAACCGTGACGACGGAGTTCTTCGAGTTCGTCGTCTTGCGGACCGCGCAGGAGTGCCCAATTCAGGTCCGCTTCGGCCATGGCCTTCATAGCGTCGTATCTGTGTGCCCCGAACTCGCCCCGGACCTCGTCAGTGACGTCGCGGCCGCGACGGTCCTTGATGATCATGCGTCCGCGCACACCGAGCCCGTGCGTCAGGTGATACCCGATGAGATCAATTGGACCGTGGCGCTCCTCGCCTGGGCCGACGATGTGCTCGATCGCGGCCTGGACCTCCAGCCGCATCACCGACGGCCGGCCGAGCAGCGTCGCGAACCCAGTCAGCTCTTCCATCACAGCCGCCAGCTGGCCGCGCTGACGCGGATCGGCGATGTTGCTCATTTCGACGACCAACGAGTCGGAAAGCACAAAGGACGCGGTTCCCAACCGCTTGGCGGCCCGCGCCACCTCAAGAAGCCGGGTGTAGCGGACGCCGTCGCGGTGGCTGGCATCCGCCTTGGCGAGCCCGATCCAGTGATTCAGATCGAGGTAGACAAGCAGCGGTGGTCGCGCCGGCGAGACAAGGCTGTCCGGCCACACCAGCTCGGGAGCTGGGCCGGTTACTTCGGATCGGGCGGAGCGGGCCGACCCAGCCTTTGGATCGGCAGGCACAAGTAGATGCTGCACGAATCGGCCCTGCGACCGCACGTGAAATTGTGCGGGCCAGGTCCAGTCGAACATCTGCACCGAATGCCGCACAAGCGACAAGCTCGGGTGGGGACGTTCCACGATCCTCGGAGTCGCAGCTACCCGGCCCCGATATTCCGGGGGGTTCCGACGCCGTGATCGCTTACCGTGGCTGACTGTGCTGAACTCGGACCAGCGAACTTCGTATGTAGGCCACTGGTGGCTGCCGGGCCATCCGGACCAGATGATGCACGGCAGCCTGGAGATCGGCCAGCGGCATCCGAAGCTTGAGCTGTACGAGAGCATCGGCGGCCGAAGCCAGCGTCGTACCCGTGACCCGTTCGACCCGCCGGTCCTTCACGGCCGCAGTATGGGCTACTGCCTCACCCTGTTGAACAACGTCGAGACCGACACCTCCACGACCCGTCGTGGTGGGCACGAAGAAGTCCGCCGGCAGATCGCAGTGGGCACCGTGCTCATCGGCGATTCCCACCTTCAGAGTGAGGACGACTGCCGGTTCAACCGGGCATCACTGCGCCTGTCTAATCTGGACCAGTGGATAAATCGGACACCGTACGAGTGGTCGACGAGTCCGCCGGAATCAGTGCAGGTTCTGGAGCTGCCCGCGCTGGCGGCGTCGATCCCTGCCTGCGAGATCACCCTGGACAGGGGTCACGGAACTTCGCCGCAGCCGGCTGACCGAGTCCGGGTTCAGCAGCCACGAGGCAATCGAGCTGCATCTCACCGAGCGGGTGACGCTCGACGAACTGGAGTATCGGTTCGTCCGCCCGCTGGAGCAGCTGCTTACCCTGGCCACCGGAACACACTGCGAAGCCCTCGAACTTCAGGTGGGCAACGACGACGGGTCGGACGATCTGTTGGCGAACTGGCCTTCGAACTCGTACGCGGTACGGCGCAGGAGCTCCGACCAATGCCAGGCCGAGCGGCCGATGATCCGCCAGCGCATGCGATTCGGGATGCACTGCGCCGCGTATCCACCGAACATCGACTTCGGCACGCTCGTGCCTCGCTGGTACGCGCTGCAGGCACAGCTTTCATCTGCCTGTGACCTGATCTTCTCGCTACGCTCCGACGCCGGTGGCTATCTACAGCAGCAGATGTTCACGATCGCCTCGGCGGTTGAGGCATTGCATCGTGGGCTTTATCCGCAGCTGGAAGAAAAGACCGACGACGAGCGCGCCCGGAACAAGACGATACTCGCGGCCGTGAAGTCAGGCTGCCCAGAACACCACGAGTGGCTGGCAGGCGTGATCCAGTTTGCCCACCGCAGGTCCTATGTCTTCCGCGTTCGGGCGCTGCTGCAAGACACCGACCATCTCATGAGCGCGATCGTGGGCGACGAAGAGAAGTGGACCCAGCAGCTACGCGACATCCGTGATGGGATCGGCCACGTCCTGCCGGCACAGGACGATATGACCGTGGACCAGATGGTGGCCATGCTCGACTCCGCCCGTCTGTTTGCTGAAGTCGTCTTGCTCCGCCGGCTCGGGTTCACCGACGCCGAATGCCGCCGGTCACTGGAGCATCACTGGGAACGCGAGAATGTGCGCGCCCTGGTGGAGAAGGGCTTCCCGGAGTGGTTCGCTAGCCCGGCGGTGACCGGTAGATCGTGAGGCCCGGGGGCGGAGCCCGGCTCGCGATGCCGGCAAGGACGGGAGGACCCGGGCGCCGGCTCCAGATCGTCGGCCTGCGCGACCGGCTAGTCACGGCCGAGGTCGTTGCGGTGCTGCGTGCGTTGTCTCAGGCCGCTGTTCAGGCGGTCGCGCTCTTGGAGCCGTACGCGGCGATCCGCGCCTCCAGGTCTTCATCGTTGTCGCCAGCGGATCGGTACGGGTCGTCCTCGTTGCTGACGATCAGCGCCGGGTTGATCAGCACGGTGCCGATCCAGTTGGCGACCTCGTCCGGGGTCGGCAGGACTCCGAACCCGAGGTGGGTCCAGGAGGTGCCGAGTCCGCTGTGCGGCGGGTAGAACGCCGCGTAGGACCAGCCATGTTCTTCGGTCCACCGGAGGACGACCTCGGCGGCCTCCGGGAACGCGGCCGCGGTGGCCTGCGGGTCGAGGTGCAGCAGTCCTTCGCGGATCGCGCCGGCGTCGGTGACGACGGTCTTCACCGGGATCTCCTTGGACTCGATGGCGGCTCGGACGGCGCGCAGGTAGGGGCGGTGGTCGGCGCGGGTCATTGCCTGACCGTAGCGGCCAGCTGCGACAGACCTGGTCCCGTCTGTTAGTTCGGTCATCGTTCCGGCCCTCGCTCGGCGTTGGTTTCTCGCGCTGGCGGTCGCGGCGCGGTCAGTGCGGGTTGCGCGGGCCGGCCAGCCGGGGTGCAGGATCGCGCCCTCACCTGCTCGGCCGGGTGAACGCTCAGGATCGACGTTTAGCGAGAACACTGTGGACCCGAAGTACGCTGCCCGCATGTCATCTTCGGGTAGCGCGACGTGCGGCGTCTCCCGCCCGCCCAGCGCGAGCCCGTCGGAGCGGCGCCGCGAGCTTGGAGCGATGCTCCACGAACTCCGGCTCAACGCCGGCCTGACGGTCGACAACGTCGCCAAGGCGCTGCTCTGCTTCCCCACGACGATTAGCCAGATCGAGACCGGCCAGTCGGACACGGTAAGCCTCGTCGATGTCCGCTATCTATGTTGGATCTACGAGGTCGACTCCGCGGAACGCAAAGTCGTAATGACCCTCGCTCGGGCAGGCAGAGAGCGAGACGGACGGCAGCGAGACGGGCGGCAGTGGGACTGGCGCCAGGAGTACGAGTTCTCAACTTCGATCCAGATCACCATCGCGAAGTTCATCGACGCCATGGTCGATGCGTTCGTTGACGCCATCGTCGACGCCATCGCGGAGTTCGTGGACGATGCCGCGGCCGCCTCCGTGGAGCGCGCGTTGCTGCTGATCATCGTCGATGATGCTGGGCCAGGCAGTGACATCGGTCGACCGACTGTCGCGTTTCGTCCTGCTTCTCAGGTCGACGTTCCACTCAGGAGCGTCTTCACGTACCCGGCGATTCCGGACCCGACATCGAGGTCTCACAGGATCTCCTCCTGGCGAGGCCTCAAGTCGGGAGATCTCAACCCGCAGGTGCCCTTTGAACTGGCCGCCTGCGGGGAGGTTCTCGCCGCCTAGAGCGGTCACCTGATCTGCAGGTACTCCCCGCACTTTCTTCCGTGGGAGTACCTCATGTTCGCAGCACGGGTGTTGCTGGAGTCCTTCGGACCCACTTTCGCCTGGATCGTGTACTTCGTAGCCGCCGTCATCGGCGTCTTCGTGCTCTATATCGGCGCCGCCGGGTTCGTCGCGATCTTCGGCAACGACAAGACCAGCTCGCGGGCACGGGCGATCTTCCGCGACCTGCTTGGTCTGTTCGGCGGGCGGCGGCGATGATCGCGCACGGAAGCGCAGCGCTGCCCGAACGGGACGGGCACGGCGATCGCGTCGCCGCCGCTCTCGCGCAAAGACGGGCCAAGGGCGTGCGCCTCGGCCGGCCGCGCCGCTGCCCAGACGCCGTGCTGGCACGGGTCGTTGCGCTACGCAGGACCGGCGTCACTCTGACTGATATCGCCGAGGCCCTCAACACTGACGGCGTGCTGACGCCCGGCGGGGGCCACCGTTGGTACCCCGGGCATGTCTGGCGCCTTCTCCGTACCCAGGATGCTCAACAGCTGTTGCGACGCGACACCGACGACGACTCCGTTAGATCATCACCTGACAGATAAGAAGTCGAGACGTCCGAAGCCCCACCCCTCAGACCTTGATCGGGTCGCCGCTGCGGTCGACTGGGCCACGGGGCATGCCTGCGGCACCGGGTTGAGCAAGCGGCACCCGTCACGGCAAGCGCGATGACGAGCGGCCGGGCGATGGCTGGCGCCACACTCTTACCCGTGAAGACGTTTCTGGCGTTGTTGACTGGTGGCGGGCTTGCGGTGATGGGCGGCGTGCTGAGCGGCGTGCTGACCGCCTGGCTCGGCGCGAAGCGTGACAAGCGGAGGTACACCCACGAGCGGAAGATGGCTCGGGAAGCGCGTGTTCAGGAGCGGCTGGCGCAGACGTACGTCGAGCTGCACACGTATCTGTCGCACCACCAGGACTGGGCGAATTCGGTGCGGCCGATGTGGGGACCTGTTCCAGCACCGGACCCGCTGCCACCTGCGGAGCGGTGGCGCATCGAAGCGTTGGTGACGGCCTACGGCAGTGACGAGGTGCGCCGGCTGCTGGGGGAATGGATCGAGCAGGCGAAGAAGATCGAGAACGCCGACCAGTTGATGAAGTTGGTCGAGGAGTCCAGGAACCCGACCGACAAGCTCGATGCGGAAGCGCAGGCGGAGCACCGCGCAATACCGGACTACAAGGTCGCGATGCGCAGGGCGGACGAGGCGATCCGGGATCAGGTGCGGCGAGAACTTACCAGCAAGGTGGGATGAAGGGACCGAACGTCATCGTTCACGGTCCTCGCCGCGGTCGACATCTTGTGGGCGCCGCGCTCGGTCAGCTGGGACCGGCGCCGCCTGCTGGCGCTCGGCCGCCGTGCCGACGTTGGCGGTGCGGCCGGTGAAGCCGTGCGCGACGCGGGCAGCGTTGGCGACGAGATCGGGACGTGGATGAGTGCGCGGGCTGGTGTCGCGGACCAAAACGGCCAGGCTTGCGCTGGTGTCTCGTGCGATACGCAGCGCGTCGGCGATCGGCGGGATCCGCGGGTCGCTGAGCCGTACCGGCGTGTACAGCGGGCCGCTCCCGGACAGGGCCCGGTTGGCGGCGATGAGCCGCCCGTTCTCGTGCAGCTCGGTCAGGCTGCGGCGGGCGGCGTCGGCGAGGTCGGGCAGGTACGCGGTGATGGCCTGGATGCTGGTGTGCCACTCGGACGCCCGCCCGGGATCGCGCGGTGTGGCGAGGCCTGCGCCGGGCGCCTCTCTGCGCAGGTGGGTGTCGACCCAGGCCGCGAGTTGCTGGGGCAGGGTCGCGCCGGGCGGCGCCGGGTGCACCGTGTGGAGTTCGCGCAGGCCCATGTGGGCCTGGCGCCAGGCGGTAGCGCTGCGGGTCGCCTCGGCCATCGTGGTGGTGTGGTCTCCGTCGAGCTGTTGGTGGTGGAAGCCGGTCAGCCGGGTGAGGCGGGCGCCGACGGCGGCGATGTTCATCAGGTCGGTGACGGTGAGCTCGACGTCGTGCTGGGTAGTCCAGCTGCGCAGCGCGTCGAGGGCGATCGCTGCGTCGGCGGGTGAGCCGATGCCGGTCCACGACGGGCCCAGGGTGGCGGCCGGTGCGAGTTCGTCGACGCCGGCGCGGTGCTCGGTGCGCAGCATCGCGGACACCGCGTGCGCGAACGGTGCGACGCCGACCCGGGCGACCCGCTCGACGTCGGCGACCGCGGCCGTGAGGACCGGGCGCAGTGCCGGGTCGGTGATGCGGGCGGTCGCCGCGTGCAGGGTGGTCGCGGTGCGCTGGTCCAGCTCGGCAGCGCCGCGCGCGAGCATGGTGGCGTCGGCGATCGCGGCGCGGCCGGCGTCGCCGCCGCGGAGCCGCTGCCCGTCCGGGGTGCGGGGCAGTCGGTCGCTGTCGAGGTGGGTGGCGAGCAGGTCGAACGCGACGCCGGCGGCGTCGGCCGCCCGGCGTAGGTGATCGGCGGTGCCGGCTGGTGCCGGCCCGCTGGCCGTGGCCGGGTCGAGGCCGAGTGTCGCCTTAGTGGCGTTGGCGGTGGTGGTGAGGTCGGTGTGGAGCTGGGCGACCAGTGCCCGTTCGCGGTCCTGCAGGCTACGGATCGCCGTGGCGGCCGCGCCGTTGTTTTCGCCGAAGGTGTGGGTGGTGATGGCGCCGGCCAGGCTGCGGTAGAGCCGGGTCCGGGCCTGCAGCAGGGTCAGCACGTCGCGCGGTGCGGCGAGGTTGATCGGCTCGGTGAGGGCGTGCGCGAGCCGCAGCGTGGCGTCGTCGATGAACTGGCCGTACGTCGCCCGCGGGGTGGTCATCGGCCGGTCACCAGCGCGCGTTCGACGCGGGCGGCGGCGTGCGCGGCGGCCAGGGCGGCCGCCGGTTCGGCGCCGGCGGCGACAGATCGCGTCAGGCCGGCGTGCAGGGCGGTGGCCAGCTGCGCGGCGGCGTCCCGCAGCACCGCCTGGTCGCTCAGTGGTCCAGTGGGTGCGGTGCCGGCGCCGAGGGTGAGCGGCACGCCGGCGCGCTGGAGTTCCTCGGCGGCATCGCCGATCGCCTCGGCCAGGTACGCCCACCAATTCTCGGAAGCTAGATCTTCCGGGACCGTGACGGCGCGGGCGGTCCGCCACGCGACCTCAACGCCGCTGGCGACGACGTCGAGGTCATCGGTGGCCGCGACGCGGCGTCGGGTGTCGTCGAGGACGCTCAGCCATTCGGCGGTTGTCGTGTCAGTCGCTGCCATGCTCACAGGGTTCCGCATCTGGGCCAGCGTCGACGAGACGATGGCCAGCAACTGTGGACAGACCACTGCCTGTGCACAACCATGCGCCTGCCCGGGGTGCCGGTCACCGGGTGCGCCCGGGCCGCGTCACGGTGCGGGCGGGCGATCGGGTGGCGGCCTTCGTCGGCGTCGCGCGGCGGCCGGCGCCGACGTCGGTCACCGCCTGCCGGGTGCTGGTCGGGTTGGCGACCCGCGCCGCGGCGGCCGCGCGGTGCTGTCCGTCGGCCGTGCCGGACTCCAGGACGCTCATCGCCTCCGCCGTCTCTGCCGTCTGTTCGTGGTGCGCCGCCCGGGCGGCTGCCACGTCGGCGCGAGCCGCCGCCCGATCCGCGTCGTCGCGCCGGGTTGCCTCGACGGGCTGCTCCTGTCGAGGCTCCTCGCGAAGGTCGGTCTCGGTGGTCCGCTCGTCGCGTTCGGCGGCGCGCTGCGCCTCACCGCGGGCGCGTTCGTTCCCGGCCAGGTCGGCGGCGGCGCGGTCGACCATCCACGCCGTGAGCGCGGCCGGCGTGTGTGCCTTGGACAGGTCGATCGGCAGGCCGCGCAGCAGCCACTCGATGTCGACGCCGTCGCGGTCGAGCCGGTGCAGCCGCTCGGCCAGCGCGGGCCACGCCTTGCAGTCCAGGACGGCGTCGGCGCGCTCGTCCGGCCACGCGGCGCGGACGCGATCGGCCATCCGGTCGGTCTCTTCCCGGCTGGGCTGGATGATCCGCTCCCCGTCGATCACGGCATCCTGTCCGGCCCCCGGCGGATCGTTCCGCTTCTCCTTCTCGTTCTTCTCTTCGGTCGCGGTGGGTTCGATGTCGGCGAGGTCGAGCGCCGCCCGCAGCCACTGCGCATCACCCGGGTCGGTGTCCCGGTCGGCGCCGAGGGTGACGCCCTTCTCGGCCAGCCGCTCTGTCATCGTCTGCCGCACGACCGCGGCGCGCGGATCGACGTCGCGCCAGGTGGTGGCGGCGCGCCAGGCGCGGCTGATGTCCTCTGCACTTGCGTCGCGCCACCACGACGGCCGGCTGGTCGCCGACCAGATCGCCCGGTCGGCGGCGTGCTGCGCGGCCGCCTGGGCGCGGGCCTGCCGCGCGGCGTCCTCGCCAGCCAGGGCGGCCTGGCGCAGCTGCCGAACGCGGTACTCGATCGCCACGCCGGCGAGCTGGCTCGCGGCCTGGATCGCGGTGAGCAGCGCCGCTGAGGCGCGGCGGTTCATCTCGTCCATCTCGTTTTCGGCCAACGCTTGTGGTCCTCCCCGTTACCGGTCGACGCCACGGTCCGCGCCGTGGTCGCCACCTCGCCGTGTATGAGCCTGCCGGTCCACCGCAAGCCGGATATCCGATCGCCCGGGCGTAACCGCCGCCTGCTCGGTCGCGCGGCCATCGACGATCGCCGCGGCGATCATCGCGTCCCGGGTCGCCGGCTGGGACAGCAACGGCAGCAGTCTCGCGGCGGCCTGCTGGGCGGCACCAGCGGCCTGCACCTGGCGTTGCGCCTCCCGCAGCTCGGCCAGCGCCACGATCAACCGGGCGGTCTGCACCACCACTGCCATCAGCAGCGCCGCATCTGCAATGTCGCGGGCATGACCGGCGGCCAGGAGTGCGTCCGCGACCCGCCCCAGCTGCGCGGCGACCATACTGGACGCCGGGCGGGGCTCGACGCGCCGCGGCGCGGCCGCGCGGGCCAGGATGTCCGCCGCCCGCGACACCGGGCCGGTGCCCTTCGGCTCGGCCACCGCCGCGACCCGCGCCAACAGATCCGCCGATCCGCGGGCGACCGCCGCCCACTCCGGTGCGCCCGGCGGCACCACCGCAAGCTGCTTGCCCACCGCCTCCAGCGTCGCGGCCGAGGACCGCCACAACTCGTGGCGCTGCGGCCCGGTCAACGCCGGTGACTCCACCGGACGCACCGCCTCCCACTGCGCCACTGTCAGCGGCGTAGTGTCGTCGAACCGGTGCCGGATCCTCGGCAGGCTCAGGTCACCGTCCAGCGTGGACCCGGCGAACCACACCGGTTTACCGGTGCGCGGCGGCAGCGCGACCGCGTACCCGGCGACCCGCTCCGGCTCACCCTTCGCCTTGTGCGGAGCCACCAACAGGCCCGCCGCCTTCATCCGCCGGATCCACGTCTCCTCACCGTCCGCGCCGGCGGCCGCGGCCCGTACCTCCCGCCGCAGCACCTCCCGGTCCGGCACATCCTGCCCGTCGCGGCGGGCCCGCTCGACCTCGCCCCGGGTCGCCTCCTTGCGCTTCGTCGCGCCGTCGCGGCGCACCCGCTGCACCAGTCCGAACTCGACCTCGATCTCTCCGGCCACCTGCTGCGCCAACGGGAAGTCCGACCCCGGTTTGAACCACACCGGTGTGCCGTCCTCGGTCGCCAACGTCACCGCGACGTGGATGTGGTCGTTGCCGTTCTTCGACAGGCCGTGGTGCACTGCGACCCACCGGCACCCGGCCCGCTCCCCCTCGCCGGCGAGCCCCATCCCGGCGACGAACCGCTCCGCGATCGCCCGCCACTGCACGTCCGTCCGCGCCGCCTCATCCGGCGGCAGGCTCAGCGAGCACTGCCACACATACTGGCGCAGCCCCCGCTCACCCGCTGCCAAATGGGGCGCGTCCAGCCGCGCTGCCAGGCCTGCGAGGTCCACCCGGCCGGCCTCGTCCCGCGGCGGCTCCAACACCTGCGGGTCGTCGTAGCCCGCGACGATGTGCGGGTTCGTGTGCTCCTCGAACCGGCCCGGCCCGTACAGGTACTCCAGCAGCCCGCGGAGCCGATCGCCCTTCGTCACCTTCGGAATCACAGCAGCATCACCAGAGTCCTCACCGAGAACCGGCCACCTTCGCTACCGCCTCATCCACCCGCGACGCCACCCCCCGCACGTACTCCGCGACCACCCGCAGCTGCCCCGGCTCCTCCCCCAACGCATGCAACGCCGCCACCGCCTGATTCAGATTCCGCGCCGCCCCCACCAGCTGCCGGTGCACACCCATCAACTCGATCAGCGCCTCCGCGCGCTCCGCCCCCAACCCACCCGGGTTCTTCCCTGGCACCAACGGCGCCGTCCCCAGCTCCGCCAGGTAACTACCTATCGACAGCCGCGCGGCCGCCGCGTTCGCCGAGACAGTCGCAAGCTCTTCGGCGTTCAGCCGCACCGTGATCTTGTGCTGCCGAGGGTCACTGCTGTGACGCCTCCGCCTCGACCACGCCGCACCGAACCGCACCACACCGACACGGACGCCATCGTCGGTACCTGCCTCATCCGACTCAGCCAACTAGAACCTCCGGAGCGTCAGCGACTGCCCCATTCTGGGGCCACGCTTGCCGGGTCGGAGCGGAGCGACGCGCCCAAAAGCCGGGCTTTTTCTATAACTTGCTCCGCCGGGGCAGGCATTGGCTGTCTGTCCAGCGTGGAACTCAAGTGGTGGCGGTGGCAAGTCCGGCCGCGACGTCGATCCGCTGCCGACGCTGACCTCCGCGCTGATCGCGCCACACCAAGTCAACACACGCGTCCCTACGCCCCTCCGTGAGAGGGACCGTCGCCCGGATCATCGTCCGGATACTGTCGCCGGCGATCACGACGGCGGCCGCGGTCGTATGCAGGCCCCTCGCCTGCGTTGCGGGCCACCAGCTCGATGCCGTCATCAGTACGCCGCACCCGGGTCTCGAACCGCGCCTGCGGCTGGGGTACATCCACCACGAGCCGCCACGGCTCGTCACCATGCCGCGTGCAGATGATCTCCAGGCGGATCGGCTGTTCCGCATACTCGCCCAACCACCACCCTGGAGTTGACCAGGACGGCGGCAGACTCGGTCTCATGTACAGCGCTCGCTCGTCACCTCGCCGCAAGGCGAAGGTCGCGACTACCCGGCCGAGATGGTCGGCACCGTCCGCACTTGGCTCGAACCGATACGGTCCCCAGATCGTCGCGTCGATCTGCTCCTGCGTCGGTTCACCGGCCACCTGCGGGCTCCGGTCCTTGTCGTCACGGACCCGGACCTCGACCCCGTCGAGGCGATCGAGTCCGTCCGGGCCCCGAAGTCCCACCGTCAGGCGAATCCCGTCGTTACCCGGCGCCCAACTGGCCGCCTCGACGAGCAAGTCCGGCGTCAAGCTCTCGTGCCGGCGGCTCCGCTCGATCGCCGTCAGACTCTCGTCCGCGTGCGCCGAGCGCTCGGCGGCCCGCGCTGAGCGCTCCGCCGCCGCCGCTGACCGCCGCGCGTCGCGGCGCGCCAGCCACGCCACCACCACACTCGCCACAGCTACAACGACGCTGACCAGCGCCGCGATCCACGCGCTCTCCTCCAGGCTCGCGAGCGCCACCGTACGCGCGGCAGTCCACCCTGTTGCAGCCTTCAAGCAGCCACCTGCCGAACGACCACAGCGCAGCGCGGCGCGGCTCAGACCCCAACGACCGACTCCCTTCCCCGGTGGCGCAAGACCGTAGCCGCAGGCCGGTCGGCGTCAAGGGCGCTACGCGTCACTCCGTGATGGCCTCCGGCCACCCTTGACCCCCGCCCGGCCTTAAGGCTGCAAGCGTTCTTGCCCCGGGGCCGGGGGAATGGTGGGGCGCCCCTACCCTCGGTGGGGCGTACGCGCCGTTCGCGGCCAACCCAACCCTGGAGGCAACTACCTCATGGCACGACCCAGCAGCCGAGCCGTCCGCGCCGAAGCTGAGAAGGCCGCCCGCGAGGCACTCGCGGCCCGGACCGCTCTCGTGGGTGAACTCGCCGCCACCGCCCACGACGTCACCGAACTCGAAGGCGAACTCGACAAAGCCCGGGCCACGCACGCCGACGCCTACACCCGCGCCGTCGACGGCGGCTGGACTGCTACTGAACTCGCCACGCTCGGTTTCGACTCCCCCACCGGCAGCTCCGCACCCCGACGCGCCACACGCCGCACCACCGCACCGAAGCCGGCCACGGCGACCGCCACCGCAGCGACGCAAGCCCAGCCGGCGACCAACCCCGCACCGATCGCCTGACAACTGAGCGGCGGGGCCAGTCCGTGAGAGCTGGCCCCGCCGAGTTGTTTCTCACGGCTGATTAGCTGGCTACGGCCAGAACGCAAGCTGCATCGGCACCCGGTGGAGCGCGCCCGCCGCGCCCGTCCGCAGACACCGCACGCACGTCACCGCGTCCGTAGTCGGTACCAGCGCCGACAAGTCCCAGCCGGCGACGCCGACCCGGCACGCTGGCGCCGGCACCTCGATGTCGGCCAGCCACCGTTCGGTGTGGACCGCGTGCACCACGGACGAGCCGCGTACCCGGGCGTTGCGGTCGGCGAAGCGCTCGATCACCTGGGTGGCGATGCCGGCGAGAAGGTCGGCCACAGTCGCGGTCATGGTCGTGATCCTGCTCGACCGGTACGACAACCGGTGCGGCTTCTGGTGCATCCGTTGCGCGCTCAGCGTCCGCCGGCTCGGTGCGAGCAACGCTCGCGGCGGTTGCGTCAAGCAGCTCGTCGACAGTCGTACGTCGCTCGGCCAGCGCTGCCAGGCGGGCCAGCTGGTCGCCGATGCCGCGCGTGCCGCACAGCGGCCACCGGCCGTGCAGCCACACCTCGGCGACCAGGTCGGCGTAGGCGGCACCGGCCAGCACGGTCACCTCGCCCGCCGCCAGCAGGCCAAGCTCGTCGGCCTGCGCACGCAGGAACTCGGCGGTGATCGCGCCCGGCTCATCGAGGCGCTGCTCATACGGGTCAACCCGGTCGTCGAGGTCGAGCAGCCCGTAACGCGCCGACAAGATCATCACCCGCGTGCCCGGATCGGCGATCGCGTCGGCGGCGCGGCGGGCCGCCGCGTGGTAGCTGCCGGTGTAGAGCATCCCGGCCGGCGTCGCGCGCCACGTCGCGACCTTGCGGACGCCACACGCGACAATCACCAGCCGCTGCGGTGCGGGCGGCGACTGCGGCAGGTCGCGTTCTCCGCGTGCGTACGCCAGGTGGTCGGCGACCGTCCAGCCCAACCACGACCACCGGGGTAGCCACCGCCGTGGGTGGGAGTTGGTCAACGTCGGCAGCCCCTGTGCATCGCGCTGCGCGGCGATCCGCAGACCCGGCTCCGGGTGCAGCAACGCGTTGTCGATCCGCCGCTCCCGGTCGCCGTACACCGCGACCACGCTCGTCTTCGCGCCCACCGACACGAGCACGCCGCCGCCCTGGCCGCCGTCGCGGGCCGGCAGCGACCCGGGCAGACACCGCACCCGCTGCCCCGGCACGACATCGCCAGGACGATCCAGCGGGACCGGACGGTCCGGCTCGCCGGCGACGATCGGCGGGTACTTGGCTGCGGCCACCAGCTCGGCGATCGCGCGCAGCGAGGTCGGGTCGAGCTGCGCGACGTCGTGCTCGGCGACCTGCGCGGCGGTGTAGTGACCGATCGCCGGGCTCGGGGCCGCCCCGGCGGGCGCGTCCTGGTCGCGCTGGATCGCCAACAGCCGCCGGCTGTAGGCATTGCCCCACGCCGCCAGATACGTCCGGCGCCACGCGCGGCGCAAACCGGGCCGCTCGGCCGGCGCGTGGTCGACGTCGTCGCGGCCACGCAGCCAGGCGCCGTAGCGGCGGCTCGCGGCCAGCGCGGCCGCGTCCATCTCCGCGACCAACTCGTCGAGGTGCTCCTCCAGGTAGGCGATGACCTCGCGGCGCCCGTAGAGGCTCAGCCCGGTCGCGTGCCGCAGCCGGGAGAACACGCTCGTGCTGCACCCGCACGCGGTCAGGATCGACAACAGGGCGTCGGTGCGAACCCGGCCGAGGCCGGCGCTGTTGCTCACCCAGAACCGGGCCGCGGTCCGCTCGCCATCGACCTCAGCCATGCTCGTCATGCCGGTGCCCCCGTGCCCGCGTCGCAGCCGGCGGTCGGCGTCGAGCTGGTCGAGGAGATGACGCGCAACGCTGCCTCGGCGTCCAAAGCCCGCGCGGTGGCCAGCGGGTCCAGCTCCGCGTAGTCGACCGGGGCGGCGCCCCAGCGCGGCAACGTCGCCTCGCTCGACCCCGCGTACATCAACGTGTCGGCGGCGAGCCGGTACAGCCTGCCAGTGACCGGGTCGACCACGGCCGGCTCGCCCGCCGGGCCGACCCGGTGCTCACCGCACAGTCGCCCGGTCGCCTCCGGCGGATCGGTCAGCGGCGTACCGCAGTCGACGCATTCCAGCCCGGCTTCCAGCAGCGCCTCGCGGAGCACCCCGCCGGCCTCGACGCTGCGGTAGGCCACCTCCGACACCGTGTCCCACTCGCTCGTCTTCACCACCCGGTCGAACTGCTCATCGGTCGGCTCGTAGCGGACCTGCCCGTCGGCGTTCGCGGACAACTCGTGCGTCAGGTCGACGCGATCCCACACCGCGTACACCCAGCCGAAGCGGACCGCGAGCGAGGCCAGCAGCTCCCGGGCCTCGGCGTCGGTGAGCCACTCCGGCAGCAGCACACCCTCGGGAAGATCGGCGAAGGCCGGCCTGGCGATAACGTCCTCGGCCGCCGCTTCGGCGGCGCAGTCCGGCCTGGGCGGCGCGGACTCCTTCGAGCGACCGTCCGCGACCTGCTCATCGGCCCGGGCACTCGATCGCCCGGCGGCGGTTTCGCCCGGCCGGGCCAGGTGCTCCATCTGCGCGAGGTTGCAGCTGGTGCGGATCTCGCCGGAGGCGAACCGCAGCGCGGCAAGGTTGCGGCCGTCGTCGCACTCGTCGATCGCGGTCACGACCGCCGTCTCTCCCGTGGCGATGCGCACGGTGTCGCCGAGGCGGATCGGGACCGTGTACCCGTCGGCGCCGACGATCGCGGAGCGGGACACGATGTTCCCGCTGCTGCTCGCGTACGTGCCGGTCGCGGTGAGAACGACGCCGTCGATCTCGACCGTGCCGGTGGTCCGGTCGACGGACCCGACATGGGTGACCTCGATCGTGAAGTCGCGGGCCAGGACCGCGTACGTGCGCGGGTTGCGGGCCTTGCCGGCCAGCACGGTCACACGGTCGCCGTGCTTGATGTCCGGTGTGGTGCGGGTGCTCATCTGCTTGCTCCGTTCAGGCGGTGAGGTCACGGGCGCGGATGGCACCGCACGGGCCGGCCTGCCCCTCGACGGGCCGGCGCCGCGCGGCGCGACCGGGCTCAGTCCGTGGCGGGGATGCCGTCGTGGCCGGCGACGGCCGCGTACAGCGCGGCGGCAATGTCGAACCGGGGCGCGAACAGCCCGAACCGGTACACCGCCTCGGCGCGGCTCGGCAGGCCCTGCGCACCGCCCCGGCGGATCAGGAACCGGCCCAGAACCTCCAGCGCCAGGTCGTGCTCGCGCTGCGCCCGTTCGCGGCCGACCAGCGCCAGCGCGGCGGCGAACACCGCGCCGGCCACGTCGTAGCCGATCCCGGCCAGGTGGTGCTCCAGCCGGGCCACAGCGCCGCGCAGCAGCACCGCCGCGCCGAACTGGCCGGTCTCGAACCCGCACCGCGGATGGCACGGGTTCGCCAGGTGGGCGCCGCAGCCGATGCACTCGTTGTTGTGGTCGATCTCCCGGGCCGGACCGGCGGTCGCGGTACGGGGCGTCGTAATCTCAGACATGGAACGTCCTTTCACGGGAAGGCGTCTCGCTGGCCCGGTTGGTGTGTCCGCACCGGCCGGGCCTCTTCATGGGGTGGGTCAGGTGTCGAGCAGGCCGAACAGGTCGAGCTGGCGGGTCATCGGGCGGCACGCCGCCCACGCCGCGAGGCCGGCGGCGTAGCAGCGGTCCTCGACCGCCCACCACTCCCCCATGCCACTGTGGAAGCCGTGGCGGCGCAGGAACTCGCCCCGCTCGTTCAGGGCGGCGCGGCACGCGTCGAGGTGCTTGGTGCGGGCGGTGTCGATCAGCGCGGCGATGTCGGGCCAGCCGATGATCAGCGGCCGGTCCAGATCCCCGCCGTACACCTCGATCCGCTTGTACGTGGCGAGGATCCACCGGCCGCGCTCCAACGAACTGCCCGAGTGCGGCGAGGTCGCCAACCCGCGCGGGCCCGCGCTGCCGCGCCAGTAACCGACCAGAGCCATCGCGTGCCGGCAGTTCCACACCCCGGCCGCCCACGCCAACTCCCGCCGGTCACCACCCGGCGGCGCGGTCGACAGAATCTCTCGCGCCTCACGCACCAGACCCTGCGTCACGGCTCTTCTCCCCTCGTCGTGCGGCCACCCGGCCGCGAACGAGGAACCCCAACGGTGAGACTTCCACCCCTCGTTCTTTCGGCCGGCAGCCCGGCCACGAACAGCAGGGGACGCCGGTGGCTCCCCGCAACACCACGGGTTTCGGTGTTGCGGGGTGGCGCCGCCGGTGGCCCAGGATGAGCGGGGCCGGGCCGCAGGTCGAAAGAACCGACCCCGCAGGGGTCAGAAGATGAGCGCGGCCCGAAGGGCCGCACCGTTATTCGACGGCTGTGGGCTTCGGTGTCGCCCGCCTGGTCGGTCGGATCAGACCTTCTCGTCTGAGATTTCGACGTTGGCCGCCTCGGCCCATTGCTTCACCCGGGCGGCGTATCGGTGTCCCCAGTACTGGGTTCGGAGCGCGCCGGCCGCGGTCACCTGCAGCGCTTCGGGTTGCCCGAACGCCTGGAACAGCCCGGTGGCGAGAAAGTAGGTCGCGCTCAGCAGGGCTGGCCCGTCCTCGGCGAGGTCGTCCACGTTGTACACGCCCGTAGCGACCGGTGCCGTGGTCAGATGCTGCCGCCCAAGGGGCCCGGTCATGCCGTACTGCCGATCGTGGACGAGCTCGGCGGGCAGCGCCTCGGTGACCGGGAAGAGAGTGGCGCGGACGGTCGCGCTGCCGCCGGCGGCAGCGCGGTCGCGGGCATGCCGTGCGAGGTACCGCATCCCGCTCATGACGGTGTTCACTACCTCTTCGTCGTTGATCCGGATGTGTTCCGCGTCGTCCCGCCGGTCATCGACGGCGGCGGCGAACGATCCTGCGCCGGTCTCGTGAAGCTCGCAGCCGAGCCATTTCATCGGCTCGCCGCGTTGATCACCGCCGCTGGCGGTCAACCGGCGGCTGCCGACCGACACGTTTTGCCAGTAGGGGGCCGACCGGAGTATGCCGGAAACCGGCAATAACGTGGTGAGCTCGCCGGTCAGCGGTCCGGTGGGGGTACGTACGACCGACCAACGCCGCGCCGCCGCGGCCGTTGCAGATCGCCGGGCGCATCCGGATCGCGTCAGGAACGTCGAGCACCACGACTCAGCCCTTGCGTGCGCCGGCGCGCTCCACCGCGCACCGGACGGTTCATCGCGCCCGCGCCGACCTGGATCGGCGTCGACGAGATCCCCTTTGACGCCTGGACCACCTCGAGCCGGTTTCGCCCTGATCAGCCGCCCATCTCCCTCGGAGACGGGTCTGTGGCGTCATGGTCACCTCAGCTGGCCGGCCGCGGCCACAGCGTGACTTCGACGCCGCCGGAGAACGGCGAGTCGTGCAGCTCCAGGCGCGCGATCTTCCCGCCCTTCGGGATGTCGAACACCACCGTTCCGGTCACCTGGTTACCCGGGTTGATCTCGTTGAGGAACGTCTCGTTGTTCTCGTTGGCGTACAACGACGCCGCCCCGTCGGCGGAGTATTTTGCGCCGGCCGCGTTGTAACCGACCTGGTTGGAGTCGTCGAAGGTGCGCGGCTCGTCACCGATGTTCTTGACCACCATCGTCACCAGGCAGAACTGGCCTTGGGCCGTCTTGTTCAGGAACTCGCCGCCGACCTGCGCGACGCCGCACTTCTGGGACTTGACGACGAACTCGAACTGGCCGTCCCGGACCGGTGAGCCGATCCCGGGGGCCTTCGGCTTGACGGGCGCAGGCTTGGTCGTTGCCGCCGCTGCCGGCTTCTCGCTGGTCGGGGCTGCGGTGTCGGTGGTCTCCACCGAGGCCGTGTCCGAGCCGCCGAACATGGCGGCGCCGATCCCGCCGATTCCGCACAGGGCGAGGATGCCGACTACGACGCCGATCAGCACGTGGTTCGTCTTCTTCTTCGGCGGCGCCGCGACGTTCGGGTGGGCAGCGATGTGCTGCGCCGTCCACTCGTAGGCCCGGCGGGCGGCCTCGTCAACGGGCGCGCCCTGGGCGAGGTAGTGCTGGTAGGAGCGTGCGTACTCGGGGTGCTGGAGGATCCGGGGGTCGTGCGGGGACTGCGCGGGCTGCGTGGACATGGTTTGGGGAGCCCTTCCGGGGGGTTTGGTGTGATGATCGCCGCTGCGGGCGGCGCCGTTTCAGTTCTGTCGTGCTACCTGACCGATCAGGTGACGATCGGAGCCGAGTGGCCGATGTGAGCTGCCGACCGTCTCACGGCCGCATCCCTTCCAGCTCGGCGAAGAAGAGGTGGAGAGCGGTGCGGGGCACCCGGACCGTGCCGCGTGTCGACTCGCAATACAGCTCGGTCTGGTCGCCAACCGAGGGGGCCCTGGTCGATGTTGACCAGGCCCACCTGCAGCCACGCGTCCCGGATCCGTTCCCGCTCCGAGACGGCGTGCTCGACGGGGGCTGCGGACCTCGCCGCCGGCGTTCACGGCGTCCTGCACGATGCCGCGGTACCCCGGGTCGCCCTCCGGGATGAAGACCCAGGCGTCCTTGAGCCGGTGTGGACGGCCAGCTTCCGCGCTGAGGACCCGGTCGTTGAGCTTGTGCGCCTTGGCGACGGACAGCGCAGTGGCACAGGTCGGCTGACTGTCCTGGATCTGCCTCGCAGGCTGTGACGGGTGTGGCTACCGTGGGGTTCAGCCGACTACGGAACCGGTAAGGAAGCTGTCAGGAAGTGCCATGTAGGGCAGGCCGCCGCCCGGTGATGAGGCGACTGCCGCTGAGCAAAGCGGGACCGCTGGCTTGGGGAGCCGCTCCGCACTGACAACTCGTGAGAGATCCGCTGACATCCAGATGAGAGATGAGCGCTGACATCGGCGCGAGAGTTCTCACTAGCGCTAAGGACTTCGGCTGTGGGGTCCGGCTGAGCGTCGGGGCGATGGGGGACGTCGATAGGCTGCCCCGCGTGACAGGGCAGGAGCGGTCGGACGACATCCCGGCCACGGTGGAACAGCTCGCGGCGGCGATGACTGCGCTGGGCATGTATCACGGCGCGAACACCGCGGTGGAGCACGCGGCCGAGGCGGCCCGGTTGGGCGGGGCTGATGCCTACCGGGTGCGGCTGGCCAACGCCCTGCTCGGCGCGGCGCAGACCGAGGCCATGTTGGCCGATTCGGTGCCGTTGAGCCGCGAGGCCCGGTTCGCCGCGTGGGAGCAGCAGCTCGACACCGCCGGCGCCGGCGATGATCCGGCCAAGCGCATCGGTTTCGTTCAGTGGCAGGTGCTGCGCGCAGCGGGCCCGCTGCGAATGATCGCGCAGAACCGGGAGGCCGGCCCGATTCCCCTCGCCGCGGCGCACGCCGCCGAGGGGTTGCAGGTCCTGCTCGGTGTCATCGCGGCCAGCCAGACCGCGGTGGCCGCCGGCGACGTCGACACCCTCGCGGCGCAAGCGCCGCGGCTGCGCGAGGCCCGTGAGGCGTTGCAGTCGGCAATCGCCAACACCGACGTGTTGCTGGACATGCTCGGCTCCGTCGGCCTGTAGTAACGGCGCCGCGCCGGTCACTCATTCGTGAGCCGCTCGGATCCCGGTCCAGCGCCATGGCGAGCTGGTCAACGCCGAGCGGTACGTCCCGCCCCGGCAGCGGCTGGAGCCGGCCGTCGCCGTCTTGGGCCGGGCGATGCGGAGCGCTCACGACCCTGTGCTGCTCCAGCTGCAGCATCGGACCCAGCACGACCGCGTCAACGTTGTTCCGGCTGTTCCGTTGGATCGTTCCGGGGATCGTTCCGGCGCTTGGCGCGGCGGGGGCAGCAGTAACGGCGCCGCTAACTCTCTCGCTAACGGTCGAGGCTGTGACGTGCGCTGTTCCGGCGACGGAACGATGCGCAGCGCTGTTCCGGCGCCGCTGGAACGTCGGTGGGCCTGGAACGGCACACCACCGGCCGGCCGCTGATCGCGCGCACACGTCGGGCCGTTTTGTCGGTGCGCACGTCTATTGTGGGTCGCGGCCACACACGCTGGCCTGTCTCCGAGCTCGCGCCGCGCGCCCACGCCGCGCACTGCCAGCGCCGAGGACAAGGGTCCTACGACTCGCGTGTTGATTGCTCGTCCGCTCCGTCATCGACTCCGAGCGGGATGGGCGTGGGACGTCCCCGTACGAGGGAGACAACGTGACCAGCGACCGAGCCCGAAAGACCGAAATCCGTACTCGCATGGCGGCCACCGGTGAGCCGTACACGGTTGCCGCCCGCGCGTTGGCGGGCACACGCCAACCAGGCGCGACCGCGACGCTCGACCGGGCACTGCTCGCGCCGTACCCCGACGAGGAAGGCGTGACGGTCGACGAGCTCGGCTGGCGGGCGTTGCCGACCGACGCCACACCCGGGCAGCGGGCCCGCGCCGAGGCGATCTGGCGTCCGGTCTCCGCGGACCGGCCGTGCCGCTGCTCAGGCTCCTGCCACCACGGCGAGGCTTGTGACGAGGAGTACGCGGACGGCCGGTGCTCAGGCCGCACCGTCCACGTTGACCGATACCCGGGCTCCCTGTGGGGCCTCACTGACTGGTACGACGAGTACGTGTGCCGCAGCTGCGGCGATGGCTGGGAAGGCTCGGTGAGCCTGCCTGATGTGCCGTGGGGTGAGCGCAAACCAGAGGGCGGCACCACGCTGATCTATCCCGGGGTGCGCCACCCCAGCTTCCGGGAAGTCAACGACGAATACGACTACGTCGATGCCGACGCCGGGTGCCCGGAGTGCAGCGGCGGTATCGACGGCCGGTGCATCTGCGACACCGACGACGGCTGCCCGGAGTGCGGTGCTGGTGGCCCCAACACCAGCCCGTACGCCGAGTGTCTGTGCGAGGACGAGTGAGAGTCCCGGACCCGGCCTCGTTGCTCGAGCGGGGCCTGGCGGTGTTCGCGATGCCGCCCGGCGCCCGCCAGCCGGCCGGGCCCGGCTGGCAGCGCCGGTGCATCACCGACGCCGCGCAGCTGCGCGAGCTGTGGCGTCCCGGGGACAACATCGGCGTGGGTTGCCGGGCCAGTGGTGTGGTCGGGGTGGACCTGGACGTCGGTCACGCCGACGGCGCGGACGGGATCGCGTCGTTCGCCGCGGCCTGCGCCGCGCACGGCGGGTGGCCGCGCACCTTCACCGTGCGCACCCCCAGCGGCGGGCTGCATCTGTACTGGCGGGCGCCGGGCGGATGCACGATCGGCAGCACCTCGGGCGGACGTACCGCGCTCGGGCCGGGCGTGGACACCCGCGGGCCAGGCCGCCGCAGCGGCGGGTTCCTGATCGGGCCCGGCTCGTCGGTCGTCGGCGGCCGCCGGTACGTCGTCGACGTCGACGCGCCGATCGCGCCGCTGCCTGGCTGGCTGGCGGGTCTGCTCGGTGAGCGCGCGGCCGCGATGCCGACGGCGGTACGACGGTAAGCCGCCGCGAGGGGGATCGCTGCTCGACGTCGGCGCCGACGTCGAGCAGCTGGCGCGATGCCAGCTCAGGCGACGCCGCGGTGCGGCCGGAGCGTGGCCAGGGCCCGCAATGCGTCCGCGCGGGAAATCGGCTGGTCATTCTCCAGGTTGGCCAACTCCATCTCGATCCACTCCCGGACCAGCGTCGAGAACGGCTTACCGCGCGCCTCGGCCGCGGCCTTGAGCCGCTCGTGCAACTCCAGCGGCAGCCGCAGCGAGGTCACCACCATCACCTCGTTGTCCGCCGGCGGCAACGGGATGTCCGCCGGCGGCGCCTCGTCGAGGATCGTCAGGTCGTTCAGGAACGCCGCCACCTCATCGGGTGTCTTCGGGTACTCACTCATCGCGCTGCGCCTCCCACTTCTCGAACTCGGCCAGCTCGGTCGAGGTCATCTCGCGGGCCCCGATGATCAGCCATTCCCGCTCCTCGACCCGCCGCGCCGCGACCAGCAGCGGCCGCCCGGCCCGGGTGCGCCCCCAGAAGGTCAGCACCCGCAGCCCCGCCGGCCCACCCAGGGCGGGCCGCGGCCAGGACCCCTGCAACGCCTGGTTGACCTCGTACGGCTCCACGCCGCTCAACGCCGCCAACGCCCACGTTGACCACTCAAAGCCCATACCCAGCGATAATACGCCCGTATTTCCGGGTCGCCTAGTCATCCGCCCGGCCGGCTACACCGGCTCGGACACCGCCCACAACAGGGTGTGGTGGCAACGGGCGCAGGTGACCGGGTCGTCGACGGCGACTCGCGCACGTGCGCGTAAGACCCTGCCTCATCAGCAACATTAGGTTTCCTCGGAGGGGAGGCAGATCGTCCTCAGAAGGGGAGACGTCGATGACGTCCTCATCGGACGCGTTGAGCGCGCTGTGCACGCGGTCCGCCAATGGGCCTCCCCGTAGCTTCCAGCGTAAAAACAACGATTAGCCAGCTCGGTGGGGCTTGACCGGGGTGGGTCGGTGGGCGCCCGTTAGGGGGTCCTCCAGCGGGCACCATGCGGCCGGGCGGCAGGTGTCGATGTTCGAGGTTCTCTGCACGGGCGACCAGCGCGTTCGTGGGTGAGTGCAGAGGAGTACGGGACGTCGGGCTGACTCGTACTCCTCTGCACGAGGCGCAACGTCTCTCACAAATGGTCAGATGTGCGAGACCCGCGCAACCAGCGATCCGCGACCGGTTCACCCAGGAAATCACTCGCAAAACACCTCTCAAAACTCCGGGGTTCTGACAGGCATTTCTGAGAGACTCAGCGGGTGGAGCTGACCCCCGCCCGAACCGCCGCCGCGGTCGAACGCCACGACTGCCCGACCTGCGCGGCGCCGGCCGGCAGCACCTGCCGTACCCGGGCGGGCAAGACCGCTGCCAAGTACCACACCGCCCGGTTCACCCTCGTGCCCGCCCTGCGCGACGATCTGCACGTCCCGGTCCCCGCCGATCGCGACCCCGGCCGGCCCTGGGTTCAGGGGCCGGCCGTCGTCCCGGCGGAGCCCCAGGTCACGAACAGCCCGATCCGGATTGGGTACGCCCGCTGTTCCACCACCGGCCAGGAACTGCAGAGCCAACTCGACGCTCTGGCCGCCGCTGGGTGCGGCCGGGTCTTCTCCGAGAAAATCAGCACCCGGGTCAAGGTCCGTCCCGAACTGGAGCAGGCCCTGACCCTCGCGCGGGAGATCAAGCAGGCCGCCGGCGACCAAACCGTCATCCTCACCGTCCACGAGATGAAACGCCTGGCCCGCAACGCCGCCGAACTCATGACCCTCGCCGCGACCTTGCAAGCCGCCGGCATCCAACTCGAACTGCTCACCGGCCCACTCACCGGCGTCTACGACCCCACCGGCATGGGCTCCATGCTCTTCGCCGTCTGCGCCGTCGCCGCCCAACTCGACCGCGACTACATCCGCGAGAAGACCCTCGAAGGCCAACGCGCCGCCGCGGCCCGCGGCAACCACGGCGGCCGACCCAAAGTCATCGACGACGACACGCTGCTGTTCGCCCGCGCCCTGCGCGACACCGGCGTACCCATCCCCGAAATCGCCAAGAAGCTCACCATCAAGACCGGCAAGAACGCCGGCAAGAACCCCTCGGTAGCCTCCCTGTATCGGGCGCTGGCCGACACCCCTCTGACCGAGTCGATCAACAGCCGCTGATCTCAGGATCTCCCCCCGGGCCGCCGGCGTCAGCATCGGCCAAGCGAAGACCCACTAAATTGGCGGCGAAGAACCAGGGTGCCGCGCCGCGCTGTTCCTGGCAGTCTGGTCGGGTGTCGATGGGGAGCAGCCAACCGGTGAGAGCGGCGTACGAGACCACCCTAAGCGCGGTCGCCTCCGCGCATTCCAGGGTCTACATTGCTCTCCAGCGCGCACACGACCTGCGGACCACGCGTGCTGCGGCGCTCGTAGGCAACGACCGGTTCGCGGGCCTGGACGAACTGCTCCTTCACCTCGACGCATTGGCCAAAGCATTCGCCGACGCAGATGAACTGCGACGGCTCGGGTTCCTGGTCGTACGCGCCCGCCATGATGTCGAGACCGCGATCGAGGCGACGCTGGCCGGGTATCTGGCCGTAACGAGCCACGCAATGCGCGACGTGATGGAGATCGCCGACCTGCTGCGCGACTTCGCGGTCCAACCTGGTCTGGTCGACGAGTGGCTCAACGTAAACTCCCGGACCAGGCGCACCAAGTTCGCCGCAGTCGCGGTCCGCCGGCGCCTCCATGACGCCGGGGAGCATCCCTATGTTTCGTCGGACAGTTCGGCCGACTACAAGGCGCACAGCGGCGCACTGCACGTCAGTCCATACACGGATCTCGCGGCTCCATTGGGCTGCACCGATGGCGGCGGGTGGAACGGCAATGTCGGCTTCGCGGAAGTCTTCGAGCACGCCCGCGATCTGCTGTTGGCGCTGTGCCGGCTTGTTGAGGCGTTGTCGCCTGGATCGGCTGCGTGTGACTTGGCGGCGACGCCACTTCCTGCGTTCTCGGCTGGTCTGAGCCGCTCGCACCTGTCACCCACGACACTATTGATGCGTATGGCGGCCCATAATCAGCGCGAAATCGGCACTTGACCATATCCGACTCAAACGCCTGCAATTCGACAGAAGAGAAGCGCGCCGGAGCCACGCGATCTTGATCACCAACGGCCCGGTCCTCTCTGGCGGAAACCCGTGCAGCAGACCTCGGACATCCGCGCAGACGACCTCGAACATCGACACGGGTCGATGAGTCTGACCGACGGTCATCGTCTCATAATCTTACACCGTTACACCATTCCGAGACGAGATTTCGAGGAAAGATTTTGCGACTCCGTGACCAGCGGTTATTGATTGGCAGAACTATTGACGACGGTGGGTGGTGGGTAGGACGCCGCATTGCACGGCGGCGAAAGAGACGGATGAGCGGCCGTATGAGCCGACGTGTAGGTCGCCTTTCTAGTTTTCCAGGCAGCAACCGCCGAGATGGCGATTGTCGCCGCCTCCGACAACGGGACGGCAAACGGGGAACGGGGAAGGATTCGTCATGCGAAACAGGAATCTGCGTTCGCGGATCATGATCGGGGCGCTCGGCCTGGTCGCCATCGGCGCGGCCATGTTCGGCGGCGGCACCGCGCACGCCGCAGCGCCGGTTGAAGCGCCGGCCGATGGGCGGTACTGCGTCGTGGTGATCGACAAGCTCAAGCCGGGCGAGGCGGACTCGAAGGTGCTCGCCAAGAAGTGCGCCGCCACTCCTGCCGCGCGCGCCGCGCTCGCCGCACCGCTCGAGGGCACCCTGCTCATGACGTGGTACGTCGACGCGTACTACGGCGGTGGGAACACCGAGATCCGCAGCTACGGCGGCCCTTGTGACCGCGAGGGCTACGGCATCAGCGACGTCAACGACGGCTGGGGGCCGTGGGGCTGGAACGACACGATCTCGTCGTTCAAGACCTGGAACAACTGCCACGACGTGACGGCGTACGAGAACATCAACTACGGCGGCTCGGCGTGGGGCTACAACGGCAACGTCGACTACGTCGGCGACTGGGCGAACGACAAGATCTCCTCGTTCCTGATCAGGTCGTGGTGATCCTCGCCTGACGAATGAGGCCCCGGGTGCCGCGACTGGCGCCCGGGGTCTTTGCCGTGCTGTCACGCAGCGCCGTGGTCCGGGCAGGCGACGGCGCCAACCCGGATCAGCGCAGCGCGGCGCTCGGCCGGACGTTCCTCGATGTTCGCGCGCTCCCGGGCGTACAGGTGGAGCAGCTCGTGGAGCCGGTAGCGGGCAGGCGCTGTTGCACCCGTTTCGACGACGTCGACGAGGCGGGCGTCGACCAGTTCGTCGACGATCAGCTCAGCGGCCGGCAGCGGGGCGTCCACCAGCGCCGACACCTCGCAGGCGGTGAAGGTCGGCGTCGGCAGCAGGCCCAGGCGACGGAAGGCTTCCCGGGCCGGCGCGGGAAGCGCGCGGTAGCTCGGCGTGAGGCTGGCGCGCAGGCTCAGGTCGTGCAAGACCAGTTCGTCGAGGCGGTGCTGCTCGCGCGCCAACCGGGCGGCGAGCTGCCTCAGCGAGAGATCGGGGCGGGCAGCGAGGCGGGCAGCGACGATCCGCAGCGCCAGCGGAAGCCTGCCGACCAGCCGCACGATCTCCGCGGCGTGCCGGCGGGTGTTCACGTGCCCCGGTTGGGCAGAGCGATGCAGCAGGTCGACCGCATGGTGGTCCGGCAGGACGTCGAGGTCGAGCAGGTGGGCGCCGTCCAGCCCGGCCATCCGGATGCGGCTGGTGGCCAGCACCGAACAGCCTGCGGCAGCCGGCAGGAGCGGCCGGATCTGCGCTTCGTCGGCGGCGTTGTCCAGCACGAGAAGCACTCGCTGGCCGGACATCCAGGTGCGGTACAGGGCTGCGCGCTCGTCCAACTGGTCGGGGATCAGGTGGGCGGCCACGCCGACGGATCGCAGGATCGCCGCGAGCGCGTCACCAGGCTCGACCCATTCTCCCTGCGTGCCGCGGAGATCGAGGTAGAGCTGACCGTCCGGGTAGGAACCGGCGACCAGATGCGCTGCGCGGACCGCGACGGCGCTCTTGCCGACGCCGGCACGCCCGGTGATCGCCACGACCGGCACGTCGCTGGCCAGCGCGCGCCGGATCTGGATGAGCTGCGTGTCCCGGCCGACGAACTCTCCGGCGATGGGCGGCAGTTGCCGCGGCACGCGGGTGTGAGCGAGGGCGACCGGGGCCGCAGGCAGGTTGAGGCTCTCGGCGCTGGCCAGGATGCGCTTGTGGATCAGGTGCAGGCTCCGGCCCGGGTCGATGCCGAGTTCACGCGCGAGTATCCGCTGGACCCGCTGGTAGGCGGCGAGCGCGTCGGCCTGCCGGTCAGACCGGTAGAGGGCGAGCATCAGCTGTGCCCAGAGGCGTTCCCGCAGCGGATGCTGTTCGGTGAGCGCGACGAGTTCGGTCGCCACCTCGGCGTGCCGGCCCAGCGCTAGCCGCGCATCGGCGTGGTTCTCCAGCACCGCGAGCTGAAGCTCGTGCAGCCGCACGACGGTCGGCTGGAGCCACTCGGGCAGCGTCAGGTCGGCGACGACAGCGCCGCGCCACAACGCCGACGCCTGCGTCAGCCTGCTGTGGGCCACGTCGCACAGCCCGTCCTGCAGCGCCCGTCTGCCTTCTTCTGCCAGCGTTTCGAAGACCGTCGCGTCCAGTTCGCCGTGGTCGGTGTGGAGCACGTAGCCGCCGTGCCCGGTCTGTAACCGGCGCCTGCCCGGCACCTGCTCGGTGCCGAGCAGGCGGCGCAGGTCTGACAGGTAGGATTGGAGGTTGGCCGTGGCAGACCGGGGCGGACGCTCTCCCCACAACCCGTCCGCGATCGTCGCCACGGGCACGATCGTGTTGGCGCGCAGGAGCAGGAGTGCCAACAACAGGCGTTGCTTGCGCCGGCCTGGCGCGAGGGGCTGCCCCGAATCGTCACGGGCCTCGAGGGGCCCCAGCACACGAAACTCCACCTTGCTGGGCTCCAAACGTCAGCCGGGACCGCTCACCAGCAGGGCCCCGAGTAACAGGCCCGCCGCGGCGATCTTCCGGCGTGTTATTGATCCCATGTGTCCTCCATTGATGTCGTGGGAGTTCGCGGTACCTGCATCATGCGTCTCCTCGCTGTATTGACGGCGCCGAGCGCCGCGCTGACATGGGCCCAATGGATTGCGGCCTGCGTCGACTTTCAGCGATCGGCGGCGGCCAAGGGGGAAATCCCGGACGATCCCGGACGCGATCGGCCTGTGGCGGTTACCGGCGAGCGCGCGAACATACACTGTGGATGTGGTTCCCGATCCCGCCTCCGGCCCCCCCGATCCGGGCGAGGCCCGCACGCTGGACGAACTGGTTCAGCGGTTACGGCTGCTCAAGGTCTGGTCTGGCGATCCGTCCTACGTGGTCATCAAAGACCGCGTCAACGCCGCGGCGCGGGGTTCCCGCCGCCTCGCTGGCGAGCAGGTAGGGAAGAGCACGGTCGCCGACTGCTTCAAGCTCGGCCGCCGCCGGGTCAACACCGATCTGGTGGTCGCGGTCGTCGCGGCGCTGCATCCGGACGCGGGCTACGCGGCGCAGTGGCGCCAGATGCTGCGCGTCGTGCTGGGAGAGACCCGGGCGGCCGATCAGGTTCGTGCACAGGACACGCTGCCCGGCGATATCGCCGAGTTCACCGGCCGTGGCGCCGAACTCGAACGGCTGCTCGACGCTGGCGCCTCCACCGGTGACGGGCCGGTGATCGCGGTGATCGAGGGGATGGCCGGGATCGGCAAGACGCAGCTGGCAATCCGCGCCGCTCACCTGCTTGACCGCCGGAACCCCTTCGACCAGCTGCTCTTCGTCAGCTTGCGGGGCTTTCACCCCGATCAGCCGCCGGCCGATCCGGGCGCGGTCCTCGACAGCTTCCTGCGGCTGATGGGAATGCCCGTCCACGAGATTCCGCACGATCTGCCAGCTCGCGTGGCCGCTTTTCACCGCATGCTGGCGGGTCGGCGCGCCCTGATCGTGCTGGACGACGCCGCCAGTGAGGAACAGGTGGAGCTGCTTGTGCCGCGCAGCGCCGGCTGTGTCGCGCTGATCACGAGCCGCCGCAGCCTCCCCGCGCTCCGCCCGGCGGTCCAGCTGCCGGTGGGCGTGTTCACGGCGGAGGAGGCGCTCGCCTTCGTCGTCCGGTCGGCGCCTTCCATGCCGCCCGGTGATGATCCGGACGCGCTGCTGCGCCTCGCCCACCGCTGCGGATATCTCCCACTCGCACTCAGCCTGGTCGCCGGCCACATGCGCGCTAAACCCGGCTGGACGCTGACGGACCACGCCGACTGGCTCGACGACCGCCACGGTGACCAGCGGCTCGACACCGGCATCGAACTCGCCCTCAGCCTGTCCTACGAGCACCTGCCTGCCGGCCGGCGCCGGGTGTTCCGGCTGCTGGCCGTATACCCGGGCTATGACGTGAACAGCTGGGCCGCTGCCGCGCTCACGGAGCTGGACGTGCATACGGCCGGCGAGCACCTCGAGCAGCTTTCGAAAGCCCATCTTCTGCAGCAGACCACGCCCGGCCGGTACAGCTTCCACGACCTGGTACGCATCTACGCCGCTGGCCGGGCCCGTGACGAAGACCCCGCGCCCGCCCGGCGCGCTGCTGTCGCCCGGCTGCTCGGCTACCACCTGGCCACCAGCTCGATCGCGATGGACGTCCTGGAGCCGGACGGACGGCACACACGGCCACGGGCGTCTGCTGCGTCCACGCCCGTCCCACCGCTGACCGGCGCCCAAACAGCCAGGAAGTGGCTCTGCGGCGAGCGCGTCAACCTCATCGCCGCCGCCAGCTATGCCGCCGACCACGGATGGCCCGAACACAACGCCCGCATGGCAGCGGTCCTGTTCCGCTACCTCGACAGCGGGGACCGCGATGACGATGCTGTCGCCGTCCACCCGCACGTCCGCCCCGCCGGCGGCGCTGACTCCGGCGCCTACGCCCTGACCAGCCTCGGCGCCGGTCACCTGCGGCAGGGCCGGTACGAGGAAGCAGCCGGCCATTTTCACCGGGCCCTGCGCCTGTTCCGCGGGGTCGGCGACCAGGCCGGTGAAGCGCAGATGCTCGGGAACCTCGGGCACGGCTCCGAGCGGCTGGGGCATTCCCGGGAGGCAATCGACCAGCACGGGCAGGCCCGTACCCTGTTCCGCGGGATCAGCGACCGGTTCGGTGAAGCCCAGGCACTGACCAGCCTCGGCGTCGTCTCGGCACGGCTGGGGCGCTACCAGCTGGCAAGGGACTACCACCGCCAGGCTCTCGCACTGTTCCGCGACATCGGTGACCGTGCCGGTGAGGCGGTGACCTTGAACAACCTCGGCGAAACCCTGCTCGCCGAGGGCAAGCCGGGCGAATCACAGCAGCAGCACAACCTCGCTCTCGGCCTCGCCGGCGAGATCGGCGACCGGTACCAGCAAGCCCGCGCCCACGACGGGCTCGCGCATGCCCAGCAGGCATCCGGCAACGCCGCCCGGGCCCGCCGGCACTGGCAACACGCGCTGACCCTCTACGCACTACTTGGCGCCCCAGAAGCCGGCCGGGTGCGGGCAGCTATCACCGCCCGAGACGACGCGTAACGCCCGGCTGGGCGCGGCGGTTGTCCAGGTCACGGTCTTCGATGTTGAGCGTCAGGACTTCGCCGGCGCGGGCTGCGGACTCGAAAAGCAGGCGCCACAGCGTCTTCTCCCGTAGGGGCACGTCCCGGCGGGACAATGTCCGTTCGATCGCCGAAGGGGACACGGCGCCGGTGGCGTTGACGGTCTCCCGGCACCGTTCGGCCCGTGCGGGGGTGCCGGTAAGGATCTTGAAGCGAAGTGCCACGTAGCTGCGCGTAAGCGCAGCCGCCGCGCCAGGGCTATCGGCGCCGGGTGACAGTGTCGCGTTGTTGCTGCCGGCGGCCGAGGGCTTCGGGTGAGACGCGGGCGTACCGGGCGAGGGACGCGACCGAGGTGTGCCCTGAGAAGGAGAGCAGGGTGGAGGGCTTCACCGACCGGACCGGCGGCCAGATTTGGCCCCCGATGACACATTCCTTACCAACGCCCCCACTACCGTCCGGCGGCTCCGCAAAGATCCGCGGGTGCCACGCCGCGCGAAGATCGCCATCGTCTTTGCAGGCCTGTGGGTCGCAAGTCCCATCGACCTCATCCTGGCCGCCTGGCCCGGTGAACCGCGCCTACTCGAACGGCTCCTCGGCCCGACCAAACCCACCAACGCCGTAGAGCAGTAGACCCTGGAAAGCGGTGGACGCGCCGGGGTTACCGGTGCTCGGCATGGGTGTCTCCCTCGGCGCGCGGGGCGGTCCGCGGGGCGAGCAGCGGCCGGTAGCCGTCGGCGTCGAGTTTGGCGAGTTCGCCGTCGATGTCGACGCTGTGGGTGCCGTAGAAGTTGACGTTCTCGTGGTGGCTTGGCCACAGGTGGGCGAGGACCTCGTCGTCGACGTGCCGGCCGCCGCGGCGCAGCGCGGCGACGCCCAGGCCGTAGTACTCGGTGGTCCAGGTGACGATCGCGTTGGTCGCCACCGTGAGGCACCACATCTGCTCGGTTTGCTGCTCGTGGTGCCGCCGGCGGACAGCGCCCTCACCGGCATAGGCCAGGGTGCGGCGCAGGGAGTGCAGGTTCTCGCCCTTGTTGAGCTGCCGCGCGATGCGCCTTCTGTACGTTTCGTCGGCGAGGTAGCGGGCGGCGTAGACGGTGCGGCGCAGCGCCCCGTACTCCTTGATTGCCGAGGTCAGCGTGTTCTGCTGCCGTTTGGAGGAGCACAGCTTGCCCACCACCAGGGCGGCGGTGGCGTGGCCGTACTTCACCGACGCGGCGACCCGCAGCAGGTCGTCCCAGGTCGCGGTGATCAGCTCGGTGTTGCACCGGCGGGTCAGCAGCGGGCCGGCGTGCGGGTACCGGGCCTCGAAGTCGGCTTTCGGGCCGGTCCGGTACAGGGTGATCTTGCCCAGGTCCCGAATCCGCGGGGAGAGCTGCTTACCGACCAGGTCGAACATCGCGAAGTTAGCCAGCGTCGCGCCATGAGTATCGGTCGCGTGCTCGACGATCGGCAGGTCGATGTCGTTGCCGAGGATCCCGTCGAGCACGTAGTGGCCCTCCGGTGCGCTGGCCACGATGACCTTCGTGTCGAACGTGGAGTGCTGGTCGGAGACGTGGGTGTAGACCGGACACGCCCTGACCCCGGGCGAAGTACCGCGACATCGCCCGGGCGGTGATCGAGCGCCCTTGGTCGGGAACCGTTGCCCGTCGGAGGAGGACAGGGTGCCGGCCCCGAACGCCTGGGTCAGCGGCAGCCGGTGGTGGTAGTTCACGATCGCGGTGTTCGCCGCCTCGAGCGTCTCCGGGCGGAAGTACCACTCCGCGGTCCACGCCAGCACGTCGTACGGCACACCGCAGGACTCCGCCATCGCGGTCAGGCCCATGTTGGTGGCCTCGGCGATGATCACATAGATCAGGTTGCGTTTCAGTTCGGGCGGCCGGTTGACCTTCCCGCCCGCGTGGATCATGTGGTCGAGGAACCCGGTGTGGGCGTCGACCTCGACCAGCACCGAGGCGAACGGCACCCGCGGCAGCATCCCGGCCAGGTCATCGCGCAGCACCTCGGCCTCGGCCGGGACGTCCTCGGCGGTCAGCGGCGGGATGATCAGCTCCCCGTCATCGGTCAGCCGGACCTCCCCAGGCGCGCCTCCCTTGGCCAGCAGGGCCTCCAGGTCGACCAGTGCCGTGTGCAGCTCGTCGTCGGCCTGGGCCAGGGCGTCGGCCGCGGTGGCAGACTTGCCGACCAGGTGGCAGAACTCCAGCCGTTGCGGCTCCCACGCCTCAACCGTGAGCAGGAACGACGCCGGGTCGGCGTAGCGGCGCGAGCCGGGCACGTACACGTCGCCGGAGCGCAGTCCGTCCCGCAGCGCCATCAGCACGCACAACTCCCAGTAGTGCCGGTAGGCCGTGACGTCCCCGTTGGTCGCGGCCGCGGCCAGGTACCCGGCCCACCGCGCCGGCACGAACCCGGCCGGCGCGGACGCCGGCACCTTCCGTGCCCCGGTCGCGTACAACTCGGCCAGGATCGACACCGCGCTCAGCAGCTCCTCAGTGCCGACACCGCCGGCGAACCGCACCGCGGCCAGCACCTCCGGCGCGAACTGGCGCAGGTAGCCCATCGAGGCGTCCAGCATCGCCAGGTGCCCGTGGTCACGTGGCAGCCGCTCCTGGCGGGCCGTCCACGCCGCGCGCATCCGGTCCAGGCCCACACCCTCCCGCAGCCGCGAACCCACCGCCTCGTCGCTGATCCCGAGGTCAAGCACGATCTTGAGGATGTCGTCGAGCAGCGCCTGGCGGTTCTCCCCGCCCTTGGCGCGCTCGGCCAGCGCCTCGGTCATCTTCGCCTTCGCCGCAGACTCCCGGCCCGAGAGCGCCTGGTCGAACAGCAGCAGCGACTCATCCAGCACATCCACCGCGGACTGCGACGCCAGCGTCAACAAGATCGGGTACCGACGCTGGTCCTCCCGCCGCGACAACGCCTGCGCGGTCAACCGGCGGCCCACCCCGGCCAGGAACCGGCGCCGCTCGGCCGGCAACCCGGACAGGTCCCAGGCGTGCGCGTCCAGGCCACACAGGTAGGCCAGCTTCTCCAGCTCACTCTTCACCGCCTGCGGGGTCGCCTGCGTCGGGCCGATGCCCAGCCACGCCAGCCGGGTCCGGCCCAACAGCGGATCCACCACCAGCAGCTCGTCGAGCTCCGCACGGCGCCGGGGCTCCCGCAGAAGGTGCTCCACCCGCGTCCACGTCTCCGCCCGCGCCCGGTCCCGGGCCGTGGCAACCCGCTCCAGCAGGTTCACCACCCCGGGGCGGACCACCCGCGCCGCGGCCAGGTACTCACACGCCAACCGGAACAACAGCTTCGGGGAGTCGTGCTCCATCGCCCGGGCGAACAGGAACTCCTGCAGCTGCTTCCACTCCATCTCATCCATCGTTCGCCAGCCCGCGTACTGGGCTAACTCCCGCAGATGATCGGTGCGGGTCTGCTCCCGCGCCCCGTAGCCGCGCAGCTCACCCATCACGATCCCGAGCCGCTCGGATAACCACGCGACCGCGGCCGCCGGCGCTGACGCCACGTCGTCCGGTACGAACCCCAGCCACGGCAACGCGCACAACTGCAACGCCGCGCCCAGCACGTTGCTCTGACCACGGAACTTCCGCACGAACGCCTCATCGGCCGGCGCGAGGGTGAAGTACCGGATCAGCTCCGCCCGGTTGACCTCCGGGAAACTCCGAAGCTGCGCCAGCTCCTCCGCCGAGAACACATCACGAGTCGCCACCCGAAAGCCCCCTGAGCCCTCCGTAGCCGTCCAAATCGGACCGGACGCTACACGGCCCCAGAACCGGCTAGACCGCCCCCACAGCCCTCCAACACACCCCCAACTACCCGAGCTGGCTAATCGTTGTTTTTACGCTGGAAGCTACGGCGAGGCCAAGTAGGCGTACGCCTCCTGGTCGGCCCGCGAAAGCTGATACCACTCCGGTCGGGTTGGCCGGCTCTGGTCGACCCGAGCCAGCCACCGCCGCACCGTTCGCTCGTCGACCCCAAGCCCGGCCGCGGCCAAGCGCACATGCTCGGCGGTCAGCGACCCCGCCTCGCGCAGATGCACCAGCCGTGCCACCGTCGCCGCCCGCCGCTCCGAGTCGACCTGGCCCACGAGGCCTACCGGTCCCGCAGTGAACGCCGGTTCTTCACCGCCCAGAACAGGTTCCCCGCGCACACCACCGCGCAGGCGCCGAACGTGACCGGCTGCCACCATGCCCCACCCGGTGTCCACCACGACGCCAGCGCCAGCCAGGTGAACACGACCAGCAGTACCGTCCAGCCGATCATGAACCACGGCACTCGTCGAGCGGCCACAGGCTCTCCCGGCCTCGTCAGGCCAGCCCGCGCCGGGGCCGGCTGTCCGGAAACACGAACGACCAACCATACGCAAAGATCGGCAGCAACGAGTTGCTTGTGACCTCGAACGGGGCCCTCACCGGCCACAAGGGAATGGTGAATGCGGTTGCGTTCAGCCCCGACGGACGCCTCCTGGCCACCGGCAGTGCCGACGGGACACTACGACTCTGGGACCAATGACCAACTTCGCGTCGCAGCCGTCGACCCGATCGGGTGCCGCTCAGACGGCCTGTCGATACTCAGCCGGCAGAGGGTTCCCACCGACTTGGCCAACGGCACTTTAGCTGGCGCCGCCTCCGACATTTAGCCGGCGCTCAACACCGAGTCCGCCATGTCGGTGCTCAGCCTGTCGAAGATTGACGCCAATGCTGTAGCGACTCGCGGTCATCGAGTGTTGCAGGGTGCTCTTCGCCCTGGATACGGCATCGGTCAGCAACGAGGTCTTCGAAGAGCTCGGCGGCTCGAGTGGGATCGCCGTTTTCGCCTATGAAGTAGGCGATAGCGCTGCGGGCGTCGAGAGTAAGGTCGTTATCTGCGCCTAAGACCCGCGTGGTGTCCGCGATCACCGCCTCGTACTGGCGAACCGCGCCGTCGAGGTCACCGGACTGCCCGGTCCACAAGGCCGCCTCGGAGCGGGCCAGGAGGGTTCTCCAGTCGTCTTCGCCGAGGATCCGCAGGCAATCCGCAGCAGCACGGCGCGCGATCTGGGCCGCCTGCGCAGGGTCGCCGTCCGCCCCGGTGCAGCTGGCCAGCACAATATGGCTTTCCAGCGTCTCGGGGTGTTCCGGGCCGAATAGACGCGTGCTGCCGGCTGTCGTATCGCGGGCGAGTCCCAGCGCTTCTGCAACATCGCCCGCCTGACTGGTCCAGAAGGCGAGACTTCTGCGGAGAGCAGACACGTCGGCCTGGTAAGTGTCATTGCGGCACTGCCCTAAAGTTAAGAATGTTTATGCTGCTTTGGGTAGATTTGATGGGACGACGTTGATGGTGTAAGTGACGTTTCGGGTGCGTTCGGTTTGTCGTTGGGTTTTCGTCCGGGGGCTGGCGCGTTGTCGGCCGATGCGGTTGCGGGGGTGGTCGGCGATC
>Ga0184623_10000038_pt1 | contig 45181 bp, 44 predicted proteins | sample PLM1_100_b1_FD_133138 | JGI IMG/M metagenome (GOLD analysis project Ga0184623, IMG submission 133138) | Groundwater sediment microbial communities from an aquifer in East River, Colorado, USA - PLM1_100_b1 | ecosystem: Environmental > Terrestrial > Soil > Riparian zone | place: USA: East River... | reverse complement strand
TCCACGAGGCGGCGGGGATCGTCGAGGGCGAGGTCACGATGATCAACCCGGGGCCCGCGATGGACGGCCACCTGGGACTCGTGGATGTGGGCGAGCGGGTCGCCGCCCGCATCCTGTGATGAGGTGGGGCCTACCGGGCCCTCATCCGGTTGTTCTTCGGGTTGTGCTCGACCTCGGCCAGGTTCAGGGCCTCCATCACGGGAGGCACGTACATCCCGAACCGGCCGCGGAGCCCCCTCTTCAGACCGTACCAGCCGCCGACAGAGTTCTTCGACGATCGACCCCAGGCTTCGACGGTTCCCTCCGCCGCCTCCTTCTGCTCGTCGGCGGATCCGAGGGGGATCCAGTCCCCGCGCGCCTTCAGCATCGTGTGGAGGTCGTCGATGCACCGGAGATGATACCGGAGCTCCGTCGAGCCGGACTTCACGACGAGGGCGGGCGGATCGAGCGCCTCGTCACGGAACGCCAAGAAGTCGGACTGCCCGCTGGGCGTCTTCAACATCCACGGATGCTCGCGCGTTCCCTCGCCTGACGCACTTCCGGATTTCCCTTTCGTCGCCATGAACGTCCCCCGATCCCGTCGGTTTCCCCGACGGCCGCCCGACACCACCTGGACCCTATTTCAACGATTCGCCGCCTTCGGGTGGCGGTTTTCATGGAGAGAATCACCGTCTCAGGAGAAAGCGGGCGCCCAAGAACGAGCCAAACCTTTTATAGCGACCGCCACTTCGCACGGCCTCCCGAGGTCCACGAATGGCGCTATGGCAAGGCCGATCCCGCCGGAAGTCCACGGGCGGACGGTACCGGCCGTTCCGCAAGAAGCGGAAGTTCGAGATCGGAGTCGAACAGCAGTACGCGTTCCTGGGCCCCCAGAAGCTGAAGCTCTACCGCACGCGAGGCCGGAACCAGAAGGTCCGGATCCTGAACGCGGAGTTCGCGAACGTGACGGACCCCAAGACCGGGAAGACCTCGAAGTCGAAGATCGTCACCGTGAAGGAGAACTCGAGCAACCCGCACTTCGTCACGCGGAACATCATCACCCGCGGCGCGGTGATCCTGACGGACGCGGGCCTCGCGAAGGTGCAGAGCCGCCCGGGTCAGGACGGCGTCGTGAACGCCGTGCTCCTCGAGGCCCCGAGGGCGGAGGCGCCCGCCCCGCCGAAGGCGAGTCCGAAGCCCGCCCCCGCTACTCCGCGGACCTCGTAATCCCGACGTCCCGGGCCAGGGCGTACGGCGCGAACGTCGGCACGTACACCTCGCCCCACCACTGGACCTGGTCCACGTTCTTGCTCAGGCCCTCGACGGACTTCCACACGTTGATCAGGTTGTCCGTGAGGCGGATGTCCTTCCACGTCCCTACGACCTCCCCGTTCTTGATCCGGAAGATCCCGTCCCTCGGGATCGTCGAGAAGTCCCCGGTCACGTAGCTCTGGTACCGCGTGTACCACGTGTTCGTGAGCCACAGCCCGTCCTTGCACTCCTCGAAGATCTCGTCCCGCGTCCACGTCCCGGGCTTGCAGAACAGAGCGTGCGCGTCCGGCGAGATGAGGCCCGCGTTCCCCGTCGTCTTCGTCTTGAACTTCTTCGCGGTCGAGGTGTTGTGGAGGTACGTCTTCAGGATTCCCTTCTGGACGATCGCGTGCCGCTTCGTGCGGACGCCCTCCGCGTCGAACCGCTTCCGTCCAATGGAGTCCGCGGAGCCGTCGTCGATGATCGTGACCTCGTCGGACGCGACCTTCTTCCCGAGCTTCTTCGCGTACGGCGAGAGGCCCGCCATCACGGTCCAGGCGCCGGCGCGTCCGCCGACCTGGTCGATCAGGGAGCCGAAGATCAGGGGATCGAACACGATGTCGAACTTCCCCGCCTCCCCGCCCACGGGGTTCTTCGCGAGGGCGGCGATCTTCCCCGCCTTGTGCCCCGCCTTCTCCGGGTCGAACTGGCTCGCCTTCGTGGCGCACGCGACCCCGTGCCCGCTGGACTCCAGGGAGACGAGGGCCCGAATCGACAGGTACAGGCTCGCCCGGCGGTCCACACCACGCGCTCCGTTCGATGTCCGGAGGAAGTGCTCCTCGTCGTACTTCCAGAAGGAACCCGCGCACTCCTTGGCACCCTCCTCGAGCGCCGCGTTGATGGCGGCCTGCACGTGATCGTGTCCGTCCATGAGGTCGATGATCTTCTTGTCCACGCTGAGGCGGTCGTACTTGAACGGACCCTTAGCGATCCCCGCGTAGTCCGGGTTCTCCTGGGAGGCCTTCGCGATCTTTACGAGGTTCTCGACCTGGGCGTCGATCTTCGTCATGTCCTTGATGTCGGAGGCGACGACCCGCTTCTTGTACACGAGGAACACGGAGGCGGTCGTCTCCCGCCACCGGTTGCTGATCACGATCTGGTTCTGGGCGAACCGGATCTGGTACGACCGGTTCACCGCGACGTCCGCGACGGCGTCCTGGCATCCGAGTGCGATCGCCTTGTCCACAATCCGCTCCGCGGTGTCCTCCATCCGATCACCTCAGGTACACGTTCCGGAGCCGCATCGAGGCCCCACCGAGGGCCGCGTCGAGGGCCTGGCCAGGGTCCGACTTCCCGCAGAAGCCCGCGTGGAAGATCTCGAGGTCCTTCCCGACCGCGTCCACCGCGCCCCAGAACGTCGGGGTCGTGAGCTCGATCACGGTCTTCCGGACGGGCGTCGTGACCTGGCCGTTCTCGATCAGGTACGCCTCCCGCCCGACGTACTTCCCGTTGAACCGCTTGTCGTCGATGTTCCACTCCATGAAGGACTTCATGTACACGCCGAACTTCACGCCGGAGATCATCTCCTCGAGGCCCCAGTCCTTCGGCTCGACGAACGTGTTCGCCATCCGGACGATCGCCTCGACGTTGTACGCGGTCGCCCGCGCGGACCCGTTCGAGCGGGTCCCGAGGATCGCGGCGGTCTCCCGGTTCTGCAGGAACTCGTTGATGATCCCGTCCTTGTACAGGTACCGCCGGCGGGCCTTCACGCCCTCGTCGTCGTACGCGTAGAACGCGATCCCGTGCTCGATCGTGGGGTCGTCGCACACGTTCACGACGGGGGATCCGACCCGCTGGCCGATCGATGCGGGGGTGATGAAGGACTTCCCGGCCTGGGCCGCCTCCCGCCCGAGGATCCGGTCCGCCTCCGTGGGGTGGCCGCAGGACTCGTGGGCCGCGATCCCGGAGACCTGGGGGCCCGCGACGAGGTCCATCTTCCCCTCCGGGGACTTCTTCCCGTGCGCGAGGGAGTTGTCCATCGACTTCGCCTCGTCGATCACCCGCCGGCGCATCTGGAGCTCGTTCACGGCCTCCCAGCCGCCGGACCACCCGTAGTTCTGGTACGTCTGCTCGACGTTCCCGTTGTGCGCGACGGTGAGGAAGTAGAACAGCCGGACCCGCGGGGAGAAGGACCGGATCTTCGAGCCCTCCGAGTTCACGAAGTACTTGTCGATCTGCTTGTTCGACTGCTGGAAGTACCGGGCGGGGATCTTGAACTTCAGGTCCTTGAGCTCCCGGTCGATGTGCACGATCTCCTCGATCTTCTCCTCGACGGGGACGTCCGAGAGCTTCTTCACCTGGGGGACGGACCAGTTCGCGACGACGGGCTGCTCGGGCGCGAACGAGATCGGGTCCTTCCGATGGGCCGCCTTCGCGATCTTCACGGCGTCGTCCACGATGGCCTTCACGTCCCCCTTCGTCATCGAGTTCGTCGCGGCGAAGCCGAGGCCGCCGTTCGCGAGGACCCGCACGCCGATCCCGGAGTCCTCTCCGAAGTACAGCGCGTCGAGGACGGAGTTCTTCAGGATGAAGTCCTCGTTCGTCTGGTGCTCGAATCGCGCCTCCGCGTACGTGGCGCCCTTCTGCCGCGCGTAGTCCACCGCAAAGTCGACGAGGTCGAGGTCCGCCATGTCCATCCCCCGGGTAGGGCGGGGGAATGCGGGGCCCACCATAAAGGCTCAGGCCCGAGGGCGTCCGGAGGTCCGGGACGGGAGCCCGCTCAGCCCTCGACGCGATACCCGCGCTCGGAGAGCCAGGCCTTCACCTCGTCCCGGTGGTCCCCCTGGAGCTCGATCCAGCCCTTCTTCGCGGTGCCCCCGGTCGCCATCGCCCGCTTCAGCTCCCGGGCCATCTCCTTGAGGGCCCCCGAGTCCTCGAACCCCTCGATCCGGGTCACGGCCTTGCCGTATCGCCGGGTGTCGAGGAAGATCCGAAGGACCGTCTGCTCCGTCTCGAGGTCCTGACAGACGCAGACCTCCTTGGGCAGGCCGCAGGTGTCGCACACCTCACCGGCCAGACGCGCCACCCCCTGTGGGCTGCGCTCTCCCGGTCTCCGGCCGCGCCACCATATTTCGGTGCAAGTCCACCTTGATGGAAATCAACGCGGAGCGGGTATATGTAGCCTCGCTCCCGGGGTCCCCGCAACCTATTTACCCCGCCCTCCTCTGGGCCGGAGGGATGGCGGAGGACCGCCCGATCGTCCTGTACCCCGCGTACTTCGACCTGAAGCGGACCCGCCAGGAGGGACGCCGGGTGCCGAAGTCCCTCGCCGTGGACGGGCCCACCGCGGAGGAGATCGAGAAGGCGGCGAAGGCCCTCGGCCTGACCCCGAAGCTCGAGGCGGACCGCGCGTACCCCTCGTCCCACTGGCGGAAGGAGGGGCGGGTCCTCGTGAAGGCGGACTTCTACAAGACGTCCGTGATCCGGAAGGTCGCGGAGAGGATCAAGGGCGCCCGCCAGGGGTAGGCTCAGCGGTGCTGGGGGACCCTCACGTCCTCGACGAGCTTCTTCCCCGCGGACACGCTGTCCACGGAGTGGATCACGGCCCCGCTCTCCCGCAGCGTCACCTCGACCTTCTCGAAGTCGATTCCGGGCCCCTCGATCGTGATCCGGACGCTCTCCGTGTCCTGGTCCACCTCGTCCAGGGTGCAGTTCACGCCGTCGACGCCCTTGATCGAGGTGAGCTTCTGGCACATCTCCACGATCGACGGGCGGTGGGGCTTCAGGACGTCGAGGACGATTCGCTTGATGTCGCTCAAGGCGCGGGCCCTCCGGGGAAGGGGGATTCCGATGGGGGCGTTCGATATTAAAGGTTCCTTCGCGCCTAGCGGGAGAGGTGCTTCCGGAGCCACGGATCCGGGTCCGCGCCGTCCTCGAACCCCGCGGCCCTCAAGGCGGGGACCTGGTGGGCGCGCACGGTCGTGCGGAAGCGGGCGACCCGGTGCCGCTTCCCGACGTGGTCCACCGCGGCCGCCGCTGCCCGGTGCAGCCACGGGAGGTTCCCGAGGGCCGCCGTCGGGACCCAGAAGTCGAGCTCCGCCTCCCGTCCCGGCAGCCACGTCGCGACGCGGCCCGTGACGCCGAGGGTCGCGAAGTCGACCCGGAGGAGAGCGCCGAAGGGCTTCGAGACGTCCGCGAGGAGGCCCGCGGACCACTCGTTCGCGTGGTTCCCGATCCGGAACGCGGGGGGCCCCGTGTGGTCCAGGGCGACGAACTCCTCAAGTTCCGTGTACGAGGGCGCCGTGCTCTGGACGGAGTACTCCGGCGGGTCCGGCTTCCGGCCGGACTCGAGGTGGACGGTCCGGTGCTCGGCGAGGACGGCGAAGCCGTCCGCGATCAGGAGGGCGGCGTCCCCGCCCGCGTGGATCGGGGAGAGGTCGAGCGCCCGCAGGTCCCGGCCGCGGGCCTCCCGCATCGCGGCCTCGAGGAGGGCGCGCTCGACGTCCCGGGCTCCGGCCCGCTTCGCGGTCAGGGTCACGACGCCGAGGTACCGACCGAGGGGCAGGGGCTCCTCGGAGGGCCAGAGCTCCGCGGTCCCCACGACGACGCCCCCCCGCTCCGCGGCAAAGACGACCCCGCGGGCCTCGTAGATCCGGTCGTGATGGAGGGCGAGGAGCCCGGGGTCCATCCCGGGTCCCCCATGGAGCCACCGCTGGGCGGGGGTGAGGTCGTCGTACCTCGCCCCCTTCCCGCCCGCGAACGGGTTCTCGAACCACCGCCCGCCGAACTCGTTCTGGGACGTCTGAAGCGCGCCGAGGGCGGGGAGGTCCTCCTTCGTGGCGGCGCGGACGGTCACGTCCATGGGCTCACCGGGTCGTCACCTCGACGCCGCCGTCGTCCACAATCATCGTGTGCTCCGTCTGCGCGACGATCCCCCGGCCTGCGTCCACGAGGGACTCGTACGTCATGATCCGGCCCGCCCGGAGGAGGCGGCTCAGGTGGGCGGGGGCCTTCCGGTCCAGGGCGTACGCCCACCGCTCCGCGAACGGGAGGGTCTTGAACGACGCGTCGAGCTTCCGGAGGAACTCGTTCGCGGCGGCCGGGGCGATCTCCCGGGTGCTCAGAACGCGGTAGATGTTCCCGGACTTCTTGCCCTCCACCTTCCCCGCCCCGTTCGTCGAGAACGGTTCGATCGCGATCGTGTCCCCCGCCTCGACGACGTCGTCCCCGAGCCCGCCGACGTTCGGAATCGACTTCCCCGGGGGGAGGTGGTACCGCTCGATCGTGTGGCCCGTGAGGTTCGAGATCGGCTTGAACCCGTAGCTCTCGATCGCCCGCTCGATCGCGGACCCGATGAGCCGGGTCGGGGTCTTCGGGCGGCACACCTCGATCGCGGTCTCGAGGGCGACCTCGGAGGCCTTGATCAGGTCCGTCCAGTTCCGGGTGCCGACCTCCACGGTCACGGCGGTGTCCGCGATGTACCCGTCGACCTGAGCCCCGAGGTCGAGCTTCACGACGTTCCCCCGCATCAGGGTGAGCTTGTCGTTGTGGGTCGGAGAGTAGTGGGCGGCGATGTGGTCGATCGAGAGGCACGTCGGGAACGCGGGGGGCGCCCCGCGGGAGCGCATGTGGGTCTCGATCGCCTCCGCGATCTCGAGGAGGCTCGCGCCCTCCCTGCACAGGGCGACGCCGGCCCGGCGGGCCTCCGCCGCGACCCGCCCCGCCACCCGGAGCTTCTCCCGCGTGCCGTCGTCCATCTAGAGGTCCTCGCGTCGTAGGGCGCCCTCTCTAATGACGTTTAGGGAGTCCCCGCTCGCGTCGACGATCGTGGACTCCTTCCCGAGGGGGGTGGGCCCGCAGTCGATGTACAGGTCCACCGCCTCTCCGAGCTGGGCCTGGGCGTCCTCGCACGTGACGGGGGAGGGGCCGCCGTGGAGGTTCGCGCTCGTCGTCGTGATCGGGCCGAACGCCTTCGCGATCGCGATCGCGACGGAGTGGTCCGGGACCCGGATCCCGACGAGCCCGGTGGAGGAGACGAGGGGCGGGGGGGCGTCCTTCGTGGCCCGGAGGAGGAGCGTGACGGGACCCGGGAGATGCTTCGCGATGATCCCCTGGGCGATCCGCGTGACGTGGGCGTACTTCGGGATCTGGTCCGAGGTCGTCAGAGCGAGGGCGATCGGTTGCTCCGCGGGGCGGCGCTTCACCTCGAACACCCGCTCCACCGCCGGCACCTCGAAGGGGTCGCATCCGAGGCCGTAGACGGTGTCCGTCGGATACACTATCAGCTTGCCCGCGTCCAGGACCTCGCAGACGGTCTCGTAGTCCTCCCTCGAGAGCGCCCAGTGCCCGGCCTTCATCCGGCCCTTGATCGTCCGCATCCCCGCGACCTGTCCGTGATGTGCGGAGGATTCCGCGGGACCGGCTTAACGATTTGGAAACCCCGAGGATGACTCGCCCGGGCGACCGTCACTAACCCACGTACCGCAAAATGGATGTCCGCGCTCCACCCTCCTGCCTCCGGAGGGAACTCGTGCACAAGGGCGTCCTGCTCGTCGCGGCGGTCGTCGTAGGAGCCTTGGCCGCGGTCGCCATTGTCTTCAATTCAGGTGCGTCGACTATCCCTCGACCCCCGTCGGATCAGGGGGCGGGGGGCTCGACGTTTCAATCCCCACGATCGAGGTCGACTGGGCACGGGTCGACGCAGACTTCGTCATCTCGGTGACCCGTGCGGACCCCGAAAAGCCCTTGGATTGCCGGTGGACCGCCTGGGTTCGAGACTTCACCGACGATAGCGCCCCAGGGCTGGGAATCAACCTCACGAACGGAGTAGACCCGGAAGGGGCACCTCCCGGCGCGGGCGCGTGCACTCGGACAGACCCGCGACTCGAGTTTTCGGACAAGGACGGGGACCGCATGCTGTCGGTCGGGGATCAGTGGACGGTCCACGACGTCCCGGCAGGTACGGAACAGAATCTGGAGTTCGTCCTCACGTACTGGGGGATGCAGGAAATTCGGTTCCGCTGGGGCGAGGCGGGGATTACGGCCCCCTAGTCGCCCGGGGTCGTCACGTTCCGAGGGTGCGACGGTAGAACCGGAGGACGCGGTCCCAGGCATCCAGGGCCGCCTCCTTCCGATACGTCGTCGGGTTCGTGTCGTTGAAGAACGCGTGGCCGGCGCCCGGGTAGATCCGCATCTCGAAGTCCTTCTTGCGCTCCGCCATCGCCTTCACCAGCTCCCCGAGTCCCGCGTTGATCCGCGCGTCGTCCGCGCCGTAGAGGCCAAGGACGGCCCCGCGGATGTCCTTCACCTTCTCGATCGGGGACGGGTTCTCTCCATAGAACACGACGCACGCCGCGATCTCCGCCTCGCACGCGAGCCGCAAGGACATCGCGCCCCCGAAGCAGAATCCCACGGATCCGATGCGGTCGCGAATCACGAACGGCTGAGACTGGAGGAACGACGCGGCGGCGACGAGATCCATCGCGAGTCGGTCCCTCGGGAGGCCGCCGATCAACTTCGCGACCGTGGGGGCGATCGCCGCCTGCTCTTCCGGAGGAAGCTTCGCGAGTTCTTCCTCCGCGAGGACGGGGTCCCTGCGGGGGAGCTTCGACATGAACTGCATCGCGGCCCGGACCTTCGGAGGCGTGAGGATGGCGGCGAGTTCGGGGCTTCCGAACAGGTTCGGGGCCATCGCCACGTACCCCTCCCGGGCGAACCGGTCCGCGACATCCTTCGTGTGGTCGACGAGGCCGAAGATCTCGTGGATAACGATGACCGCGGGGCGCAGTTCTTCTCCCGGGGGGCGTGCCAGAAAGGCGGGGACCAACCCGCTCTCGCCTTCGAAGACTACGATCGCGCCCGCCAACGCTAACCCCGGGACCCGGAGGGCGGACGGGGGTTCAATCTTTGCTGCGCGGCCCGTCAATCCGGTCCTGGGCCCGGCGATCAGTCCCGGATGCCCTCTTCCGAGACCGTGAACACGGCCTCCGCCTCGGGCAGGCTCGGGGAGTCGATCAGGCGCGCGATCCGCTTCCCACCCTTCGACTTCCGCAGGTACATCCGGAACGTCGCGCTGTGGCCGACGATGTGCCCGCCGACCGGGCGGGTCGGGTCCCCGAAGAACGCGTCCGGCTTCGCGTGGACCTGGTTCGTCACGTACACGACCGCGTTGTAGACATCTCCGAACCGCATCAGGTCGTGGATGTGCTTGTTCAGCATCTGCTGCCGCTCCGCGAGTGTCCCGCGACCGATGTACTCGGCCCGGAAGTGCGCGGTCAGGGAGTCGCACACCAGGAGCCGCACGGGATAGTCCTTCGTGATCTCGTGGGCCTTGTCCACGAGGAGCATCTGGTGGTGGCTGTTGAACGCCCGCGCGACGTGGACCCGCTTCAGGACCTTCTCCGGGTCGAGGTCCTGGGCCACCGCCATGTGCGTGATCCGCTCCGGGCGGAATGTGTTCTCCGTGTCGATCCACACCGTGTCGCCGTCGAGCCCTCCATCCTCCCGCAGGCGGGTGACGTTCACCGCGAGCTGATGGCCGAGCTGGCTCTTTCCCGCCCCGAACTCCCCGTACGCCTCCGTGATCGCCTGGCTCTCGAGCCCGCCCCCGAGGAGCTCGTCGAGGGCCTTCGCGCCCGTCGTGAGCTTCGCGACGCTCTTTCGCCGCTCGAGGATCACGTCCCCGGTCTCGAACCCGCCGACGTCGACGGCCTCGCGGGCGGCCTGGATGATCTTCTGCGCGACGTTCGTCCCGATCTCCGCGATGTCCGCGAGGGTCATCGGGGAGGCGACGGCGAGGGCCATCAGGTCGTTGATCCCAGCCTCCTTCAGCTTCTCCGCGGTCGCCGGTCCCACGCCCGCCAGATCCTCGATCGACTTCACTGAAGTCGCCGTCTTTTCACCCGGCTTCTCATTCTTCCCCATGCTTAAAAGGTAAGGCGGGGGGATGGGTGAAAGTATCGGTTTTCGGGTGAATACCCGCGCGGAGTCTTCACGCTCCTACGCCACATCCCCGCGAACCTGAAGTGGTTCTCACCGTCGAGAGAATCTATTGCAACGGGGCCCCGCAACTCGAGCAGAACGTTCCCGAGGTAGTCGCCCCGCATCGCTTGCAGACAGTCGTTCCCGCGCTTGAGGCGGCCGGAGCCTGGGGCACGACTGCTCCAGGGGAGAGCGGCATAGCGCGCTTGGTAGGAGCCCGTCGCATCCTCCGGACAACAAGAATGAATGCCACGAGTAGGACGACGGCAATAATGAGGTACAGGGGGAGGCCCGCTTGAGGGCCAGCGGGGCTGAGCGGGTTAGTGTCCATCGCAATTTCCACAAACTGCTCCCGCACGTTCCCCGCCCTGTCGTAGGCCCGAACGGAGATACGCTGGGTTCCGTCGGGAACTTGGAGGATGATACTCGTGCTCGTTCCCGTAGGGGTCCAGCTGCCCTCGCCCACGCGGGCCTCGTAGTGATCGATACCGGAGCCTGAATCTGAGCCCTGCCAACTCACCGTGACGTCGCGCGATGTCATGTGGATGCCGGTCGTGGGCGCCGTCACCGTAAGGTCGGGCGCGGCCGTGTCGAGTACCGTGGCTGCATCCGCCACCCCTGGTATCGCCTCAACGTTCCCAGCGTTGTCCGTCGCGACGGAATAGAAATCGTACCTCCCGTCAGTAGACGCGTGAAACTCAAAGGTCCAAGGAGGCGCCGAAAGGGCGCCAACCGAAGACCACATCCCACCGTCCTTCCGCATGTAGAAGGCCACCTGGCGAATACCGAAAGCGTCGGATGGTTGTGCATCCAGACTTACAGTCGGGTTGTTTGTGAACGGGATTAGGGGCTGGATGCTAGATACCGGGGCCGCGGTGTCTACCGTCGTGCTCGCGTCGGGACTTCCAGGCGCCTGTTCCACATTGTTCGCGTTGTCTGTGGCGATCGTGTAGAAATCGTAGACTCCATCCCCGCCTGTTCCTGATGCGTCGAAAGTGATAGGGCTGGAAACGAACAGGCCCGACGGAATGAGGGGCGTCGTGTACTTAGTCCACGTTCCACCTTCTCGGCGGAAGAACAGTTCGACATGTTTCACGCCCGATTCCGGGTCCGTCGCCCCGAAACCTACGCTAAGGGACAATTGTCTCTCGTAAGCGGGGAGCGGCGAGACCTGCGACGTTGGCGGTGACGAAATAGCAACGAGTGCGATGTCGTCGACGTAGGCGCCCTCGTAAACGACGCTGAAGTCCGAGTAGAATTCGAACTCGAGTCCTGTGGCCGCCGGTGGGAGATCGATCGTGACCTGATTCCAAACTGTGGCTGACCCCATGTCGGACCACAGCAAGGTCCACGTCCCATCGTACGCCCAAACCGCGAAGAAGTCGCAACACGATTCGCTCTCTAGCCAGTATGAGAACGAAAGGCGCAGGGTTTCGACGTTTCCTGGGTTCGAAAAGGTCGAAGACATGATTGTGTCCATGTAGTTATCGTACATGTGGACCGCAGCGTTGTTCTGACCGAGGATGTCATTAAACCCGACCTGAGCGACCCACGCACTCCGGGTGCCTCCGAACGACCGGAAGGCCGTGATCCCCCAGTAATCCTGTCCATTAAACGTATCCTGGTCGAGCACCGTCCAAGAACCTGGCCAAGTACCCTCAAAATCCTCAGACAAGAGCGTCGTTTGCTGACCTCTGGTCGGACCCGGAAGCAAGGCCGATAAAGTGACGCCTGCCGAGACCAACACCAAGACAATTACAAGCAATCGTGAGCTGAGGCGCAAGCCTCTCCCCCCGGCGGACCCATCCTCCCGCATCTATTTGACTCTTGCGGGGAATTCGTGTTCCGCCCTACTGTCCCGAGTGCAGCCCAATCCCAAGATTTCACGCAACCGCAGAGAAGCAACTGAGATAAGTTCGCACTTCGTGTCTCAGTTGATGGCGGAGCGGATCAGCTTTGACCGCGTCGCGGCGGTGTACGACGAGACCCGGGGCCTCCCGCCGACCCCGCTCGCGAAAGCGATCGGCGTCCTCGCGGAGGACCTCCAGGGGAAGACGGTCCTCGAGATCGGCGTCGGCACGGGCCGGTACGCGGTCCCCCTGCAGAAGAGCGGGATCCGAGTCGTCGGCGTGGACATCGCGTCGAAGATGGTCGCCCGGGGCCTCGAGAAGGGGCTGAGGAACGTCGTGTTCGCGGACGGCGCCCGGCTCCCGTTCCGGGATGCATCGTTCGACGCGGTGACCTCGAACCACGTCCTCCACCTCGTCCCGGACTGGAGACACGTCCTGACGGAGGCGCATCGCGTCCTCCGGCCGGAGGGCGTGTACTTCTCCCTCTTCGAGCAGCACCGCGAGGCGACCCTCACGGACCGGTACCGGGAGCTCGCGAAGAGCCTCGGGTACGCGAGGCAGGACCCCGGGATGCACGAGCGCGACTTCCCGAAGCTCGTCCGGCCCTCCCGCATGGTCCTCGTCGCCCGCTACCAGGAGCACGTCCCCTCGAGGGGCGCGCTCGACACCCTCGACCAGCGGCTGTTCGCGTTCCTCTGGAAGGTGCCGGACGACATCCACCGCCAGGTGATGCTGATCCTGAGGAACGAGTTCGACGGGAAGGACTTGGACCGGAGCTTCGACCTCGAGATCGCGTTCTGGACCCGGGAACGGCTCGTGGAGCTCGCGCGGTCCCCCGCCTAGAGGTCCTTCGGCGCCCCAGCGAGCTTCACGAGGGCCTCCTTCTCCATGAAGTGGAGCTCCCCGGGGATCACGAGGCAATGGAGCGGACGCCCAAGGTCCTGGGTCGCGAGGTCCCCCGCCCTCCCCGCGAGGATCCGCGGCGAATCGGACCCCGCCTGCCCGAGGGCGCAGACGAGGGTGTCCGGCGCGAGCGCCTTGCTGTTCTTCTCCTTCGCGAGGTCGAGGAGGTACCGAATCGCCTCCGGTGCCGTGAGGAACTCCCCGCCCTCCTTGAGGTCCAGAAGGACGAGGGTGTGGAGCCCGCGCTTCCGGTTCTCCTCGATCACCTCCAGGGGGGATGCGGGGCGGAACTTCTCGTCCGTGAAGGGGACCGTCGTCGCGCGGCCGAACTTGTAGCTCTGGAGGCCGAGGAGGCCCGCGGCAGCGCTCACGATGCTCGGGCCGTGGACGATGCGGGTCCGGATCCCCGCTTCGTGGGCCCGGATCCGGAGCTCGACGTGGGTCGTCGCCGCCATCGGATCTCCGGGGACCAGCAGGGCCACGGTCCCATCGCGGGCCGCCTCGAGGACGTCCGAACCTTGCTCCAGGTCCTGCCGGGAGAGGACGCGGATCGGCTTCCCGACCATCAGGTGGAGGGTCTCCAGGGTCGTGCCCCGGAGGCTCGACGTGTAGAACTCCGCGAACACGGAGTCCGCGGCGCGCGCCGCCTCGAGGCCCTTCACGGTGATGTCCTTTTCGTCGAAGAGACCGAGGCCGATGAAGACGAGCTCCCCCATGGCGGCAGAACCCATCAACGACGTCCATAAGTAGGTTCGCGGTGGAGGGAAACCGAGATATGACTTGGACCTCATCGAGGCGGTCGTGCGGTCCCTGTGCGTAGAAGTCCCCATCCGGCGGGGAGAGGAGATCCGTCGCCAGCTCCAGGCGAGCGGCCTCCTCAGGAAGGACCTTCGGATCGAGCGCGAGGGGAGCGCCCTTTACATCCCGGTGACCGCCCCGCCCGGCCCCCCGCACCGTAACCTCGAGCGGGAATTCCGGGAGGCCTTCGCAACGGCCCGGAGCTACCGCGACCTCGTGGAGGTCCCGCCCCGGCTCACGTCCCTCCTCCCGAAGGCGTTCGACGCGATCGGAGACATCATCGTTCTCCGGATGCCCGAGGAGTTGCGGGAGTTCGAAGGGCGAATCGGCGAGGCGATCCTCCGATGGGATCCGGCGGTCCGGACCGTCGCGGTGGACGAGGGGGTGCGGGGTGACCTCCGGGTCCGAGCGCTCCGCGTCGTGGCGGGGGAGCCGAAGACCCGGACGGAGCACGTGGAGTTCGGGCTGCGGTATCTCGTGGACGTGGAGCACGCGTACTTCTCCCCGCGGCTCGGGTCCGAGCGACTGCGGGTGGCGAGGCAGGTGCGCCCCGGCGAGGTCGTCGTGGACATGTTCGCGGGCGTCGGTCCCTACGCGATCCTCATCGCCCGCACCCGCAAGCCGAAGGCGGTCCATGCGATCGACGCGAACCCCGCCGCGGTGGAGCTCCTGCGGGAGAACGTCCGGAGGAACCGGGCGGGGTCGGTCGTCGTCCACGAGGGGGCGGGCCAGGACCTTCTCCCGGGGCTCGCGCCCGTGGACCGCGTGATCATGGACCTCCCGCACACCGCGCGGGAGTTCCTCCCGGCCACGGTCCCCCATGTCCGGGCGGGGGGCGTCGTCCACTTCTACACGATTGCGGACAGGACCCGCGTCCGGGAAGCGGGGAAGGACGCCGTCGAACTCGCCCGCAACGCCGGGAGGACTGCGAAGGTCCTCGCTTCGCGGGTCGTGCGAGGGTACTCCCCGGGCAAGGTCCATCTCGCGATCGACCTGCGGATCACCGGAGGCGGACGCCCTGCTGGTCCTGGTAGTGGCCGGACCGCGCGGCGTACGCCTTCTCGGCGGGCGTCGTCAGGTCCTCGAAGACGATCTGCGCGAACCGCTCGCCGATCCTCAGCTCGAGGGACCCGGAAGCGTTCGCGTTCAGGGCGGGGAGGGTCAGGGTCCCGTGGAAGCCCGCGTCCACCTTCCCGAAGGACGCGAGGACCCCCCGGCGGGCCCACGTCGTCCGGAGCCAGAGCTGGGCGGTGATGTCGGGCCCGAGGTCCACGACCTCCAACGTGGAGACCGCGAACCGGGTCAGCGGCGGGACCTTCGCGGTGCCCTCGCGGACGATCTCCTCCTTCGACGCCACGATCGCGACCTCGGCGATCGCGAGGTCGTACCCGTTCGGCGTGAGGCTCTCCGGCGTGAACCCGCCGATCCGGAGGCGCTTCGCCTCCATCGCCTTCAGGATGTCCCGGTCCGAGAGGACGGCCACCGGGCGGGGGAACGGGCGGGCGGAATTGAACCTTACCGCCACTGTCTAGCCGCGGCGGGCGAGGCGGTCGAGCGCGGCGGGCACCTCCCTCAGGGAGGCGACCTCCAGGTCCGGGTGCTGCCCCGCACGGATCGGCGACTGGTTCCGGAACACCCCCCACTTAACTCGGACCGTGTGGAATCCGAGGGCCCTCGCGGGCTCGACGTCGAAGTCGATGCGGTCGCCGACCATCACCGCCTCCTGGGGTTTGCAGCCCGCATCCCGCAGGGCCCGCTCGTAGATCGCGGGGTTGGGCTTCGAGATCCCGGCCTCCTCCGAGATCTGGAGGACCCGGAAGAACGAGTCCAGCCCGTCCCGGCGCAGGACATCCCGCACGGTGCGGTACTGGTTCGCAATCACCCCGATCCCCGCGTGGCGGGACGCCGCAGTGAGGACCTCCGCCGCCTGCGGGAACGCGTGCTGGCCGGTGACCTCCGCGCCGAGGACCCGCGGGGACACCTCCCGCCAGATCTCCTCCGTCACCGCGGGGTCCCGGGTGAACGTCGTGGCGGCGGAGCGGAACAGCGAGTGCTCCTGCCTCGCGATCATCAGGTCCCGCACCTCCACGAACTCGTTGAACGTGACGCGATGCCCCCGCGCGTTCAGGAGCTCCACGTACCCTCGGGTGATCGCGTCGACGAGCGGGGAGTCGTCGAGGAGGGTCCCGCCGAGGTCGAAGAAGACCCAGGAGATCATCGGCGCCCGCCGGAACCGCGCCGGGAATAAAGCCTTCTGGAGGCCCCGCGCCTCGGAGGGTTTAAGGGAGGGCGCCCCTTCAATCCCCGAAGGGGCCCGCCATGGACTTCCGGCTGACCGAGGAGCAGAGGCTCGTCCAGGAGACCGCGAGGGACTTCGTGGACAAGGAGATCGTCCCCCATGTCCGGGACTGGGAGGCGAAGGGGGAGATCCCGAAGGCGTTCTACGCGAAGATGGCGGGGCTCGGGTACCTCGGCGCCCCCGTGCCCCCGGAGTACGGCGGCGCGGGGATGGACTTCGTGTCCTTCGCCCTCTTCGTCGAGGAAATCAGCCGCGGGTCCTCGAGCGTCCGCACGACGGTCTCCGTGCAGACCTCCTTGAGCGAATCCACCCTGATGCTCTTCGGGTCCGAGGAGCAGAAGAAGGAGTGGCTCGTCCCCCTCGCGAAGGGGAAGCGGTTCGGCGCCTGGGCCCTCACGGAGCCGGACGCGGGGAGCGACGCCGCGAACCTCGCGACGACGGCGACCCTGCGGGGGGAGGAGTGGGTCCTGAACGGGCGGAAGCGATTCATCTCGAACGGGAGCCTCGCGGACTACGTTTTCGTGTACGCGCGGGAGCCCGGGACGCAGCGCCACGACGGGCTCTCCTGCTTCATGGTCCCGAAGGGGACGCCCGGGTTCACGGTCACGAAGGTGGAGACGACGACGAAGCTCGGGCTCCGGGCGAGCCCGACCGCGGACCTCGCGTTCGAGGACTGCCACGTCCCGAAGGGGAACCTCGTCGGGAAGCGGGGGAACGGATGGGACCAGGCGATGCGGACCCTGAACAACGGGCGCCTGGGGATCGCCGCGGGCGCCGTCGGCGTGGCCCGCGCGGCATTCGAGGCGGCGGTGAAGTACGCGCAGGAGCGGAAGGCGTTCAACCGGCCGATCGGCGACTTCCAGCTGATCCGGGAGATGATCGCGGAGAGCGCGGTGGACATCGATGCGGCCCGCCTCCTCACCCTCCGGGCGGCGCACCTCCGGGACCTGGGGGTGGACAACACGAAGGAGGTCTCCATGGCCAAGCTGTTCGGCGCGCAGATGGCGATGCGGGTGACGGACCGCGCGATCCAGATCCACGGGGGCTACGGGTTCAGCGGGGAGTTCGACGTCGAGCGGTACTTCCGGGACGCCCGGGTCCTCGGGCTGTACGAGGGGACGAACGAGATCCAGAAGCTGATCATCGCGGAGAAGATCCTCGGGCCGACGGCGAAGAACTGAGGCCGCGGCCGAGGGCCTCGATCTCTCCCGGGGTCAGGGTCTCCCGCGCGGTCTCGAAGAGGCTCATCTTCTCCTTGCGGAAGTGGTCCCACAGGAACTGGACCGTGAAGATCCCGTGGCGGTTCAGCTCCTCGATCTCGGAGGCGTGGGGGGCGGGCCGCCGCGCCTTCAGCGCCGCGAGCCCCTCCTTGATCTTCCCGACCTCCCGCCGGACCTCCGCGTGCTCGTACGCGACGACGTTCACGAGGGAGCCGTACAGGCCCACCTTTGCCTCCAGGGGCGGCAGGAGGAACGCCTCCTCCCGCTGGAAGTGGGGGAACAGCTCCTCCTCGAAGAACCGGACGGCCTCGTCGAGGAGCTCGATGTCCTCGTCCGACGCGAGGCGGGTCGCCATCATCTCGTCGAGGGCGGCCTCGAACTCCGTGAGCTTGTCGATGAAGTCCGCGTGCTCCTCTGCGAGCCGCACGAGCGCGTCCCCCGGCACGGTGAATCGAATCCGGTGCGCGACTAAAAGGATGCGCATCGGGGACGCCTCGGCGACCTCGGTCGGGGATGTCCGAGTTACCCTTAGATAAGGTCAACTCGCAACGGGCCGGACCTGCCCTCGATGGCCTCCTCCCCGCCGCACCCGAAAGCCTATGGCGGGGGCCCGCATCGGCTGGTGCGACATGAACCGGGGGACGAAGATCGTCATCGCCCTCATCATCGTCGCCTCCGTGTTCGCGGGGGTGACCCTGTACGCGGAGTCCGCCCTGCGGCAGGCGTTCCAGCGGCAGCTCCTCGTCGTGCGGGCCACGGACGTCGTGACGTCGAACGCGCCCGCGGGGACGCTGATCACGGCGGACTTCGGCCCGCACTGCGCGAGGGCCCAGTTCGCCCAGTCCGGCGCATTGATCGTCCAGTCCGACGCGATCCCGGCGGGAGCGACCGGAGTCGTGTACATCCGGTACGAGCCCGACGCCACGTTCACGTCCACCGGCGGGGACCGGGTCGCGCTGCGGTTCTTCACGGCGGCCGTCCCCCGGGTCGACGTCGTCTCCGTCGTCGACAACGGGACGGTGCTGTTCCCGATGGAGAACCGGAACTCCACGCTGTTCGTCGGTGGCACCGGGTTCGGGGCCGGGCAGGCGTACCAGGCGATGTTCACGACCCCCGTGACCGTGGGGCCGGACACCTGGACCGTCCGAGAGGACTACACGGTCACGAGCCTCGGGTTCACGACGGTCACGGTGCAGCCCCCGCAGGCGTGCGCGTGAGCTATGGGGAGAAACGGGCGGGCGTCCTCGGGAACGGAATCGCGTCCCGGATGTGCGGGAGCTTGCAGATCCACTGGATCAGCCGCTCGACCCCCATCCCGAACCCCGCGTGCTGGACATTCCCATAGCGCCGGGTGTCGAAGTACCAGTCGTACGCGGCCGGGTCCTCCCCCTGCTCCGCGAGGCTCTTCTTCAGGACCTCGAGGTCCGTCTCCCGCTCGGACCCGCCCACGATCTCCCCGACGTCGTTCCCCGCGATCACGTCGAACCCGAGGACGTACTTCGGGTCCTCCGGGTCCCGCCGCTTGTAGAACGCCTGGGAGACGACGGGGTAGTGCGTGACGACGACGGGCTTCGTCTTCCCCTCCGTGAGGGCCCGCTCCTCCAGGGTGCGGAGGTCCTTCCCCCACTCGATCGCGATCCCCTTCGCCTTCAGGATCTTCAGGGCGTCGTCGTACCGGATCCGCTCGAACGGCGGGGTCACCGCCTTCAGGAACTCCGGGGACCGGCCGAGGGTGGTCACCTCCTCCGGACGCTCCTCCGCGACCCGCGCGCACACGTGGCTGATCACGCCCTCCGCGTGCTGGATCGCCTCCTCCATCCCGACCCACGCCTCCTCCATCTCCGCGTGCCAGTACTCCGTGAGGTGGCGGGTCGTGCGGGACTTCTCCGCCCGGAACGACGGTCCGATGTAGTACACCTTCTCCATCGCGAGGGCGAGGGCCTCCGCGTACAGCTGCCAGGACTGCGTGAGGTACGCCTTCCGCCCGAAGTAGTCCATCTCGAAGAGCGTGGCCCCGCCCTCGGACCCCGCGGGGGTGATCATCGGCGGGTGGGCCTCCCAGAACCCCTGCCCGCGGAAGTATCCGTGGATCGCCCCGAACACGGTGTGCCGCACCCGGAGGATCTGCGTCATCCGCTGGGAGCGGACCCAGAGGTGGCGGACGTCGAGGAGGAACTCCTCGCTCTGGTCCTCCGAGATCGGGAACTTCCCCGCGAACGAGACGACCTGGATGTCCTTCGCGCGGATCTCGTACCCGCCCGGCGCCCGCTTGTCCTGGACGACGGTGCCGGAGACCTTCACCGCGCTCTCGATGAGGGCCTTCGTCGCGGCCTCGAACTGGTCAGGCGGCACGTCGCCCTTCGTGATCGCGACCTGGAGGATCCCCGTGGAGTCGCGGACGACGACGAACACCTTGCCCCCGACGGTGCGGGTGCGGTAGATCCAGCCCTTCAGGTCGGCCTCACGACCCGTGAGCTTCCCCGCCAGGATGTCGCGGATCTGGACCATGGTCGCGGGGAGAACCTGGGCTCGATAGATTAACCCTTCCGGGAAACACAAATAGTGGGCCCGCGGATAGACGAGTCGTGCTGCGGTACGCGGACCTCCGCGACCTGAAGGCCCTCGAGGCGCTGGAGGCCGTCTGCTTCCGGGAGCACCGCTACCGACCCGAGTTCCTGGAGTGGATCCTGAAGAACGCCCGCACCGCGACCCTCGTCTGGGTGGAGGCGGGAGAGATCGCGGGGTCCGTGATGGTCCTCCTCGAGAACGGGCAGGCCCGGGTCCTGTCCGTCGCCGTCCATCCCTCCCGCCGCCGCGGCGGGATCGGCCGCCGGCTCATGGAGGCGGCGGAGCGGGTTTCCCGGGAGCGGGGCGCCACGGCGGCGCGGCTCGAGGTGAGCACCCTGAACGCGCCCGCGATCGCGCTGTACCGCGGGCTCGGGTACCGGACGGAGGGCGTCCTCCCCGGGTACTACTCCTGGGGCGAGGACGCGTTCGCGATGCGGAAGGCCCTCGAACCAAACTCTTAAGAGCGGCGGGCTTTTACGCGCGCCGTACCCGCGATGCTTCCGATTCCCACGAGATTCTTCGTCACGTCGGGCCGGGCCGCCTCGAAGATCTCCGACCTGAACGCGTTCGACGCGGCCCTCACGGACGCGGAGCTCTCCGAGCAGAACCTCGTGTACGTCTCCTCCGTGCTCCCCGTGCACATCCGGCAGGTGAAGCGGCGGGAGCTCCCGATGGGGGCGATCACGCACTGCGTCCTCGCGCAGCAGCGGGGCGGGGAGGGCGAGATGATCAGCGCGGGGATCGCGTACGGCTTCCGGGACGACGGGTACGGCGGCTACGTCGCGGAGGGCCACATGAACGGGACGGGCCGGGCCCTTCGCGAGGTCCTCGAGTGGAAGATGGGCGAGATGGCGAAGCTCCGCGGGATCAAGTTCAAGAAGATCGAGTACAAGATCGAGGAGCTCAGCATCCCCATGGACCACTACGGCGCGTGCCTCGCGGCCCTCGTGTTCATGGTGTGACCCGATGTTCGGCGTGGTCGTCTGCCCACGCTGCCACCGCGCGAAGGGGGTCGAGCTGTCGAAGAAGACGACCTCGTGCTCGTGCGGGTTCGAGATCCGCGTCCTCCCCTCCCGCATCCGGGTCCGCGTCGGGACGGAGCGGGAGCTGATCGAGGCGGTGCGCCGGGTGAGCGCGGAGATTGCGGGCGGCCTCGCAGAGTACGAGCGCGCGGTCGCGCCCCGGATGAAGAAGCGGGTCTCCGACGTCCACGCGCGGGTCGCGGCCGTGGCGATGCGGGCGGGGGACCGGGCCCACCGGATCCGCGCCGCCGCGGTCGAGCTCTCGAAGGAACTCGAGGTGTTCTCCGTCGCAGACCTCCGGGCCGTCCTCTCCGCCCTCGGGATCCCGGACGTCGACGGGTCCCTCGCCGAGCTCCTGAAGGCGAACGTCGTGTACGAGCCCCGCGAGGGGTACTACCGCGCCGTCACTCCGGCCCCTTAGCGGGCCGGTCCGCCTTGCCCGGCCACCGCTGGAGCTCCCGGCGGATGTCCTTCGGCAGCGTCTCCGGGAGTATCTCCCGGTACACGAACGCGTACACGATCCCCGCGAACACGAGGGACGCGGCGAGGGAGGCGGGGGCGAGGACGGGGTCGTCCCCGAGGAAGAAGAACATGAGGATCGCGAGGTGGGAGAACCGCACGAGGAACGCGCGGAGGAAGTACCCGAAGACCTTGCTCTGGGACGTCCCGAATCCGATCAGCCCCCCCGTGGACGCGAGGACCATCGCCATCGAGAGGGAGTACAGCGCGAGGGCCGCGACGAGGGCGGGGAGCGCCGGGTTCCGCAGGAGCGTGGGGTTCGCGTTGAACACGGACGCCATCACGAGGGCCGCCCCGGACCCGACCCCGAGGCTCACCCCGTAGAACGTCGTGTCGAACCGGCCGCGGTACCCCTTCCGGTTCAGGTACACGACCTTGAAGCTCTCCTCGAAGAGCGCGACGGCGATCAGGGGCACGACGATGTCGAGGCCCGACGTCGAGATCGCGAACGTGAGACTGCTCGAGAGCGCGCCGAACCCGATCCCCACCGCGAACGCCAAGAACACCTTCCGGTCGTCGAACAGGGCCTTCGGGGCGAGCGGGTAGTCGAATCGCCGGAGGGCGTGCCACATCAGGAGGACCGCGGGGCCGATCCCGACGATGAACGCGATGCTGAACCGGAGCTGCTCGTCCGCCAACGCCGCACGATGCCCGTTGCGGGGGATGAAGATTTAGGCGGTTCCCCAGGCGGATACCTTTAAGCGGGCGGGGAGAAATCGTTCGGCGACATGGCGGAGCCCGAGGGCATCCCCTGCCCGATCTGCGGCGAGCCCCTCGAGGAGGAATCGGAGGGGTGCGCGAACTGCGGCGCCGCGGTCTCCGAGAAGGCGTTGCGGGACCTGACCCGGGCCCTCGGGATCGACTCCGCGAAGGCCCAGGAGCTCCTCCGTGCGGGGGTCCGCTCCCCGGACGACCTCGGCGGGCGGTCCGTGGGGGACGTGCTGAAGGCGAAGCCCGCGGTCCTGTACCTCTGTCCGGAGTGTGGCGCGTTCGTCTCGAGCGCGGACCGGACGTGCGGGAAGTGCGGGGCGACCCTCGCGGAGGAGGCCATCGATCTCGAGAAGTTCCTCGCTGCGGGCGGGACCCGCGCGTGTCCCGCGTGCGGGGAGACGATCCCCGCGGAGGCGCTCGTGTGCCCCGCCTGCCAGACGACGATCGTCACGGAGGCCGCGGGCCCTGAGCCGACGACGGTCCTCTGCGGGAACTGCGGGGCGATGGTCCTCGAGGCCCTGGAGGTGTGCGACACGTGCGGGGAGCCGATGCACGGGATCCCCCGCGGGCCGGTCGCTCCCTCGGAGAAGGGACCCGTGTGCCCGTCGTGCGGCGCCGTCCTCACCCCGGACGCGACAGTTTGTGAGATGTGCGGTCGGGAGATCGGTGCCCCCGCGGAGGCGACGCCCGTCGCCGGCCCCGATGCGGAGATGCGGTCGATCGAGGAGCTCCTCGAGGGGGCGGAGCCGGAGGCCGACGCGGAGAAGGCCGCGGCGGGCCTCGACGCCCTCGCGAACGAGATGGAGGCGGAGGAGGCCGTCCTCGACCTCCAGGGGCCGCCGAAAACGCGGGTGCGGGCCGCGGCAGAGCTCCGCATCGCGAAGGCTGCGGGCCCCCGCCCGCGCGCCGTGTCCCCCGTGGAGCGGCTCCGGGAGAGCGCCCTCGTCGCGACCCTTGCCGCGCTCCTCACCGCCGCCTACGTCTCGACGATTGATTCCTGGGTCGGGGGGTGGGCGATCCTCGCCCTCGCCGGGTCCCTCCTCGCGACCGCGCTCGCTCTCGCGTTCCTCGACTTCGCCCCGATCCGACAGCGGTGGAGGGACCACGCGATCTCCCTCGTCGGAGGAATCCTCATTCTCGGGGTACCCCTGCACAACGCGGCCCGCGCCGCACTCCCGGATGCGGCGGACGGGGCCCTCTTGATCCTCGGGACGGCACTCGCCGTGGCAGGAGGTGCGCCGATCCGACGTGCGCCCGCGGTGTACGCGCCGTGGCTCGCCTCCCTCCCGGCGTTCGTCGCGGCCGCCGCCGCGAGGGCGGTGCGCGCGCCCCCCGGGAGCCCGGTCATCGCGATCGGAACGTGGGCCGCGATCGCCGGCGCCGTCGGCGTCTCCGTGGCCCTCGCGGTCCGCCGGCGGTGGATCGACGGACGGGTCTCGCGATCCGTTCTGAGGGCCCAGGACCTCGCGGTGGGCCGGAACTACAAGGGCGCAATCGAGGAGCTCGACCGCGCGATCGACCTCGCCGGGGAGTCGGGCTCGGAGGCTCCGTGGTACAGCAAAGGGGCGACCCTCGTCGTCCTCGGACGGTACGAGGAGGCCCTCGCGTGCATCGACACGGCCCTCCGGATGAACCCGCGGAACGAGGTCGCGTGGGTGAACAAGGGGAACGCGCTCGTGCGGATGGGACGGTTCGTGGACGCGCTGAAGTGCTACAACTCCGCGATCAAGGTGAACCCTGGCTACGAGGTAGGGTGGAACAACAAGGGGAACGCGCTCGCCCGCCTCGGGAAGTACCCGGACGCGCTGCGCTGCTACGAGAAAGCGCTCCAGATCGACGTGGCGTACAAGGGCGCGTGGGTGAACAAGGGCTACGTGCTCACGAAGCTCGGGGACTTCGAGGCCGCGGCGAAGTGCGCGGACGAGGTCGTCCGCCTCGGAGGACCCGGAGGCGTGGCCGCATGAATGGATTCGACAACCGTACCACCGACGTTATACGACGGCGACCCCATGGGACACCGTGCCCCGGGACCGGGGTCGCAGGAAGCCTCCAATGATCCGGCGAGCCCGCCTCGTCCTGGCTCCCGCCATCGTCCTCATCGCCCTCACGTTCCTCCTCTCGACGGCGTCCGCGCCCGCCTCCGCGTTCCCGACGCGGACGATGTACGACCGGACCCTCTCCGCCCCGGGGATCGGCCCGATTGCCACGGGGGACCTGAACGGGGACGGCCTCACGGATGTCGTCTCCGTGGACAACGGGGCCGGGACGTACGACCTGTTCCTCCAGACGCCCGCGGGGATGCCCGCGAACCCGACCCTTACGCTCTCTGGACCGTGGGCGTCCGAGGCGGCCCTGGTGGACGTGGACGGGAACAGCGAACGGGACATCGTCACCCTCGATGCGAACTCGACGCGGATCGTCTACCAGGACAACGGGAGCTTCCTGCGGACGGCGTCCGTGCCGACGACCGGAGGGACGGATCTCGGGGTCGGAGACCTGAACGGGGACGGCGTGAGGGACCTCGCGATCCTCACGTCCGGGGTCGTCCAGCTCTGGTTCCAGAACCAGACGCAGGGCACGTGGCGCGCGTCCCCGAACCTGAACATCAACGCGCAGGGATACGACGACCTCGCGCTCGGGGACCTCAAGAACGACGGCCTGCCGGACCTCGTCCTGGCGAAGCCGTACGAGCTGCGGGTGTTCCACCAGACCGTGGGGAGCCTCGACCTCACCGGGGTCCGGATGCCCACGGACACGATCGACCCGTCCGCCTCCGTGACCCTCGACCTCGCGAGGGTGGACGGCGACGGGATGCTCGACATCGTGGTCGCGTCCGTCGACACGACGATGGGTGCCGCGGAGATCTCCGTGTACCTTCAGAAGGAGACGTCCTTCAACCTCTCCGCGACGTTCACCGGCCCGTTCACGGGGCCGTTCGCCGTCGGCGACCTGAACGACGATGGCATCCCGGACCTCGCGGCCGCGATGCACGACGGGGTCACGGTCACGGACTCGATCGCGGTGTACCTCCAGCGCCTCACGGGCGGCTTCGAAGGGACGCCGACATTCGAACTCGAACTCCCCGTGGACGGCCTCGGCGGCCCCACCGGGATCGCGATTGGGCGGTTCAGCGGGCGGCCCTTCCTCGACCTCGTCGCCCGGACCCAAGGGGCGCTCCTCGTGTTCGAGCAGGAGAACCTCCCGCCCGTGATGATCCGCCCGATCCCCTCGGATGCCTCGTTCAACGCGGGCTCCTCCGGGGCGGGCCTCATCGACCTTCGGAACTACTTCGCGGACGACCACGGGGTCCTCCGGTTCGAGGTCGTGTACGAGGAGAACCCGGACCACCTCCACGCGACCCTCGCGACGGACGGCCATCACCTCGGCTTCACCGCGGGCGCGGGCTGGTTCGGCTCCGGACGGTTCCAGGTCGCCGCGACGGACGGGGTCCCCGGGCACCCGAGGGTCCTGAGCAATACTTTCTACGTGGTGGTGAACGCGCTACCGGGGTTCACGAGCCAACCGCCCACGCAGGCCCGCGCCGGCGAGCGGCTCCTGTACCAGGTGACGGTGGCGGACCCGTACCCGACGGAGGACGTCCACACGTTCTCCCTCGTCGAGGCCCCCACGGGGATGACAATCGACCCGATGACGGGGCTCGTGGAGTGGACCCCGGCCGCGTCCGATGCGGGGGTCCATCCCGTGCGGGTGAAGGTCGTGGACTCCCGCGGCGGGGCCGCGGAGCAGGCCTTCAGCGTCGAGGTCCTCTTGGGGCCCGCGCCCCCGCCGACGACCGCGATCGTCGCGGTGACGACCCTCGGTGCCATCGGGGCCTTGGGGGCGGCGGCGATCGCGAGCGAGAACGTGAAGTACGGCCTCCTGATGATCTTCATCCCGCTGTACTCGAAGATCAAGCGGGAACAGGTCCTCGACCACTTCGTGCGGGGCCAGATCTACGGGTACGTCCTCGCGAACCCCGGGGAGCACTACAACGCGATCAAGCTCGCCCTGAACCTCACGAACGGGTCCCTCGCCCACCACCTGAAGACCCTGGAGCGGGAGCAGTTCCTCAAGTCGAAGCGGTTCGGCCTGTACCGCCGGTTCTACCCGATGCACATGAAGATCCCGGAGGACGGCTTCTTCACGCCGAACGAGATCCAGAAGACGCTCATCGACCTGATCCGCTCGACCCCCGCGATCACGCAGAAGGAGATTGCGGAGCGGCTCGGCCTCACGCCCCCGACCGTGAACTACCATGTCGGAATCCTAAGCGAGCACCGCGCGATCCGCGTGGAACGCGCGGGGCGAAAGACGCACTGCTTCGTCATCGACGCCGCCGCGCCCTCGGGGACCTCGACGCCGTCCGGGGGGCCCGCGACCCCGGGACCCTCGGCCCCCCGTCCCCCTGCGTAAGACCCATATCACGGGGGCGGTGCAACACTCACGTCGCGCGTGCTCCAGCCCGGTGCGAGGTCGGCGTCCAGAAGCCAAAAGTGAATCTGCAGACCGATGTGCACGCCGGCCGTCCCGGAATAGAACGTCCACGTCTCTGCGGCGTAGTCGGTGGCGTTCATGGCCATTGATGGGGCGTACTCACCCCTGGGAAAACCGCGAGGAAGTCCGGGAACGGACGACTCGACGGACGCCCTTCCCACAAACCCGATGTACAGGCCCCGACCATGCGACGTATCCACGAAACTCCAATTCGCTGTCCCGGACGACACGTGCAGGTTCTGAAGGAGAGACTCGTTCCGGGGGATTGGGACCACGACGGCCTCCGAGGCACTCCCGTTGGACTCAACCTCCACGACGTAGGAGAACTTCCATGTCTGGGCCTCGGCGTACTTCGAAGACGCGAACGTGCCGGTCACGGCGCCTGCAACTATGAGGAGAACGGAGACCAGGATGATCGGGCGTGACGGGGGTCGTCGAGTCCGCTCCCTTGTGAGAGCCGAGGAGGCGAGCCCGAGGACTCCGAGACTTCCGAAGAGTACGGCCGCTCCGAATAGCAGTTCCCAGAACGGCAGAATCTCGGGAGGGGGCATCTCTCCGACCGTGGATGGGCGTCCGGGGAGATGAAGACGTCGCGACGCCCGCCGCCTCCGCAAAGGTATAACGGCGGGCGCAGGATGATCATCCGATGGCCCCCTGGGACGCAGCCCTCCGCTGGACAATCCGGGGCCTTACCCTCGCGTGCCTCGTGCTGTTCGTGTACGCGCTCCTCGCCCTGAACTTCCCCGCGTTCATCGGGGCCCTCGAGGCGGGGATCGTCGCGTACATCCTCCTCCGGGTCGACGTGGAGCGGCATCCCCCGGACGTCGGGATGGAGGACGTGCGGGTGGACGACGAGGAGGAGCCATCGACGGAGGCGGACGCGCAGGCGATGTATCCCCTGCAGGCGGCGGGGATCACCTTCAGCTTCGAGACGCGGAGCCGACGGGCCCGCAAGCGGGGGTGAGGGCGCTCACTTCGTAGCGGTGCGGCTGTACATCTTCGTGTACCACTCCATGACCTCCGCGTCGCTGATCCGGTCCACGTGCTCGCCGACCTCGAGCTCGTTCTCCTCCTCGAACCCGTCCAGGACCTTGTGGGCCGCGGCGTCCCCCTCGAACTTCACGATCGACAGGGAGTTCTTCCGGCGCTTCGCGGTGAACGCGGCGACCATCTCCGTGCCGTCGAAGATCACGAAGACGTGCCCGCCCATCCGCCAGCGGGGCCCGATCTCGCCTCTGAGGAACAGGGCGAGGTTGTCGAGCGGTGAGAGGACGAAGCTCCGCGTGAACGAGAGGCCCTCGATCTCGTCGACCCCCTCCTTCAGCATCCAGTACACGGTCCGCTCTCCCCGGGCGAAGAACCCCTTCACGAGGTGCCCCTCCCGCTCGAGCTCCCGCAGGAGCCGGCGGGTCTCCGCCATCTTGAACTCGAACCGAAGGAAGTTTGCGAGGGCCTCCGCGCTGAACACCCCGAGGCTCTCCGCGGCCCGCTGGAGGACCGCCTTCCGCGCCTCCTCGACCGGGATCCGCAGGTCCCGCACGGTGCGGTACCGGTTGTCCGGGGCGCGGGTCACGTGGCACCCCCCGTACAGCGCCTTCAGGGCCCGCGTCGTCCCCGTGTACCCGAGGGGGGAGAGGGCGAGGAGCCGGGAGCGGGAGACGGGCTCGTTGTCCCGGACCGCGCGGAGGACCTGCCGCATCTCCTTCGTCAGCGGGACGTCCTTCGCCCGCTTGAACAGCATCAGGTCGGACTCCGTGCAGTACGTGAAGTAGTCCGGGATCCCGAGGCCGTTCGACAGGGCCCCGCGGCGGTGGAGGCGCTCGAGGGGCGTGAACTCGCGGACCCTGAGCCTGGCCGCGAAGTCGGAGCGGAGCCCCAGGAGGGCGGTCGCGGCGGCCTCCGGGGTCTCGAAGGGCCGGTCCGGCTGGAGCCCCTGGCACGTGAACACGTACGCGAGGAGCTGGGACCGGTCGAACTCCCGCGGGACGATCTCCCCCTTCGCGAGGAAGTCCCCGAGACGGGCGTACCCCGCGTCGAGGAAGGGCTGCACGGTCTCCAGGGCGGGGACCTCCTTCGTGAGGGCCCGCACGACCCGCACGATCTCGTATCCGCGGGTGCGGTAGAACTCCATCATCCGGTCCACGGCCCCGAGGACCTCCGGGAGGAGGTCCGGCGTGTTCAGGTCGATCTCGCGGACCTCCACGCACCCGCTCATCTCCCACACCTCCGCCATCCCGACGAGGTCGCCGTCCTTCACGATCGGGAAGTACCAGCCCTCCCCCCACCGCGCGGAGTACTGGGCCCACAGGGGCTGGGTCCACGGGTCCAGGATCGAGAGGACGCGGACCCGGTCCGTCCCGCCGTCCGCGGGCACCTCCCGCAGCGCGGGGAGGTCCTCCGCGAGCGCGTACATCTCGCCCTCCCCCTTCCCGCTGACGAGGATCCGCACGACGGTCCCCGCCTCCTCGAGGGCGTCCATCAGGGCCTGCGTCTCCTCCCAGCGGTACCGGGTGTAATCCTTGATCCCCGCGAGGGGCGCGGGGCCGTACGCGCGCAGGAACCCGAGGACGACCTTCTCCTCCGCGCCCTCGACGAGGTCGTCCCGCATCTCGAACGGGACGTACAGGTTCCGGGTCGTCCACCCGTCCCCCTGGAACTTCCGGATCACATAGCAGTCGTAGTCGAGGGCCTCGAGGGCCTCTTTCACCTGCTCCCGCTCGCCCCGGACCTGGGCGACGATCCCGTACAGGTCGATCCCCTCCGGGTGGGCCGTCACGACCTCGAGGATCTTCGTCGCGAGCTCGTTCAGCTCGGACCGGGGGAACGCGGAGAGGAACAGGGGCGCGTCCTTCTTCCGGACGTACCGCACGCGGCCGTTCAGGAAGCGGCCCTCGAGGATGTCCCCCTCCTCCCGCCTCCCGAGCCACTCCGCGGGGTCGAACGCCTCGACGTGGTTGAACACGTCGAACGCCATCCCCGCCTCGAGGAAGCGGTCGAAGTAGTCGTCGATCGTACGGAGGCCCTGGAACTGCTTCCTCAGGAGTAGGCCCTTCACCCGGGACTCCTCGAACCCCTCCCGCGTGTCCCCGCGGCGGCCGAGCCGCTGGAGGTCGCGGGAGAGCATGTACTGGTACTCCCCCCCGACGACGAAGTGGCCGGAGGCGACGGCGCCCTCCTGCTCGAGGTCCCGGAGGGACTCCTTCACGAGGTCCTCCTCGAGGTCGAGGACGTACGCGAGCTCGTGCGCGGCCGTGGGGCCGTGGACGTCGAGGTGCCGGGTGAGGAGCCGGTCCAGCGCGGTCTCGAAGCTCTCCCGCTTCACGGGCCGGAGCGCGAACACGGTCTCCTCGACCCCGCGGCGGTGGACGAGGTACGCCCGCTCGAGCTTCCGGAGGACCTCGCTCACGTCCTTCGACTCCCGCTTCAGGGTCCTCGCGATCGATTTCAGGGGGGCGGGGCCCGCCTCGAGCGCCTTCGCGACGGACTCCTCGTCCGGCTTCAGGCGGGACTTCTGCGCGTACACGGCCGCGTACACGGGGACCTCCTCCACGGGGGCCCACAGGATCCCGCGGGGGGTCCACACGCTCTGGACCGTCCCCGCCTCCATGAGCTCCCCGCCCCACGTCCGGAGGTCTGGGCCCTCGAGGCGGGAGTACTCGAACACGCTCGGCGGCTTCTGCTGGAGGAGGTTCAGCGCCCCCACCCGCTCGAGGAGGGCGGGGATGTCCTCCTTCCGTTCCACCGCGGGGAGCTTCCGCCGGAAGTACTCCTTCACCTCGTCGTCCTTGAACTGCGCGGCCTCGAGCTCCTTCTCGGGGACGATCCGCCGCAGGATCTGCTTGTGGAGCTCCCGGAGGAGGGCGGACCGGTCCTCCATCAGGACGAGGTCGCTCACCCCCGCGAGGACGACGCTGTGCGCGAACGGGGAGGGGAGGTTCGAGAAGCCCGCGACCTTCACCTCGATCCGGCCCTTCTCAATCCCCTCGAGGACCTCCCTCGCGTGCCGGAGGTCCATCACCTCGTTCAGGATCTCGTGGTACGTCTCCTTCACGACGGGGAAGTCCTCGATCTCGTGAAGCCAGTCCAGCACCCGCTGGGACCGGAGCTGCTGGCGGCCTATGGACACCTCGCGGCCTTTGTAGTTCCGCAGGATCATGAACGCCCGCGTCGCGCAGTGGCGGAACCGCTGCTTGAACAGCTCCGTCGTCCGGACCGCGCGGCGGAGCTGGTCCTCCAGGGTCTCCGGGGTGACGAGCTTCTCGATCCCCTCCAGCTCGATCCGCTTCGGGATCGTGAGCATGAAGCAGTCGTCCGTGACGCTCACCCGCACGTTCGTCTTGTACTTCTCCGTGACCGCGTGGGCGTACGCGCGGGAGAGGGCGTCGTTCACCCGCCGACCGAAGCAGTAGTGGAAGATCACGTTCCGGGTGCCCTTCTCGTCGATGTACCCCTCCACGACGACCCGCCGGTCATCCGGGAGGTCCGGGAGGACGGCCCGCTGCTCCTGCACGTGGCTGACGAGGCTCCGGGCGGAGCCCTCGTCGAGGCGGAAGCTCTCGAGGAGCCACGCCATCGCGCCCGCGTCCCCGAGCTCGTCGATCTTCCCCGCGAGGAGCCGGCGGAACTCGCCGACCGCAACGGAGAGGTCGAACGAGCGGGGGAGCATCTCCCCCGTCCACGAGGGGACCGTTGGCCGCCGCCCGGACGCGTCCTTCACGTACACGGTCATCCCCCGCACCCGGAGGAACTCGTGCGTCCGCCCGCCGAGGACGAACACGTCGCTCGGCTTCAGGTACTCCACGAACTTCTCGCTGAGCTCCCCGATGGGGGTGCCCCGCTCCGAGATCACATGGTACGAGCCCTCCTCCGGGATCGTGCCGACGTTCGTGTAGTAGATCAGGCGGGTCCCCCGCTTCTTCCCGAACCGCTTCTCGTCCGCGTCGAACCAGATCTTCGCGAACACCTTCACGTCCGGGTTCCGGCTCGAGAGGTACTCGAGGACGCTGATGAAGTCCTTCTTCGGGAGGTCGTGGTACGCGTGCGCGCGGCGGATGATCTCGAACGCCTCCTCCGCGTCCCACCGCTTCTCGAGGGACATCCCGATGATCGCCTGCGCGAGGACGTCGAGGGAGTTCCGCACGATGTCGACGCGGTCGATCCGGTTCTCGTACGCGTTCTTCACGAGGGTCGCGCACTCCATGAGGTCCCACGGCTCGAACACGATCATCCGGCCCACGGACGTGTCCCCGTAGTTGTGGCCTGCCCGGCCGATTCGCTGGAGGGCCTTCGCGATCGACTTCGGCGAGCCGATCTGGCAGACGAGGTCGATGTACCCGATGTCGATCCCGAGTTCGAGGGAGGTCGAGCAGACCACCGCCTTCAGGGCCCCGCGCTTCAGCTTCTCCTCGACGTCGATGCGGGTCTCCTTCGAGAGGCTCCCGTGGTGGGCCTCGAGGTCCTCCACCCCCAGCTCCTTGAGCTTGAACGAGACGTGCTCCGTCCCGCTCCGGGTGTTCGTGAAGATCAGGGTCGTGCGGTGTTTCGCGATCAGGTCCGTGAGGAGGTCGTACATCTTCGCGTTCGCCTCCTGCATCGCGTACTCGGAGAGGTCTCGCACGGGGCACAGGACCGCGATGTCGAGGGACTTCCGGCTCTCCACCTCGACGACGTGCACCTCCCGGAGCCGCCCGTTCGTGTAGCCCGCGAGGAAGTGTGCGACCTCGTCGATCGGCGCGATCGTCGCGGACAGGCCGATCCGGGTGAGGTCCGCGCCGACGTGGTCCTGGAGCCGCTCCAGGGAGAGCGAGAGGAGGGCGCCCCGCTTGTTCCCGCAGATCTCGTGGATCTCGTCCACGACGATCCACTTCGTGTCGGAAAACCGCTCCCGGAACTTCGGCGCGGAGAGGACGAGGCTTAGGGACTCCGGAGTCGTGATGAAGATGTGGGGCGGGGTGCGGGCCTGCCTCTGCCGCTCCTGGGGGGACGTGTCCCCGGAGCGAACGCCGACGCGGATCTCCGGCGCCGGGAGGCCCTTCTCCGCAGCGAGCCCCCGCATCTCCTGGAGGGGCTGCTCGAGGTTCCGGTTGATGTCGTTCGCGAGGGCCTTCAGCGGGGACACGTACACCGCGTAGATCTTGTCCTCGAGCTCCCCGCGGAGCTGCATCGAGTACAGCTCGTTGATCACGGAGAGGAACGCGGTCAGGGTCTTCCCGGAGCCCGTCGGGGACGAGACCAGGACGCTCTTCCGCTCGTGGATCAGGGGGACGGCGAACGCCTGGGGCTCCGTGAGGCTCGGGAACTTCGATCCGAACCAGTCCCGCACGAGGGGCTGGAGGAGGGAGAGGACCTCGTCCCGCGAGGACTGCTTCGTTACTTTACGTATCATTTCTCGGCCCCATGAGAAATCGCGAAGTATACCCGCATGGCCTACAAGAGCTTTGGGGGCGGGGCTCCAAAAACGGGACGCGAAGGCTCCGAGGACTCCTTATCAGGATTTGACGGGAGGCCCAATAATCATTTATACGGTCTCCATGATAAAATGTCTCAGTCTCCTAGGTGCCCCATGGCGTCCAGAGGCCTCCCGCTCCTCGTCGCGTTCCTCCTCGGGGCCCTCGTCCTCGGGCCGCCGGCCGCGCGGGGGGCGGACACGGCGCCGCCGTGGGCGGTGGGCTGGGGTCCCACGGGCACGGGGGTCCCTGTGAACACCGGGTTCCTCGTCGCGTGGAGCGAGGGGATGGATTGGACGTCCGTCCAGGCCTCGTTCAGTTACACAGATGGCGTCCTCGTGTACACGCAGGGCACGTGGACCCACGACGCGGCACGGAACACGTCCGCCTTCATCCCCGCCGCGCTCCTGCAGCCCGGGACCCGGTACACGGTGCGGTTCGACACGACCGCGAGGGACCCCTCGGGGAACCGCCTCGACCAGAACCGGAACGGCGTCGGCGGGGAGCCCTGCGACATCGGGCCGCCGAGGTTCTGGGACTGTCTCGTCTGGTCCTTCGAGACCGCCCCACCGAGGGTCCTCTCGACCTCCCCGCCGGGAGGGGGGACCGCCGCCACGAACGCCCCAATCCGGATCGTGTTCTCAGAGTCCATGGACACCGCCTCCGTGGAGACCGCCTTCCAGTATTCGGACGGATACACTCTGTACACCGTGGCGGACGGGTCCGCCAGCTGGACGGCCACGAACGCCGCGGACGACACCTTCTGGTTCACCTCCCGCCTTGAGTTCGCCTCCGGGGGCCGGATCACGGGGTATCTCTTCGAGGCGGGCGCGAAGGACCTCGCCGGGAACCTCCTCGACGGGGATGGCGACGGTCAGGCGGGGGGGCGGTTCGAGTGGACCTTCTTCACCGCGGCCGACCCCCGGCCCCCGGTCGTCCTTTCGACGATCCCCCTCGCAGACGCCGTGAACGTCTCCGTCTCCACGGGGATCCGGGTGCGGTTCAGCAAGTCGATGGCGATCGGGAGCGTGGCCCAGGGTCTGTCCCTGGGGGGATCCGGCGGGGAGAACTTCACGATCAGCGACGGCGTCGGGGAGTGGAGCGGGACGCGATTCCCCGCCGACACCCTCGTCTTCGATCCGTATCCGAATCTGCGAACCGCGAGCCCGTACACGTTCGCGATCTCCGCGGACCAGGCGACGGATCGGGAAGGACTCCATCTGGACGGAAACGGGAACGGGACGGCGGAGGGGTCGCCGAGGGACGACTTCCACTTCACGTTCCAGACGGAGGCGGAGGACAGGACCCCGCCGACCGTCGCGCGACGGTATCCGGTCGATGGGGCGCAGGGCGTGCACCCCGGGACCTCGATCGAGGTCGACTTCAGTGAGCCGATGAACCGGACCTCCGTCGCATCGTCGTTCTCGTACACGGACGGGACCCGGGTGTGGACGGCCGCGGACGGGGCCGCGGGATGGTCGCTCGCGGACACCACCCTCGTGTTCCGGCCCTCGTCCGCGCTCGCGTACGGCTTGCGGTACACCGTCACCCTTGCCGGCCCCGAGGCCCGAGACGAGGCGGGGAACCGGTTGAACGGGGGACAGAACGAGACGTGGAGCTTCACGATCGCGATCCAGCCGGACACGACCCCGCCGGGGATCGTGTCGACCTCGCCTTTCGACGGCCAGCGGAACGTGAGCCGGAGCGCGAGGATCACGATCATCTTCAGCGAGGCGATGGACCACGGGAGCGTCGAGGGGGCGATTGGGATCACGGGCGGGGCATCCCTCCGGGACATCCGGTGGCCGAACGACGCCACCCTGGAGATCGCGACGGCCGCTCCGATGGCGTACCGCACCCCGTACACGGTCTTCGTCTTCACCGGCGCGAGGGACCTCGCGGGGAACCCTCTGCCGCAGTCCGCCCAGATTACGTTCACAACGGAGTCCTGGCGGGGTCGCGTGTGGGGGCGGGTCGCGGACGCAGCAGACATCGGGATACCTGGAGCCCTCGTCCAACTGAATGGGTTCTCCTTCGTCACGAACGACCTCGGCGGGTTCTCCTTCGACGGTGTGGAGCAGGGAACGTACTCGCTCACGGTCTCCCGCGACGGATACATGACCGTCACGCGCCCTCAACCGATCGCGCCTCGCGAGGGCGCTCTTGGGACCATCGTGCTAGAGCGGCCCACCGTGTCCGCGGTCGATGCGACCCTCTGGGCGACCGTCGGGGTGGGTATTCTCGTCGTCGTGCTGATCGCGATGTGGCTCCGGCGCCGCCGGGGCCGACCCGCGGATCACTACGAGACGTGGAAGCCCGCGAAGGTCGTCGTCATGGAGCCGGGAAAGTCTCCGCCGAAGGCCCCGTGAGCCCTACTCATACTCGTAGAACCCGCGCCGGGACTTCCGTCCGAGGAGGCCCGCCGAGACCATCTTCCTGAGGAGCGGGGCGGGCCGGTACTTCGGGTCTCGGAAGCCGTCGTACAGGACCTCCATGATCTGGAGGCACGTGTCGAGACCGATGAAGTCCGCGAGCTCGAGGGGGCCCATCGGGTGGTTCATCCCGAGCTTCATCACCGCGTCGATCGCCTCCTTCGTCGCGACGCCGTCCTGGAGGGCGAACACGGCCTCGTTCACCATCGGCATCAGGATGCGGTTCGAGACGAAACCGGGGAAGTCGTGGACCTCGACGGGCGTCTTCCCGAGGCGCTCGCACAGCTCGAGGCACGCCTTCAGGGTCGCGTCGCTCGTGTGGAGGCCCCGCACGACCTCGACGAGCTTCATCACGGGGACCGGGTTGAAGAAGTGGAGGCCGATGAACCGGTCCGGACGCGCGGTCGCGGCGGCGAGCTCCGTGATCGAGATCGAGGACGTGTTGGTCGCGAAGATCACGTGGCCCGCGGCCTTCTTGTCGAGCTCCGCGAACACCTGCTTCTTCAGGGCGGGGTCCTCCGGGACCGCCTCGATGATCAGATCGCAGTGGGCCGCCTCGTCCAGGCGGGTCGTCGGGCGGATGCGGCCGCGCGCGGCCCTCCGGGCGTCGTCCGTGGCCTTCCCCTTCTCCACCGCCTTCGCGAGCCCCTGGTCGATCGCGGAGAGGCCCTTTACGAGGAACCGGTCCTCGACGTCTCGGAGCGCGACCTCCAACCCGGCGAGGGCGGCGACCTGGGCGATCCCCGCGCCCATCTGGCCCGCCCCGAGGACGCCGATCTTCTGGATGGGCATGGGGGCGGGAAGGAGGCGGCCCGTATTTGACTTGGTGGCGGGCGCGGTCACGGGCCCGGGATCGACGGCGCGCCCTCCCCCGCGGGGGCGGCCTTCGGGACGATCGCCCCGTGGGCCCGATAGTACAGGTACGCGAGCCACGCGAACCCGGGTCCTTCGACGAGACGCGCGACGGAGATCCGGTTCAGGATCCCGAGGACGGAGGACATCCGGACGAACTCGGACCCCAGGCCCGCCGCGACATCCCAGTACGCGAGGAGGGTCGCCAGGCCGACGAGGCCTCCGAGCGTGAGCGCGGCCCACGGGACCTGACGCCGCACGGTGGGCGGGAGGAGGTGCCGGATCTGGAGGGCGACCGCGGCGACGAGGAGTTCGGTCGGGACCGTCGAGAGCCAGACGAAGAGCTCGATCGCGGGGCGGAGATCGTCCAATCGCCGGCTGCTCAGCCACGCCCCGTACGCCGTGGATACGAAGACCGCAAAGATGACTGCATACGCGCCGGCGGAGACCCAGAAGAGGAGGTACGCGACGCGGACCGCCCGACGGTGGGCCGGCGGGAAGGGATGCCGGTCCCAGAACATCAGCGTCGAGCCGATCGAGAGGAGGGCCGCCCCGAGGATCGTCACGTTCGGGACCCACAGGAGGACGAGGGAAACGATCATGAACGCGATCCCGCGCTTCGTGCGGATCCCCCAAAGGACGCGAGGGGGCGCGGCCGCGGGTGCGGGCGGGTACACGAAAGGGGGAGGCGCCCAGGGGGACGGTAGCCGGAGGGGCGCCCCGCAGACGTGGCAGAACTGGAAGTCCGGACCGACCTCGGCCCCGCACGCGGGACAGCCGAGGACGGCGTACCCCCACACGGCCGCCCGTGAGCCCCCGGGAGGGGAAAAGGGTTCCGAGTCCGCCCGGCGGGCGCCCCGCTAGGGCCGCTCGAGGATCATCGCCATCGCGTTCCCCCCTCCGAGGCAGAGGGTCGCGAGCCCCCGCTTCGCCCCACGGTCCTTCATCGCGTACGCGAGGGTCGTGAGGATCCGCGCGCCCGTGCACCCGAGGGGGTGGCCGAGGGCGACCGCGCCTCCGTGGACGTTCAGCTTCTCGAACGGGATCCCGAGCTCCTTCGCGATCGCGACGGTCGCGACCGCGTACGCCTCGTTGTGTTCGAAGAGGTCGAAGTCCTCGATCGACAGCCCGGTCTTCTTCAGGAGCTTCCGGACCGTGGGGATCGGCGCCTCCATCACCCACTCCGGCTTCGTGCCGCTCGTCGCGTAGTCCACGATCCGGGCGAGGGGCTTCACGCCGTGCTTCTCCGCGGCCTTGTCGGACATCACGAGGAGGGCCGCGGCCCCGTCGCTGAGCTGGCTCGCGTTCCCCGCGGTCACGAGACCGCCCTCCTTGAACACGGGCGGGAGGCCCGCGAGCTTCTCGAGGGAGGTGTCCGGCCGGACGCCCTCGTCCGTGTCGAACACGCCGTGGCCCGGGACGTCCACCGGGACGATCTCCGCCTTGAACTTCCCCTCGTTGATCGCCTTCTGCGCGCGGTGGTGGCTCTCGAGGGCGAACCGGTCCTGCTCCTCCCGGCTGACCTTGAAGCGCTCGGAGACGATCTCCCCCGTCACCCCCATGTGGAACTGGTTGTACACGTCCCACAGACCGTCGTACACCATCGCGTCCAGGAATTGGACGTGGTTGTAGCCGATCCCCCAGCGGGCCTCCTTCACGAGATACGGCGCGCGGCTCATCGACTCCATCCCGCCCGCCACGATCACCTCGCCGGAGCCCGCGAGGATCGCGTCCCGGGCGATCGCGACGGACTTCATCCCGCTCGCGCACACCTTGTTCACGGTGACCGCGCCGATCCGGTCCGGGAGGCCCGCGAGGAGCATCGCCTGGCGGGCGGGGGCCTGTCCGAGGCCCGCGCTGATCACGTTCCCCATGATCACCTCGTCGACGTCGCTCCCGTGAAGGCCCGCGCGGCTCACCGCCTCCGCGATCGCGATGGAGCCGAGCTTCACGGCCTCCACGTTCCGGAGCGCCCGCCCGTACTTGCCGATCGGCGTCCGGCACGCGCTCCCGATCACAACGTCCGTCACAGTATGCACCAACAGAGGGAATCACGCCCGGGGCGATAATAAGCGTGTGCCTTGTCCGGTGAACGGGCTACGTCCGAGCGTAGATTCCAAGAAGGGCATGGCTGATGGACCCGCATGGGATTCCCTGCACCTCCGTTCGGAGCAAGCCCGCAAGGCCCGCCGACCACCACGACCGTCCCGTATCCGGCGCCCGCGTACCCGCCGTGGGCGATGGCTCCGCCCCGGATGCCAGATGGCGTGTCGAACGTGAACACCGGCGGAGCGATCGCTATTATCGGTGGGGTCATCATCGGGATCGGATGGTTCCTCCCGATGGCGGGATGGGAAGTCGTCGTAGGAATCGGGTGGCTCATGTTCGGGTCCGGAGTGGGGCTGGCCCTGATGGGAATCGGAAAGGCTCTGGCTTCCCGGTGATTCGTACGGGCACGCGGGGATTCGAACCCCGGTCCGAGGCTCCGAAGGCCTCTAGCCTAGTCCTGACTAGCCGACGTGCCCGCGGGTCGAACCCCACCTCCGTTATTAGGCCTTCCGCACCGTGCCTGTCGTCGCGCTGGACCCGGTGTCCGCTTCTCTCAAGGGGTCGACGACCGGGGACCCTGCGGAGCTTCTGGGCGCCTTCGAATCTCGGCCACCTCAGGGGTGGGGCGCGGGTCCTGAACGGGCTCTACTGAGGGTGGCTTGAACGAGGCTCTGGAGGTATCGGGCGATTCGATCTGCTTCGCCTACGATGCGATCGGCTCCTATCGGGCGCCAAAGACCAAATGAGGCGTTGGCAATCCACGCCGGAGGGTTGGACTCGAGATCGGACCCCTTGGGTTTGCATCGACCCACGGACGCTGCCGCGATCTTCGCGCCCAGGTCATCCCGTATGGCGGTCAGTTCGGGCGCCTCTTTTCCAGCGCGAACTGTGACCAGACGAATCCAGCGGAACGGGCTCATCCATCTCCGAGCCTCCCTTAGGCTCGGGCTGAGCGGGGAGCCGCTCGAAGAGAAAAACGCGGAAAACACTGCAAAGCTTCCGGGCAACTGGAGAAGGAGGCCGTTGTCCAGAGTCAACACGATATGCAGAAACGAGAACGCCCCGGCCTCGCGGACGCGGGAACGGACCATTTCTAGGGACCGCCTCAATCGACGCTGCATCAATCTCCCTCCGATGAGAAGGGCCGCGGGGACGATGATGAAAATCGCGATGTTCGCGAGTGTGTAGAGGTCTAAGGGCGGCGGGGACGCAACCCAGAGAGGCGCGATGAGCGCGACAAAAAGGGCGGAGAGGATTGCGACGACCGCATCGGAGCGCCGTCGTATCCGCCGGAGGGCTTCGTCGATTGGATCGTGGCCGTGCACGAAATCCCTCACGGTTCCCCGAAGGGCGAAACGAACGCATCAATCATTGTATCATGGGCCGCACACGGATCGGTGACGCGGTCGTCGCGCTAGAACACCGGGTCGCGCGCTACTCGCCGATGTGCTTCCGGTACGCGGCGGCGTCCATGAGGTTCTTCGCCTCGTTCGGGTCCGCGACCTCGAGAACGACCATCCAGCCCTTCCCGTACGGGTCCTGGTTCACGACCTCGGGCGTGTCCTCGAGAGCCTTGTCCACCTCGACGACCTTCCCGCTCAGGGGCGCGAAGATCTCGGAGACCGCCTTCACGCTCTCCACCGTGCCGAGGACCTCGCCCGTCTTCACGACCTTGCCGATCTTCGGGAGCTCCACGTACACGACGTCCGTGAGCTCGGACTGCGCGAAGTCCGTGATCCCGACGGTCGCCCGCTTCCCTTGGAGGCGCACCCACTCGTGGTCCTTCGTGTACCGCAGATTGTCCGGAGTCTTCGACACGGCGCGACCCGCGGGGCGATGCCGGGTTCCGGATAAGAGGGTTTCGCGGGCGGGTCAGCGGCCCTTCCACTTCGCGCCCCACGCTTGGTGGACCCAAATGTCCTGGTTGCGGATCTTCCGGATGTGGTGGACGACGATCGCGATGATCAAGAGGAGGATGAACCCGAGGAAGAGGAGCAGGTATGCGGGATTCCTCCCGACCTCGTCCAGGAATCCCACAATCGACTCCCAGACGCTAGCCATGTCTCTCCGCGACCGCCACGTAGTTGTCCGCGCTGCGGAAATACTTTCCGAGCCGCAGACCCGCGGCGAGGACGAGGCCAGCCAGTTCGCGCTCTGCGAAGAGATGGTAGAACCGGAGCACCTCGCGGCCTCCGGCCCGCCACGGCACCCACACGTCGCGGGAATCCGGGCCTGCGGGGCGCGACTCCGGCCCCTTCCCCCATGCGTCCCGGTCGAGGGCCCAGACGGTCACCAGGGCCGTCCCCCCGGGACGGAGGATGCGGGCGATCTCCCGCATCGCGGCCATCCGCTCCCCCGCGGACGGGAGATGATGGATGGAGGCCACCGCCACCGCGGCGGGGAATCGCGAATCCGGGAACGGAAGCCCGCACAGGTCGCCATGCACGAACGCCGCCTCCGGCAGCTTGCGACGCGCGATCTCCAGGAGGCGCGCCGACGCGTCCAGGCCGACGACCTTGTGACCCTCGCCCGCGAGCACCTTCGCGTGCCGTCCACCCCCGCATCCGAGGTCCGCGACGAGCGTGCGGGGAGGAAGGGATTCCGCGAACTCGACGACCTCGGGCCACGGCCGATCGCGGGAGCGGTCGTACTCGACCGCGATCGCGTCGTACAGACGAGCGATCTCCCCGCGGGTCGGGAGCGCCATCGTCCCCGCATCGCGCGCGGGCGTAAAGCCCCGCGTCACCCCGCGCGGCCTCGGAGCTGCGTCAGCACGTACTCCCGGATCTCGTCCGGGCCCGGCAGCTCCGCGGCGGGCTTCCCGCGGGAGAGGTACTTCACGAGGGCGGGCGCCATCTTCCCGCCGCACGCCGGGCACTTCGTGCCCCCGATCTCCAGGGTCCCGCACTTTCCGCATCGGAGGGGCTCCTTCCTCCCGCCGAACTTCCCCCGCTTCGCCACGGGCTTCCCCTCCCGCTCGACGATGTCCATCGCGAAGTCCACGGTGGGCGCGTTCGACAGGGACGTGCCGACGCCGAAGCCGTCCGCGCCCGCCTCCGCGAGGGCGGGGATCGAGGTCTCGTCGAGTCCGCCGCTCACGTAGATCTTTGCGTCCTTGTGGCCCCGGAGGTCGAGCTCCCACCGGACCTCCCGCACGATCGCGGCGAAGTTCCCGCGGCGGGAGGAGGGCGTGTCGAGGCGCACCCCCGCGAGGTCCTTGATCTCCTCCGCGGCGATGATCGATTCCGTCTTCTCGTCGTAATACGTGTCCACGAGCGCGATCCGGGGCACCTTCTTCTCGAGGTGCTTCTGGAGGGCGCGGAACGCCTCCCGGGGCCCGCCCATCACGATCGTGAGGGCGTGGGGCATCGTGCCCACGGGCTCCTTCCCAAGCATCGCGGCCCCGAGGGGCGTCGTGACGGCGTCGAGCCCGCCGATGTACACGCACCGCTCGATGAGGGGCGCGAGGGCGGGGTGCATCCGCCGGATCCCGAAGGAGATCACGCGGCGGTCCCCCGCCGCGGCCCGGACCCGCGCGGCCTTCGTCGCGATCCCGCTCGACTCGCAGAGGAACCCGAGGACCGGGGTCTCGAAGATGCAGAACTCCGCGTACGGCCCCTCGATCGTGAGGACCGGCACGGGGATCCCGCGGGGCGTCTTCGCGGTGAAGATCGTCCCCTCCGGGAGGGCGCACAGGTCGATCCCCTTCCCGCGGAGGAGGTTCACGGCCTCCTCGACGCCCGAGAACACGGCCCAGGGCCAGTCCCCCGGGAGGGTCTGGACCGTCGTCTCCATGAGGACCTTCGTGCGGTGCTTCCCCGCCTTCTTCAGGACGTCTAGGGTCCGGAAGAAGTAGATGTCCGAGGTCTGGCCGGAGCGGATCTCCTCGGACGTCGCGACGTAAAACTCCCGCCTCAGACTCCCCCCGGCCATGGAGAACGTCCGGCGCTACCCCCTGGGCGTATTTAGACGTTTTCAGGCGCCGCGGCGAATGGGTCCGCGATTGAGTCCTAGGTTCGCGTGATTTCCCCCATCGTGGGGAGGCGGACCATGGGTCCCGCCACGACAAAGGCGAGGGCTCATCAAGATTTCACAGCTCGCGGAGCTCCAGTTTCCCGATCTCATACTCGCGCACGTCTGTCTCTACGGCAGTTTTCGGACGGACTTCCCGGGTGTCGCGTTGCTAGGGCTGAGGGGGCTCTCGATTCGCTTGCGAGTCCAAATCGCGATCCTGATGAAAGACACAGCTGAGATGACGGAGGCGACGAGCCCCACGAGAAATAGTAGGACGTAAACCACCGCCACGCCGCCGACGAAGATCGTCATCCCAATACCGAGGAGCCCGAACACCCCGAGAACGACCAAATTCGCCGCTGTCGCGGCGGCCGCGGCGAGCCCTATTCGTCGGGCGCGGATATTTGGCGGATTGCCGGCCGCGAAGGGACTCGCTGCAAGGTACACTACAACGCTCCCGATCAGGATGGCGGACACCTCCGCGGCGTAGACCAGCGGACCGAACCCGGTGACGAAGAAGAACAGGGGAACGCTGAAGGCAATCCAAAGGATTACACTCACCGTCAGGAGCCGCACCGTCGTCCTCAGGGATCGGTCCGAGTCGAACCTTGTCGACGAATAAGCGAACCAGAGCCAGAGGGGGAACACGACGTAGAAATAAAAACCGACAGCCGCCGAAATGATACTCAGCGAGTAGGCGATGGTGAGAGTGAGAAAACGTCGGATGACCTCTTGATTGCTCGCAGATGCCGTCGGAGCGAACTGACTCACGGTAATCGTTCAGCCGAGGCGCACACTAGTACTGAATGCTTTTCTCAATGTCCGCAAAGAGCCAATCCTTAATCTTCCCATAGTGTTGCGCTACTTGTGCGGTTCCCGCCATTCGAGCACCTCCACTTCTACGATGAGTTGCACGATGCCCGCTACGTGAACATCTCGTATTCGGACATGGCGCCGTTCACGATCCCGGAGTTCGGCCGGTCCCTCCCCCGGAACCTCGACCTGAACTGGGGCGACCCCGCGGGGATGCCTCGGTTGCGCGCGAGAATCGCGAAGCATCACGGGGTCCCGCAGGAGCGCGTGCTGATCACCTCGGGGGCCACGGAGGCGAACTTCGTCGTGAACGCGGCCTTCGTGGAGCGCGGGGACCGCGTCGTCGCGGACGCGCCGATGTACTCCCCGCTGCGGGACTGCCCGCGCGGGTTCGGCGCGGATGTCGTCGAGGTCCCACGGGACTGCGAGGACGGATGGCCGCTCGATGTCGAGCGAATCCGGAAGGCGGCGAACGACCGGACCTGCCTCCTCGTGTTCGCGAACCTCTCGAACCCCACGTCCGCGGCGATCGGGAAGAGCGAGTTGCGGGAGCTCCTCGAGATCGGGGAGGAACGGGACGCATACGTCCTCGTCGACGAAACGTTCCGCGAGATGGCGTTCGCCCGTCCGCCGCCCAGCGTCGCCTCCCTCGGCGAACGGGGCATCGCGATCTCCACGGTCTCGAAGTTCTACGGTCTCGGCGTCCTCCGGGTCGGGTGGATCGTCGCACGGCCGGACATCCTCGAGCGGGTGCGGGGGATCAAGGACTACACGACCGCGTCCGCCTCGAACCTCACGCAGGTGTTCGCCGATTGGGCCCTCCAGCGGCACGAGTTCTTCCGGCGCCGGGCGCGCGGGATCGTCGCCAGGAATCGCAGACTCCTGGGGGAAGCCCTGGATAGGATCCCCGCGCTCCACCTCGAGTTGCCGGACGTCGGCAACGTCGTGTTCCCGCACTCCGACGTGGACGTGACGAAGCTCGAGCGCCTCCTGATTCGGAAGTACCGCACGGTGATCGCGCACGGCCGGTTCTTCGCGGCCCGCGGGTTCCGGGACCACTTCCGGCTCGGCCTGGGCGGGAAGACCCCGGTGTTCCGGCGGGGGCTCGCGAACCTGCGGCGCGCGGCCGCCGAGCTCACCTAGGGGCGAGGGCCTCCGCGTACCTCGCGTAGATCTCCGCGGCCCTCGGCACCTGGGTCACGTCCACGTGCTCGTCCGGCACGTGGCACATTTCCGGCTTCCCGGGGCCGAGGACCAGGCAGCGGGGGTTCGACTGCGCGTAGAACGCCATCTCTGTCCCGTACGACACGCTCCGGACCTCCGGGCCCGCGATCTCCTTCATCCTCCGCATGTGCTCCGAGTTCTCGTTCACCCGAGCCGCGGGGACCTCGTGCTTGATCACGATGTCCGTGGGGACGCCGACGGCGCGGGTCGTGGACTCCACGAACCGGAGAACCTCCTCCTTCGAGAGGTGCGGGGGGTACCGGACGTCGAGGTCCGCGGAGCACAGGTCCGCGACGACGTTCGGCGTCGATCCGCCGTCGATCGCGCCGATGTTCACGGTGACCTCCTCGAGGTAGTGCTTCGGGCGCGTGTACGGCTCGAAGGCCGCGAGGACCTTCGTCATCTTCAGGATCGCGTTGTCCCCGAGGTGGGGCATCGACCCGTGCGCGCTCTTCCCGCGGGTCGTCACCTCGAACCAGAGGATCCCCTTCTCGCTCCCGACAATCGCGAGGTCCGTGGGCTCCCCGACGACGACCGCGGCGGCCTTCTTCACGAGTCCCGTCCCCTGGAGGGTCATCGCGGCCCGCATCGTCGTCTCCTCGTCCGTCGTGAACAGCACGGAGAACGGCACGTCCTTTCGCTTCAGCTCCCGGGCCGCCGCGAGCATCGCGGCGCACCCCGCCTTCATGTCCGCGGTCCCCCGGCCGTACAGCAAGTCGCCTTCCCGGTCCCCGGATTTCTTCGTCCACGCCTGCCCG
>Ga0184623_10000037_pt1 | contig 45196 bp, 41 predicted proteins | sample PLM1_100_b1_FD_133138 | JGI IMG/M metagenome (GOLD analysis project Ga0184623, IMG submission 133138) | Groundwater sediment microbial communities from an aquifer in East River, Colorado, USA - PLM1_100_b1 | ecosystem: Environmental > Terrestrial > Soil > Riparian zone | place: USA: East River... | reverse complement strand
GCCGGATCGCCAGCGTGACGGTCGAGCCGTCCCGTGCCGCGGTGATGGGTTTTGAGGCGCGGACCTCCTGCCCTGCCACGGACAGGCGTCCCCCGCCTGCCTCGACGACACTCGCAGCGACCAGGTTGAGCGTCCCGACGAATGAGGCCACGAACGGAGTCGCCGGGAAGTTGTAGATCTCGGCCGGGGTCCCGATCTGCTCGATCCGCCCTTCGCTCATGACCACGACCCGGTCCGACAGCGAGAGGGCCTCCTCCTGGTCGTGGGTGACGTAGACCGTCGTGATCCCGAGCTGGCGCTGGATCGAGCGGATCTCCTTGCGCAGGACGATCCGGATCTTGGCGTCGAGTGCCGAAAGCGGCTCGTCGAGGAGGAGGACCTGAGGCTCGATCGCGAGCGCGCGGGCGAGGGCAACCCGCTGCTGCTGACCGCCGGAGAGTTGATATGGGAATCGGTCGCCTTTGTCGGGCAGGTTGATGGTCCCGAGCAGCTCGCCGACCTTCTTCCGGATCTGGTCCTTCGGTGTCTTGCGGACCTTCAGGCCGAAGCCGATGTTGTCCGCGACCGACATGTTCGGGAACAGCGCGTACGACTGAAAGACCATGCCGACGTTGCGGCGGTTCGGCGGGCGGTGGGTGATGTCGGTCCCGTCGACAACGATCGTCCCGACGGTCGGTTGTTCGAAGCCGGCGATCATCCGGAGCGTCGTCGTCTTGCCGCAGCCGGACGGCCCAAGAAACGAGACGAACTCGCCACGCTCCGCCGCCAGGTTGAAGTCCTCCACGGCTGTGACGTCGCCGAAACGCTTCTGGATGTCCGTCAGCTCGAGGAAGGTCACCGGTCCCTCACGTGGATCGTGGTCGTCATCGCGCGCCCGCGACCTGGATTTGCCCGCGCGCCCCGCGTCCAAGGAACGCGATCGCGCCCATCGCCAGCCAGGTGAGCCCGAAGCTGATGAGCGACACAGCGGCCGGTGTATACGGCTGGCTCCGCCCGAGCAGCGAGAGGTACACCCCGAACGCCTCGTTGCGGGCGAGGAACGACGCGATCGTGTACTCGCCGACGACGATGGCGAGCGTCAGGAACGCCCCCGACAGGAGGGAGGTCCGGAGGTTCGGGAAGATCACCCGCCAGAGAATCCGTGTCCAGCCCGAGCCCATGCTCTGGGCGGCCTCGGTGAGAGTCCGGACGTCGATGGCGGCGAGGCCCGTGTCGACGGCGCGGTACATGTACGGGAACGACAGCACCACGTACGCGGCCACGAGCAGCAGGTCGCTGCCGAAGCTCGTCGCGGTCAGCTGGATCGGCCGGCCGGAATAGACCCGGATGAGCCCGAACACGAGGATGACCGGCGGGATGACGAAGGGCATCAGCGTCACGAACTCGACGATCGGGCGGAGGCGAGGCACCCGGAGCCGGACCCAGTAGGCCGTCGGAACGATGATCAGCAGGCTTACGATGATCGTGATCACGCCGACGACGAAGGAATAGAGCAGGCCGATCGCGAATTTCTGGTCGGCGAAGACCTGGCGATAGGCCAGGAAGATGTCCGGCCTCGTCCTGATCGAATGAAGGAACGTCCCGACCAGCGGCAGGATGAAGTACGCCGCGCCGAGGATGAAGATGATCCAGGCCCACGGCGAGCCGAATCGTCGACGGCGCCGGCGGGCGCTCGTTGCCACGGTTTCGCGAGCCCCGGGCGCGCGAGCACCGACCGTGTCGGTCACGACCGCAACCACCGTTCGGATCGCCGCTGAAGCACCGAATACAGGCCGATCGAGATCGCCATGATCCCGACCATTCCCATCGCCGCGGCGTAGCCGAGGCCGGGATTGTGGAGGACGTCGCCGCGGATCTGGGAGCTGATCACGAGCGTGATGATGTTGAGGGTGCCACCGGTCAGCTGGAAGGCGGTCGCCTGGGCGCCGAACGAGTTCCCGAACAGCAGGATCATCGCGCCGAGGAGCGAAGGGGTCAGGATGGGCAGCGCGACGTAGCGCCAGTACTGCCTCGCCGTCGCACCGGAATTCTCGGCGGCCTCGCGCCACTCTCGCTTCAGGCCATCGAGGGCCGGGGCGATGATCAGGATCATCAGCGGGAACTGGAAGTACAGGTAGACGATTTCGAGCCCGACCTTCGTCGTCAGCAGCCTCGGCGGGAACTCTAGGCCCAATGAACGCAGCTGGACGGTCACAAAGCCCTGGGCGCCGAGGGTGAAGATGAAGGCAAGGGCGAGAGGCACGCCGGCGAAGTTCGAAGCCACGCCGGAGAACGTCATCAACGCCGTCCGGAGGAACTTCGGCAGTCCGCCGAGGATGACCGCATAGGCGAGCAGGAAGCCGAAGACTCCACCGGCAATCGCGGTCACGAGGCTGATCTCGATGCTGTTGGCGAACGCGCCGGGGATCACGCCCGTCGAGAGATCGGCATAGTTGCCGAGCGTCACCTGCCCCTTGCTGTCAATGAAGCTACCGATGACCAGGTAGGCCACCGGCAGGAACATGAAGGCGATCGAGAAGAGGAAGAATGGGACGAGGCCCAGCCAGGCCCATCCGAAGCGGCGACGAGCGGGGCGCGCCGGTGGCGTGCCCCGCTCGCTGAGCGTCGTGGCGTCAGCCACGATCCGAGATCCCGGGGACCGGGAAGTCGTTTCCTGCTATTGGACGTTCGCCCCGACGACGGCGTCCCACTGGCCGGTGATGAGCGCCTTCGCCTTGTCGAGCTGCTCGAGGCTCGGGAAGACGGCCCCCGTGACGTCCGGGAGCTTGGCCAGCTGCTCGGCCGGGACCGCGTTGTTGGCTACGAGATCCTCGTACCGGATCGGGTGGCAGTACCCCTTCAGCCACAGGTTCTGGCCCTCGTCGGAGTAAAGGAACTCCTCCCAGAGCTGGGCGGCCTTCGGATGGGGGGCATAGGCGCTGATGGCCTGGACGTAGACACCGGCGAACCGGACGGACTTCGGAACCACGACCTCGATCTTCGGACCACCGCTGGCGGCCGTGCTGTCACGGTTGGCGAGGGCGTTGTACGTCCAGCGGATCGAGATAGGGGTGTCCCCGGCGGCGATCGTTGCAGAGGTCGCGATGATCGGCACGAAGTTGCCTGCGTCGTTCAGCTGCTTGAAGAAGTCGAGGCCTGCCTGGGCGTCGTCGAGCGAGCCGCCGTTGGCGAGTGCCGCGGCGTGGACCGCCTGGATCGCCTGGCTCGAGGTGCGCGGGTCGCCGGCGAGGGCGACCTGGCCCTTGTACTCGGCCTTGAGGAGGTCTGACCAATCCTGGGGAACGTTGGCAACGACGGCGGTGTTGACTTCGAACGAAAGGACGCCGTAGTAGTCGCCGTACCAGGCACCTTCTGGGTCCTTGGCGGACTCGGGGATCGTGTCCCAGGTCGAGACCTTGTACGGCGCGACGAGGCCCTCGGCCTTCGAGCTCGGGCCGAACGCCAGCCCGACGTCGATCACGTCCGGGGCCTGGTCGCCTGGGTTGTCCTTGTTGGCCTTGATCGCCTCGATCTCGTCGCCCGATCCGGCAAGCGGATCAAGCTCGTTGACCTCGAGGCCGTACTTGGACTTGAAGGTGTCGATGACCTCGCGGTAGTTGCACCAATCGTCGGGCAGGGCGATCGTCGTGAGCTTGCCCTCGGCCTTGGCGGCAGCCTCAAGGGCAGCCATGTCGACCCCGCCGGCGGCTGGGGATCCCGAGGCGGCCTGTGATGCGGGGGCCGAGGCCGGCGGTGCGGCCGACGGGGCCGTACTGCCGCTTGGGGTCGAGCAGGCGGTCAGGATGATGGCGAACGCGGCGAACGGTGCGAGCGTTCGGGACAGCGATCGTTTCGTGATCAATGTGGTTCTCCAGCTTCGTGGGGGTCTCGCGGATGAGCACCGCGGCGGCCGGCCCTGCGCGATCCGATCTCCTCCTATGGCGATCGCGCGGGTTATCTTCGGCGGCGCGGATGACCTTGCCCTGATCCCGGACGTCCCGGTGAGGCGCATTTCAGCGCCCCGGCGAGGGTGCGTCAAGAGTGTGATGGATGTGTCAACGATCCATCAGCGTTTCGCCCGCACTCTCATGACGCGAGGGGCTGCGGGCTGCGCCGGGACATGGAGCGAAAACTTGTCAAATGACCGCCGTATGAGCATTCGTCAGCGAATAAGCGGCATTTGACCGCGACATGAGAATTTTCCACGAAACCGCTGATCCATGGCCTCCCATCCACGCTCACTGCACCCCGTGATGCGCAGGACGCGGTGACGAATGCTCACACGGCGTGCATCTGACACAAACCGGCCGGCGGGTTCGCGAGAACTACGTCCGGGCGCGGCGACCCTGAATCACATCGGCCGGCGGGTGAGCCGCCGGCCGATGCTCGGTGTTCGGGGTCAGTCAGGCGGGCTTCCCTACTGGGGCATCCACGCCTTCCACTTGGCCTCGTTGTCGGTGATCCACTTTGCGGCAGCGTCCGCGGCCGACATGCCCTCGTTCGTGATGTAGTCGGAAACGAGGTTCTGGTCCTCGTTGGTCCAGGTGAAGTTCTTGACGAGCTCGTAGGCCTTCCCGCCTTCGGTCGCGAACTTCGTGCTGACGATCTTATTGAGCGCGTACTCCGGATAGTCGCAGGCGACCTTCTCGAGGTCGGCGTCACAGCCCTCCGTGTACGGGGGCAGGTTCACCTTGACAAGGTCGATCTGGGCGTGCAGCCACTGGGGATCCCAGAAGTAGCCGATGAGCGGCTTCTTGTCGGTGACGGACTGCTGGAAGGCCGTGATCGTCGCGGCCTCGCCGCCCGAGAAGATGACCTTGAAGTTCAGGCCGAGGTTCTTGATCAGGGCCTCGTCGTACTGGACGTATGAGGGATCGCTGCCGAGGAACTGGCCAAGGTCGCCGGACTCGGACGTCTTGAACAGGTCGGCGTACTTGTTGAGGTTCTTGGAGTCGGTGATGTCGGGATGCTCGTCAACGAGCCACTTCGGGACGTACCACGCGATGATCCCAATGTTGCCGGTATCGCCCGCGTTCTGGGCTACCTTGTCCTCGTCGATGTACTTCTTCTCGAGATCGGGATGGCCCCAGTTCTCGATAATGACGTCGACCTCACCGGTCTCGAAGCCCTGCCACGAGACATCCTCCTTGAGGTCCTTCTTCTCGACCTTGTAGCCCAGCTCCTTCTCGAGGATGTTGGCGACGACCGCGGCGTTCGCTTCATAGCCGACCCACGGGTTGATCGCGATGTTCACGGTCCCGCCGGTGGCGGGCGCGGACGCCGGGGTACCACCTGAGCCCGCCGGCGTGGCGGACGCGCCACCTCCGGGGCTACTGCACGCTGCCAATGCCAGGCTGAGCGTCGTCACGACGACGGCGAGGCGCCGAATCGAAGCATTCATCTGCCGCACTTGTCCTCCTCCTGCCCGCCGTCGGACGACGCCCGGCGACGGAAGTTGCCAATCATGGACCCCAATGCGGGTTGCGTCCATGTGTCAGGCCAGCCGAACTGCCGCGGCGCCGGTCCGTGTCCGGGCGTCTGGCCGCGGTCGCTTCCCTGCACCCTGCGTGATCCGGTCGAGCATGATGCCGAGCAGGACGATCGCGATCCCCGCCGCAAGTCCCTCGCCGAAGAAGTCGCGCCGGGCGAATCCTGCGACCACGTCGTAGCCGAGCCCGCCGGCGCCAACCAGCCCGCCGACGACCACCATCGCCAGGACGAGGACGATCCCCTGGTTTGCCGCGAGGAGGAGAGCCGGGCGAGCCATCGGCAGTTGGACTTTCCAGAGCAGCTGGCGCGGCGTCGACCCCGCCGCCGTCGCGGCCTCGACGACCGTTACCGGGACCGTCCGGATCCCGGCCTCGACGAGGCGAATGACGGGCGGGACCGCGTAGATGAGCGCGGCGACGATGCCGGTGAACCGGGTGGGGCCGAAGAACGCGACGGCAGGGATCAGGTAGATGAACGCGGGCATTGTCTGGGCCGTGTCGAGCAGGGGTCGGAGGGCCGCCGAGAACCGCCGGCTTCGCGCCGACGCGATCCCGAGGACCAGCCCGAGGGCCAGCGTGATCGCCGTCGCAACGAGGACGGAGGTCATGGTCTCCATGCTGTGCTCCCAGAGCTGGAGCCCGATGATCCCGGCGAGGCAGATCCCGGCGGCAAGGGCGGGCCCCGGCCCGCTGATGAATGCGGCGACCCCGACGATCGCCGCCGCAACCAGCCACCACGGCGCCGACGTCAGGACCCCCTGGATCGGGTTGATCACCCCGAACGTGACCGCGTCCTTCAGGCCGGACGTGATCCCCGTCGCATTCGTCCTGAGCCACGTGACCACGGCGTTGACGGCGCCCTCGAAGGAGAACGCGATCCCTTTGGGGAAGTCGGGGTTGTCCAGGAGGATCCGGCCGACGAGGATCCCGGCCGCCGCGATGCCGATCGCCAACAGGATGAGCTGCCGCGTGCGGTTCCCGCCGCTGTTACCGGCGATGGCGCGAGCTCGCGGATCGGCTCGCTCACCGGCCGCGGTCGTGAAGCGATCCAGGACGACGGCGATGATCACGATGGCCAGGCCGGCGTCGAACGCCGTGCCGACATCAACCGCCTGGAGAGCGCGGATGATGTTCTTGCCGAGCCCCGGGGCATCGACGAGAACGGTGATCACGACCATCGACAGGGCCATCATCATCGTCTGGTTGACGCCGAGGATGATGGTCCTGAGGGCCATCGGGACCTGGACCTTGCCGAGGAGCTGCAGCCTGGTCGAGCCCATTGCCGTCGCCGCCTCGACCGTCGTCGGGGAGACCCCGCGAATGCCGAGGGCGGTGATCCGTATCGCGGGCGGGATGGCGTAGATCATCGTCGCGATCGCCGCCGTCGCAGGACCGATGAGGAACAGCAGGGCGAGCGGCGCCAGGTAGGCGAACGTCGGCATGATCTGCATGATGTCCAGGATTGGCGTGACTAAGCGCATGAACCGGTCGTTCCGGCCGGCGAGGATGCCCAGCGGCAGGCCGATGGCCAGCGACAGCACGACGGCGGCCAGGGTCAGGCCCAGGGTGTCGACGCTCGGCTCCCAGAGGCCGAGAACGCCGAACGAGATGAAGCCGGTCGCACCGAGTAGCGCCAGCCGCCACCCACCGATGACAAGGCCGATTGCGGTCGCGACGGCGACGAGGCCGGGCCACGATAGCGCGTGCAGACCGCCGATGAAGACGTCGACGAGCCCTCCGACGCCCTGGCGGATCGGCGAGATGAGTGGGATGTTGTTGCGGTTGTCCTCGACCGTCTCGCGCAGCGCGTTCAGCGACCGGAAGAGGTCCGCATCGTTGTTGTGGGGAAGCGTCTGCTGGCCGCGGAAGACGAGGTAGAGCACAACAGCGGCGATGGCGCCAATTAGCGCCCACGCGGATCGGGGAATGCCCGGGACGAGGCGGCCGGCGGCGACACCGACGGCGGTCATCGCCCTATTCGCCCTCTGCGCCCGCGATCGCGGTCAGGATGTCGGCGCGATCGACGACGCCCAGCAGTCGCTCGCCGTCGACGACCCGGATCGGCTTGTCGGTCGAGGTCGCGGCATGGACGGCCGTCCGGATGACCGCGGTCGGCGGGAATTCCGGGCCGTCGAGCGGATCGTCCGGGCGCGGGTCGCGCATGACCCAGCGCAGCGTGAGGACGTGCGACTTCACGACGTCCTGGACGAAGTCGCGGACGTAGTCGTCCACGGGTGCGCCGACGACGTCCTCGGGCCGTCCCGCCTGGATGATCTTGCCATCGCGCATGATCACGACGTGGTCGCCCAACTTCAGCGCCTCGGCGAGATCGTGGGTGATGAAGATCATCGTCTTGCCGACTTCCTGGTGGAGCCGGATCACCTCGTTCTGCATGTCGCGACGGATGAGCGGGTCGAGCGCGCTGAACGGCTCGTCGAAGAACATCACCTCGGGGTCGACGGCCAGGGCCCGGGCGAGGCCGACGCGCTGCTGCATCCCGCCCGAGAGCTGGTCGGGGTAGCTGTTGGCGTGGCCCTCCAGGCCGACGAGCGAGAGAATCTCCTCGGCCCGCGCATGCCGCGGCGCCCGCGACTCCCCGCGGATCTCCAGCCCGTATGCGACGTTGTCGAGGACCCGCCGGTGGGGCAGCAGGCCAAAGTGCTGGAACACCATTGAGAACTTGCGCCGGCGCAGCTCGCGAAGCCGCGCCGCGTCCGCCTTCCGGATGTCCTCGCCGTCGAGCAGGATCTCGCCGGCCGTCGGTTCGATCAGGCGGGTGAGGCAGCGAATCAGGGTGGACTTGCCGCTCCCCGACAGGCCCATGACGACGAAGATCTCGCCCGGCTTGACGTCGAACGAGACGTCGCGGACGGCGACCGTTGAGCCATGCTTCCGGCGGAGCTCAGCCGTGGAGAGGTCGGCATCCGGCGTGCCGATGAGCTTGTGCTCGATCGGCCCGAAGACCTTCCAGAGTCCCTTGACCGAGATCGTCGCGGTCCCGGCGGCCGGAAACCCGGACGGGCTGGTGGCGGGCGGCTCGGCGACGGTGGTCATTCGACGGCTCCCTGCACGGCAATGACGCGTGCGCTGGAAGGTACACCACGACGCCGGTGCCGGGGAGCCCGAGGGCGGCGCGGCCGGTGTGCGCCACCGACTGCGGGGAGCGATACTCTCGCCCTGCCGCCACCGACCGAACCACGCCAGACGATCGGCCCACAGCGGGCCTGGAGGACTCTTCGCGCATGAGTGTGCTTCCCGACCAGGCCCGCGCCGTGGTCATCGGCGCCGGGATCGTCGGCAACAGCATGGCCTACCACCTCGCCCGTCTCGGGTGGCGGGACATCGTCCTCGTCGAGAAGGGCATGCTGCCCAACCCCGGCGGCTCAACCGGCCACGCGTCGAACTTCATCTTCCTGACCGATCACGGCAAGGAAATGGCCGCGTTCACGATGGAGAGTGCTCGTCAGTACCGCGAACTCGGCGTGTACGACGAAACGGGCGGCATCGAGGTCGCCCGGACGCCAGAGCGGATGGATGAGCTGAAGCGGCGGATGGCGTCGTCGACCTCGTGGGGCGTGGAGGGCAGCCGGCTGCTGACGCCCAGCGAAGTCAAGGCGATGGTCCCGTTCATCGAGGAGTCCGTCGTCCTCGGCGGCTTCTACACGCCGGGCGTCGGGATCGTCGACTCGCTCCAGGCCGGGACGCTCATGCGCCAGAAGGCCCAAGAGATGGACGCCCTGACGATCGCCGCCAGCGTCGAGGTCACCGGCATCGATGTCGAGGGCGGCCGAGTCCGGCGCGTCCATACCGACGCCGGCACGATCGACACCGACGTCGTCGTCATCGCCTGCGGGGTCTGGAGCCCGCGGATCGCCCGGATGGCCGGCGCCTCGATCCCTCTTACGCCGGCGGTCCACCAGATGATCGACATCGGGCCGGTCCCGATGTTCGCGAACGCGACGAAAGAGGTCGGCTATCCGATCGTCCGCGACATGGACACGAACATGTACGAGCGGCAGCACGGCAACGGCTTCGAGATCGGCTCGTACGCGCATCGGGCGATCCTCATGGACGCCGACGACATCCCGTCGATCGCGGCGTCCGCCCTCTCACCGACGATGCTGCCGTTCACCCAGGAGGACTTCGACCCGCAACTGGAGGACGCCCTCGAGCTGTTCCCCGAGATCGTCGGGGACGAATCAGTCGGCGTGAAGCTGGCGATCAACGGGCTGCTGTCGCTGACGCCGGACGGCAACCCGATCATCGGCGAGACGCCGGAGGTCAAGGGCCTTTGGTCGGTCGCGGCGGTCTGGATCAAGGAAGCTCCCGGGATCGCGAAGACGGTCGCGGAGTGGATGACGAACGGTGAGCCGGAGATCGATCCCCACGGGTCGGACATCGCCCGCTTCTACGACCACCAGAAGACCGAGCAGCACATCGCCGCCCGGACGATCGAGGGCTACAACAAGACCTACGGCATCGTCCACCCGAACGAACAGTGGGAGTCGAACCGGCCGATCCGCGTCTCCCCGTTCTACGCCCGGGAGAAGGATCTGGGGGCGACGTTCTTCGAGGCCGCGGGCTGGGAACGGCCGTATTGGTACGAGGCCAACAAGCCCCTCCTCGACGAGTACGGCGACCGGGTCATGCCCCGCGAGGCCGAATGGGAGTCGCGCTGGTGGTCACCGATCATCAACGCCGAGCACCTCGCGATGCGCGACCGTGTTGGGATCGTTGATCTGTCCGCGTTCGTGATCTTCGACGTCACCGGGCCCGGCGCCTGCGAGTACCTCGAGCGATTGGCCGTCAACAAGGTCGACGTCGCGCCCGGCCGGACCGTCTATACGCCGCTTCTCAACGCAGCCGGCGGGATCCTCGCCGACCTTACAATCATGCGGCTCGCCACTGACCACTTCCGGGTCGTGACCGGCGGTGGGATGGGCATGCGCGACAAAAAGATCTTCACTGATGCGCTCCCCCCGGACGGGTCCGCCCAGCTCCATGACGCCACCAACCAGTGGACGACGATCGGGGTCTGGGGGCCGCGGGCCAGGGACGTGGTTGCGGCCACGACCTCGGCCGACATGAGCCACACCGGGTTCCCGTTCCTGACATCGAAGCCGATCGATATCAACGGCGTCCGGACACTCGCCTCGCGGATCAGCTACGTCGGCGAGCTGGGCTGGGAGATCTACGTCCCGCTCGAGCAGGGCCTCCGCGTTTGGGACGCGCTGTGGGACGCCGGCAAGCCGGACGGGATGGTTCCCGTCGGAATCGGGACGTACGCGGTGACCGCTCGGATCGAGAAGGGCTACCGCGCCCACGGGAACGAGCTGGAACTCGAGTACGACCTCGTCGAGGCCGGCATGGCCCGCCCGTCGGTCAAGGAGCGCGACTTCACTGGCCGGGAGGCGTACCTCCGTCAACGCGCGGCCTCGCCGGCCGCCATACTCTCGACGCTCACCCTCGATGACCCGACGTCGGCGTCCGGCGTGAAGCGCTTCATGCTCGGTCGCGAGCCGATCCTCACGCCGGACGGCGAGCCGCTCGTCGACGCCAAAGGCCGCCGCTCGTATGTCACGAGCGCCGGTTCCGGCCCGTCGGTCGGAAAGCACCTCTTGATGTCCTACCTCCCGCCCGAGTACGCGAAGGAGGGCACGAAACTCGCCGTCGAGTACTTCGGCGAGCGCTACCCGGTGACCGTTGCCGTGGCCGGCAGCACGCCGCTGTTCGACCCGGAGAACGCCCGGATCCGGAGCTGACGGGATTGAACATCCTTGTCTGCATCAAACGGGTCCCGGCGACGGGCGGCCGGATCACGTTGACGCCGGATGGCCGGGACATCGACACCCGCTACCTGGGCTTCACGGTGAGTCCGCACGAAGAATGCGCGGTCGAGGAGGCCGTCCGGATCGTCGAGGCGAAGGGCGGCAGCTCGACGGTCCTGACGCTCGGGCCAGAGGTCGCCAGCGAGCAGCTCCGCGACGCGATGGCAATCGGCATCGAGCGGGCCGTTCTGCTCGAGACCGATGGGAGCGACTGGGATCCGCTAGCCACGGCGGGCGCGATCGTCGACGCGATCCAAGCCCTCGAGGCTGAAGGCGGGACGTTCGACCTGCTCCTGTTCGGGAACGAGGCGGCCGACACCGGCGACTTCCAGGTCGGGATCCGGGTCGCAACCGCGCTCGGCCGACCCTGCGTAACCGGCATCAAGGCGATCGAGGTCGCCGACGGACAGGTCGTCGCCCGACGTGAGGCCGCGGGAGGCTGGGAGGTGTTCGAGCTGCCCTTGCCGGCCGTGCTCGCGGTCAAGGAGGGCCTCAACCTGCCGCGCTACCCGTCGGTGCCGGGGCGGCTCCGGGCGAAGAAGAAGGAGATCGTCCGGATGACGCCTCAGGCGCGGCCGGGCGGTCCGAGGAAGGAGCGACTGCGGCTCCCGGAGGGCGACGAGAGCACGGTCGAGGTGATCGGCGAAGGAGCCGCGGCGGCGCCGGCGGTCGTCGAGCTGCTGACCCGACTGGGAGTGATCGGCCGATGATTCTCGGGCTCGTCGAGCACGCGGACGGCCGACCGGAGCGCCTATCGCTCGAGATGCTGAGCCTCGCCAGTCGCCTTGGCGCCGCAGCCAGCGAGCCCGTTCACGCCGTACTGCTCGGCACCGGGGCCCGGGAAGCGGCCGGCCAACTCACCGGCCGGGGAATCCCCGTCGCCCACGTCGTCGAGGACGAGCGCCTGGCGGCTTTCGCGCCGGTCGCCTGGGCGGCGACGATCGCCCAGCTCATGTCGGCCAACGCCCCAGCGGTCGTCCAGGCGGCGGGCAGCGATCGCGGTAACGAGGTGATGGCCCACCTCGCCGCCCGGACGGACCTGCCGCTCGCCGCGAATGTCACCGATGTCACGCTGGGCGAACCGCTTCGGCTCACCCGCCAGCGCTGGGCCGGGAGCCTCCTCGAGGATGCAGTTCTCGACGCGCCAACGAAGCTCCTGACGGTCGCGCCCCATGCCTTCGCGATCGAGGAGCCTGCGTCCGGCGGCAGCGCTCCGAGCGTGGAGTCCTTCGCTCCGACCTTGACCGACGACGACCTCCGCGTCGCAGTCGCCCGCCGGCTCGAACCGGATCGGGCCGGAATCTCGCTGACCGACGCCCGGGTCGTCGTCGGTGGCGGGCGCGGCGTCGGCAGCCCGGAGGCGTTCAGCGAGCTCGAGGAGCTCGCCGCGCTCCTCGGAGCGGCCGTCGGGGTGTCCCGTGTCGTGACGAGCTCCGGCTGGCGTCCGCACTCCCAGCAGATCGGCCAGACCGGGCTCCGCATCGCCCCGGACCTCTACATCGCCTGCGGGATCAGTGGCGCGATCCAGCACATCGTCGGGGCCAAGGCGGCGAAGCGAATCCTGGCGATCAACACGGACCCCGACGCGCCGATCATGTCGGTGGCCGATTACGCCGTGATCGGCGACCTCCACCAGGTCGTCCCGGCGATCAGCGCCGAGATCCGGCGGGTCACCGGCCGCTAGTCAGCTCGAGCCCTTCTCTAGGCGATCGAGGATCCGCTTTTCCAGGTCGATGATCTGGTGCTCCAGGCGATCGATGTGTTCGAGGATCTCGCGGTTTCCGCGCAGGAGCTGCTCGTTCTGGACCTCCTCGAAGTCGGCCTCCTCGGACGCGTGCTCCAGGGTCATCCGATCGCGGATGGAGGCGCGATTTCCGGCGAGAAGGATCAGCGGCGCCGCGTAGGCGGCCTGGGTCGAGAATGCGAGGTTGAGGAGGATGAACGGGTACGGGTCGAAGCGGAACAACAGGTAGACGTTGCCGACGATCCAGATCAGAACGATGACCGACTGCATGACGATGAACCGCCAGCTGCCGAGGAAGCCCGTGACCCGGTCGGCGATCCGCTCGCCGAACGTCGCCTCGTCAAGGAGCTTCCGGTTGACGGGATGGAGGTACGTGTCCGGCCTTGGTGTCGAAGTGGATTCCCGCATCGGTCTAGGCGCCTCCAAGTCGGCCGGTCTCGACGCGGCCGGTTGCCTGCATCCTAGAGCGGGGGTCGCCGGTCAGGGGTGCAAGCTCAGCCCCGAAGGTGAGCCAGGACTGCGAGGACTCGGCGGTGATCGTCCGGGGCTGGCAGCAGCTCGAGCTTCGAGAAGATGTTCGCGATATGGGCCTCGACGGTCTTGGGCGCAAGGAAGAGGCTGTCGCAGATCGCCTGGTTGGAGCGGCCCTCGGCCATGAGCGCCAGGACCTCGCGCTCGCGCTCGGTCAGGTCGTCGAGCGGCACCTTCGCCCGCCGCCGGCCAACGAGCTGGGCCACGACCTCCGGATCGATGACCGATCCGCCCTTGGCGATCCGACGGATCGCATCGGCGAAGTCGTCGAGGTCCTCGACGCGGTCCTTGAGCAGATAGCCAACGCCGCCCGCCCCGTCCGCCACGAGTCGCAGGGCGAACGTGGTCTCGACGTACTGCGACAGCACGAGGATGCCAACATCGGTCCCGTGCTCAGCGCGGATCGCCTCAGCGGCCCTGAGGCCCTCGTCCGTATGGGTCGGCGGCATTCGGATGTCGACGAGTGCGACGTCCGGTCGATGCTCGCGAACGGCCGCCAGCAGCTCATCCGCCGTTCCGGCCTGGGCCACGATGTCGAAGCCGGCTTCCGTCAGGAGGCGGGCGATCCCCTCGCGCAGGAGGAGCGAGTCGTCGGCGAGGACGAGTCGCAGCGTCACGAGGCCTGGGCCAGCGCCCGAATCGCGGCGCCGGACAGCTCGTCCTTCGGGATGAAGCCGAGCGCGCCGCTGGTCGTCAGCCGGGGCCCGAACGCACTCGCCTCCCGGCTCGAGGTCAGCACGACGAAGGGTGGCGGACCGTCGACCGCGAGCGCCCGGGCGACGTCGAACCCCTCGACGTCGGGAAGGCCAATGTCCAGCAGGACAAGGTCGGGCTTGAGCGCGCGCGCCGCCGTGAGGCCCGTCGCGCCGTCGACCGCCTCGCCGATCACGACAAAGCCATCCGCCTCGAGCAGGGCGCGAGCCTGGACCCGGAAGCCGGCGTGGTCATCAACAATGAGAATCGTGGTCATGCCCCCGATCGTGTCATGCCTCGGCGCGCAGTTCCACAGGGTTAACCCGGCATCGCGGCCGGAGTTCCGGTCGGAATGTGGGCGAGCAGCCGGGTCCCTCCCCCGGTCGGGCTGATGATCTCGAGGCGACCGTCGATCACCGACAGCCGATCGGCCAGGCCACGGAGTCCGCCGCCGGCACCGGGCTCGGCGCCGCCGACGCCGTCGTCGGAGATCTCGATGGTCAGCTCGTCGTTCTGCCAGTCGATCCGGACGAGCGCGCGGCTGGCGTCGGCGTACTTGGCGACGTTCGCGAGGGCCTCGGAGACGACGAAATAGGCTGCGGCTTCGACCGCTGGCGAGAACCGCTCGTCTGTCGCGAGATCGACGGCCACGTCCACCGACGACCTGTCCGCCAGCGATTCGATCGCCGATCCCAGGCCCGCCTCGGTCAGGATCTGGGGATGGATCCCGCGGGCCAGCTCGCGCAGCTCCGCGAGCGCCGAGCGAGCCTCATCCGACGCCTGGTCGAGGCTCAGTCGAACCTCGGGGTCGCCATCGTCACCTAGCTTGAGCTTGGCAAGACGAAGGGCGAGGGTCAGCGAGACGAGCCGCTGCTGGGCGCCGTCGTGGAGGTCGCGCTCGACGCGCTTTCGCTCCGCATCACCCGCAGCCACGATGCGCGCCCGCGACTCGCGGACCTCGCCCAGCTGGGCTTCGACCTCGGCCTGGAGGCGTTCGTTCTCGACCGACAGCCGCATCGCGCTGGCCACGGATGCAACGAGGCCGGGGTCCTCGAGAAGCACCGGGTCGTGCAGGATCGCCGCGATCGGCTGGCCGTCGCGCTCGAGGAAGGTGACGGCCCGACCAGACTCTTCCGTGGGCAACGCGGTCGGCGCTCCGTCCGCCGCGATATACGCGTCGACGGCAGGCGACCAGTAGGCGACCGTCAGGCTCGGGTCGCCGAGGGCGTTCGCCAGCGCGTCGCGAAGTCGCGCCGGGGCGGGCGTCTCGCCCAGCTCCACGACGAGATCGGCGATCGCCGAGCGGGCCATTCGCGTCCGCAGGAGCCCTACGAGAAATCCCACCGGAATGAAGGCTCGGGCGAGGGCCTGCGTGACGCCCGCGACCAGGCTGAGGTCGTCCGGAACGGGGAATGCGCTCAGGATCGTCGAAACCATGATCGCGATCACCAGCACGGTCGCCGGGATGAGCACCGGTGAGTACGTTCGCCTCGCGGGGCCGGAGGCGCGTGCCCAGCGCATGGCGAAGATGGCGAGAAGACCGACCAGGACGAAGATGCTGGTGAGCCTCGAAAGCGTCATCGCGGCCTCTGCGAGGCCCGGATCGCGGATCAGGAGAAATGGGTTGTCGTAGTCGCGGCCGAAGGAACGCGGGTCAAAGCCCGCTAATGCCGCGAGGTTCGCCGAGAGCAATGCGACCGCACTCACGGCGAGAAATCCGCGATGGACATTCGATCGCAAGGTGCCCCACGGGAACGCCAGGATCAGGTACGCGAGCAGGATGTCGGACACGGTCGTCGCGACCAGACCGATCGGAGCCAGCGCCGGCACGGCCCCGTCTTGCAATGGATCGAGGAGCAGGAACAGGCCGGTTGCGACCATGACTCGGCCGGTTCGGTTGGCCGGCCGGCGCGCCCATGCGAGGAGCCCGGTCGCGAGGAACGCCGCGCAGACGATGCCGTTGATCGCAAGTCGAAGGGGTGACGCCCCGCTCACGGCCAAGTAGGCGAGGCTCGCCAGCAGCAGAAGCGGTGCGGCCACGATCGTCAGCTGGCGGAGGCGGCGATCGGTCGTGCTGGTCACGGTTGTGGCCACACGCCTGTGACGGTCAGGCAGCGCACCCGGCCATCCTGCCATGTCCTCCGACGCCTGAGCACGAATAGCACCGAATCGCGCGCCGGGCCGGGCCGTCGTCCGGGCAGACCCTGAACGGGCGCGGGGGTCTGCCCTCCAGCGAACGGGGGACCTCCCCGATGAACCGTGAGCCATCCGAGACCACGCTCCAGCAATCAACCGACCGCCTCCCTGGCGGCCGAGAAGGGAGCAGGAGCCATGAACGGACCGGAGACCACCACCACCGAAACACAGCCGTCACGGCGAGCCTGCCTCGTCGACGGGTGCTCCTGCAAGGATGCCCGGATCATCTCCCACCGCCGCGTCGCCTACTTCGCCAGCCAGGCGATCGCGAACGGCGAGACCGCCAACAGGATCGTCCCGGCCGATGCCGACTGGCGCCTGCCGGCTGACATCGACCTCGACATCGAATCCTCGACGGGAGCCTCACGATGAACCTCAGCCACCTCCTCGTCGAGGGCGTCCGGGCGGAGCGCGAAATCGAGATCGCGACTCGCCTGCTCGCAGCCCAGCTGACCTCCGCCCAGGCAAAGAGCGCAGTCCACAACGCCCGACCCGCCAGCAGGCTTCGCCGCCTCCTCCTGGCCATCTGAAAACCTCCGGCAGAAACGGCCGGCCCGCCCTCCTCTCCCCAGTCGAAGCGACGCCCGTCAGGGCGTCGCTTCTGCATGTCCGCGGCCGGCGCATCGACCACCTCCGATAGGGGCAGACCCTGCCGCTGGCCTCGGGATCGCCCCGATGACCCGCCGAGTCGCCGATCCCAGTCTTGACATATCGCAACAGCGACCACCCCACCTCCACGCAGGAGTCATCAAATGTCCAACGCCATCTCGATGGTCGGCCTGACGAAGCACTACAAAGGCGTTCAGGCCCTGACCGATCTCACCCTCGACGTGCCCGCCGGCACGGTCTTCGGCTTCCTCGGCCCGAACGGAGCCGGCAAGACGACGACGCTCAAGATCCTCGCCGGTCTCGCCCGCCCGACCGCCGGCGACGCCAGCATCAACGGCGTACAGGTGTCAGCGGCCGGCGACCACCGCCGCGAGCTGGGCTACCTCGCCCAGGACCCGCGTTTCTACGGCTGGATGACCGGCCGCGAGACGCTCCAGTACGTCGCCCGCCTCCACGGTTCGGACCCGAATCGGGACCGCTGGATTGGCCAGCTCCTCGAGCGGGTCGGCATCGCCGAGGCGGCGGATCGTCGAACCTCCACCTACTCAGGCGGCATGCGTCAGCGCCTCGGGATCGCCCAGGCTCTCGTCGGCCGACCTGCGGTCATCCTCCTCGACGAGCCGGTGTCCGCCCTCGACCCGATCGGCCGGAAGGATGTCCTCGACCTGATGCGCGAGCTCAAGGGCGAGACGACGGTCTTCTATTCCACCCACATCCTCGACGACGTCCAGCGGGTCAGCGACCACGTCGCGATCCTCGACCGCGGCCGCCTCATCAAGGCCGCACCGACGCCGGTCCTGCTCGGCTCGTTCACGAAGGACACCCTCAAGGTCGTCCTTGGTGGCGCCGACCATGACACCGTGATCGGCCTTCGCCAGCTCCCGGGCGTCGCTTCCGTGACCATCGTTTCTCGCGATGGCGCGAACACGACGTTCGATGTTTCGACCCTGGCCGGCGCCTCCGCCGACGCCCAGCGCTCCATCACCGGCTTCGCCGTCGCGGCGGGCCTCACCCTCATCAGCAACTCCGAGGAGACGCTCGATCTAGAGACCGTCTTCCTGAAGCTCATCGACAAGAAGGAAGTGGCAGCATGAACGCCCAGTCCCTGGCCCTCGGGCCCGCCACCGCCCGGGCCTCGGCTCGGGGCGGGATGTTCCTCGGCTTCGGAACGGTCCTCCGCAAGGAGATCCGCGAATGGGTACGCGGCCGTCGCGCGCTCGTCGTCGGTAGCGTCGCGCTGGCTGCAGCGATTTTCACGACGGTCATCCCCTACATCGTCGGCGCGACCGGCGGCACGAACGGTGCCCCGCCGCTTTCGATGGACCCGACAGCCAACGTCCTGCTGGGCTGGGGCGGAGCGACCGTCGCCGCCATGGCCCTTCTGGCATCGATGGCCCTCCTCTCCGGCGAGCGCGATCGCGGCACGCTGGCCTGGGGTCTGACGCTGCCGGTCTCCCCGACCAGCATCCTCGCGGCCAAGTGGCTGGCTGCTGTCCTGGTCTTCTCCATCGTGGCCATCTTCGTGCCCCTGGCCATTTCGAGCGGCATCTCGACGGTCGTCTACGGCGGAATTCCGGATCTCGCGAAGATCGGCGCCTTCGGGCTCCTGTACGTGACGCTTCCGGCGTTCTACGTCGCCCTGACGCTGTTCCTTGGGACCTTCCTCAAGAGCACCGGTGGCATCGCCGGCATCGGCTTCGTCGTCATGTTCCTCCCTTCAGTGGTCGGCGCCGTCCTGCCGATCGCTGCCGAGGCCTCGCCGACCGCGATCGGCGGCTGGGCGATGGCAGTCGCGACCGGGCAGCCGGCTTCGACGCTCACCCTCGTCGGCTTCCTCGTCTCGATGGCCATCCTGGCGATCGGCGCGAAGGTGATCTTCGATCGCCAGGAGGTCTAGGCTCAACCCTCCTCGCCTCGCAGCCGGACGGCAGCCTTCGGGCTCCGTCCGGCTTTTCGATTCCCGGCGCCGCTGCGCTGAGAGACGGGCTGTGCATCAAAGTGAACACATCCGGCGAGTAGGCCGGCGGACTGCGTCGTTCGCGACCGCCTGGTGCACGATGCGGGACGAATTGTTCGTCGACCGACACGAGCGGCGATTCTGTTCAGGAGGCGAGCAGGAGCCGGCGAGGCGGGATCCCGACTGGTCGCATGTGTTCACCGGGGGAACACGGGGCGGAGGTGGCGGGTAGCATCGTCGGCCATGGCAGAGAGGGCCTGGGACTTCATCATCGTCGGGGGTGGATCGGCCGGCTGCGCGCTCGCGAATCGCCTCAGCGCCGATCCGTCGAACCGTGTCCTCGTCCTCGAGGCCGGCCGGCCCGACTACCGGTTCGACGTCTTCATCCAGATGCCCGCCGCCCTCGCCTATCCGATCGGCAGCCGGTTCTACGACTGGAAGTATGTGTCGGAGCCCGAGCCGTTCATGAACGGCCGGCGCGTCTACCACGCCCGCGGCAAGGTCCTCGGCGGCAGCAGCAGCATCAACGGGATGATCTTCCAGCGCGGCAATCCGCTCGACTACGAGCGGTGGGGCGCCGATCCCGGGATGGGCACTTGGGCCTACGCCCACTGCCTGCCGTACTTCAGGCGGATGGAGGACTGCCTGGCGGCCGAACCGGATGACCCGTTCCGCGGCCATGGAGGTCCGCTCGGCCTCGAACGCGGACCGGCGACAAACCCGCTGTTCTCGGCGTTCTTCGAGGCGACGCAGCAGGCCGGCTATCCGCCGACCGACGACGTCAACGGCTACCGCCAGGAGGGCTTCGCCAAGTTCGATCGGAACATCCGCCGCGGCCGACGGTTGAGCGCCGCCCGAGCCTATCTCCATCCGATCATGGGCCGCAAGAACCTCAAGATCCGGACCAGGACGCTCGTGACCCGGATCAACTTCGACGGCAACCGGGCGGTGGGAGTCGAGCTGACTCGACAGGGCGGAGGGACGGAGACGCTCAATGCCGGTGAGGTGATCCTGGCTGGCGGAGCCATCAATTCGCCGCAACTCCTTCAGCTGAGCGGCGTCGGGAACGCGCGCGAGCTCGAGGGGCTCAGCATCCCGGTTGTCCACGACCTGCCGGGCGTCGGTGAGCACCTCCAGGATCACCTCGAGGTCTACATCCAGCACAAGAGCATCAAGCCCGTCTCGATGCAGCCGGCGCTCGCCGATTGGCGCAAGCCGTGGATCGGTTTCCAGTGGCTGTTCTTCCGCCGCGGCCCGGGTGCCACGAACCATTTCGAGGGCGGCGGCTTCGTCCGGAGCAACGACGAGGTCGCCTACCCCAACCTCATGTTCCACTTCCTGCCGCTCGCGATCCGCTACGACGGCACCGGGCCAAAGGGCGGCCACGGCTACCAGGTCCACGTCGGGCCGATGTACTCGGACGCTCGCGGCTCGGTGAAGATCACCTCGTCCGACCCGACGGTCCACCCGGCGCTCCGCTTCAACTACCTATCTACCGCCCAGGACCGGCGCGAATGGGTGGAGGCCGTGATGGTCGCCCGGCGGATCCTCAGCCAGCCGGCCCTGGCCGAGTTCGACGGCGGCGAGACGTCCCCTGGCGCCGGCGTGGAGACCGACCAGGAGGTCCTCGACTGGGTCGCTCGCGACGCCGAGACGGCACTCCATCCCTCGTGCACCGCGCGCATGGGCACGGACGCGATGTCCGTCACGGACCCGCTGACGATGCGCGTCCACGGCCTCGACGGGCTGCGGGTCGTCGACGCCTCGTCCATGCCCTACGTCACGAACGGCAACATCTACGCCCCGGTGATGATGCTCGCCGAGAAGGCAGCCGACCTGATCCTCGGCGACACCCCCCTGGCACCTGAGCCGATCGAGTTCTACCGGCATCGCCCCGTCGGCATCCGACCGCCCGCCGGGGTCCCTACCTGAGGCCGCCCGGTCAGCTGCGGAGATAGGCGAGGACCGCGAGCACGCGCCGGTGGTCCTCGAGCGCCGGCTCGAGACCCAGCTTGGAGAAGATGGCTCGGACGTGGCCCTCGATCGTCTTGATTTCGAGACCAAGGCGTTCCGCGATCGCCTGGTTCGATCGGCCTTCGGCCATCAAGGCGAGGATCTCGCGCTCGCGCGGGGTCAGCTCATCCAGGGCCGAATGCGTGCGGGGCCGGCCAAGGAGTCGGCCGACGACCTCCGGGTCGATCACGGAACCGCCCCCGGCGACGCGTCGGACGGCCTCGGCCAGGTCAGCCACGCGCGTGACCCGATCCTTGAGCAGGTAGCCGATCCCGGACGGATCGTCCCGCAGTAGGTCGACCGCGTAGCGGGTCTCCACGTACTGGGATAGGACGAGGATCGCCATCCCGGGATGCGTGGCTCGGATTTGCTGGGCGGCCTCCAGGCCCTCGGTCGTGTGCGACGGCGGCATCCGAACATCGACGATTGCGACGTCGGGCAACTCCCGCTCTACGAGGCGGAGCAGCGTGGGCACGTCGGCCGCCTGGCCTGCAACCACGAAGCCCGCCGCCGCCAAAGCCGACGCGAGCGCCTCGCGGAGCAGGACGGCATCGTCGGCGAGGACGATCCGGATCGGTGCCGTGCCCTCGTTCCGCACGGCGGCATCCTCCCACAGGCGGGCCATCCGGGTTAGGTGCAGACCCTCGATTCATGTCGTCGCGCGCGCGGGCCGGCACGGCTGACCCGGCCGCCCTCCTCTCCTAGCCTGAGGCCACCGAACCGATCAGGAGGACAGGACGATGACGCTCTACCCAACCCATGATCGGAGGGATTCCGACCGCCTGTTGCTGATCGCCAGGCTCATGGTTCTGACCTTCATCGTCGCGCTCCTGGCGATTCTCTGGTTTGCCACCGGCATCACGGGTGTGGCCGTCGAGCCGCTTTCGGTTCCGGAACCCGGGTTCCCGTGATGGCCTGCCGCCGAGGCTTCGACCCGGCGATAGGATGGAGGAGGGATCAGGCTCATGGCTTCGATCGCTGAGGGAGTGGTCGTGACAGACGTGACCCACGAGGCCGGCCGCGACGGCACCGCCGGTAGCAAGTTCGCGTGGCTGGAGGTCGGCCTTGCCGCCTGGATCATCGGCGGGCTCTTCCTTGTCGTCCGCGCTCTCAACCAGGGACTCGCCGACGACGTCGCGATGTCGCCGTACCACGTCGTCGCGTACTCGGGCGTCCTCGCGCTCGCGGTCGCGTGCACTGCATTCGCCGTTCAGGCGTTTCGCTCCGGACGCTCCTGGCGCCAGGCGCTCCCGAGCGGTCATGGCACGCTCGGGGCCGGCCTATTGGTCATCCTCGCCTACCTGATCGTTGACGTTGCCTGGCGGGAGGGCGTCGGGATCGAGCTCGGCATCGAGAGTGGGTTTGCGCCGAGCAGGATCCTTCTTCTTATCGGGCTGGTCCTCCTTGCAGTGGGCCCACTCCGGGCGGCCGTCCTGTCAACAGAGCCGACCTCTGCTCGGCTCCCGGCAATCTTGTCGGCCGGCCTCGTTCTCTCCCTCGTGAGCGTGCCAGGCGCGCTGCATCCGGCCGTCAACCCGTGGCTCGAACGCGCCCCTGACGTCAGCCAGGACAACTCCGAGATCTGGGTCATGGATGCCGATGGGAGCCACCAGACGCGGCTCATCGAAGCCGGCGAAGGCATCGAGCTGACGCTCCCGGCCTGGTCGCCGGATGGAGCGAGGATCGCGTTCGCCAGGTCGCACGGTGCACAGAACTACAAGAACCACGAGGTCGAGGTCGATGTCTGGGTCGCCAACGCCGACGGATCCGGCCAGCGAGTCCTGGCCGGGGGTGATGGCTGGCAGTGGCTTCCGCGTTGGACTCCGGACGGGGCCTTCGTCTCCTACACCCAGGAAGTTCAGGGCGGCCCCTGGATGTCGACCGGTCCAGTCGGCCGCGATACCGGGTTCGGGCCGCTTGGACCGGGATTCGACGCGGGATCCGGGGCGGTACGACCCGACGCCGACCTGTGGCTTGCCAGTGTCGACGGAGCCAGCGGACCCCAGCCGATCACGGAAGCACCCGGCGACGACCGGTCCGGGACCTGGTCGCCCGCTGGCGACCGGGTCGCCTTCGACGCCACGCGCGACGGCGACACCGAAATCTACGTTGCCAACGCCGACGGATCGAACTCGGTTCGACTGACGACCAATCCGGCCGAGGACTGGTCACCGGCCTGGTCTCCGGACGGGACCACGATCGCCTTCACCTCGGACCGAACCGGCATGGCCCAGGTGTTCGTCATGGCCGCCGACGGTAGCGACGTCATCCAGCTGACCGACGACCCTGCCGGCAACCTCGGCCCGAGCTGGTCGCCCGACGGCGGCCGGATCACGTTCGAGTCTTGGCGGAGCGGCGAGGCGGAGGTCTGGTCGATGGCGGCCGACGGGACGGATCTCCGGAACTTGAGCCGCAGCGCGTCGACTTCCGAACACGTGTGGGACGGATCCTGGGGCCCGGATGGACGGATCGTCTATTCGCGCCGCGAGGACCCGCCGGCCTCAGCCGATCCGCTGGTCCGGCAGGACCTTGGCGTCGCCTCGCTGCTCATCCAGGCTGCAGTTCTGGCCGTCGTCGCGATCGTCCTCGTTTCGATCAGGCCACCGTTCGGCAGCTTTGCTCTCGTCATGGGGATTGCCACGGCGCTCGCTGCGAGCCAGTTCGACCAATGGCGCTTCGTTCCGGCCTCGATCCTGGGCGGTCTCCTCGTCGACCTCGTCGTCAGATTCGCGCCGGCCCATCGGAAGGCACTGGCGGCAGCCGTCGCGGCGCCCGTTGTGCTCGTCCTGGGAGCAGGCGCGACGGTCCTGGCCACGACTGGCATCGGCTGGACTCCGACGCTTCTTCTCGGCGTCGCCTTCGCGGCCGGTGTCGTCGGCTGGGGACTGGCAGGCGTCGTCAGGCCCCGACCCGCCATTCTCGAGCTCCCGCCCAGGCAATGAGTAGCCGGGCCGAGCGCCTCGCCGTCCTGGCCGCGGTCGGCGTCGCCCTCGCCGCGGTCCAACACTTCGCGCCCCTCCTGTGGCCTTACGGACTGGGACCATCGTGGTCGATCGCGAACCAGGTCTGGTTCTTCGTCATCGACCTGTTGTGGGTGGCTGCGATGCTGGTCACCTACCGGCGCGATCCCGACGGGCCCATGTGGAAGCTCTTCCTCCTGTACCGGGTCGTCGCGGCGGTAGGCGTCATCTGGGTCATCCCAACGTCGTTGACGTGGACCCTCAGCCAGCTTCTCGTCGGGCTCGGCAGCGTCGTCTTCGTCCACCTGGTGCTGGCCTTCCCAAGTGGCCGCCTGACCGATCGCTACGATCGGCTCCTCGTTGGCGGGGCGTATGTATTCATCCTGGCGAGCCGGCTTGCGTGGGTGCTCGTCTGGAGCCCGCCGTTCGACAAGGTGGGCTTCTCACCTCGCAATCCGTTCGTAGTCTGGTCCAACGGGGACCTTGCGTGGCTCTTCGGGCCCGCCGCCATCGTCGTCATGACCCCGTTTCTGTTCGTCGCCGTGGTCGTCGGGCTGGCCCGCCACTGGGGACGGGCGAGCCCTGCGATGCGCCGGGCACTACTGCCGATCACGGTCGCCGCGCCGATCCAGCTCGCCATCACGGTGGCCTGGCACTTCGCAGGTGCCGGTCCACTCGAGTGGGGCTTCCTCCGCACGGCGCTCCAGCATCCGCTCATCGGGCTGGCGGGCGTCGTGTTCCCGGTCGGATTCTTGATGGGTCTCGTGCTGACACGACTGGCGCGCGGCTCGATCGCCGATCTGGCCGTCGAGCTCGGCGGAGGTGTGCCGCTCGGGGGGTTGCGCAACACCCTCGCCCGGGCACTTCGAGATCCGACCTTCGCCCTCGCGTTTCCGGCACCCGATGGTCACGGCTTCGTCGATCCCGACGGACAACCGATCGAGTTGCCGGATGCGGGCCGGACTCGCGGCGTGTCGCGCCTCGAGCGCGATGGCGAGACGCTGGCCGTCCTCCTGTACGACGCGCAGATCGAGGCCGAGGACCCGGGCCGCGTGGAGGCGGTCGGGTCCATGGCGCGCCTGGCCCTCGAGAATGAGCGACTCGCGGCGCAGGTCCGGGCACAGCTCGAGGAGGTCCGTGCGTCACGCGCCAGGATCGTCGAAGCCGCTGACGCGGAGCGCCGCCGGATTGAACGCGACCTCCACGACGGCGCGCAGCAACGGCTCGTGGCCCTGGCGATGCGACTCGACCAGGCTCGCGCGGGAACTGCCGGCGCGGCGGCACTGATCGATGCAACTACCGCCGAACTCTTGACGGCGATCCAGGAAGTCAGGGACCTGGCTCGCGGCCTCCATCCGACGATCCTGACCGATGCCGGGCTCGCGGCCGCGGTCGAGGCCCTGGCCGAACGGACGCCCTTCCCGGTCAGGATGAACGTCACCCCGGCGCGTTTCGCGACGGAGATCGAGGTGGCCGCGTACTTTGTCGTCGCGGAGGGCCTGACCAACGTCGCTCGCTACGCGGGCGCGACCGAGGCGCGCGTCGAGGTCGCAGCGGAGGACGGCCGACTCCGCGTTACAGTCTCTGACAACGGTCGTGGCGGGGCGGATCCGACGGCTGGTTCCGGGCTTCGGGGTCTCGCGGATCGGGTTGCCGCGATCGGTGGCCGCCTGGACATCACGAGCGCGAGTGGCGGAGGGACGACCCTCACCGCGGACCTGCCGGCGAACGCCTAGGACGGAGTCATTTCGTCGTGGCGCCTGAGGCCGTTCAGCAGGACGTCAACGATCTGCGCACCCGTGGCCTTCGATGCAGGCCGGCCGGTGCTCAGCAGGTGGGCGAGTAGCGACCCGACGACGATGTCGGCGACCACCGACGGGTCGACCTCCGACCGAAGCCCGGCCGACTCGGCGAGCCGCTCGTACTCCTCGGCGATGCGGCGATGGTTGGGCGCGACGCTGTCGTACGTTGCGGAGACGCCGGTCGTCGCCCGGTCGCGCAGCAGGTCGCGGACAAGGATCGGCAGGAACGCCTGGAATTGCGGTTCAGCCAGCACACCGCGGACCTGGTCCACGGCACGGGCGAGGTCCTCCTCGATGTCGCCGCTCAGGGGAAAAGGGGGACGACCCTTCACCTGTGAGAGGGCGGCCTCGATGAGCGCCTCGCGCGTCGGCCAGCGGCGGTAGGCCGTTGCCCGCGCCACGCCGGATCGGGCGATGACGGCGCTCATCGTCGTTCCCTCGATGCCGACCTCGGCTAGGAGTTGGCTCGCCGCCTCGAGGATGGCCCTGTCCGCCTCAGCGCTTCGCGGCCGCCCGGGAGTGGCGCGATGGTTAGCCTCGCGCGGATCGTCGACACGTCGGGCTGCGCTCATGGTCGAACCATATCACAATTTAGATACTAGACACCTAGTATCATAACCTGCTAGGATCCGCCTCCCGAGCAATCGATTACTTCCACCGCTCAGCTACGTTCCCGAGGGGGTCCCCGCCGCCATGCATCGCTTCGTCCGCCGCCCAAACGTAGGCGGCGCGTTCCTTCGCCCTGAACACGGGCCGATAGATCGCGGTTGGCCGCGACTCCTGGAGGCCGCCGCCGTCGTCGGGGCATTCGGGGTCGGGGTGATCGGCACGATCACGGGCCCGCAGCAGAGCCTTCTGTACGTAACGACGACGGTGGGGCTGCCGGCCGTCATCGTCGGCCTGATGATCCTGGCCAGAGCGCGCGGCCCGCGGCTGCTTGCAGGGCTGGCCCTTGGTTTGGAAGGGATCCTCGCCGGCTTGTTCGTTCCCGCGGGCCTCGCCTTCGACGTCGTCCTGCCGCTGATCGGGCTGGCCCTGGTCCAGACCGCCGCGCGGGGACGGCTCCTGCTGGCGGGCTTCGCCGCGGCGGGAGCGGCCTCGGTCGTCGGCGTTTGCGCCGCGGTCTTCGTCGGACCGGCCCGCATCCTGTTCTCGGTGCCGACGGCGATCATGACCGTGGTTGCGTTCTCCGCCGTCGTCCTCTTCGCTCTGGTGCTGGACTGGCGGGCGATCCATCGCCTGCTCGGCGCCGTTGGCTCTGCGGAGCGCCAGATCGAGGCCCGCGATCGAGCGGAGGCCGACCTCGACCGGACAGCCGACATCCTCTCGGCGATGGTCCAGTCATCGCCAGTTGCGACGCAGGCGTTCGCCCTGGATCGGACGGTGACGATCTGGAACCCCGCGTCCGAGCGGCTGTCCGACGAGATCATCGGCCGGACGTTGCCCCACGAAATGACGCCGGATGAGGAGCGGGCGTCGTCGATGGCCCGGATCCAGCGAACGATCGGCGGTGCCACGGTCGAGGGCGATCGCGTTCGCCGGCTCACGAAGTCCGGCGAGTCGCGCTGGATTGACATCTACGCCGCTCCCCTTCGAGACCGTACCGGCCGGCCGATCGGCGTCGTCGGTCAGCTCGTTGACGTCACGGATCGGGTGGAGCTCGAGGCCCAGCTCATCCAGGCGCAGAAGATGGAGGTGGTCGGCCTTCTGGCTCGGGGCTCGCTCACGACTTCAACAACACCCTGGCCGCAGCCGGCGGCTTCGCCACGTTGATCGAGGAAACGTCGACCGACCCGGTGATCCAGGCCGATGCACGGGCGATTCTCGATGTCGTGGAACGCGCCCGGCATGTGTCGCTGCAGCTACTTTCGTTCGCCCGCGGCTCCGACAAGTCGAACCGCCCGGTCGACGTTCGTCTCGTCGTCGAGGGTCTCCTACCGCTGCTTCGCCAGCTGATCGGGCCGGAGATCCGGATCGACGCGGAGCTCGCGACTCAGCCGATGATCGCAAGGGTCGACGCCGGTCAGCTCGATCAGGCGCTCATCAACCTGGCCATCAATGCGCGGGACGCAATGCCCGGCGGTGGGTCCCTGACGATCGCGGTCAACGCCGTCGGCCGGCGAGGATCGTCGATCGACATTGCGGCCTGCGATTCAGGCTCCGGGATCGCACCCGAGATCCAGGCGCGGATGTTCGAGCCGTTCTTCACCACCAAGGAGGTGGGCAGGGGCTCGGGCCTCGGGCTGTCCATGGTCCGCGGGTTCGCGGCGGCGGCCGGCGGCGAGGTCACAGTCGAATCGACCCCTGGTCGCGGGTCGACCTTCGCGATCCGGCTGCCGCGGGTGAGCGAAGCGCAGAACAGGCCCGGGCACGCAGACCGCGCTAGGCTGGCGCGATGACCGACGAGTCCGAGCCTGGCCCGCCGGGTCTGCCCCGTCCGCGAGATCCCGGCAGGCTGCCGTCGGTCGTTGCGGCCGTCCTCGCGTTCGTCCCATCCGCTGTCACCCTCCTCGTCGAGGTCGTGGCGATCCGGCTGCTCGCGCCCCGGATCGGGTCGTCGATCGAGACGTACACCGCCGCCATTGGCGTCGTCCTCGCCGGCCTCGCCCTCGGGGCCTACCTCGGCGGACGCGCGGCCGACGCCTTCGGCCCTTCCCGGCTCGTCGCACCGGTCCTTCTCGTCGCCGCAGCGTTGGTCGCGTTCGTCGCCCCGGCGATCGATGTCGCTGCCGAACTGCTGAAGCCGCCGTCGGGGCCGATCGGAGCAACGATCCTGGCGGTCGCCGGCCTCCTCCTGCCTTCGATCGTCCTCGCCGCCGCGACGCCCCTTGCCGCGCGCGGGAGCATGGTCTCGACCGCCGGTTCGGGCAGCGTCGTCGGCCGGATCTCGGCGATCGCAACGGTCGGCGCCCTGATTGGCACCTTCCTGACGGGGTTCGTGCTGCTGCCCGTTGCTCCGGTCCGGCTCATCCTCCTTGGCGCGGCCGTGGTGCTCGCGCTGACGGGCCTGGCCATGCACCTGGTGCTCGGGAGGTCGTCCAGGGGCGTCGTCACCGTGCTGGGCATCGCCGTTCTCGGTGCACTGGGGGTCGGCGCGACGGCGACTCCCACGTGCGAGCCGGAGTCGGCCTACTACTGCATCCGGATCGGCCGCGGTCTGAGCCAGCCGGCCGTCCGCGACCTCGTCCTCGACGACCTAATCCACGGGTCGATCGATCTCGACGAGCCGGCCCGCCTTCGGCTGCGATATCTAAGGACCATGGACGCCATTGTCGAAGGAGCGCACCCGGCCCCGAGCTCGCTGACGGCGCTCCATATCGGTGGCGGCGCCTTCGCCTTGCCGCGCCACCTCACGGCGGAGCGTCCCGACACCACGAACCGCGTCCTCGAGCTGGACCCGGCCATCATCCGGGTCAACCGCGAGATTCTCGGGCTGACGCTGGACGAGCCCGAGCTGTCGATCCGGGTCGGTGACGCCCGGGTCAGCCTCCGTGACGAGCCTGCCGGTCGCTACGACGTGGTGCTCTCCGATGTGTTCGCGGCACGAGCGGTTCCCTGGCACCTCGTCACGCTCGAGGCGATCGGCGAGGTCCGTCGGACGATGACACCCGAGGGCATCTACGTCGCCAACGTAATCGACGGCGGCGAGCTGCGGCTCCTGGGAGCGTACGTTGCGACGCTCCGCGAGGCCTTCGGCGAGGTCGCGATCGCCTGGATCGTGGTCGATGGAGGCGTCTCGGGCAACGTCATCGTGGCGGCCGGCGACCGCCTCCCGCTCGATGCGATCGCCGGAACCCTTGAGCGCGACCTCTCCGATCCCGCTCGTCTGGCGACCCAGGAAGAGGTCGCGGCCATCATCGACGGGGCGCCACCCTTGACCGACGACTTCGCCCCGACCGACGCACTGATCTCGCGCTAGACGCCGCGCAGCCGCCCGGACAGGCTCCGCGCAGCCAACACGACCACGGCGGCGACGACTGCCGCCGCCCTCCCGGAACGCTGGTCAGGCGCGTGCGGCGACGAGCCAGCCCTCCTGCGGCTCGACTTGCCCGACGAGGTAGTCACGCGACGCCTCGACGGCCTTGCGCGGGGCGACGAGGTCGGCGAGCAGCTTGCCGTTCCGCTTCAGAATCTTGCCGTCCACGATGACCGTGTCGACGTTCGAAATGTCGGCCGCCAGGACGACGGCTGCGACGGGATCGATGACTGGCGCGACGTTGACCGCCCCGCCATCGATGATCACGAGGTCGGCCTTCTTGCCGGGGGTGATTGAGCCGGTCCTATCGGCGATCCCGGCGACCTTCGCCCCGTCGAGCGTCGCCCAACGCAGGACCTGGCGAACGTTGATCAGATCGGACGTCGGCACGTTGCCGTCGAGGTCCTCGTTCCAGGTCGCCTCGTGACGACGCCCGCGTTCCGAGGCGAAGATCGCATGCATCTGGGTGAACTGATCTGAGGGCGCGGTCGTCGCGACGTCGGAGCTGAGACCAACGGGAATTCCCAACTTGTCGGCTTTCTGCGCGGGGGCCCAGCCGTGGCCCATCTGGAGTTCGATCTGGGGTGCGAGCGAGACGTTCCCGCCCGAATCCCGGACGAGGCCCCACTCCTCGTCGGTCAGGTGCGACGAGTGGATGTACGTCGTGTTCGGGTACAGGAGGTCCATGTCGCGCAGTGCCGTCAGCTGGCCCTTCGTGTAGCCGAATCGATCCATCGCAACGTGGACGGTGACGTTGATGCCGAGCTCCTTGGCCAGCTCCCACTCATAGCGGACGACCTCGGGCTTACAGAAGTTCGTGCCGCGGGTGGCGAGGGCCATCGTGATCAGCCCCTGATCATCGCTCAGATCCTGGCTCCGGATCCGGCGCGCCAGCTCCCCGTCGATCCGCTCGAAGCTGCCGCCACAGTCGCGCCCGAACCACCAGGCCTGCATCGAGGAAGTCGCGACGCCGAACGCGAAGACCGATCGGATGGCGGTGTCTCTGAGGCGCTCGACGGCGGCGTCGGCATGGTCGGGCGTGTTCATGATGTGCGACCAGTCGACGAGGGTCGTGATTCCCGCGTTCACGCACTCGAGGGCGCCCCAGCGGTTGGCCGCGAGGACATCGTCAGGTCGATAGGCCGGAGCGAACTTGTCGAGGATCGCACCGAAGTACGCGCCGAGCGTGTAGTCCGGTGCTGACGTCCGGATCGAGGTCTCCCACGTGTGGCGGTGAGTGTCGATGAAGCCCGGGATCACGATGTTGCCGGAGGCGTCGATCACTTGAGCGTCCGCCGCACTCAGCCCCTTGCCGATCGCGGCGATCTTGTCACCCTCGATGAGGATGTCCGCATTCGGCAGCTCGCCGAGCTGCTCGTCCTGGGTCAGGACGATGCCGCCGCGGATGAGGATCCGATCAGTCATGGAGTGGTCCCTTTCCCGCTCTTCGATCCTGCTCTTTCAGACCACCGCAGCGCACGCAGTGGCTGGGCGAGTCGTGTGGTTTCCTCCGATGTCGTGCTGCCCTCCGCTCCTTGGGCGCTCAGGCGCGCCGTTTGCTCCGTAGATGCGATGCGACGATCGAGAAGTCCCGGTCTCCTCCGAGGGCCGCCGCGGCCGCCCGGATTTCGCTGAGGTTCGTCTCCGCCTGCGGCATCGGGACGCCCAGGCGGCCGGCGAGCGCACCGATCAGGCGGAGGTCCTTGTCGGCGAGGTCAAGAGCGAACGCGGTCGGAGTGCTGTCCGGGTCGATGAAAGAGGCTCGCTTGTACCCGACGAACGGCGCGCCAGCGGCACTCTCCGCGATCACGCCGTAAGCGACTCCGCGATCGATCCCGGCGATCTCGGCCAGCACGAGCCCCTCCGCGACCGCCTCGTTGAGCCCGAAGATCACCGTGTTGACGGCGAGCTTCATGGCTGCCCCCGATCCCAGGGGGCCGACGTGGACGATTGTCCTGGCCAGCGGCTCCAGGGCCGGCCGCCCTCGCTCGAGATCGCCCGCCTCGCCCCCGACCATCAGGGTGAGCTGGCCAGTCTCCGCGGTTGCGACACTCCCGGACACCGGCGCATCGAGCAGTGCGACCCCGGCTGCCCGAGCGTCTGCGTCGAATGAGCGGATGGTGTCGGGTGAGACGGTCGACAGGTCGACAAGAACGGACCCGGGTTTGGCAGCCGCGATCAGGCCGTCGCGGCCGCGATACACGGATTCAACCGCCGCGTCGTCGGCGAGCATCGTCAGGCAGATATCAGCTAGGGCTGCCGCATCGGCGGGCGTTTCCGCCACCCGGGCACCCAGCTCGGACGCGAGGGCCGTCGCCCGATGGCGCGTTCGGTTATGGAGGACGAGCCTGATTCCCGCGCGGGCGAGCGCGCGGACCATGGCCGACCCCATCCGCCCGGTCCCGATGACCGCGACGATCGGCGCGGTCGTTTTCACTTCGCCGCCTCGAGCGTCCGCCTGATGGTGTCGACAATCCGATCGACCGTCGGGATGGCGATGTCCTCGAGCGTCGAGGCGGACGGCAAGGGGATATGAGGGGTCGTGATCCGGACGATCGGCGCGTCGAGACTGTAGAAGCCTTCCTCGGCCACGATCGAGACGATCTCCGCACCCCAGCCGCACAGCCGGGGGTTCTCCTCGACCGTGAACAGCCGGCTTGTCTTCTCGACGGAGCCGAGGATCGTCTGAGTGTCGAGCGGGACGAGCGTGCGTAGGTCGATGACCTCCCCGTCGACGCCGTAGTCCTGGGCCAGGCGGCCCGCGGCCTCGACGGCCCGGGGGACCATTGCGGCGATCGCGACGATCGTGCAGTCCGCGCCCTCGCGGAGCACGGCCGCCTGCCCGAGCGGCAGGACATGCTCGCGGTCCGGGACCTCGCCCTTGATCGCAAAGAGCGCCTTGTGCTCGCAGAAGATCACCGGGTCAGGATCGCGAATGGCCGCCGCCATCAGCCCGACGACGTCGGCCGGCGTCGAGGGCGCGACAACTTTCAGCCCCGGAATCGCCATCGCCCAGTTCTCGATGCTCTGGCTGTGCTGGGCCCCGAACCGCAGCCCGGCCCCATTGGCCGTCCGCAGGACGAGCGGGATCGCGACCTGTCCGTCGGTCATGTACCGGGATTTCGCGATCTGGTTCGCGACCATGTCCCAGGCGACGGCGAAAAAGTCCGAGAACATCAGCTCCGCGACCGGCCGCAGTCCGGTCATCGCAGCCCCCATCGCCGCGCCGACGATCGCCTGCTCGCTGATTGGCGTATCGCGGACACGCTCGGGTCCGAACCGGTCGAACAGGCCTTCGGTAAGCTTGAAGACGCCCCCCGCAGCGCCGACATCCTCACCGATGAGCACCACGGAAGGATCGCGCTCCATTTCTTGGGCAATCCCCGCCGCCACGGCCTGCCGGTACGTGAGCTCAGCCATGAGAACTGCGCCACGCGGACGTTCCGTCCGCCCAGACCTGCGTCTCGATGACGTCGGGGCTGGGCTCCGGGCCTTCCCGAGCCTCCTGTTCGGCGGTGGCGACTCTTCGACCGACGTCAGCCTCGATCGCGTCCAGCTGCCCGGCGTCGACTCCGTCAGCCTCGAGCCGCGCTCGATAGGTCGGGATCGGGTCGCGGGCCAGCCACGCTTTGACCTCGTCCTCGGGCCGATACTTGCCCGGGTCGGCCCGCGAATGGCCGCCGTGCCGGTAGGTCAGCGCCTCGACGAGTGACGGCCCGTCACCAGCCCTCGCCCGCGCGATCGTGTCGCTCGCCACGGCGAACACGGCGTCGGCATCGTTGCCGTCGGCAACGATTGGCTCGAGCCCGTAGGCCGATGCCCGGTCTGCCGCCGGTCGGGGGACGGCTGTCACAGCGCCGATCGGCGTGTACTCCATGTACTGGTTGTTCTCGCAGACGAAGACGACCGGGGCCTTCCACACCGCGGCCATGTTCAGCGCCTCGTGGAACGCGCCGATATTCGTCGCCCCGTCGCCGAAGAAGCAGACGGCGACCTGGCCGGACTTGCGGTACTGGGCGGACCATGCCGCCCCGAGCGCGATCGGCAGGTGCGCGCCGACGATGGCATACGAACCCATCATGTGGTGCTCGACGCTCGTGATATGCATCGAGCCGCCCTTTCCGCCCATCAGCCCGCTCGCCCGCCCGAACAGCTCCGCGTAGAGCGGGCCCATCGGCGTGCCCCGGGCGAGGGCATGGTTGTGCCCGCGGTATGTCGCGAACGTGTAGTCGTCGTCGCGCATCGCCGCTGCGAAGCCGGCAGCCACCGCCTCTTGCCCGACGCCGAGGTGCGTCGTCCCGCGGACGAGCCCCTCGAAGAAGAGCTCCTGCGCGCGCGTTTCGAAGCCCCGACACTCGACCATGACCCGGTAGAGACCGAGGCGTCGCTCAAGGTCCGGAACGACCATCGCAGCCATCAGTACTCGTTCGCGACGAAGAGGTCCTGCGACGGGAAGCGGGTGATGATCTGTGGCCCGTCGGCCGTGATGACGACCTCCTCCTCGATGCGCGCGGCCGAAAAGCCGTCGCTCGCCGGGCAGTAGGTCTCGAGGGCGATGACCATTCCCGCCTTCAACTCGACCGGATGCTCGAGCGAATTGAGGCGGCTGATGATCGGGCGCTCGTGGAGGAAGAGTCCGACGCTGTGGCCGAACTGGAGCCCGAAGCACTCCATCTCGCTCGAGAAGCCGAACTCCTCGGCCTTCGGCCAGACGTTCGCCACCTGGTCCGTCGTGTTGCCGGGCTTCATCAATTCGATCGATGCGTCGATCCACTCGCGAGCCTGCTTGTAGGCGTCACGCTGGGCGTCATTCGCCTTGCCAACGACGAACGTCCGGTAGTAGCAGGTCTTGTAGCCGACGTACGTATGGATGATGTCGAAGAAGGCCTGGTCGCCCGGCCGGATCAGGCGGTCGCTGAACACGTGCGGATGCGGGCTGCAGCGCTCACCCGATACCGCGTTGATGTTGTCGACGTGCTCAGAGCCCTGCTCGAACAGGTACTGGGTGACGTTGGCCACGAGTTGGTTCTCGCGGATCCCGGGCTTCAGCTGCTCCGAGATCAGCTGATACGCGCCGTCGACCATCGCGCAGGCCGTGTTGAGCAGCGTGATCTCGTCGATCGACTTGACCTCGCGCGCATTGAGCATGACCTGCTGGCCGTCGAGGACGCGGATCCCTTCAGCCTCGAGCGCCGCGAGCATCGGCGGCTCGACGATGTCGACGCCGATCGGCATGTCGGCGGCTCCCTCCGCCCGGAGGATGTCGCGGATCTCACGGGCGGCCGCACGGAACAGCCCGGCATCGGCGGCGACGGCTCCGCGCAGCCCCACCATCCCCGCGTGGATATTCTCCTGGCGCAGCCACGGGCAATTCAGCCGATGGTGCTTCGCCGCGGACCCGAAGTCCCAGATGTGCGGCGTGCCGCCCCGTGACAGGAGGGCGTAGCGGGTCATTTTGTCGCGCGCCCACTCCCCGATATGGGTGCTGGTGATGTACCGGATGTTGTTGAAATCGAACAGCAGCAGGGCGCCGAGATCGGACGCAGCCAGGGCGACCGTCGAGCGTTCGAGCCGATAGGCTCGAAGGCGATCCGGGTTGACGCGCTCCTCCCAGTCGACGGTCTGTCCACCCGGCGAGGCGAACGGCCGGGTGGCGATCGACGGAGGCGTCCCGGCTTCAACGGCGCTCACGGAGTCCTCCTCCTCGGCAGCCACCGGCAGACAGAGGCCGGACGTACCGTTCACTAATGCTACACATCGAACTGGTGGGCGCAACCCGTCGTGCGTGAACCCCGGGTAGCATGATGCATATACCGGATTTGGAGGGTGGTGTGGTCCGTGAGCGGCGAGTTGGCTGGACGGAGCCCGAATACGCGACGATGGGCGACCGCCTCCGGCAGGCCCGGGCCGCGCGCGGGTTGAGCCTCCGACGTCTCGCCGAGATTCTTGGCGTTTCGCCAAGCCTCATCTCCCAGGTCGAGACCGGCCGGGCCAAGCCGTCGGTCAACACGCTCTATGCGCTCGCCACCGAGCTCGGCATCTCCCTCGACACGCTGCTGTTTATGGACACGGAGCCGCCGAGCCCGGGCGTCGACGGCGACAACGACTCACCGGAGCCGTTCGAGGCCGTGCTGCCGCACGATCCTGTGCAGCGCGCCGCCTCGCGGTCCAGTATCCGACTCGGGTCCGGCGTCATCTGGCAGCGCCTGACGACCGAATCGATTCGCAACGTTGATTTCCTCCACGTGACGTACGAGGTCGGCGGCGAGTCGAGCCCCGCGGACGCCTTCCAGCGTCACTCCGGCCAGGAGTGGGGCTACGTCCTCAGCGGCACGCTTACGGTCAGAATCGGCTTCGACGAGTTCCTTCTTCAGCCGGGCGACGCGATCAGCTTCGACTCAGCCACGCCGCACCGCCTGTTCAATGCCGGCAACGTCCCGGCGACGGCGGTCTGGTTCGTGCTTGGCAGGCGATCGGCTGACGTGGCTAAGCGCTGAGGCGCGCGCACGGCGATCCGATCAACGCCGCGCAACAGAGTTGCAGCGTTACTTGACAGGCGTTCATTGGCTTTGCACACTCCCGACATCGTGGCGGCGCACGCGTGGAGGAGGAAAGATGCACGCTGGTCAGAAGTCCGGTCGCGACCTGAAGCGGTTCGCGGCCCTCGTGGCGGCGATCCCCCTCGTGATTGCGGCCTGCGGCACTGCCGCGTCGCCGGCTCCTGCATCGGTACCGGCCAGCGCCGGCGCCGGCGCCAGCTCCGCCCCGCCGAGCGCGGCCGTGGCTGAGGAGACGCTCGAGCTCGCTTACATCTCGTTCGCTGTCGCCAACAGCTATGACGCCCCGATGCTCGCCGCGGCCAAGGCCGCAGCGACGGCGGGGAACGCCAACCTGACCATCTTCGACGGCAATCTCGACCCGGCGCGGCAGACGCAGCAGCTCCAGGACGCGATCGCGTCCGGCAAGTACGACGGGATCGTGCTTCAACCGGTCTACGGGCCGGCCCTCGTGCCCGGCGCGCAGGAAGCGATCGCCGCCGGCATCGCGATCGGCAACATCGACCAGATCCTCGGTTCGGACAACACGACCGCCGAAGCGCAGGTCGAAGGCCAGCTCGTCAACGTCGTCTTCGTCCCGAGCGAGCTCGGCCGGAAGATCGGCGAGCTCGTCGTCGAAGCCTGCGCCGACGCGAACCCCTGCAACGTCGGCTACATCTGGTCGGTCAAGGCCGCGGCCCTCGACGCGACGCTGAAGGAAGCATTCGACAAGGCGACCTCGGTCAACCCGAGCATCAAGGTCGTCGCCGAAGGCGAGTCGTTCTACACCACACCACTCGGCCTGAAGGCCGCCCAGGACATGCTGGTCGCGCATCCCGACCTGACCGTGATCACGGGCGCCGACCAGGCGATCACCGGTGCCGTCCAGGCCGTCGCCGATGCCGGCGTCAAGGACAAGGTGAAGCTCGTCGGCTACGGCGGTGGGACGATCGCGTTCCAGGGCATCGCCAGCGGCGACCGCTACGGGACGGTGATGCAGGCCCCGGCGACAGAAGGTGGGCTCGGCGTCGCGATGTTCATCGAGGCCATCCGCACGGGCGTCGCCGCGCCGGGTATCGACGTCCTCGCCGACCTGCCCGACGGCGGCGTCGTCACGAAGGACAACGTCGAAGGCTTCCTCACCCTGGGGGAGTGGCCGGGCTGAGCCTGCCGAGCGGCACGGCGATGGCTCCCGACGGGGTCCACCTGGACATCCGCGGAGTCGGCAAGTCCTTCGGCGGCACCCGCGCGCTCGACGAGGTGTCCGTCGCGATCCGGATCGGCTCCGTTCACGCCTTCGTCGGCGAGAACGGAGCCGGCAAATCCACTCTGGGCAAGATCGTCGCGGGAGTCATCCAGCCCGATCAGGGCGAGCTCGTCCTCAAGGCCGAGCCGGTGAGCTTCGGGTCGCCACGCGAGGCGCTCGATCGCGGGATTGCGCTCGTCGCCCAGGAGGTGGCGCTCGTCCCGCAGCGGACGGTCGCCGAGAACGTCTTCCTCGGTGCCGAGCCGCGGCGCTTCGGCTTCGTCCGGCGGCGCCGCCTGCTCGAGCGCTTCGAACGGGTCGTCGCTGGTGCCGGGTTCCAGCTGCCGGCGAACGCCGTCGTCGGCTCCCTCCCGCTCGCGAAGCAGCAGCAGGTCGAGATCCTGCGAGCCCTCGCCCGGGACGCCGAGCTCATCGTCTTCGACGAGCCGACCGCGGCCCTGTCGGCCGTCGAGGTCCAGCGCTTCCACGAAATCGTCCGGAGCCTGGCGGGCAGCGGCCGGACGGTGATCCTCGTCTCGCACTTCCTCAACGAGATCCTCGAGCTGGCCGACACCGTGACGATCCTCCGCGACGGCCGGGTCGTCCGCACGGCGCCCGCCGCCGGCGAGACCGAGGACACGCTTGTGGCCGCGATGCTCGGTCGGTCGGTCGGCCGGACCTACCCGCCGAAGCAGCACCCTCCGACCGATGCCGACGTTGCCCTCCGGGTCCGGGACCTCACGGCGGCCGGCGTCCACGGGGCGTCGCTCGACGTCCGGGCCGGCGAGATCGTCGGGCTGGCCGGCCTCGTTGGTGCCGGCCGCTCGGAGCTGGCTCGGGCGATCTTCGGCGCGGTTCCCGCGACGGCCGCCGAGCTGACCGCCGGCGCGGCGCCGCTGCCCGGCGGGCCGCTCGGCTCGATCCGGGCCAGGCTCACAATGATTCCCGAGTCCCGAAAGGACGACGGCCTGCTCCTTCGTCGGCCCGTGCGGGAGAACGTCAGCCTGGCGAGCATCCGGGCTTTCAGCCGATTCAGCCTCGTACGCCGTCGCCTCGAAGCGAAGCGCGTCCGTGAGGCGCTGACGAGCGTCGCGGCGACGAGCGCCCTCGAGACCCAGCCCGCGGCGCTGTCGGGCGGCAACCAGCAGAAGCTGATGTTCGCCCGGGCGCTCCTCGCGCAGCCGCGGGTCCTGATCGCCGACGAACCGACCCGCGGCGTCGATGTCGGCGCGAAACGCGACCTCTACCGGCTGATCGTCGATCTCGCGGCCGGCGGCGTCGCGGTGCTGCTGATCTCGAACGAGGTCGAGGAGATCCTCGGCTTGAGCCACCGTGTGCTCGTCATGCGTGCCGGTCGGGTCGTCGCGGAGCTGGAGGGAGACCGGATGACGGAGGAGGCGATCCTGGCCGCATCGTTCGGCCGGAGCCTGGTGGCCGCGGGATGACCGAGACGACGGCCGCCGAGGCGACGCCGACCGGCCAGGCGATCCTGGCCCGGCTTCGGTGGGCCGTCCGGAAGGGCGGCATCGTCATCCCGTTCATCGTCGTGTTCATCATCCTGAGCTTCATCAGCCCGTCGTTCCTGCGGTTCCAGAACATCGCCAACATCCTCGACCAGCAGGCCGGGATCATCATCGTCGCTGTCGCCGGGACGCTCGTCCTGATCGCCGGCGGAATCGACCTGTCGGTCGGGGCGATCTACGGGCTCGCCGGGGCGACGGCCGCCCAGCTCGCCGCCTGGATGGGCACGCCCGTCGGCATCGCGGCGGCCCTCGGCGTCGGCCTGGCCGTCGGCCTGGCCAACGGCCTCATCGTCACAAAGTTCCGGATCAACGCGCTGATCGGGACGCTCGCGATGTCGTTCGTCGTCAGCGGGATCGGGGCGATCGTGACCCAGGGCAACCTCGTCGTCGTTCTCGACCATCCGGACTTCCAGCAATTCGCCGCGACGCGGATCGTCGGCCTGACGAGCGCGGCCTGGATGATGATCGCCGCGGCGATCGCCGTCTCGGTCCTGCTGAGTCGGACGACGTTCGGGCGCTACGTCTACGCGACCGGCGGCAACGCCGAGGCCGCCCGGCTCGGCGGCGTCCGGATCAACACGGTCCAGGTTGCTACGTACGCCCTGAGCGGGATGGCTGCCGCCCTCGCCGGCACGATCGACGCGTCGCGGACGCTCAGCGCCCAGGCCTCCGCCGGCAGCTTCCTGACGTTCACCGTCCTGACCGGCATCATCGTCGGCGGGACGAGCATCCTCGGCGGCGAGGGCTCCGGTCCGCGGACGGTCGTGGGATGCTTGTTCGTGGCCCTCGTGGCCAACGGCTTCAACCTGCTGGGGCTCGACCCGTTCTACCAGCAGATCACGCTCGGGATCATCCTCCTGCTCGCCGTCGGAACGGACGCCTGGTCACGGCGACTGAGCTGAGGCGTTACGGTCGACCCAACGAACCCATTCGCAGCGAGGAGGCCAGATTGGCCAACCACGTCGGTCGAGTCGATTGGTCGTTCACCGCCGCTGCGATGCCCGCCTCGGAGCGCTCGTCGGGGTTGGCCCGGCAGATGCTCGTTGGCCCGGCACAGGGCGCCGTCCACACGGAGCTCGCGGCCGGCGCATTCGCCCCGGGTGGCTGGCTGCGCCGCCACATCCATTCGTTCGAGGAAGGCCTCTACGTCCTGTCGGGCGAGCTCGTGCTCGACATCGGCGGCGATGTCCATCGCCTTGTTGCCGGCGACTATGGGCTGATCCCGATCGGGACGTGGCACGCACTCGCGAACGGTGGCGATAACGAGGTCCGGTGGTTGTCGGTGAACACGCCGCAACGCCTCGCCTCCGACGCGGGCCGGCGCGACACGTTCTTCACGAAGGATCCGTTCGACGCAGTGGAGCTCGTCGGCCGAGCCGTGCGACCGCGGTTGGGCGACCCGGCAGTGCGATACGTCGGGCACTACGACGGGACGCCGCCGCAGGCCGAGGCGCTGCGCGTGAGCGATCCCGCCCGTGGCCGGAGGCCGGCCGGCATGGACACGGCGCTCATCGCCTACAGCGGGATCTCGGTGAAGATGATGATCGACCGGACCTTCGGGGCCGACCTGCTGACGATGTTCACAATCGACTACGAGATCGGTGGCGCCGCACAGGCACACGACCATCCGTTCGAGGAGACGTACTTCTTCCTCGGCGGCGAGGTCGAGCTCGAGCTCGACGGCGAGCCGCACACGATCCGGCCGGGCGACGTCGTCTTCGCCGGCGTAGGCAGCGTTCACGGCTTCTACAACACGGGCTCCGAGCGCGTCCGGTGGATCGAGACGCAGGTACCCCAGCCGCCGGCCCGCCACGCCTATCGCTGGTTGCCGACCTGGGCCAAGTTCGAGGAGGACAACGATGTCGGGTGACGGTTCGGTCGTCGTGGTCGGTGGCACGCGGGCAATCGGGTTGGAGCTCGTCCGCCATTACATCAGCCAGGATCGCGAGGTCGTGCTGACGGGCCAGACGCCCGAGAACGTCGCCGGCGCCGTGGCCGAGGTCGGCGGTAACGTCCGCGGGATCACCTTCGACCTGGCTTCGCCCCACACGATCGCCGGCGCCTTGGCGGACGTGGGCCCCGTCGACCGCCTCGCGCTGGTTGCGATCGACCGCGACCAGAACAGCATCGCCGACTACAACATCGAGCGGGCGATCCGGCTCGTCACGCTGAAGCTCGTCGGCTATGCCGCGGTAGTGAGCGCCCTTCGGCCCCGGCTCACGGACGCGGCGTCGGTCGTGCTGTTCGGCGGCATGGCCAAGGAGCGGCCGTATCCGGGCTCGACGACAGTCACGACCGTCAATGGCGGCGTCGTGGGCCTGACCAGGACGCTCGTCGAGGAACTCCGTCCGATCCGGGTCAACTCGATTCACCCCGGCGTTGTCGGGGACAGTCCGTATTGGGCGGAGAAGCAAGCGGCGATCGAGCGGTACACGTCGGAGACGCCGATCGGGCGGCTGGCTCGAATGGACGAGATCGTCGATGCGGTCGTGTTCCTGCTCGAGAACACCGCCGTGAACGGCGTCGACCTCATCGTTGACGGCGGATGGCACTGCCGCTAGGTTCCGTGACTGGAATCTCGGCTGTCGCGCCTGGACGACCAGGCGTGCGTTGACGCCTGCTCTCCTCGCTCACGGGGAAACCCTCGGGCCGATGGCTAGCGGGGCGTCGCCTCGGACCTCGGGGGGCAGCCCGCTCGCTCCGGTGCTCGCCATCGCCTTCGCCTGGCCGCCCATCCGCGACGAACGCACGCGCGCCTTACTCGCGGGCGCGCTCCGAGATCCGTGTGGCGGCGACCAGGACCGACTCGGTGACGCGCTCCTCGGTCTCGGGCCTGGGAAACCGATAGGACGGGCCGTGGACATGGACCGCGGCGACCACGTTACCCAGCGAATCGACGATGGGGGCAGCGACTGAGTTCAGCCCTTCGGCGAATTCCTCGCGGACCCAAGCGTAGCCATCGAGTTGCACCCGGCGCAGCCGATCCCGCAGCGCGGCCGAGTCGGTCAACGTCTGGTCGGTGAACGCCACGCGTGGCAGCGCCAGATAGCGCTCTATCGCAGGCTCGGCCAGGTGGGCGAGGAAGACCTGGCCGGACGACACGGCGTGCATCGGCACGCGCGTTCCCGTCCAGTCGCGAACCTGGACCTGGTGTGATGTATTGACCTGATCGACGTAATGGACCGCGAATCCGTCAACGACGGATAGCCCTGCTGCCTCGCCGACGGCGGTTGCCAGTTCGATAAGGGAGGGGCGTGCCAGGCTTACCAGGTTTCGGGTCGGGGCGACGCCGGCCGCCAGCGACACGATCCGGCCTCCGAGCCGGTATCGAGTGTCGCCAGGCACCTGCTCGACCGCTCCCTCGCGGGTGAGCGAGGCGAGCATCCTGGCTGCCGTCGACTTGGGGAGATCGACGCGCTCCGCGACCTCCGTCACGCCGATCGGACCATCGGCAAGGACCGACAGCACGGCAAAGGCTCGCTCGATGGACTGGACTCTGGACACGAGGCTCCCGTTCGGCTAGATTCGCATTGCGTTCCATCATACGGCACTGTTCCGCATCGTGGAACCCCCAAAACGCGCACGCGCCTGTCAGGAGCACACATCGTGGCGGACGACTACGAGGAGATCGACCTCAAGTCGCTCTCGGACGACGAGCTCGTCGAACAGATGCACAACGACCTCTACGACGGCATGAAGGTCGAGATCGTCGAGGGGACGAACATCCTTCTGGAGCGCGGGTTCAGCGCGACGAAGGTCCTCGACGACGCGCTCGTCGCCGGGATGAAGATCGTCGGGATCGACTTCCGGGACGGGATCCTGTTCGTGCCCGAGGTTCTCCTCGCCGCGAACGCGATGAAAGCCGGCATGGAGATCCTCCGCCCGTTGCTCGCGGAAACCGGTGCCGAGCCCGTCGGCAAGGTCGTGATCGGGACCGTCAAGGGCGATATCCACGACATCGGCAAGAACCTCGTCGGGATGATGCTCGAGGGGGCCGGTTTCGAGGTCGTCGACTTGGGCATCAACACGGATGCCGAGAAGTTCATCGCCGCCCTCGAGCTGCACAAACCGGACATACTCGGGATGTCGGCGCTGCTGACGACGACGATGCCGTACATGAAGGTCGTCATCCAGACGCTCAAGGACCGCGGCATGCGCGACGACTACATCGTCCTGGTCGGCGGGGCGCCGCTCAACGAGGAGTTCGGGATGGCCGTCGGCGCAGACGCGTATTGCCGCGACGCCGGCGTGGCCGCCGAGACCGCCCGCCGCCTGATTGACGAGCGTCGTGCCGCGGCCTAGCGAGTCGCGCCGCGCCGACGCTCGTTCCGTGGTCCGCCAGTCGGACCAAGGGACGAAGAAGAGGCCCTCGAAACGCTCCATCAATGGCGTCCGCCGCCAGGTGGTCCCGCGGGCGGACCAAGCGACGGAGGACCGGGTCGGGATCGGATCAGGTGCGGTCCGCGCCCGCCCGTTGGTCCGGCAGGAGGACCACCAGGGGAGGAGCGCTAGCGCCGGATCCGATCGGCCGGGTCGCGTGCTCGTCGTCGGCTGCGGGGCGCTGGCGCGGGAGCTCGTGGAGCTGACCCGGCCGCTGCCGAACGTCGATGTCGCCTGCCTGCCGCCCGAGCTCCACAACCGGCCCGGAGGCATCCCGGCGCGCGTCCGGGCACGGATCCGCCAGGGTCGGCGCGACGGCTACGAGCGAATCTTCGTCGCGTATGCGGACTGCGGCACGGGCGGACTGCTCGAGCCGGTCCTCGCCGACGAAGGTGTCGAGCGGCTGCCCGGCGCCCATTGCTACGAGTTCTTCGCCGGCCGAACCGACTTCGCCCGCCTGGCGGACGAGGAGCCGGCCACGTTCTGGCTCACGGACTTCCTCGCCCGCAACTTCGAGCGACTCGTCATCCGCGGCCTCGGGATCGACCGGCATCCCGAGCTGGAGCCGATGTACTTCGGCAACTACAAGCGGCTTGTCTACCTGTCCCAGACAGATGACCCGGACCTCCTGGAGATGGCCCGTCGCGCGGCCGACCGCCTCGGCCTCGAGTTCGAGCACCGCCACACCGGCTACGGCGAACTGGCGACGTCGATCGCGGCCTGGCGGGTCGTCGACGGCGGAGCGGCCTGACGATGGCGACCATGACCGTCATCTGGTGGCGAGACATCCCGGCCCAGGTCGTCGCCCGCGACGGCCGCCGATCCAGCAAGGAAGTGCTCCACCCGCGCTTCCAGGTCGCGATCGACAAAGCAGCAAGTCGGGCAGGCAGGCGCGCCTATGGCGACTACATCGAGGAGTGGCGAAAGGTCGCCCGCGGCTGCGGCGACGACCTCGAGGCGGAGGTCAACGCGGAGGTCGAACGGCTCGAGACGACCTACGACAAGCACCATCTCGCCGAGCTGATCCAGTCCGGCGGCGTCGAGGGCGGCACGGCGTTCCCGCCGGCCCAGGACGAGACGCCGGGCAAGCAGGCCCAGGGATGACCCATACCGTCGTCTCATCGGCGACCCGCGAAGTGGTCATCGGCGACAATCGGCCGTTCGTCATCATTGGTGAGCGCATCAACCCGACCGGCCGGAAGGCTCTCGCCGAGGAGATGAAGGCCGGCGACTTCAACCGGGTCGAGCGCGACACGATCGCCCAGGTCGAGGCCGGCGCCCACATGCTCGACGTCAACGCCGGCATCCCGCTGGCCGATGAGCCGGCAATCCTCGCCAAGACGATCAAGCTCGTCCAGTCGTTGACCGACCTCCCCCTCTCGATCGATTCGTCGATCGTCGAGGCGCTCGAGGCCGGTCTCGCCGTCTACCAAGGCAAGCCGCTCGTCAACTCAGTGACCGGCGAGGAGGCCCAGCTCGAGCGCGTCCTGCCGCTCGTCAAGAAGTACGGCGCGGCGGTGGTCGCGATCAGCAACGACGAGACCGGGATCAGCGAAGACCCGGACGTGCGGTTCGCGGTCGCGAAGCGGATCGTCGAGCGGGCACGCGACTTTGGCATCCCGTACGAGGACATCCTCGTTGACCCGCTGCTGATGCCGATCGGGGCGATGCAGACGGCGGGCCGGCAGGTCTTCCGGATCCTCGGCCGGCTGCGAGACGAGCTCCACGTCAACT
>Ga0184623_10000036_pt1 | contig 45304 bp, 39 predicted proteins | sample PLM1_100_b1_FD_133138 | JGI IMG/M metagenome (GOLD analysis project Ga0184623, IMG submission 133138) | Groundwater sediment microbial communities from an aquifer in East River, Colorado, USA - PLM1_100_b1 | ecosystem: Environmental > Terrestrial > Soil > Riparian zone | place: USA: East River... | reverse complement strand
GCGGGGAAGACGACGACCCTGAAGATCGTCGTCGGGCTCCTGAAGCCGGACGCGGGCCGCGTCCTCGTCGACGGCCACGACATCCTCGCGGAGCCGTATGAGTACAAGTCCTCGATCGGGTACCTGCCGGAGTCGACGACGCTCCCGGACTACCTCTCGGGCGTCGAGTTCCTGACCTTCGTCGGGCGATTGCGGGAGATGCCCCGGGACGTCCTCGGGGCCCGGATCTCCGAGCTGATGCGGCGGCTCGACCTCGAGACCAAGAAGAAGGACCTCATCGTGACGTACTCGAAGGGGATGCGGCAGAAGCTCGCGTTCGCGGCCTCCGTGATCCACAACCCGAAGCTCCTGATCCTGGACGAGCCCCTCATCGGCGTGGACCCCGCGGGCCAGCACGCGATCAAGGAGGATGTCCGGAACGTGACGCGGCGGGGCGGCTCCGCCGTCGTGTCCACGCACATGCTCGACACCGCGGAGAAGCTGTCCGACCGGCTCGCGGTGATGCACCGCGGGAGGATCGCCGCGATGGGGACCCTCGCGGACCTCCGTGCCGCCGCCCGCACGGGGGAGGACGCGACCCTGGAGGACGTCTTCCTGCGGCTGACGGAGGAGGCCGCGGTCCCCGCACCCGCCGAGACTCCTCGGAGGCGCTCCCTGTTCTCGCGGGGGCGGTGACCCGTGGGCCGGGTCCGGGTAGTGTACGGGTTCAAGCTCCGCCAGTTCTTCGGGCCCGTTCGGCACTCCGTCGCGACGGTCGTGCTCCTCGGCGTCGCCGCTGCGGTGTCGATGCCGTTCATCCTGATCATCGGGTACTTCGTCCCGAGCACACCCATATGGGACTCCCCGGGACTCGCGGAGCTCCTCGCGGCGGGCCTCTCCGCGTTCCTCGCGTTCGACCTCCTGTTCGCGCTCAGCGGGGGGACCCTCACGCATCCCTCCGAGATCGACTTCTTCGTGACCTCCCCGTTGCGACCGCGGCAGTACCTCGTTGCCGACCTGCTGTTCCAGTTCACGGTCACGGACGCGCTCGCGGTCCCGACCCTCATTTTCGCGGGCGTGGGGCTGGGCCTCCGAACGGGGGCGTGGGGCGGCATCGCCCTTGCGATCGTCGCGTTCGTCGGGTTCGCGGCGATGGGCCTCGCCCTCGGACAGGCCGTCGGCCTCGCGGTCGCGGCGGGGAAACGGGGGGCGAAGGCGGGCCTCGTCGGGCTCGTCCTCCTCCTGATGCTCCCCGCGGGCCACGTGTTCTTCGGCTGGCTCCCGGGATACGGGGCGATGCCGTACCCGTCGACCGCGATCGCGTACCTGATCCGCGGCTTCCTCTTCGGCGGGGACGTCCTGATTCCCGGGGTCACCGCGGGGCTGTTCGCGATCGCCGTCGGGGTCGCGTGGCTCGTCCAGAGCCGGTCGGACGTGTTCCCGAACCTGCGGCCTACGATGCGGCTCGCATTCGGCCAGACGGACCTCCGGAAGACCGCAATGCAGGCGGAGGCCCTGACCCGCGGCCTGAGCGTCCTGACCCGCAGGGTCTCCGTGGACCTGATGAAGGGTCCGCCCGTCGCGATGATGACCCGGTTCCACCTCCTGCGAATCTTCCGGGACGGGAGCATCCTGATGGTGGGGCTCCTCACCGGGATGCTCGTCGTGATCGGGGCCGCGAGCCGCCTCGGGGAGGCGCCGCCCTCCGACGTCTCGATCCTGACGACGGGCTGGGCGGGCCTGATGATCCCCGTGATCCTGGCGTTCAACTGGAACGCCACGGAGCGGCCGAACCTCTGGACCGTGGCGATGGCCCCGAGGTACCTTGGCACGTACTTCCGCGGGTTCTATCGCGCGGTCTGCGCCGTCACCGCCGCAGCAGGGGTCGTCGGTGCCCTCGCCGGGGCCGTGGCATCGCCGCTGGGGATCATCGCCGCCCTCGCGATGGCGGTCGCGGCCTGCGGGGCGGCGGTGAGCGTCGTTGCCGCGATCCGGATCCCCTCGGACGCGTTCTCCCTGAAGTCCGTCCTTCCGTTCCTCGTCGTGCCCCCGATTGCGATCGCCGCGGGCATCCCCGTCGTCGTGTTGTCGATCTTCGCGTCCGGGCTCGGTCCCTCCGTGTGGTCCGTGGCGGCGATCTATGCGCTCGTCGTGTTCGTCCTGTTCGACGGCCTCCCCGTGCGGGCCGCCCTCCGGTTCCAGCTCTAGCCCCGGCAACCTTTTTACGCGGCCCCCCTTTGGCACCGACGAGCCGTCGTAGCTCAGTCTGGTAGAGCCCCCGGCTGTTAACCGGGTGGTCTGCGGTTCAAATCCGCACGACGGCGTGCCCTCTCTATCGGCCGGTGCGTCGTCCCTTCCGCCCGCCGTGGCGGTACCGGGGCTCCTTCGGCCGTGCGTCCTTCGGCGGCCGTTCCTTCCGCTTCATCGGCTCACAGCTCCGGGGCCATGACGCCTTTCGCGAGCCACGCGATCAGAAGAAGGGTGAGCATCATCACGGCGGCACCGACGGTGACCCCGCCCTGGAACGCAGCCCCCATCGACAGAAGGTACCCGCCGAACACGCCGAGGGTCCCGGACATCGAGACGACGGTGACGACGTACGCCCGCCAGATGAACTTCGCCGCCTGCGTCCGCCGCGCCATCGATCGGTCCCGGACCGTCTCCATACGATCCCGATACCCCGTGAAGGGCGGGGAGACCCGCACGTACGACTCCGGGACCCGGACCTTCCGGGGCGCTCCCGGCCACGAGGGGGGCCGATACGGCATCTCGCCCCGCCCGGGGGCGGTCCGCTCATCGTACTCCCGCCGGAGGAGGGGGTTCGAGAGGACCTCGTACGCCTCCTTCACCTCGAGGAACATCTCCTTCGCGCCTCCCGCTTTGTTCACGTCCGGGTGGTACCGCTTCACGAGGCGGCGGTACGCCCGCTTGATCGCGTCGAGCGGGGCGGTGGGCTTCACTCCGAGGATTTCGTAGAGGTCGCGCGCCATTCCGTCCGGCGAATGCGACCCGCCACCCGATAAAGGTGCCGTGGTGCCTACCACTTTGAACCATTAAGTAGAGACCCGCCGTTCCCGCGCGGGAGGGCCCGTAGCTTAGCCTGGGGGAGCGTCTGGCTCATAACCAGATGGTCGTCGGTTCAAATCCGGCCGGGCCCATACCATCACGGGGGCAATACCAATTCCAGTCCAGCTTGCCGCCGCGCTTGGATGAAGTGATTTTAGGATGTGTGCCATTCCCTCGTTGTGGAACGTCCCTCTCCGACGACCGTCACGTTAAGGGAACCCAAGCTCCTCCTCTCCTCTCTGGAAATCGACCGTCTACGCGGCATCTTGGACAACGCACCCGGACCCACAAACCTGGATCGAACAAAGTATCGGTCCGTCGACGGGCCTCGCGGGACCCGACTTGTCTGGAGGGCGTATGGCGATGTTGTCTGGCAGAAGCTGCTGAAAGAAGAGGGCGGCTTGCTGGGACCCACCTACCTGATGATAGGGCTTCATTGTTACGCGCTTGCGTTCGCGGAGAATCGGTTGCTTGTGTGGCGTCAGATTAGGAGGTTGCCTCCGGCAAACGTCCTCCGGATGAGCCTCTTTGACACAACGTCCCTCACGCCGATCGGCCGATTTCCTCGTGGACGCCCAGGAGACCCCGTCTTCTACAAATCGGGACTTCTGGCGGAGGTCGACTTGCCAGGGACGTGGGCTGCCGGTCCCCAAACCTTGCCTTTCCCCGTTCCGATGCACACGATTCCGGAGCTGCTCCTTCTCGTCCAGACCTTCCCAGGGTGGAGCTCAACACGCACGAGGCGGGCGCTCAAAGCGCATCGCCTCCCGGCAATTTACGTCGTCAGGCCTGCGAGGGGTGAAGTGGAGGTCTTCGTTCTCCAATGGGCCAGGTCATTCGAGGGAATGTGGCATTGGATCGCACGGCTAGCCCGGGATCCTGCATCCGGGAACATTGTCGGAGACGGGCCCGGCATGAAGCTTTTTGTCCTTGACAGTCGCGCCCGATTTCTCGGTTGGATCGTACCTCCACGAGGCGGGCGATGACCGGGCTTCGGACCGTGAGGCGTCGATTCGGGGACCCGAGAGTGCAGAAGAGCATGTTCCGGGTCCTCCGCGAGAACACGCTGTGTTCGATTGCGACCGTCGGGCCCAGGAACCAGGCGCACATCAACACCGCGTACTTCAGCTACTCCCCGGACCTCGAACTGTACTTCCTCTCCGACGTGGACTCGCTCCATTGTCGGAATCTGGAGCGGAGCGCGTCCATGGCGATGACGATCTTCCGGTCCGCCCAGGCCTGGGGCGTGCCGAATCGAGGGATCCAGCTCTTCGGAACCGCCCGCCAGATGAACGGAGTGCAGGCGGAGAGGGCGGAGCGCTTCTACGGGAGGCGCTTCCCTCTGTACATTCGGTACATGCGGAGCACACGGTCGAGGGACCGCCGGATGGGCGACCAACTGCGATCATATCGGTTCTACCGGTTCGTCCCCCGCACTCTGAAGATTCTCGACGAGACCGAGTTCGGCGGGAGCGTCTTCGTCGTCGCGACCGTTCCGAGGCCGAAGGGCTCCGGGTGAGCCGCGCTTCGCACCGCCGAGGTGCACCTTTTTATCGGACCTCGTGCTAGGAACCCCCCTCGGGATGGAAAGCCTAGGCCTCGATTCTCGCATCATCGACGCGCTCGCGAAGCTCGGGTTCCACGAGTTCACGGAGCCCCAGCGCCAGGCGATCCCGCGGATCTTCGCGGGGACGAGCGTCCTCGTGATCGCGCCCACGGGGATCGGGAAGACGGAGGCCGCGATCCTCCCGATCCTCCACAGGATCCTCACAGAGAAGCCGGAGCCCGTGAGCTGCCTGTACATCACGCCGCTCCGGGCCCTGAACCGGGATATGCTCCGACGGATGACGTTCTTCGGGGAGCAGCTCGGTCTCCGAATCGCCGTCCGCCACGGGGACACGCCGGCGAAGGAGCGCGCGGAGATCACCCGCCATCCCCCGGACATCCTGATCACGACCCCGGAGACCTTCCAGATCATGTTCACGGGCCGGCACCTGCGGGATCAGCTCCGGACCCTCCGGTGGGTCGTCGTGGATGAAATCCACGAGCTCGCGGGGGACGATCGGGGCGCGCAGCTCGCGGTGGGGATGGAGCGTCTCGTCGAGCTCGCCGGCCACGATGTGCAGAGGATCGGGCTGTCCGCGACCGTCGGGACCCCGCAGGAGGTCGCCGGATTCCTCGGTGGCGTCGGCGGGAAGGTCGAGGTGATCAAGGTCCCGATCCCGAAGGGGATCCGCATCCACGTCGAAGTCCCGATCCCCTCGATGGAGGACAAGGAGATGGCGGAGAAGCTCCACCTCCAGGAGATCCAGGCGGCCGCGATCCGGCAGTGCCACGAGATGATCAATTCCCACCGCTCCACCCTGTTCTTCGTGAACACCCGGGACACCGCGGAGTTCCTGTCGTCGCGGACCCACACGTGGTTCCCGGACGCGTCCCTCGGCGTGCACCACGGGTCTCTGTCGAAGGACGTGCGCATCCAGATGGAGGACGACTTCAAGTCGGGGGTCCTGAAGGGACTGATCTGCACCTCGTCCCTCGAGCTCGGGATCGACGTCGGGTCCACGGACTTCGTCCTCCAATACAACTCCCCGCGGGAGGTGACCCGCCTCGTCCAACGGATCGGCCGCTCCGGCCACGGCGTGGGCGAGATGTCCGACGGCCTCGTCGTCGCGACCCACGAGGACGACTTCGCGGAGGCCGCGGTGATCGCGCGGCGGGCCCTCGCGGAGGAGCTCGAGCCCGTGATCGTGCGGCCGGACAACTTCGCGGTCCTCGCGAACCAGGTCGTCGCGATGGCGATGACCCGCCCCTCCGTCTCGATCGACGAGGGCTACGCGGTCGTGAAGCGGGCGTACCCGTTCCGGGACCTGAAGCGCGTGGACTTCGTGGAGGTCGTCGAGCAGATCGCGTCCCTCCGGAGGATCTGGTACAAGGAGGACCAGTTCGGCCGCTCCTCGGGCTCGCGGCTGTACTTCCTGGAGAACATCTCGATGATCCCGGACGTGCGGACGTACCGGGTCGTGGACATGGGCTCCCGCAGCGTGATCGGCACCCTCGACGAGTGGTTCGTCGCGGAGAACGCGAAGCTCGGCGCGACGTTCGTGATGCGCGGCACGACGTGGCGGTTCGTGGAGTTCAAGGAGGACCGGATCCTCGTCGAGGCGGTGCTGGAGATCGGGGATGTCCCGAGCTGGATCGGGGAGGACATCCCGGTGTCGTTCCCCGTGGCCCAAGAGGTCGGGCGCCTCCGGGGGACGCTGGACTTCGGCGGGTACCCCGTGGGGGCGGAGGGGTCCAGGAAGTTCAAGGAGTATATCGCGGGCCTCGCCGGGAAGCCCGTGCCGACGGACACGCGGGTGACCGTGGAGGTCGCTCGGGACCTCGTCGTGATCAACGCGTGCTTCGGGAGCCGGGTGAACGAGACCCTCGCGCAGCTGATCTCCTCCCTGATCTCCGCGCGGTTCGGGCAGAGCGTCGGCGTGCAGTCGGACCCGTACCGGATCGTCGTGGAGGCCCCGCACTCGATCGAGCCTCAGCGGGTGATCGAGATCCTGAAGCCGGAGGACCCGGACGCCCTCGAGCCCCTTTTGCGGGTCGTCCTGAGGAACTCCGCGTACCTCCGGTGGGGGTTCGTCCACGTCGCGAAGAAGTTCGGAGCCCTGAGACGGGAGGTGGACTGGGAGGCGGTGAGCATCCCGCGGCTCCTGAAGGCGTTCGAGAACACGCCCCTCTTCGAGGAGGTGCTGAACCGGATCTTCTGGGAGCGGATGGACCTCCCGAAGACCGCGGAGGTCCTCCGGAAGATCAAGGCGGGGGAGATTGCGGTCGAGGTCACGCAGCTCTCGAACGTCGGGAGGGCGGGGCTCGAGGGGAGCCTGCGGCTTGTCGCCCCGCAGAAGGCGGACCATGCGACCCTGATGGCGGTGAAGGCCCGGCTCGAGAAGGAGACCGCGCAGCTCCTGTGCATCCACTGCCGCGGGTCGTGGCGGGCGATCGTCGCGGAGCTACCGCCGAAGATCAAGTGCCCGACGTGCTCGGGGGCGATGGTCGCGGTCCTGCGGCACTACGAGAGGGACCAGGCGAAGGAGGTCGACTTCGAGACGCCGTCGACCCAGGACCGGCCCCTCGTGAAGAAGCTGTTCACGAACGCGAGCCTCGTGATGGGCCACGGGAAGAAGGCGGTCCTCGCCCTCGTCGCACGGGGGGTCGGGGAGGAGACCGCCGCGAGGATCCTGCGGGGGTACCACGAGACGGAGGACGACTTCCTCCGGGACGTGCTCGCCGCGGAAGTGAACTACGCACGGACGAAGCGGTTCTGGGACTAGGCTCTCGTCTCGCGGATGTGGCGGGCGACCGCCTCGATTCGGGCCAAGGTGCGGGCGACATCCCTCTTGGCGGCCGCGACGAGGCTCTCGATGGAGCCTAGGGAGTACGCGTACGCGAGCTTCTTGTTCGCGGTGACGAAGACCTTGCGGATCAGGATCCCCCGCCCCAGGAGGATGCGGAGGTTCTCCCGCACGCTCCGTTCCGAGCTCCGGACCCGGCGGACGATCTCGTCCACCGCGAGCGCCCTTCGGGCGCGGGCCAACGCGCCGACAATCGCCGCCGCCGTTCGGGGGAGGCCCAGCGCCTTCGAGAAGGCGTGAGCGAAATCGGTGCGACGGGTCCCGCGCGCCATTGTGGCCTCCGGTTCCATTACAGTCTCGACTATATATGAAAGTTCGTCTGCATACCTGCGCGATTTCGATAACGGGGTGATAAGCATTAAAACGCCCCGCCCCCATGCCGCGCACAGGCGATGCGAACTCCGGGGGGTTCAGACGGCATGGTCCGATACGACCCCGAGGGCGTGAAGATCGTCCTGACGGCCCCGCGCGGGGAGATAAGCCGGTACAACGGCGACCCGTTCGGCGCGTTCATCGCGGTGTTCCCCGAGAAGGTGATCCCGCGCCCGATCCTCCGCCCGGAGTGGTTCGAGCCCGAGGACAACCCGGACGGTTCCGCGAAGTTCCTCCCCTACGGACTCCGGAAGGTGGAGGCCCTCCTGCTGAGGCACTTCGCGCGGGAGGACGTCGTCGCGTGCCACCCGGACAGCCTCGAGCGGTTTGTGGGGCCGAAGACGAAGGTCGTCGGGATCACGTCGATGGACCCGATGGGCCTCGCGTACGTCTCCGTCACGTACAACTCGATGATCGCGGTCCCCGGCGAGAGCGTGGACGCGATCGAGTTCCGGCGGGTGATCGAGAACCCAGCGATCCGTAGATACGACCCGACGATCCTCCTCGGCGGTGCGGGGGCCTGGCAGGTCCGCCATGCGGGGAAGGTCGAGGAGTTCGGGATCGATGCGCTGATCCACGGGGAGGGCGAGCTCACGGTCCTCGACGTGTTCAAGAAGGCGGTCGCGGGGGACCCGCTGCCGAAGGAGGTCCACGGGAGCAAGGTCCCGATCGAGTTGATCCCGCCGATCGAGAGCGGGGCGAGCTACGGGGTCGTCGAGATCACCCGGGGCTGCGGCCGCGGGTGCCAGTTCTGCTCCCCGACGAACCGGCGCCGGCACTCCCTCCCGATCCCCCACATCCTGAAGGAGGTCGAGGTGAACGTAAAGGCGGGGTCGAACTCGATCTTCTTCGCGACGGAGGACCTCTTCCTGTACGAGTGCGGGCCGAAGTTCGAGCCGAACGGGCCCGCGATGGCGCGGCTGATCGAGGCCGTCGGGAGCGTGCCCGGCGTGGAGTTCATCCACCTCAGCCACATCGCCATCGCCCCCGTCGTGTACGACCCGAAGGCGGTGGAGATGATCTCCCCCCTCCTCCTGGAGAAGACGCGGTACACGCACGAGCACCGCCACGAGTACAAGGAGCCGTTCGTCACCGCCCTGTTCGGGATCGAGAGCGGTTCGATCCGGATCATGAAGAAGTACATGCGCGGCAAGATCTGGCCGTTCCCAATCGAGCAGTACCACGAGGTGAACGTGCAGGGCGCGGGGATCCTGAACGACAACGGCTGGAAGCCGATGGCCACCCTGATCTCCGGCTGGCCGGACGAGACCCCGGACGACACCGTCCAGACCCTCGAGCTCATCGACAAGCTGAAGGGACACGACCTCTTCCTTGTGCCCCTCCTGTTCATCCCGCTCGAGGACACGAAGCTGAAGAACGAGCGGCGGGTCTCCCTCGACGACCTCACGCCGGAGCAGTGGGACTTCTTCGCGGAGTCCTGGCGGTTCAACATCGACGTGTGGGCGAAGGAGCTCCAGCCCCTGTTCACGTTCGCCTCCCTGTTCAGCTACTTCACGTACTTCCGGTGGAAGCACGGGCGGAAGGTGTTCCGGCCGATTATGAAGATCGCGAACCTCCCCGTGATCGGCGGGATGCCCGAGAAGTTCCCGCCCCGCGGGCCCGCGTCCGTGAAACCCAGATACTGCGCGGACGACGAGGCGATGGTCGCGAAGGCAGCGGAGACGATGTCGATCCCCGTGGAGCGGGAGATCCCGGACTCGGGCGCGGCCCCGATCGAGATCCTGCGGCGCTGACCCCGAGCCGGGTCACGCGCGACCTCTGACGATCCCCTGGCACTTCGCGCAGAGGACGTCCTCGTCCGCGAGGGGCCCTCCGCACATCGCGCACCCCTGGACCTCCGCCTCCGCGCGCTCCACGAGGCCCCCGTCCTCCCGCGCGATCTCCGCGAGGACCCTGCGGGCCCCCTCCACCGCGTGGGCGACCGCGTCCACCGGCTCCGGGTTCTCGGGCTCCGGGATGACCGTGCACGTCGGGCAGGTGCCGTCGTTCGCGAGGGGCCCCCCGCACGTCGGGCACGTCGGCTGCACGGCCTGCGCGGCCTGGAGGAGCGCGGCGAACCCGGACGCGGGTCGCGCGCTCCCGGCCGCCTCCGCGTCCACGAGGAGGAGGGACGCGAGCTCGAGGTCCTCCTCGCACGCCCGGTACCGCCCCTCCCCGAGGAGCCCCTCCGCCCTCGCGAGGAGGTCCTCCGCCTCCCGGGCGAAGGCCGGGTCGATCGACCGCGTCGACGCGACGGACCTGTGCATCGTTTGGATCCGGTCCGCGATTGCGCGGTGGGTCTCCCGCAGCCCCTTCGCGGTCCGGCGGGCCTCGTCGAGCCGGGTCCCCGCGGCGCCGTAGTCCCCCGCCTCCAGGAGCCGCCGGGCATCCTGCAGGATCCCCCGGGCCTCCCGGGCGTCGAACCCCCAGCCCTCGACCTCCGTGATCGACGCCTCCGTCGTCCGCAGTCGGAGGACGAGGGACCGGTACGCGTCCCGGATCTCCGCGAGGCGCGTCCCCGCGCGATCCGCGATCTCCGTGGCCTCGTCGAACTTCCCCGTCCCGAGGGCCGTCCGGCAGACCCCGAGGAGGTCCTCCACATCGACGGCGATCCCGCCCTCGGACCGGAGGGCGCGGGCGCCCTCCTCGACCCGCGTGAACGCCGCGGTGACGCGGCCGTACGTCTCCTCGATGTGGCGCGCGGTCGAGAGGGTCCACACCGCGAGGTCCTGCGCGGGCTCGAACGCGTTCGCCCGGAGCTTCGCCCTCGCCTCCTCCAGGACGTCCGCGGCGGGCTTCAGGACGAAGAACTCGAACGCGTTCGGGTCTACGAAGCGGTTCGCCTCGATCATCCGCCGGAGCGCCTGCGCCGCCTCGAAGACGGAGGCGGACGCGGCCTTGAAGCTCGGGAGGCGGGCCTGCGCGACCCGGAGCCCCTTCAGGGCGAGCTCCCCCGCCTTCCCGTACGCGGGGAAGGAGGCGTCCCCGTCCCGCTCCACGGTGCGGGTCATCCACGAATCCGCGGCCTTGATCAGTCCGTCGAGGTCGTCCACCGTGACGCCGAGCTTCGCCATGCGGGACCGCTCTGACCTCAGGCGCGCGATCCCCCCGGAGGCCGCGGCGTGGAGCCGGTCGAGGAGCTTCGCGGTCTCCTCCGCCTTCTTCGCGGTCTCCGCGGCCCCCCGGTAGTCCCGCTTCCGGCCGAACTCCGCGGCCCGCTCCCGCAGCCGCATCGCGGACCCGAGGTCCGCGCTCCCGGATTCCAGGATCGCGAGGGTGTCGTCGCAGGACTTCAGGGCGGCCTCCGCCGCCTCCCGGGCCCGGTTCCGGAACAGCGGGCTCATTCCTGGTACCCCTTCACGACGCTCTTAAACGCCTTCTCGTACGCCTCGAAGTTCTCCGTTCGGGTGAAGTTCTCGATCACCTCGTACGGCATCTTCGTGAGCATCTCGTCGACCGTCATCAGGGCCTGGCGGGCGTTCTGGATCTCGTCGCGGTACCGCTGGAGCCGGGCCTCCACCGCCTTCAGTCGCGCCTCCTCCGCGGCGACGCTCGCGAGTCTCTCCCCCGCCTCGTTCGCGATCCGCGTCGCATCCCCCTCCGTCGCGGCGAGGCGGGACTCCCGCTCCTCCACCGCCCGCAGGCGCGCGGCGAACTCCTCCTCGAGGGCCTGCCGTGCCCGCGCGATCTCCTCGCTCGAACCCGCGGTCGACGCCCCCGCGCGGGCCTCCCGCTCTGCGAGGGCCCGCTCCCGCCGCGCGAGCTCCTCCTGGAGGCGGAACAGGTCGTCCCGCTGCTTCGCGCTCTCGAGCGTGAGCTTGTTCTCCACGGTCGCGCGGATCCGGTCCATCGCGGCGACCCGCTGGTCGACGGATTCCTCCCGGCCCCGGAGAGACCGCTCCCGCAGGGCGAGGTCGGACTTCGCCTTCTCGAGCTCGGACCGCAGGGCGGCCATTTCGGATCGCCGCCGCTCCTCCGCCTCGGCCACCTCGCGGGCCCGGCCCTCGAGCCGCGACTCCTTCGCGGCGAGGTCCCGCAGCCCCGCGTCGAGGAGCCCCTTCTGCTGCGCGAGCTCCCGCTCCTTCGCCCGCAACGAGGCCCGCAGGCTCTCCACCTCGTACTCCCGCTCCTGGAGCTTCCGCTGCGCGTCCTCGACCTCCGTCTTCTTCGCGGTGAGGCCGTCGACCGCGGCCGCCATCTGCTCGTGGAGCGCCTCCACCTCCGCCTCCCGCACGCGGACGCCGTCGCTCACCCGCTCGACGTCGTCGGACCCCGCCTCGATCCGCTGCAGGGCGGCCTGGAGGGCGCCTTCGCGGGCCTCGAGGTCCTTCGCGACCCGCTCGAGCCGGTCCCGCTCCTCCTCGAGCTCCGTCGACGCCTGGGCGGACCGCTCCTCCGCGATCGCGAGGGCCTCCCGGTCCGCGGCGAGATCCACCTCCCGCTGCCGGACCGCCGCCTCCCGGGCCCGCACGGCGTCGAGCCGCTCCGCGACCTCCGTCCCGATGGCGGTCGCGTCCGTGGCGGTGATCGCGGCGGCGAGCTCGTCCTCCCGCTGGCGGAGGGACTCCTCCCGCCGCCCGAGCTCCTCCCGAGAGGCGAGGATCCGCTCCGACTCCGCGAGCTTCTCCTCGGACCGCATCAACCGGGATTCGAGGGACCGCATCCGGTCCGAGGCGTCCTGCGCCTGGGCCTGGCGGGACTGGAGGTCTGCGACCATCTTCGAGAGGCTCGCCTCCCGCGCCGCGGCCTCCGCCTGGCGAGCCTCGAACAACTTCAGCTCCGCGAGGAGGTCCGTCCGCTGCCGCGCGAGGGACTCCCGCTCCGCGGCGAGCTCCTCCCGCTCCCTCGACAGGGCCTCCCGCTTCCCGTCGTGGGCCGCCTTCGAGGCCTTCAGGGCCTCCTCCTGGACGCGGACCTGGGCGAGCTGGATCTCGAGGAGCCGCCCCTTCCCCTGGAGGGCGGCCTCCTGGAGGGCCTCGACGTCCTTCCGCGCGCGGGCGAGGTCCGCCTCCCGGCGCGCGAGGTCCTCCTCCTTCCGCGCGAGCCCGCGCTCCTTCGCGCGGGCCTCCTCGAGCTCCGCGGCGACGCGGTCCGTCTCCCGGGTCAGGAGGACCGCGGACGCCTTCACCTCCTCCTCCCCCTTCTCGATCGCGGACCCCTTCGTCGCGAGGGACGCCGCGAGGGTCGCGGTCTCCTTCTCCCGCCGCACGACGTCCGCGGTCTTCGCCTGCACGGCCTCGTGGCGGGCCTTCAGGGCGGACCGCTCCCGGGTCACCGCCTCGAGGCGGGACTCCAGGTCCTTGACGCGGGCGTTCAGCGCGACCTCGACGTCCCCCATATCCTTCATCACGCGGAGGAGCTCCGACCGGAGGGCGTCCACGTTGTTCATCGACTCCGCGGGGATCCGGGAGACCCTCGGGACGAACGTCCGGGGCTCCGGCGGGGCCGTCCGCACGAACCGGCGCTTCAGCCGCTCCACGACGGCGGCCTGGACCCGCGCGCGGACCTCGTCCGCGGAGCCCTTCGCGGAGACGTTCAGGGCCTTCGCGAGCTTCCGGAGCTCCTCTCGGCTCCCAATCCGCTGGATCTCGGAGGGGGTCGGGATCCTGACGGGCTTCACCTTTGGCGGGCCCAGGGACGGGAACAGGGCCCTCGCGGAGACGCGGACCGTCTCCCCGGGCTTCCCCGCCCAGTCCACGAAGTCGTGGAGGCGGGCCCGCAGGGTCTCGAGGTCCCCCGTCGGGAGGAGCCCGTACAGGCGGCAGAGGGCGACGAGCTCCTGCTGCTTCGTGAACGCGCCGATGTCGTTGTGGGTGACGAGCTGCACGTTCAGCCGGCGGTGGACGCCGTACGTGGCCCCGCCGATCCCCGCGGCCGCGATGATGAACCAGGGCAGGCCGAGGAACGGGATCGAGAAGGTGACGATGAACGCGAGGACGAGGCCGAGGAGGCCGACGAGGCCTGTAGCACCGACCTTGGGTCCCCTCCCCGCCATGCGAATCGGGAAATGATGGACCGGAGTCTATTTAAATCATCCCGCGGCGCGGGCGTCCGCGGACCTCCGGGTTCCCGCGGGAGAAACCGGCGCGCAACCCTTATATCGAACCCGCCGGGTAACGCGCTCGCTAGGGTTTCGAATGGCGGACGAACCCCCGATCGTGTGCCAGGTGTGCGGGACGGCGAACCCGCCGACCGCGACGGACTGCAAGCAGTGCGGGATGAAGCTCGCCGGTGCGCGGACGGGCACGGAGGTGGAGCGGCTCCTCGAGGAGCTGATCACGCCCGCCTCGGACGAGAAGGAGGAGGCGGAGGCCGCGGAATTGGACGAGGGCGAGGAGGGCCTCGACCTCGACCGGGAGATCGTCGACGAGCTCCTCGACTCCCTCCTCGTGGAGACGTCCGCGGCGGAGGCCCCGGAGGCGACGCCCGCCCCCGCGGGGGCGGAGGTCGCCACGGTCGAGGTGTTCGAGTGCCCGATGTGCGGCGCGGAGGTCGCCGCGGACGCGCCGGAGTGCCCGAGCTGCCACACGAAGTTCGCGACGACGGGGGAGGTCCCGCCCGCGGAGGCCGCCGCCCCGCCCGCGGAGGCGAGCCCTGCGATGGCGGTCTCGGAGGGGGAGGCGTCGAAGGTCGGCGCGCTGAGCGGGCGGCTGATCGACCTCGTCGTCCTGGGGACGATCCTCGCCCTCGTCGGGGTGTTCGCGGGGTTCGGGATGTGGTCCTGGTCCGCGGTCGCCGCGAACCCCGGGTCGATCGTCGCGTTCCTCCTCGTCGCCCTCGGGGGCTTCGGCGCGGGGATCGTCCTGTTCAAGCTCAGCACGTCCGCGATCGCGCAGGGGGACCGGCTCGTGAAGGAGGGCCGGTACGAGGAGTCGATCGCGCTGTACGACCGCGCGATCCGGATGGGCTCCCGCCCCGCGATCGCGTGGACCTCGAAGGGGGTCGCGTTCAAGCGGCTCGGCCGGCTCGACGAGGCGGTCCGGTGCCACAACGCGGCCCTGAAGGTGAACCCGAAGAACGAGATCGCGTGGTGCAACAAGGGGGACATCCTGTTCCGTGCGGGACGCCTCGAGAAGGCGATCGAGTGCTTCGACCGCGCGATCGAGCTCCGGCCGAAGTACGCGATCGCGTGGAACAACAAGGGGGCCGCCCTCGCGCGGATGGGCCGGTTCGAGGACGCGAAGGCGTGCCACGACAAGGCCGTCGAGCTGAAGCCCCGCTACGTCGCGGCGTGGCTGAACCGCGGGGAGGTCCTCGCCCGGCTCGGGGACCGGGACGAGGCCCAGCGGTGCCTGGACCGCGCGAAGGCCCTCGGGGCCTAGCGGATCCGATCGAGCCCCACGACGTACGTCTCCGAGGAACCGGGGGACGTCGCGGGGGTCACGTATCCCTTGACCGTCGCGAAGTCCTCGGACACCTCCTTCAGGAAGCCCCGGTATCCTTCCCCCTGGAACGTCTTCACGACGAAGTGGCCGCGGGTGCGGAGGGCTTTCCGGGCGAGGCCGAGCGCGGAACGGGCGAGGTCCAGGGTGCGGGCGACGTCGAGGGACCGGTGGCCCGTGAGCTTCGGCGCGGCGTCGCTGATCACGGCGTCCGCGGGGTGCCCGAGGGCCTGCAGGATCGCGGTGTGTACGTCCGGGTCCGTGAAGTCCCCGCGCACGAACGTGACGCGGTCCATCGGGGCCATCGACACCCGGTCCACGGCGACGACCCGCCCCCGGGGGCCGACGAGCTCCGCAGCCGCGCGGGACCACCCGCCCGGGGACGCCCCGAGGTCCAGCACGGTGTCCCCCGGATACAGGAGGCCGAACCGCCCCTGGATCTGGAGGAGCTTGAACACGGCCCGGCTCCGGAGGCCCTGCGCCTTCGCGGCCCGGTAGTACGGGTCCCGATGGCGGGCCTTCACCCACGCCTTCCCCATCGCGGGCGTTCGATGCGGCGGGCCTAGTTAATCGTTGCGGGCCGCCAGAGTCCGCGGGCTCGCGAGCGGTCGTGGTAAACAAGTTTACCCTGTCCCGAGTACTTTCGGCCATCTCCCCCATATAAAGCTATTATATAGCTATTCATATCCAAATCCGGTGACTTCGATGGTTGTCGAGGGATACGACGAATCGGAGAGGCGGCTGCTGTCGTACGACGTGAGGGGCGTCGCCCGCCCCGTCGCGTCGAGGGTCTGTCACATCGTGTTCGGTCGGGTCCGCCGGATCGGGGATCCGGTCCCTCGGGAGAGGGTCGAGAAGGGCTTCATCCACCGGCCCGGAGTCGTGTGGATCGGCCAGTCCGTGCTCGTCCTTCCCCCGGGGGACGCCGAGGAGCTCGCCGGGAAACTCATGGCCCTGGGGGTCCGGGTCGTCCATGAAACCGTGGGGATCTCCGTGCCGTCCCTCCGGGCCTTCCAACGGCTCCGGTGAGTTCGCGGGGCCGTGGTAAACATGTTTACCCCGAGGCGCGCGAGTCTGCGGTGTGACCGGATGGTAAACTTGTTTACCATCCCTCTCTGGGCAGGGAGGGAGGGAGGAGTGATCGATGCGCCGGGGGGGACCGTGGTAAACTTCTTTATCAGAATCCGAAGCAGTCGCACGTGCGCCCGGGTCGTTCCGAAAAAAGGAGGGTGAGGAGGTGCTTAAAGAGGATGTCGAACGCCGGACCGGCCTCCTCTCCGGCCCGCGATGTACATTCCCCTCCGGGATATATCAGGAGATTGGGACGGCCCTTTGTGGGAGGGCAGCCTTTATCTCCCCCAGGGCAAATCTCTGTCACGGAGCGAGGGGATTTTCGTGTCGATGCCGATGGAGAACCAGGTCCGGAACCTGAGGGTCGCCTTCGAGAACGGGAAGATCACGAGGGACCTGTACGCGAGGAACCTCCTCCGGCTCATGGGCCTCGCGGAGCACCCGACCGCGCAGAAGGTCGCGGCCGCGTTCATCGTGGGGCGGATCGACAACGCCCTCCTCGTGAGGAACCTCGGGAACCTCCGGACCGCGCCCGCGGCGCCGCCCGCGGACCCCCTCGACCTGCCCCCGCCCCCGTGACCTCCGCATCCGCGGGAATCAACTTCTAAATACTCTCCGTCCTTCCGCTCCCGTCCATGGTCCGCACGTACGCGGAGGCGGGCGTCGACATCGACGCGAAGGGCGCGCAGGTGCGGGCCCTCGTCGGGCAGCTCCGGTTCCGCCGCCGCGGCGTCGGCGCGCCGTGGGGCCCGAAGGGCCACTTCGCGGGCTTCGTGGACATGGGCCGCACGGCCCTCGGGATGTGCACGGACTCCGTGGGGACGAAGGTCCTCGTCGCGAACGAGATGCGCCGCTGGGACACCGTGGGCGTGGACTGCGTCGCCGCGAACGTGAACGACATGGTGTGCGTGGGCGCGGAGCCGATCGCGTTCGTGGACTACATCGCCGTGGATTCCCAGGACCCCGAGCTCCCGAGGCAGGTCGGCCTCGGGCTCGACGCGGGCGCGCGGGAGGCGAACGTGACGATCGTCGGGGGCGAGCTCGCGGTGATGCCCGAGCTTGTGAACGGGTTCGACCTCGTCGGCGCGTGCTTCGGGGTCGTGGACAAGAAGAAGGTGATTGACGGCCGGGCGATCCGGCCCGGGGACCGCATCGTCGGGGTCCCGAGCAGCGGGTTCCACTGCAACGGGTTCACGCTGATCCGCCGCGTCCTCCGGGAGAACGCGGTCACCGTGATGGACCCCGTCCCGAATGGCGGGCGGCCGTGGGGGGAGGCCCTCCTCGAGCCGACCCGGATCTACGTGCGCCCGGTCCTCGCGGCGCTCCGGAAGGCGAAGGTATCCGGGCTCGCGAACATCACGGGGGGCGGGCTGAGGAACCTCGTCCGCCTGAAGGCGAAGGTGGAGTTCCGGATCACGGACCCCCTCCCGGTCCCGCCGGAGTTCCTCGCGATCCAGGGGCTCGCGGGGATCGACGATCGGGAGATGTACGAGACGTTCAACATGGGGATGGGGTTCGCGGTGATCGCGCCGCCGAGGTCCGTGGGCTCAGTGCTGGAATCCTTGAAACGACTTGGGGCCCGGGTCGTGGGGGAGGTCGCCCGCGGGGCCGGCGTCGTCCTCGCGGACCGCGGCCTCCGGTTCACGGCTTCGAAGGTGTGACCCGAGGGACGATACGTTATTAGCGAGACGGGCGCTCCCGCTCGGGATGTTCGAGGACCCGCTCGGCGAGAAGGCGGCCCTCCGGAAGTCCTCGCCACCCGCGGAGGCGGAGAAGCCGGAGAAGGCGCCCCCCGTCGAACCGAAGGTCCGCCTCGCGCGGATCGCGTGCGCCGCCGTCCTCTTCGCGGTCGCAGGGACGGAGTTCGTCCGCGTCGTCCTGACGCGGGATCTCGTGATCGCGAGCCTCTGGGCGATCTTCGGCTTCGGCGCCCTCGGGACGGGGTACTACCTGTACCAGGGCCGCTTCACGGCGTGGGGGACCGCGATGATCCTGGACGTGTTCGCCCTCCTCCTCGCCCTCGCGACCCTCGACCTGTACGTGTTCGGGGCCCTCCTCGCCTCCTTCGTCGTCCTGTACGTCTTCCGCCTCCCGTTCGGGGTGGGCGCGTGGAAGATCGAGTCCGCGAAGGAGAACGATCGCAGCCGCACGTTGATCGGGGAGCGCACCCGGAACCCCGCCGGCGTGAAGTGCCCGAAGTGCGGCACGGACACGTTGTGGGTCGCGGGCGACGGGTCCGCGTTCTGCCTCACGTGCCGCGCGGGCACGATCGAGCTCGCGCGCCGGGACCCCTCGTAGGTTTATAGCGGGGTCCCTCCATGCCGAGCGCGACTCCGATGGCGGCCCCCTCCGGGAGACTCCCGTCGCGGAAGGCCACGTTCCTCGGCCTGCAGGCCCTCGTCGCCGCGGCGGGGATCGCGTTCGTGTACCAGGCTGTGGTCGAGTTCCTCGCGGCCGCGGGTGGGGACCCCACGCCCCTCTTCGTGTCCGGGATCCTCGCCCTCCTCGCGGCGGCCCTCTTCTACACGGCGTTCACCCTGCGGTCCCGCGGATCCACGCCGTTCTTCACGACCGTCGTCGCGTCCCTCTTCGGGCTCCTGATCCTCGCCTCCCTCTGGACCCCGGACCTCAGCCACGTCCCCGGGGTCGCCCTCGCGATCGCGGTGATCGCCGCCCTCGGACTGATGCGGAACCGGTTCCACCTCCGCCCTGGGGAGTTCGTGAAGGAGGAGAAGCTCCCGCCCGAGGTCGTCGCCAAGGTCTCCACGAAGGTCCGCGGCGTGCGGTGCCGGGAGTGTGGGGACGACGATGTCTGGATCACGTCCGACAAGCTCCTCGTGTGCAAGAACTGCGGGAGCACGGCCGCGTAGGGTCGGATAGGATTTAGGCGGAGCGCCGCTTACGGAACGCGAGACCGTGCCCGCGAAGCTGCCGAAACGTCGGACGTCCCGCCCGCCTCCCCCGCCCCCCGAACCCGCCGCGGACGGGAAGACGTTGAGCGGGACCCCCGTGAAGCTCCTGTACTCGGACAAGGACCTCGACGGCCTCGCGTACGACCGGGACCTCGGGTTCCCCGGGGAGCCCCCGTTCACCCGCGGCGTGTACCCGACGATGTACCGCGGCCGCCTGTGGACGATGCGGGAGTACGCGGGCTTCGGCTCCGCGTCCGCATCGAACAAGCGGTTCCGGTACCTCCTCTCCCAGGGGACGACGGGCCTCTCCGTCGCGTTCGACCTGCCGACCCAGATGGGGTACGACCCGGACGACCCGTTCGTCCGCGGGGAGGTCGGGAAGGTCGGCGTCCCCGTCGCGACGATCGAGGACATGGACGCCCTCCTGAAGGGGATCCCGCTGGACCGGGTGAGCACGAGCATGACGATCAACGCGACCGCCGCGATTCTCCTCGCCCTGTACGTCGCGGTCGGCGAGTCCCGCGGCGTCCCCCGCAGGGACCTCCGCGGCACCCTCCAGAACGACATCCTGAAGGAGTACATTGCCCGCTCCACGTACATCTACCCGCCGGAGCCCTCGATGCGGCTTGTCGTGGACGTCATCGAGTTCTGCGCGAGGGAGATGCCGAAGTGGAACGCGATCAGCGTGAGCGGCTACCACATCCGGGAGGCGGGCGCGACCGCGGTCCAGGAGGTCGCGTTCACGCTCGCGAACGGGATCGCGTACGTGGACGCCGCGATCGCCCGCGGCCTCGCCGTGGACGCGATCGCCCCGCAGCTCTCGTTCTTCTTCTGCGCGCAGAGCGACGTCCTCGAAGAGGTCGCGAAGTTCCGCGCGGCCCGGCGGCTGTGGGCGCGGGTGATGGAGGACCGGTTCCACGCGCGGTCCCCGGAGTCGAAGGCCCTGCGGTTCCACGCGCAGACCGCGGGGGTCTCGTTGACCGCGCAGCAGCCGGAAAACAACGTCGTGCGGGTCGCCTACCAGGCCCTCGCCGCGATTCTCGGCGGGGCGCAGAGCCTCCACACGAACTCGATGGACGAGGCCCTCGGCCTCCCGTCCGAGAAGGCGGTCCGCCTCGCCCTCCGGACCCAGCAGTGGCTCGCCCACGAGAGCGGGGTCGCGAACACCGTGGACCCGCTCGCGGGCTCTTTCTACGTCGAGGCCCTCACAAAGCAGATCGAGGGGGAGGCGTCCGCGCTGATCGACCGGATCGACGGAATGGGCGGGATGCCGAAGGCGATTGAGGCGGGCTGGGTCCAGCGGGAGATCGCGGAGAGCGCGTACCGGTTCCAGCGGGCCGTCGAGGCGGGGGAGCGGACGATCGTCGGCGTGAACCGCTTCCGGTCCGAGGAGGCGGCCCGCCCGAGCCCCCAGCGGGTGGACGCGGCCCTGGAGCGGGAGCAGCTCGCGCGGGTGCGGGCGTTCCGGAAGCGGCGGGCCGCCAAGGAGACGACGCGGGCCCTCGCCGCGGTGCGGGAGGCCGCGGCGCTCGAGACGAACCTCGTCCCCGTGATCCTGCATGCGGTGAAAGCGAAGGCGACCCTCGGGGAGATCGCAGGGACGATGCGGGAGATCTTCGGCGCGTACCGGGCGAGGAGCGAGCTATGATCAGGGACCTCCACCACGTCGGGATCGCGGTCGCCCGCCTCGACGACGCGATCGCGAAGTACCGATCGATGGGGTTCGCCGTGGGGCCCGCGGGGACCGTCGAGTCCGAGGGGGTCCGCCTCGCGTTCGTCCTGGAGGGGGAGACCCGCCTCGAGCTCATCGAGTCCCTCCGGCCCGACGGCGTGATCGCCAGGTTCATCGAGAAGCGGGGGGAGGGGATGCACCACGTCGCGTTCTCCGTCCCGGACATCCGGAAGGCGATGGCGGACCTGCGGGGGAAGGGGTTCGAGGTGATCGACAGGGAGCCGCGGCGGGGCCACGGCGGGAGGCTCGTCACGTTCGTCCACCCGAGGTCCCTCCACGGCGTGCTCCTCGAGCTCGTGCAGGTCAAGAGTCCGGTGCGAACGGAATTAGCCTAACGCCGTCCGCTCAGGTTCTTACGCGGGTCGGGTCTCGCGCCACGGGATGATCGACTACCTCCCGCTCCTCACGGTCGTCGTCGCGTTCGCGCTCGCGTTCCTCGTCGGGATGCAGTACGCCCGGAGGCGGAAGGTCCACCAGCTCGAGTGGCTCGTGTCCCTCGCGCTCCTCGGCGTCGCGGCCCTCCTCGCGTTCCTCGGGAACCCGGACGTCCTCGGATGGAGTCCGGTCCTGTATCGGGCGTACCTCCCGCTCACCGCGGTCCCCGTGGGCCTCATCGGCCTCGGGGTGCTCACCCTGTTCCGGGACCGCCCGAGGCTCGCCCGCTACTTCGGTGCGTACTGGGTCGCGACCGCGGCCCTCGTCGTCGCGGTGGCGATGCTCGCGCCGATCGCGAACCCCTCGGAGTTCGCGCAGGGCCCCGTCGTCGGGTACCGGGCGATGCCCCTCTTCGGCGCGGTCGCCTGGCTCCAGACCGTCGCGGGTGCGGGCGCGTTCATCGGCGGCGGGCTGTACACGTCGTGGAAGGACCGCTCCCGCCGGTACGGCCTCCTGTTCGCCCTCGGGGGCGTCCTGTTCACCGTCGCGGGCTTCAGCTCCCGCCTCGGCGCGTCGGGCGCGTTCTTCGTGATCACCGCGATCGCCTCGTTCGTCACGTTCCTCGGGTTCGTGTGGAGCGTCGAGCACGTCGCGCCGGCGCCCACCCCCGCAAAGGCTTAACCCGCCCGCGGTTCTCCGACGTCCGTGGCGAACGCCGACCTCCCGCAGCCGGTCGCGACCCAGGAGACGCCGGGCCCGATCTTCCGGAGGCTCCTCCGGTTCGACGCGGTCGATTCGACGAACGAGGTCGCGAAGCTCCTCCTCGGTCAGGGGGCGGACGAGGGGACCGTCCTCGTCGCGAAGCGGCAGAGCGCGGGGAAGGGGCGGCACGGTCGCGCGTGGGCCTCCCCGCCGGGCGGCCTGTACGTGTCCCTCGTCGTGAAGCCCGACCCGAAGTACGTCGCGACCCTCGGGCTCCTCTCGGGGATTCCCGTCGTGAAGGCCCTCCGGCATTACGGCGTGTTCGCGAACCTGAAGTGGCCGAACGACGTCGTGTTCATGGAGAAGAAGATCGGCGGGATCCTGAGCGAGGGCGTGTACCGCGGGGACGCGTTCTACGGGGTGATCGGGGTCGGCGTGAACACGGGGATCGATCTGGACCGCCTCCCGGAGGACGTCCGGGCCCGCGCGACGAGCGTGAAACGGGAGGTCCCGGAGTACGTGGACAACGACGAGTTCCTCGAGTACATGATGAAGCACTTCGAGGACATCGTCTCGAAGTTCCGGACGGGGACCCGGGACCGGCTCGTGAAGGACTACCGCGGCGTGTGCACGACGATCGGGAAGGACGTCGTCGTCACGACCTCCCGCGGGAAGGTCGCCGGACGCGCGTACGACATCACGCCCCTCGGCGCCCTGATCGTGATGGCTCCCGACGGCGGGAAGACGGAGATCGTGGACGGCACCGTCGAGTACTCCCACGGACCCCGCTGAAACCTTTATCACGCACCTGCGTCTCCGCCCGGTATGCCGGAGGATTCCGGGAAGGCCCGGGGCGTCGGGGGCTCGGACCTCGCGCTCCTCCTGTTCCTCGGCGTCCTCTGGGGGACCGCGTTCGTCTTCATCACGATCGGACTCAAGAGCTTCAGCCCGATCCTGCTCGTCGCCCTGCGGTTCGACATCACGGGCCTCTTGATGTTCGGGATCGCGGCCGTCCGCCGGACCGGTTCCCTGTTGCCCCGGGGGCGCGTCCAGTGGACCGCCGTCGCGATCGCCGCGGTGTTCAACGTCACGGGCTACCACGCACTCCTGTTCTGGGGGCAGCAGCACACGGCCGCGGGCGTCGCCGCGATCATCGTCGGGATGAACCCCGTCCTCACGACCGTGTTCAGCCGCGCGCTCCTGAAGAACGAGCGGGTCGGCGCGGGCGGGGTCCTCGGGCTCGGCCTCGGGATGGCGGGGATCGTCCTGATCGTCGCCTTCAACCCGGGCGGCCTCGACGTCCGCGGGGTCTCGGAGCTCCTGATCGCGGGCGCGATCGTCTCCTGGTCCCTCGGCTCCGTCCTCGTCCGCCGGACCGATCACGGGATGGACGTGTTCGCGTTCATCGCGTGGCACTCCCTCGCGGGAGCGGGGATCCTCCACGCGACGTCCCTGCTCCTCGAGGGCGGTGGACACGCGTCGTTCGACACCTGGGGGATCGTGTCCCTCCTGTACCTCGCCGTGGCGTCCTCCGCGCTCGGGTTCGCGATCTACTTCACCCTCCTCGGCCGCATCGGGCCGATCCGCCTGAACTACGTCAGCCAGATCGCCGCCGCGGTCGCCGCCGTGGGCGGCCTCCTCGCGCTCGGGGAGGGCGTGGAGCTGCGCGCGCTCGGGGCGTTCGCCCTGATCGCAGCGGGTCTCGTCCTCGTGACCCGCCCCGAGATCTTCCGCCGAAGGACCGCGACGGAGGGCCTCCGCATCGGAGGCAGGGACCCGCCCTAGGGGGAAACCTATTTCCAACGGAGGGGGATTGCCGCGGGAGGGCCGCGACGTGAGGTCCCGCCTCGTTCTCAAGGAGATCGTCTCCGTCGCCCTCGCGGTCGTCTTCGTCGTCCTCTTCGCGATGCCCCTCGGCCCCCTCCCGCCCCTCGGGAACCTCCTGAACCCGAACGGCGGGGTGTGGACGACCGCGGAGGGCGCAAAGCGGGCCGCGTTCGAGGAGCTGCGGATCCCGGGCCTCGACGGCGACGTCACGGTCCTCCGGGACACGTGGGGCGTGCCGCACATCTTCGCGACGACGAACCACGACCTCTTCCTCGCCCTCGGGTACGTCCACGCGCAGGACCGGATGTGGCAGATGGACATCCAGTACCGCTTCGCCGCGGGCCGGCTCTCCGAGGTCCTCGGGAAGAGCTACGTCGGCCCGGACACGTTCCTCCGGACGATCGGCCTCGAGCGGGAGGCCGTCCGGTATCTCGCGACCCTGCCGTCGTCGGACTCCACCCGGCTCGTCCTCGAGGCGTACGCGGCGGGCGTGAACGAGTGGATCGCCCGCACCGCCGCCCGGGACCTGCCCCTCGAGTACAAGCTCCTGAACTACGCGCCCGAGCCGTGGACCCCGCGCCACTCCCTCACGGAGGGCGGGCTGATCGCGTTCGGCCTCAGCGCGGACTTCACGGACGTCGAGCTCGGTCTCCTCCAGGACGGCCTCGGTCCGGCCGCCGTGGACGAACTGTTCCCCGTCACCCCGCCGATCCCCATCCCGCCCGTGATGCCGAACGGCACCCGCGGGGGCGGGCCCGCGATCGACCCCGCGGCGGCGCGGGACATCCTCGCGAAGGCCCGCGGCCTCGAGCCCTTCGTCTCCCCCCTCCGGGACGGGATCGGGTCGAACAACTGGGTCGTGGCGGGGAACCGCTCTTCGACGGGCCGCCCGCTCCTCGCGGGGGACCCGCACCTCTCCTTCCAGCTCCCCGCGATCTGGTATGAGGTCCACCTCCGCGGCGGGGACTACGACGTCTACGGCGTGACGTTCCCCGGGATCCCCGGCGTGTTCATCGGGTTCAACCGGGACATCGCGTGGAGCGAGACGAACACGGGCGCGGACGTCACGGACTTCTACCGGGAGACCGTGAACCCGGCGAACCCGGACGAGTACCGGTTCCGCAATCGGTGGCTCCCCTTCGAGACGATCCCGGAGACGATCCGGGTGAAGGGCGGCGCGGACGTCGCGGTCACCGTGAAAAGGTCGGTCCACGGCCCCCCCGTGACGGAGCGGGGGGAGACCGTGGCGATGCGGTGGACGGGGAACGAGAGCGGGACGGACGTCGCCGCGTCCCTCGCGTGGATGAAGGCGGGCACGTGGACGGAGTTCCGGGACGCCCTCCGTCTCTTCAAGAACCCCGCGCAGAACTTCGCGTTCGCGTCGTGGGACCCCGCGCTCCAGGCGTCCACGATCGCGATCCGCTCGAACGGCCTCTTCCCGATCCGGAACAACACCCTGGGCCGCGTCCCCCTAGACGGGGCCTCCGGGGACTTCGAGTGGACGGGCTGGGTCCCCTTCGACGCGTACCCGGAGGCGGTGAACCCGCCAGAGGGGTACGTCGCGAGCGCGAACCAGATCCCCGCGGGCCAGGGCTATCCGCACTACCTCGGGTGGCAGTGGGACCCCGGCTACCGCGCGCGGCGGATCAACGGGCTCCTGAGCGCGACAATCTCCGCGAACGGGACGGTCACCCCGCGGGACATGCGGACGTTCCAGGGCGACACCCTGGACGTCGCGGCTCGGGAGTTCATCCCGTTCATCCTCGCCGCGAACCCGGGATGCCCGACGGTCGTGTGCCGGCAGGCGGTGCTCGCCCTCGCCCAGTGGGACTACCGCATGGAGACGAACCGGACGGGCGCGACGATCTGGTACACGTTCATCCGCAAGTTCAGGGAGGACACGTTCGGGGACGAGTGGGCGGCCGGGAACGTGTCCGACTTGATGCTCCCGTACCCGGACGTCCTTGAGCGGCTCGTGAAGTCCTCTCCGAACTCACCCTGGTTCGACGACGTCCGCACGGCGGGCGTCGAGCGGCGGGACGACATCCTGCGGCGCGCGATGACCGAGACCGTCGCGGACCTCGCGGCCCGCCTCGGGAACGACCCGTTCACGTGGTCCTGGGGGCGCGTGCACACCCGCGTGTTCGCGCACCTCTCCGGGCTCGACGCGCTCCAGCGGGGGCCGTACCCTGCGGAAGGGGACGACATCACTCTAGACACCGGGGCGGGGCTCGAGGCACACGCGGGCCCCTCGTGGCGGATGGTCGTCACGCTCGGGACACCGGAGGATTCCACGACCGTGTTCCCGGGAGGGGAGAGCGGGAACCCCCTCAGCGTGCACTACGCGGATCAGCTCGAGGTATGGCTCCGACGGGAGCACAAGACGGTCTCGTACCCGGCAACCGCCGCGCTCCCCGCGGGTAGGCTCGAGTCGACCCTGATCCTCCGGAGGGGCTGAGGTGCTCGCCTCGCTGCGGGAGCCCTGGTGGAAGGCGGTCCTCGCCGGCCTCGCGCTGACGGTGGTCTTCCTCGCCCTCGGCGTGTGGCAGCTCACGGTCGTCTCCGCGGGGGTCGCGGGGTTTCTGTCGGGGAAAGGCCACAGCGGTGGAGTGCGCGGGATCCAGTCCGCCGGGCTCGCGTGGATCTCGTGGCTCCTCGTCCTCTCCCTGTTCGCGCCCGTGGCGGACCTCGTCCTCATCCTCGGGACGATTCTCGGACCGGGATGGGGGCTCGTCGTGTTCCTCTATCTCCTGATCCCGATCCTCCTGGGAGCGTTCGGCGGGATGGCGGGCGGGTACCTCGCAGAACTCCTCCACAAGGAGGAACCGACGTCCGGGGCCGCTTCCGATTCCGGACCCGCTGCAAGATAAGGTTAAGGAACGGGCCCGCCTTGCGGACGGCCGTGCCCGGGGACTCGAAGGTGAGCGAGCTCCGTCGCCGGAAGGCGGAGGCCCGCCTCGGCGGGGGCGCGGACCGCATCGAGGCCCAGCGGAAGCGGGGGAAGGGGACCGCGCGGGAGCGGATCGACCTCCTCCTCGACCCCGGCTCCTTCGTGGAGACCGGCGTCTTCGTCGTCCACCGCACGACGGACTTCGACATGGAGAAGAAGAAGATCCCGGGGGACGGCGTCGTCACGGGGTACGGGACGATCGACAGCCGCCTCGTGTTCGTGTTCTCCCAGGACTTCACCGTGTTCGGCGGGTCCCTCGGGGAGATGTACGCGGACAAGATCGTGAAGATCATGGACATGGCGATGAAGGTCGGCGCGCCCGTGATCGGGATCAACGACAGCGGGGGCGCCCGGATCCAGGAGGGCGTGAAGTCCCTAGGGGGGTACGCGGAGATCTTCTACCGCAACGTCGCCGCGAGCGGGGTGATCCCGCAGATCTCCGTGGTCCTCGGGCCGTGCGCGGGGGGCGCGGTGTACAGCCCCGCGATCACGGACTTCGTGATCATGGCGAAGGGCACGTCGTACATGTTCATCACGGGCCCCGAGGTGATCAAGGCGGTCACGGGGGAGGAGGTCTCCTTCGAGGAGCTCGGCGGGGCCACCGCGCACGCGGAGAAGTCTGGGGTCGCGCACTTCGCGGCGGAGAACGAGCGGGAGGCGCTGCGGCTCGTGCGGAGGATCCTGGGCTACGTACCCTCGAACAACGTCGACGACCCGCCCCACCTCGAGCTGCGGGACGACCCGGAGCGCAGGGACGCGGAGCTCGCGACGATCGTCCCTGCGGAGAGCGATCGGCCGTACGACATGCGGGACGTGATCACGCGGGTGATGGACCGCGGGAGCTTCCTGGAGGTCCACGAGGGCTGGGCCCGGAACCTCGTCGTCGGGTTCGCCCGCCTCGACGGGCACGCCGTCGGCCTCGTGGGGAACCAGCCCGCGGTCCTCGCGGGAACGCTCGACATCAACTCCTCGATCAAGGGCGCGAGATTCGTGCGATTCTGCGACGCGTTCAACCTCCCGCTCGTGACGTTCGTGGACGTGCCCGGGTTCCTCCCCGGGAAGGACCAGGAGCACGGCGGGATCATCCGGAGCGGGGCGAAGCTCCTGTACGCGTTCGCGGAGGCGACCGTGCCGAAGCTCACCGTGATCACGCGGAAGGCGTACGGCGGGGCGTACGACGTGATGAGCTCGAAGCACATCCGCGGGGACTACAACGTCGCGTGGCCCTCCGCGGAGCTCGCGGTGATGGGACCGGAGGGGGCGGTGAACATCATCTTCCGGAAGGAGCTCGAGGCCGCGGCGGACCCGAAGGGGCGCCACGCGGAGCTCGTGAAGGAGTACAAGGAGAAGTTCGCGAACCCGTACATCACCGCGGAGCTTGGATACCTCGACGACGTGATTGAGCCGCAGGAGACCAGGCCCGCCCTAATCAAGGCACTCCACGCCCTGCGGTCGAAGCGGGAGTCGAGGCCCGCAAGAAAGCACGGAAACATCCCGTTGTAGGGCTCCCGCTTGTGTCCGGTGACACTCGGTAGGCCGACGAGCACTGCCCGATCAGGCAGGGGTGACACGATATTTCAGTCCGAGCATATGTATCTCAGACCCTACAGGGACGATGTCATCTCATGATTCATCGAAGGCGGAGAGCCGGCCTCAGCGAAGCCGTGAGCATCCCTCCGTGGGGTTTCGACTTGATTGGTCATGAGCCCCGAGTCTGGATTGCTCTCTCCTTCCGCGTGAAGCATAGGGTCGTTCCGTGGGTTCGCGGAATGCGGCCTCCGAGAGATGTCCAAACACGACGACAGTGCCGAGAAGAACTATGCATACGGGTCCGAACGACGCCAACCGCATCAGACGGACGCACGTTCGACCGGTCCTCCAGAGGCGCCGCCCACGGCCCACTGTCCCACAAAGCTTAAGTCGCTGACCTCCGAATCAGAGTCGGCTGGGAGGGACCGCCTGACAAACAGCGTTGCGTCGGTCTTGGCGGGAATGCTGGTAGTCGGGGGCATCGTTGCGACTTTGACGGCCACGCCCGCCCGCGCGGGACCTTGGATTATCTTTTCGGAGGATTTTGAGTCCGGCCTAGGCCGATGGACAGCCTCCGACGGAAATCCCGCCTCTGGCTTGGATTACTGGGGGGCCAGTGCGACTCGGATCCACTCGGGGACGTCAGCGGTGTGGTGCGCGCAAGCGGGGACTTCCAGCGTGAATGGCCAGCCCAACGAACAGAACGGGTACTATGACCAGGACATGGCTGCGAACCTGATCGCTATGATCGGGGACGTGTCTGGTTACGAGATCGTGACCGTCTCCTTTTGGTACTGGGCGGTGACAGGGTCGTCCTCGCTGGAAGATCACCTCTCCATTTGGTATTTCTCCGGTGGCCTCTGGCTCCAAGGATGGTCTCAGACATCCGTGAGCAGCGGGGGCTGGCAACAGATTTCGATGGCAATCCCGAACAGTTCAACCGCAATCGGATTCGTGTTCCACAGCGACCCAACCGTGGGGTCCGGACCGTACGAGGGAGCATACCTTGACGACATCGCGGTGACGGGAACTGATTCCATTCCCCCTCAGTCCTCGGTCCTTTCCTTCCCTCCGTACTCGGCCTCGCGTGCGATTTCCGTGGAGTTCTCTGCCTCTGACAACCCAGGAGGGAGCGGACTCGATTCCGTCGCCCTGTATTTCCGAGTGAATGGCGGACAGTGGTTCCCTTATCCGGGCACCTTCATATCGAGTCCCATCCCTTTCGTTGCCCCCTCGGACGGCAGCTTGGATTTCTATACCACTGCGACGGATCGATCTGGCAATGCCGAGGCGGCTCCGGCCGTCCCAGATGCGTCCATCGTTGTGGACACCCAAGCACCCTCGCTCGCTGTGACCCAGCCTGCCGCCTCCCAGTGGATCGGCTCCACGACTGTCGGAATCGCCTGGTCGGCGAGCGACGACGGATCCGGTATCGGCCGATTCACAGTAGCATTGGACGGTGGTGCAGAAATCGAGGTGGGGATCTCTAGAAGCTACACGTTCAATGGGGTCAGCGAGGGCTCTCACAGCGTGACGGTGCTGGCATTCGACCGAGCTGGCATGCGCGCCGAGGTGTCTGCAGGGTTCGGCGTGGACGTGACCGATCCGACCGTCTCGATCACATCGCCCGGCCCCGGCGAGGATGTGGTGCAGAGCGATGTGCTTGTGTCCTGGACTGGGTCGGACTCTGGCTCGGGAATTGACCATTACGAAGTCCGGTTGGACGCTGGGTCGTTCGTCCCCGTGACCTCGGAATTGACGCATACGTACCAGGGCGTACCGGATGGGCTTCACAGCGTGACCGTCAAGGCCGTGGATGTGGCCGGCAACATGCGCGAGGAGACGGTCACTTTTCGTGTAAACACCAACTGGGCGACCGGCGGAGGGCCGTACGGCTGGCTCCCCCTGAGTGCCCTGTTCCTGGCCATCGTCCTCGTAATCTCGCTTGCAGCGTTCTTGTGGAGACGAAGGGGAAGAAGGACGGCGGTCCCTCCGCCCTCCCGTCAGGGAGGTGGCAACCTGGGAAACGAGTGATTCCCAGTGGTTGCTAGACGACCTGTTGGACTAGCCTCGCTGCGCATTGGTGGCCGCGTGACAAATCGGCAAGAAGACCCGTCCGAGAGTGATGCGAGCGGCCAGCATCTGCCACACTGCACGCCGCAAAGAACAGCGGTTGGCGATCGGGTTGTTCTGGCACCGCTCAGCGTGGAAGCACGCGCAGCCGCGATCGAGCGCGCCACACGATAGGCTGCTAATCTACCTTGGCGGCGCCTCGGAGACCATCGGTCTACCAACTGTCCCCATCGGTCGCGAGCGGCCGGTGGCCCTCCCTTTGTGGACATGATCTAGTGGAGAACCTCATATCCAGCGGTTCCATCGCACCTCCGTGTTTCGTCGAATCCTCATTGCCAATCGCAGCGAGGTCGCGATCCGCCTTGCCCGCACCTGCCTCAAGATGGGGATCGAGCCCATCGGCGTGTACTCCGAGGCGGACGCCCGCTCCCTTCATCGGCGCTTCATGCACGACGACGTCCTCATCGGACCCCCCCCGCCATCCGAGAGCTACCTCTCCATCGACAAGATTGTGAAGGCCGCGAAGGACCTGGAGTGCGAGGCGATCCACCCCGGGTACGGGTTCCTCGCGGAGAACACCGCCCTCGTGCGGCGGTGCGAGGACGAGGGCCTCGTGTTCATCGGTCCGCCGTCGAGGCCGATGGCCCTCGCCGGGGACAAGATCACCTCCCGCAAAGCGATGGCCGCGGCGGGTGTCCCCGTCACGAGGGGCGTGGACCGCGTGCTCGCGTCCCCGGACGAAGCCCTCGAGGTCGCGGAGTCCCTCGGGTTCCCCGTGATGTTCAAAGCGAGCGGGGGCGGCGGCGGCATCGGGATGGCCCGCGTGAACTCCGCAGCGGAGGTCGCCGCCGCCTTCGAGCGGGCCCGCTCCGTCTCCCTTGCGAACTTCGGGAGCCCGGACATCTTCCTCGAGACGTATGTCGAGCACGCCCGCCACATCGAGATCCAGGTGTTCGTCGACTCCCAGGGGCACGGCGTGTACCTCGGGGAGCGGGAGTGCTCCGTCCAGCGCCGCCACCAGAAGCTGATCGAGGAGACCCCGTCCCCCGCGCTGGCCCCGGAGATGCGGGAGGAGATCGGAAGCATGGCAGTTCGGGGCCTTCAGTCGGTGGGCTACCGGAACGCGGGGACCGTCGAGTTCTTGTTCTCCGGCGGCGAGTTCCACTTCAACGAGGTGAACGCGCGGCTCCAGGTCGAGCACCCGATCACGGAGGCGGTCACGGGCCTCGACCTCGTCGAGCTCCAGATCCGCATCGCGGCCGGGGAGCCCCTGCCCGTCGACCAGGACGCGGTCATCCTCCGGGGCCACGCGATGGAGTGCCGGATCAACGCGGAGGACCCGCGCGCGAACTTCGCTCCGGGTCCGGGCCGGATTATCGAGTACCGGGAGCCGCGCGGCCCCGGCGTGCGGGTGGACAGCGGCTTCGGGGCGGGTTCCGTCGTGAGCGAGCGGTACGACCCGCTGATCGCGAAGGTGATCGTCCACACGAAGGCCCGTGCGTCGACGATCCCCGCGATGGAGCGGGCCCTCCGGGACTTCCACATCGAGGGGGTGCCGACGACGATCCCGTTCCACCGCGAGATGCTCCGAACGCGGGAGTTCGTGAAGGGCGACCTGTGGACGACGATGGTCGCGGACCTGAGGATCGTGGAGCGCCTCCGCGGCCCCAAGGTCCCGGAGGAGCACCTCGACGCGATTGCCCTCGCGCTCGCCGCGAACCCCCACGTCGCGGAGCGGCTGCCGCTCCACCGTCCCCGGGTGACCCGGTGGGCGGCCCTGGGGCGGGAGGCCCCCAAAGGAGGACGGGATGCGGTTCCAGCTCGTCATCAACGGTGAGGCCCACGAGGTCGAGACGGACGGTGGCGTGCGGATCGACGGTCGCCCCGTCGAGGGCGAGGCCGTCGCGGAGGGACGCGGGGTCACCGTCCGCATCGAGGGGAAGCGGTACCGCGTGCTCCTCACGCGCTGGGGCTCCGTGGTCGACGACGCGTCGTACCGCGTCGAGGTGCGGGAGCTGGAGGCGGGCCACAGGCCGGAGGCGTCTGCGGCCCACGGAGGCACCGCGGCGGGGCAGGTCGAGGTCCGCCCGTCGATGCCCGGGCGGATCGTCCGCGTCCACGTGAAGGTGGGAGATCGGGTCGCCCGCCACGCACCCCTCGCGGTCCTCGAGGCGATGAAGATGCAGAACGAGATTCCCGCGCCCGTGGCGGGGATCGTGAAGGAGGTCCGCGTTTCCGAGGGCCAAGGCGTCCTCGCATCGGACGTTCTCGTCGTCCTCGGACCCGCGTGATCCTTCGGACTCAGGCTTCCGGCCGCTCCCTTCAGGAGATCGATCAGCAAGCTGGTCTCGAGGATCACCGACGCGCATCCACCTTCCGTCGGCGCTCCCGGTCCTCGTCGATCGCCGTCCGAATCGGGTCCGCCGTCTCTGCGCTGAGGATTCCCGCGAAGCTGGCGAGCGCTCGTCGCTTGGTGAGGCGGAGGATCACCTCGGAAAAGCTCTCGTCCGCGGTCTTGTGGGCCCTCAGCCGTCGATACGCTTCTTCCGTGACGGTGATCGTCTTGACGGCCACGTATGTCTAAACCTAAACTGATTGCTTAAGGCTTCTCCGTCAATCAATCAGGTGCGCGAGCTTCTCCCGCTTCGTCCTCAGGTACCGGCGGTTCGCCGGGTTCGCTTTCACCTCGAGGGGGATCCGCTTCGTGACCCGGATCCCCTGGCCCTGGAGGCCGGAGATCTTCCGCGGATTGTTCGTCATCAGCTGGACGCTCCGCACGCCGAGGATCTTCAGCATCTCCGCGGCGGCCTCGTAGTCCCGCGCGTCCGCGGGGAACCCGAGGACCTCGTTCGCCTCCACGGTGTCGAGGCCGTGGTCCTGGAGATGGTACGCGGCGACCTTCGCCACAAGGCCGATCCCCCGCCCCTCCTGCGCGAGGTACAGGAGGATCCCGCGCGGGGCCTTGCCGATCTTCCGGAGCGCGGCCTGGAGCTGCTCCCCGCAGTCGCACCGGCGGGAGCCGAGGGCGTCCCCCGTGAGGCACTCGGAGTGGAGCCGCACGAGGACGTCCTCCCGGCCCGCCACGCGGCCCTTCACGATCGCGACGTGCTCCGCCCCGCCGTCCGCCCCCGTGAAGCTGTAGATCACGAAGTTCCCGTACCGGGTCGGGAGCTTCGCGGAGTTCGCGAGGACGAGTCCGTCCTCCTTCTCGCGGGCCATCGCAAAGGTTCCCAACAGGGGGACGCTACTTGAACGTTTGTCGCTGAGTTACTCGGACTGGAGCATCGCCCAGATGATCGCGGGCGCGGCCCCGATCGCGGTCGCGGTCTCCAGGGAGAGCCCGCGGCCCGTCAGGTCGAAGTGGTACTTCCCGAGCGGGTACACGTCGCGGTCGTCGAGGCCGCGGGGCCCGAGGCCGAACACGAGGCACAGGGACCGGCCCCGCTTCAGGGACCCCGCGAGGAGCTTCGCGCCCGCCGCCCGCTGCGGGTCGGGGCGGTTCGTCGTCACGACGATGTCCCCGAGCTGGGGCGGGAACCCTTTCCTGGGGAAGTCGAACGTCTGGAAGCGGCCCGCCTCCGCGAGCTCCACGAGGTACTTCCCGCTCTCCCCGATCGACGTCGTGCCGGAGACCCACCGGACGATCTCGAGCGGGGTCCGGAGGTCCTTCTCGTACGGGAAGCCGAACGTCGCGAGGTTCGCGTCGAACGCGAGGGCGACGGGGCCGGCCCGGGCGAGGGCCCTCCGGTGGGCCTCGTGGAACCTCACGGGGTCGTACGAGTTGTACAAGCCGATCGTCATCCGGCCCGGGGGCACGGGCGCGGCGAGTCCGTCCCGGACACTTGACCCTTCGCATGGAGGCCGTGGGGGTCTCCGTCCTCGAACGCCGATTATCCTTACGTAAGGATACCTGAACCGGGGTGGATGGACAGCCGGTCGCAGAGGTTCTTGAGGAGTCGCGCCTTCTTGGACCTGCATGGACCCGTTCATCTACACCGTGGACATGGGCCGCGTCGGCGGCCGTCCCGCCCCGGGGCGGGAGCCCTGGGACCTGAAGGACATCAAGAGGGCGGGCTTCGCGGTGATCGTTTCCTTCGAGTGCGACCGGATCGACCCGGACGAGATCCGCGCGGCGGGCTTCGAACACGTGAAGATCTGCGTGGAGGACTTCCAGCCCCCCACCCTCGAGCAGCTTCGGGAGTTCAACGAGCTGTGCGACCGGAAGGTCGCGGAGGGGAGGAAGGTCCTCACGCACTGCTGGGCGGGACGCGGGCGGACCGGGACGTTCCTCGCCTCCCGTCTCATCTGGCGTGGTATGAACGCGGCGGACGCGATCGCCGAAGTCCGTCAGAAGATCCTGAAGACGCAGCGCACCCTCGCAGGGGCGATCGAGTCCTCCCAGGAGGCCGCGCTCTTCGCGTTCGAGCGGACCCTCCGGCCCGCTAAGCGAGCCTGACGAGCTCGTCGCCCTTCCACGTGAATGTCTTCGGCTTCCGCTTCTTGTGGACGCCCTTCTGGAGCAAGTACCCGACGAGGAGCGGGAGGCCGATCGTCGCCTCGACGAGGGACTGGGCCATCTTCGCATCCTTCCGGAACTTCCCCCAGGACTGGCTCTCCTCGAACGTGCACCCGCTGAGCCCGCCCCACTGCGGGACGTCCGTCGTGATCTGGACCGCGTACCAGTGCGGGTTCTCCCCGTGCCCCAGGACCTCCTGGATCACCTCCACCTGGGAGATGTAGTTCTTCGGCGTGCCGCCCCCGACGTAGAACACGCCGGACCTCGGGGACTTCAGCTTCACCTGGGCCATCTCGTAGTTGTCCTTGATCGAGTCGATGGCGATCATCGGCTTCTTCGCCTTCACCCGGTCCCGGTGGTGGCGGGTGAGGGCGATCCCGATCGAGGAGTCGTTGAGGGCGGGGACGAAGTACGGGATCCCGCGGCGGTAGCATGCGCCGACGAGGGAACTCGGGTCCTTCGCGGCCCGCTCCCCCATCATCGCGAGGAACTCCCGCGAGGAGTACGCGCGGGGCTCGAGGTTGTCCGCCATGTTCGCGATCTCGTCGTCGCACTCCCGGAACAGGTCCTCGTCCGCGAGGGTGTCGTAGATGCGGTCGAGCATGTGCTCCCGCAGGAGGATGTCGTCCGCGTCCGGGGAAGACATGTAGTGCTTGTACCCGTGGGCCTCGTAGAAATCGTGGTACGCGATCGCTCCCGTCGTCACCATTACGTCGACGAGGCCGAGCTCCACGAGGTCCCGCAGGACCTTCTTCAGCCCGCCCGGGACGAGCGCCCCCGCGCCCCCGAAGAACACCGTGGCCTGCGGGTCGAGCATCATCCGCTCGAGGACCTGCGCGCACCGTCCGAGGGTGCGGGCCTGGAACGAGATCTTCGCGTACCCGTCGAGGAGGTCCGCGAGGTTCTTGACCTTCTCGAGGTCGAGGTGCTCGATCGGGACCTGCGTGAGGTCCGCCTTCGTCGGCTTCCCGCCGGCCTTCGCGGGAGGCGTGTGGGTCATCCTGTGGGCCATGGCACTCCCGCCGCGGGAAGCCCGTCGTCCCGCAAAAGGCTATTCTTTCTTCTTCGGGCGGGAGCACACCGCGTACTCGTCCCCGTCCCAGAACACGTCGAGGTCCGGATGCTGCCGCTGAATCTCCTGGATCTTCTGCATGATGTCCTTGAGGGTGATCGACTCATCGTTCGGGTCGATCCGCAAATGGACCTTCTTCTCCATCGTCGCCCTCAAGGGCCCGCGCGAGCTCGTTTTTATTCTGAGCGTCGAATCTTTCCCACCGTATAAATACGTTTGGAGAATGCGAGCGGGTTCGCCCCGTGTCGATTCCCACGTCGCATGGCTTAAATAGCATCTCCCGCCATACTCACGGGAAATTCGCACGTCGGAGCCCATCACTCGGACCCCTTCTGGCGTCGAGGTGCTCTTGGTGGCGACGAAAGGCAAGTCCTCAGTGGACGTCACGGCCCAGTCCTGCGGTGTCTGCGGCGGGGCCCTGAGCTCGGAGGGCGAGTGCACGACGTGCGGGACGAAGCACGAGCTCGGCACGAACGGGACGATGGTCCCCGTGTCGTCGAACGGGCCCCCGCGGTCCGGCGGCTCGGACAACGGTCTCACGAAGTGGCTCTCCGGGGAGTCCGGGGATTCCAGCCTGCAGGCGTGGCTCGGCGGATCCCCGCGGGCCGGGGCCGCCGTCCCGCAGGACTCGAACGTGGAGGCCCTGAAGAAGTGGCTCACGGGCGAGGAGCGGGCGTTCGACGAGTGGCTCGGCGGGGGGGTGGCCGTCGCGGAGGCCGGTCCGCCCGGGGACGCGGGCCGCCGGATCAAGGAGCTCCGGGCGAGGCTCGACGACCGGGAGCGGGGCCTCCGGGCGCGGGACATCGAGCTCGACGGGCTTCACGCGGAGCTCGACGCGTTCAAGAAGACGGTTAGCTCGGAGCTCTCGAAGTTCCGATCCGGCCGCTTCGACCCCGTGAAGTACATCGAGGAAAGCGCGATGCTGAACAAGAACCTCCAGACGGAGATCGCGAAGCGGAAGGATCTCGAGGTGGAGATCGACCACATCAAGAAGGGCTCCATCGCCGTGATCAAGTACGTGAAGGCCCAGCAGCTGAAGTCCGGGGCCGCCCCGGAGGTGAAGAAGAAGCTCGCGGAGGAGTCCAGCGCCCGCCGGCAGCTCGAGATCCAGCTCCAGAAGAACCAGGAGGTCGCCGCCGCGCTGAAGGCGCAGGTCGAGAAGAACCTCCTCGGGAAGCCCCTGGAGTTCCGGGAGCTGAAGCAGCGGGAGCTCGCCCTCGTGGAGAAGGAGGCGGGCCTGAAGGCGCGGGAGGCGGAGGTCCAGGAGGCCGCGCGGCGGGGCCAGTCCGAGGCCCCCGGCGGGGCGGGCGAGGAGCTCCGGGGGCGGTTCACGGCGGAGATCCGGGAGAAGGAGCAGGAGTTCCTGAAGAAGGAGGACGAGCTGAAGAAGCGGATCATCCTCCTCGAGGAAAACGTGAACAAGTACAAGATCGAGGACCGGCTCCGCGCGGAGTCGGCCCAGCTCAAGGGGAAGCCGAAGGCGGAGGTCGACGTCGTGATGGCGAAGAAGGAGCAGGAGCTCCTCGCGAAGGAACGGTCGATCCTCCTCCGGGAGGCGGAGATCCAGCGGCTGAAGGACGAGCTCGTCGGGAAGGAGGACGAGATGAAGCGGCTGAAGGAGCCCCTCGGGTACAAGGAGGAGGAGCTCCTCCGGCGGGAGGAGGACCTCGTGTACCGGGAGCGGCTGCTCCAGGCGGAGCGGCAGAAGGTCGAGCACGCGAAGTCCCTCGGCGGGGGCACCGGGGAGCTCGAGCTCAAGGAGCGCCTGGACGTGCTGAAGGGGGAGATCGCCCAGAAGGAGGAGGAGGTCCGGGCGAAGGAGAAGTACCTGAAGGCGAAGATGGAGGAGCTGCGCCTCCGCGAGCAGGGCCTGATCGAGGAGGAGATCGAGGCCCGCGAGGAGGAGCGCCAGCTCGAGGTGAAGCAGGAGAAAGTGAAGACGGGCACGCCCCGGCTCGACGACCTCCTCCTAGGCGGGATCCCGTTCGGAACGAACGCGACCGCGTACGGCCCCGCCCACGTCGGCAAGGAGGTGATCGTGAACGCGTTCATGGCGGAGGGCCTCCGGAAGGGGGTCCCGATCATCTGGGTCCTCACGGACAAGATGCCCGGGGACATCCGGGACGAGATGGCGTTCGTCCTGCCCGGGTACGAGGAGTACGAGAAGCTCGGGCTCGTGAAGTACGTGGACGCGTACAGCAAGTCGATGGGCGCGGACGCGAACGACACGAATACGACGTACGTGAACGACCTGACGGACTTCGCGACGACCGCGAAGGCGGTGGACGCGTACGCGACGGAGTTCAAGAAGAAGCACGCGTACTACCGCCTCGCGTTCCGGTCCGTCTCGACCCTGATCGCGTACCTGGACCCGACGACGACGTTCAAGTTCCTCCAGCCCTTCGTGGGACGCCGGAAGCGGGACAAGGCCGTCGCCCTCTACGTAATCGAGAAGGGGATGCACGAGGAGAAGGAGATCGAGATGCTGTCCTCGATGATGGACGGCACGTTCGAGTTCAAGGTCGAGCAGCTCCGGTCCTTCATGGCCGTGCGGGGGGTCTGCGACGTCCAGTCCCGCGCGTACATCAAGTACACGCACACCCGGAGCACCGTGAACATCGGGTCGTTCTCGCTGGAACTGATCAAGTAGGCGACGCAGGCCACAACCCGGTGGATGCGGTTCTCAGGATTGTGCCCAAATGGGCACAAACGATCCCGGCCCGGAGGCCTCTCGCGGCCTACGCGACTTCCATGCCGCTGTGCTTCGACTGCGGCGGCGGGGCGGAGACCGACACCTGGGGGATCGGGATCGGGGGCGGGAGGCGGAGGTCCCGCGCGATCACGACGGCCTCCGGGATGCACACGGTCATGATCGTCGTGTGGATCTCGTTCGCGACGTCGTTCGGCATCTGTCCGCTCGCGCTCCACTGCCGCGCGACCTCGCGGCCCTTCCCCTCGTACACGAGGGAGCCCTCGATCCGGATCACGCCGACGACCTCCTCGACCGAGCGGTAGTTCGCTGTGAACCGGAAGTCCACGGTCGCCTCCCGCTCCCCCGACTCCGTGATCAGGGTGACCGTGGAGTTGTGGTCGATCCGGACGTTCTGCATCCGCTGCCCGACCCGGGCGAGCCGACGCCCGTCGATCGTGGAGAGCTCGAAGGACTTGATCGCCATCGGTGCACCGCGTCGATGCGCTGCGAGTTATTTGAAGTCTGCGGGCGCATGGATTATCCGTCCCTCCACGGTTGTCGACCGCGGATGCCCCTGTATCTCGGCGTGGACGACACGGACTCCCTCCGGGGGATGTGCACGACGTTCCTCGCCACGGAGCTCGTTCGGGCCCTGCCGGAGTGGGACCTCATCGGGTTTCCGCGCCTCGTCCGCCTGAACCCGAACATCCCGTGGAAGACGCGGGGGAACGGGGCGATCTGCCTCCGCCTCGGGAGGGGACGGGGCCGGAGGTTCCGGGTCGGGATGATCGATGGGGGCGACGTGTGGGCGCACGAGCGCGGCGCGTCCCCGCCCCCATCCGAAGAGGTCGCCAGGATCGCGGCGGGGGTCGTGGAGCGATGGTCCGCGCTCGAGGACCCCACGACGAACCCCGCCCTCGTCCTCCTCCGGAAGCCCCCGCCCCCGGGACTGTACTGGCGGGCGGTCCGGGACATCGTCGCGAAGCGGGAGGCCCTCCGCGCGATCCGGAGCCTCGGCGTCCGGCGGGAGTGGAAGAACGGGAGGGGCGTGATCGGAGCCGCGGCCGCGGCAGCGTGGCGTCCCCGGGACCGGACGTACGAGGTCCTCGCGTATCGGCATCCCTCCCGGTGGGGCACGCCACGGGAGATCCCCGCCGCGTCCGTGCGCGGGCTCGACGCCCGCTTCCCCTCGACGTTCAATAACTACGATCCGGAGGACGACCGTGTCGTGATCACCCCGCGGACGCCGTGTCCCGTCCTCTGCGGGATCCGCGGGGACGACCCGAGGGAGCTGCCCGCGGCCCTCGCGAGCCTCGGCGGGGAACCGCCGGACCGCTGGCTCCTGTTCGAGACGAACCAGGGCACGGACGACCACGTCCTCCGGGAGCCGCGGGAGGCGCGGCCCTGGACCACGGTCGAGGTGCGCGGGACCGTCCTCGAGGCTCCCCGGACGATCCCCGGAGGCCACGTCGTGTTCCCCCTCCGGTGGCGGGGGACGATCGACGCCGTCGCGTACGAGCCGTCGAAGGGGTTCCGGGCCATCGTGCGGGCCCTCGCGCCCGGCGACACGGTCCGGGTCGTCGGCGCGGTCCGCGAGACCCCGCGGTCCCTGAACCTGGAGAAGCTCGAGGTCCTCGGGCTCGCCCCCGTCCTTCGGAGGGCGGGGAACCCGTCCTGCCCGGCGTGCGGGGTCCGGATGAAGTCCTCCGGCCGGGCCGCCCCGTATCGATGCCGGAAATGCGGGGCGAGGCGCCCGCGGTCCGATGCGGTCGTCGTGGAGGCCGCCCGGGGGATCGGTCCCGGCCGGTACGAGCCCCCCGTGGGATCCCGCCGCCACCTCGCGATGCCCCTGAAGCGGGCGACCCGCGTCCCCTGAGAAAGGAAAGGGGTAGTAGGCAGAACGCCCAAAGGGGCCTCCCCCAGTTTCTCTCGCGGAGCCGATAAACTTGCCTACTACCGCCCTCGCTATGTTCCGCGGGCTATATAGGGAGATTTGTAAAGCCCTCTAATTCTTCGCGGCCTCGCGCCCTCGAGACGGGACGCGCCCGCGGACCCTGCGGGTACCCGAGGCCGTCCCGGGGATGCCCAGGCCAGGGATGCGCGTCTTCCGCTCGAGATACGCCGCCGTCTTGCCCACGGTCACGTTGATCAGCAAGTACATTCCGGCGACCATCAGGAAGGCCTCGAATGGGTGTCCCTCGTTCACGCCGAGCTGCTTGGACTGGAACATGAGCTCCGTCACTGCGATCGCGCTCAGAATCGAACTGGCCTTGAGAAGGCTGATCCACTCGTTCGTGAGCGGCAGGATCACGAGCCGGAGGGCCTGCGGGAGCGTGATGCGGCGGAAGATTCTCAAACCCCGCATTCCGAGCGCCTTGGCGGCGTCGATCTGGCCCTGGTCCACGGACTGGAAGCCCGCACGAAGCACTTCCCCTTGGTACCCGATCGTGTTCAAGGTGAGAGCGAGGAGCCCCGCGAAGTAGAACTCCTCCGGGATTCGCGGGTATCTCAGGAAATTGAAATACCCGGCGACACCGCCTTGGACCCAGCCCGGCAACGCGGGGTACGCCAGAATCGCGAAGAAGAACACGAGCCACATCTGCACATAGAACGGGGTGCCGCGGATGCCCTCCACGTATCCCGTCGCGAACGCGTACGCCGGTGCGACGAGTGCTTTCCTAAGGACTCGCGCGCCCACGACCCGCACCGCCTTCGGCGTGCCGTACAGTTCCCGCGCCCGGGCGAACGAGACGACCGCGGCCGGTCTGCCCTTGCGACGCGTGAACACTCCGGACGCGTACGCACGCACAAGGCCGATGGGAGTCGCGAACGCGAACCCCAGGAAGAACGAGGTCAGCGTCAGTCCCACCCCGACCCAGGCGAAGATCCAGAGGGAGTCCCACCTCCGCGCGATGAAGGGGAGGTCCAGGACTCCCACCTGGCCGAGCAGGAACGTGATCAGGGCGCCGAACCCGAGTAGTCCCACGAGCCCAACCACGGACCGCCAGTGCGCGCGCAGCCCGCCCCGGAGGAACGCGACGGCGTCCCGCGCGATCCCAGTCAGAGTCAATCCCCCGCCTCCCATCCCTCACCTCAGGATCTTGCCCACGAACGACTTCGTCCGCTCGTGGCCCGGTCGCTCCAAGATCTCCTGGGGCGTCCCGCGCTCGAGGACTTGCCCGTGGTCCATGAACACGATCGCGTCCGCGACCTCCTTCGCGAACCCCATCTCATGCGTGACGACGATCATCGTCATGCCCTCGTTGGCGAGCTTCGCCATGACGTCGAGGACCTCCCGGATGAACTCCGGGTCGAGCGCAGAGGTGGGTTCGTCGAACAGCATCACCTTCGGATCCATCGCGAGCGCCCGTGCGATCGCGACGCGCTGCTGCTGGCCTCCAGAGAGCTCCGCGGGATAGGCATCGAGCTTGTTGCCCAAGCCCACCCGTTCGAGCTCCCTCCGCGCCTTCAGGATCGCCTCCTGTTTTCCCATCTTCTTCACGTGGGTGAGGCCGATGGTCACGTTTTTCAGGGCGGTCAGGTGGGTGAACAGATTGAACGACTGGAAAACCATCCCGATCCGCTGTCGGACCCATTCCGGCTTGATCTCGGGCGCCGTCACTCGGACGTCCTCGAGGAACACATCCCCCGCGTCGGGCCGGACGAGGAGATTGATGCAGCGGAGGAGCGTGGACTTCCCGGAACCCGACGGCCCGATCACGCACAGGACGTCCTGCTTTTCGACGTCGAGGTCGATGCCTCGCAGGACATGAAGGTCGCCGAAGTACTTGTGGACCCCGCGAACGCGAATCACAGTTGGGCCGCCTCCAGACCGGGAACCTTGGAGACATTCTCAACCGTCCGCAGGAACCTCGTGAGGGCGAACGTAATCGCGAAGTACAAGAGCGCGACCTCCGTCCAGATCACGAAGACGAGGTTCAGGTCCAGGGCGAGGGCATCGCGTATGAAGAGGCTCGCCCAGAAGCTTAGCTCGAGAGCCCCGATGATGGACAGGAGCGAGGTGTCCTTGATCTCGGACGCGAACTCGTTCGCCAGGGCGGGCAGGGAGACCCGGAACGCCTGGGGCATGATCACCCGCGACAACGTCTTCCAGGCCGTGAGGCCCACCGCGTCCGCCGCCTCGCGCTGGCCGGCGGGGACGGACAGGATTCCCGCACGGACGATCTCCGCCTGGTACGCGGCGGAATGAAGCGCGAGGGAGAGCGCGCCCGCCCCGATCCCATACGGGGCGGCGTCCTCGACGTAGAAGTACGAGCGGGCGACGAGGGACACGATGATCGAGCTGAAGAAGATCAGGACGAGGGGCGGCATTCCGCGGAAGAATTCCACGTACGTGCCCCCGATCGCTCGCAGGAACCAACTCTTCGCCGTGCGGGCCCACCCGACAAGGAAGCCGACCGCGAACCCGATTGGGATGACCGTCGCGGTAAGGGCGAGGGTGATCTGGGCACCGAACGCGAGAACGCCGAGAATCGACCACCCGTATGCGACGTTGTAGTATCCGAGCTCCCCGACGAAGATGAGGACATCGAACGCTGTGTAGGTTGTGAGGCCCGCGACGCCGAGCCACGCGAGGCGTTCCCAGGGGAGACAGCGGAGGCGGCTTACACCCTTGGAGCGTTCCCTCGCAGTCCTCCCAGGAATGAAGGTTCCCCCCCTGCCCAGAACGGGCCCGCTTCGCCTCCCCGCGCTCTCGTGAAAGCCAGAGGAATAGAAAAGGGTGAGGTCGGCGACCTCCGGCCCCTCTAGCCGAACCACTTCGTGATCAGGGTGTTGTATCGACCGTCCGCCTTAATCTGGGTGAGGAGCTGGTTGATCACGGGGAGGATGCGATCGGGGTCCCCCAGCGGCACCGCGAAGCTGTACAGCTCGTTCGTGATGATTGTGCCTCCGACACGGAGGGCCCCTCCCGAACCCGCCGCGAAACTCTGCGCGGGGCCGTAGTCGATGATCACCGCGTCGATGCTCCCTAGCCGGAGTGCCGCCAACATCGTGTCCACAGCGGTGAAAGGCGTGACGGTCGTCGTCGGATCCTTGTTGTCGTTGAGCCACGCCTCGCTCGTCGTCCCCTGCTGGACCCCCACGTTCAGGTTCGCGAAGTCAGCGCCCGTGCAATTGCTCGGGACCGCGCACGCGAACGTGCTCGAGGTCTGGACGAGGGCTCCCTGGTTCGCGTCGTAGTACGAGTCGGAGAAAGACATGAACTTGCTCCGGTTCGCCCCGGTCACCCCGGAGCTCGTGATCGCGGAGGCGGCCATGTCCACGCCGCCTTTGCCCGTGGTCCCCAGGAGGGCCTGGAAGTCCGTGAACTGCCGAATCACGAGGGTCCGGCCCAGCTGGGTCGCAATCAACTGGGAAAGGTCGATGTCGAAGCCCTCAAAGCCTCCCCACGTCGTATTGAAGTCCTCAAACGGCGGGAAGGGGACGTTCGTCGCTACGATGAGGTTCGTTTTCGCCGGCGGCGTCCTCGGCAGGATCACGCCCGCAACGCCGACCCCCCCCAGAAATGCGATGATCGCCACGATGACGACCGTGACGACGAAAAGGGTCTTGCTCACTCCACCCCTGACCGCCTCCGGCGGCGGTGCCGCGGACGTTGCCATGATGCGGCGATGGCCGCCTCAATATATAACCATTCTAGCAGGAGTTCCCAATCCCTGCTCACGACGCCGCGCGCCCGATGCTCCCCTCGATGATGTCGAGCCCAGAGTCGAGCAGCTCGTCCGGGATGTTCAGGGCGGGGATGTATCGGATCCCGCTCTCGCCGCACGGGAGCACGATCACGCCGTGCTCGTACGCGTCCTTCACGATCGCGTTCCGGACCTTCGGGTCCGGCGTCTTCCGTTTCGGGTCCGACACGAACTCCGTGACCCGCATCAGGCCCAGGCCCCTGTGGTCCCCGATGATCGGGTACCGCTCCTTCATCTCGTCCAGGCGGGCCGCCATCCGTTTCCCGAGCCGGGACGCATTCGCGAGGAGCCGCTCCTCGTCGATCACGTCGAGGGTCGCCATCGCGGACGCGCACGCGACGGGGTTCCCGCCAAACGTGTTGCTGTGGGCGCCCTGGACCCCGAAGTCGAGCTTCGCGTCGAACACGGCGGCCCCGATCGGGAGCCCGCTCCCGAGCGCCTTCGCGAGGGTGATGATGTCGGGGACGACGCCCTCGTGCTCCACCGCGAACATCTTCCCCGTCCTGCCGATGCCGGTCTGGATCTCGTCCGCGATCAGGAGGAGGTCGTTGTCCTTCGCGATCTCCGCGATCCGCGGGAGCCAGCCGGGAGGCGGCACGATGTACCCGCCCTCTCCCTGGACGGGCTCCACGAAGATCCCCGCGGTGTCCCCGGGGGGCAGGACCGTCTTCATGTACAGGTCCTCGATCACGTTCGCGCAGTACAGGTCGCAGCTCGGATACTTGAGCTGGTACGGGCACCGGTAGCAGTAGGCGAACGGCACGTGGACGACGCCGGGCATCGAGGGGAAGAACCGCTCCTTCTGCACCCGCTTGCTCGCGGTCAGGGAGAGGGAGCCCATCGTGCGCCCGTGGAACGCCCCGAGGAACGCGAGGAACATCCCCCGCTTCGTGCTCCACTTCGCGATCTTGATCGCGGCCTCGTTCGCCTCCG
>Ga0184623_10000035_pt1 | contig 45543 bp, 33 predicted proteins | sample PLM1_100_b1_FD_133138 | JGI IMG/M metagenome (GOLD analysis project Ga0184623, IMG submission 133138) | Groundwater sediment microbial communities from an aquifer in East River, Colorado, USA - PLM1_100_b1 | ecosystem: Environmental > Terrestrial > Soil > Riparian zone | place: USA: East River... | reverse complement strand
GCGCTGGGGGACCTGGCTGGGCTGCGGGAGCGGGCTGGGGATTCGGCCGGCGCCGAGTCCCTCGCCGTGCAGGCCGCTGACCGCGGCGACACCTTCGCACCGCAGAACGTCGTCGAGCTGCCGGAACGGGCGGCCGACCGCGGCGACGCCCTCAGGCTGTGGTACCTGGCCGGGCTGCAGGAGCGGGCTGGGGATTCGGCCGGCGCCGATTCCCTCGCCGTGCAGGCCGCTGACCGCGGCGACACCTTCGCGCTGCGGTACCTGGCTGGGCTGCGGGAGCGGGCTGGGGATTCGGCCGGCGCCGATTCCCTCGCCGTGCAGGCCGCTGACCGCGGCGACACCTTCGCGCTGGGGGACCTGGCTGGGCTGCGGGAGCGGGCTGGGGATTCGGCCGGCGCCGAGTCCCTCGCCGTGCAGGCCGCTGACCGAGGCGACACCAGCGCACTGGGGGACCTGGCCGGGCTGCGGGAGCGGGCCGGTGACCAGGCCGGCGCCGAGTCCCTGTACCGGCAGGCGGCCGACCGAGGCGACACCAGCGCACTGGGGGACCTGGCCGGGCTGCGGGAGCGGGCCGGTGACCAGGCCGGCGCCGAGTCCCTGTACCGGCAGGCGGCCGACCGCGGCGACACCAGCGCACTGTGGAACCTGGCCGGGCTGCGGGAGCGGGCCGGTGACCAGGCCGGCGCCGAGTCCCTCGCCGTGCAGGCCGCCGACCGCGGCGACACCAGCGCGCTGTGGGACCTGGTCGAGCTGCGGGAGCAGGCCGGTGACCAGGCCGGCGCCGAGTCCCTGTACCGGCAGGCGGCCGACCGCGGCGACACCAGCGCACTGTGGAACCTGGCCGAGCTGCGCGAACAGGCCGGTGACCAGGCCGGCGCCGATTCCCTCGCCGTGCAGGCCGCCGACCGCGGCAACCCCGACGCGCTGATGTACCTGGTCGAGCTGCGGGAGCGGGCCGGTGACCGGGCCGGCGCCGATTCCCTCGCCGTGCAGGCCGCCGACCGCGGCGACACCAGCGCGCTGGGGGACCTGGCCGGGCTGCGGGAGCAGGCCGGTGACCGGGCCGGCGCTGAGTCCCTGTACCGGCAGGCGGCCGACCGCGGCGACACCCGCGCGCTGTGGAACCTGGCCGAGCTGCGCGAGCACGCTGGTGATCCGGTAGACGCAGATCATGTACGGCGGTTCGGGCTTACTGACGCTGGCTCGCCAGCGGCCTCGTTGGACTTCGGTCTTCCCAGCGTCCCGATATCGGTCGTTTCCGGGACGGCCGCCCGGTCCAGGAATCCGCCCAGGTCGAGCAATCCCGAAAACTAGTCCCGAAATCGGGTCGCACCGCATGTTCCGGGACGGATGACGGGGACGATCTGCGGCATGACCGCCCCCACCGCGCCCGTCGAGTACTACAACAGCGTTCGCATCGGCTACGCCCGCGTCTCCTCACGATCGCAGGAACACCAGATGCAGGTCGAGGCGCTCGGCGCCGCGCACTGCCGCGAGATCGTGGTGGAGACCGCCAGTACCCGCGGTGAACGCCCGAAGCTCTACGCCACCCTCGACCGGCTGCACGCCGGCGACACCCTCGTGATCTACAAGCCCGACAGGGTCGCGCGGTCGATGAAGGAACTACTCGTGCTGTTGGAGGACCAGCTGCACGCCCGCGGGATCAACCTGCACATCCTCACCCGGGATCTGCGCCGGCATCCACCGCCCGAACGGGGCCACCATCGCCGACAAGATGCTGTTCATAGTCGCCGCCATGGCAGCCGAGATGGAACGCGGCCTGATCCGCGAACGCACCCTCGACGGGGTGCGCGCCGCGCAGGCCCAAGGACGCCGCGGTGGTCGCCCACCGCCGTCGACGAGGACGTCCTCGCCGTGGTGCGCGCCCGGCAGGCCCGGCACGAGTCCGTCACTGCGATCGCCAAGCACCTCGGCGTCGGCCGATCCACCCTCTAGCGGGCACTCGGGGTCGACGCCGAACCGCAGGCCGTCCTCGATGCGGTACTCGCCGAGCTGCCCGCCGACGACCGTCCCCTGCCCTCGGTCGCGCAGTACCACGAACTGCTCGGACGCTGACGCCAACTACCCGCCGCGGGTTCAGTGCCACTTACCGGCGAAAGTCACAACACTCACGACCTGCAGCGATGCCAGGACGTGAGGCAGCGTCGGCAACCGCTTGTTTCCCGACACTCACCCGTCAGGGCTTACCGCTAAATCCTGCGCCGATCTTCGCCGCCCCCGCGCCGCCGGCCGCGCCGATCCCGGCAGGTATGCCGGGATGGTCGCCGAGGACCGCGAGCTTCGGCTGCGCGGTTACGAGGTGTACCGCTTCGGCGGATATGAGCTGCGACAGGGGGGAGGTGTCGAGCGGCGCCTGGCGGCTTTTTTCGACGCGCTGGCTGCCCGTCACGGCACGGCACCCCCGGCGGCGTAGCTGACTGGCCGGAACAAGAAATCTCTTGAGTCGAGGTAACAACTGCTCCTGCTGGCGCCCAACATGTTGAGCCCGTTGCACAGGCGCGGCGGGCCCGACGAACCGAAAGGCACAGAGATGATCGACCCCTTGACCGCGGCGGCTGTAGGTGTCGGCCTGCACGGCGCGGGCCGGCTGGCGGCCGCGCACGCCGAGGCGAAGACCCTGCGGGCTCGGGCCGAGCTTGCCCAGGCGGTAGCCGACCTTCCCCCCCGGTACCGAGATCAGCCGTACCGGCCGCGGCGGCACCAGCTGGCTCATCCGGGTGCCCGCCGCACCTGCCACGACGATCCGCGACGGCGACGGTGACGACGGTGCCATGGCCGTCCTCGCCGAACGCGACGAGCACTTTGGTCCCGTAGGCCTCGCAGGCCCTGTCCTATGACCTGGCCACCCGGTACGTCATCGCCACGTTCGCCGCGCTGCCGCAGCCCGACCGCGAGATCCTGGTACGAGCCCTACTGAGCTGACGCCACCCTTGACGGCCGTATCGCGGAGCACCGTTGCCCGCGTCTGCCGCAGAGGCGCTGACCGCCGGGCCGGCCGGCGGATGACGCCGCGAAACGCGCCCTATCGAGGGGCGCACTCTCGGAGCACGCCCCTGTCCAGCGCCCTTGAGTGGCTTCGACGTCGTCGGGCGGCGGTGATGAGCGCAAACCTTCACCTGTTCACCCTCAACCCCATGGCCGGGCGCCAGCGCATCCCGCATGCCCAGATCCGCCGCTCGCCCGGGCAGGCGTGACGCCGGCCTACCGCGGTCGTGCGGGCGATACTTGGCGGGACTACCGCCTTCGCTGGTGGTTTCCTGGTTTGAGTTCCGCCGGGGAGGTGCAGGATGTCCGGCGATACTGACTTCCGGATCGAGCTTGACCGCGACGGCGACCGGTACCGGGTCCACGTGCGGTCGCCGGCGGGTGAGGACACCGCGCATGTGGTGTTGGATCCTGCCGAGCTGGTCGGGGACCTACACGCGTTGCAGACCAGCGTGCTGGCCTCGGCTGCCCGGGTTCGTCTCCTGCGGCCGGTCATGTCCGGGTTGGAACCCCCGCTGCGGCAGGTGGGCACCGCCTTGTTCGAGGCGGTGCTTAGCGGCAAGGCTGGCGCGCTGTTGTTGGCCAGTCGCAATGAGGTGGAGCGGCGCGGGGAGCAGCTGCGGGTCGTGCTGCGGCTGCCGCCGGAGCTGGCCGTGCTGCCGTGGGAGCTGCTCTTCGACCCCCACCACGGCGGGTACGTGTGCCGGCGCAGCGCCCTGGTCCGGTATGTGGACGTTCCCGAGCCGGTTCGGCCGCTCGCGGTGGATCCCCCGCTGCGGGTGCTGGGCATGACCGCGCTGCCAGGCACCCTCGCCGCGTTGGACGCCGAGGCCGAACAGCAACGCCTAGTCGAGGTGCTCGCCCCGCTGGAGGAGCAGGGGCTGGTGGCGCTGGACTGGGTACAGGGGCAGCGTTGGGAGGACCTGCAGGGCGCCCTGTACGGGGGGTGTCACCTGTTCCATTTCATCGGCCACGGCGGGTTCGACGCGGACCGCGGCGAGGGGCTGGTCGCGTTCGCCGACGCACACGGCCGCGCCCGGCGGGTGCCGGCCTCCGCGCTGGCGGAGCTGCTCAGCATCGCCCTGCCGATGCCGCGGCTGGTCGTGCTCAACAGCTGCGAGACCGCCGCCGGGCTGGCCAGCGACGTGTTTTCCAGTACCGGCGCCGCTCTGGTGCGCCGCGTGCCGGCGGTGGTGGCGATGCAGTTCTCCATCACCGATGACGCCGCCACGGCGTTCTCCGGCGCGTTCTACCAGGCCCTGGCGCACAACCGGGGCGTGGACGAGGCGGTACGCGCCGGCCGGATCGCGCTGACCGGATGGCACACCGACACCCTCGAATGGGTTACCCCGGTGCTGTACATGCGCAGCCTCGACACCCACCTGTTCACCCTCACCCCACAACCCGGGCGCCCGTTCACCCGAGGACGGCCTCTTCGACGAGGAGACCAACCTCGCCGTGCAGAAGCAGCTCATCGACAGGTGCGAGGCGAGCCGCACCCGTATGGCGATCCCCGACCCACCGCCCCGGTCTCCCGCCACCCGCGCCGTCCCGCTTTGGCGGATTCGTCTAAGCCCGACTTCTCGCGGCAGTCGATCACGATCAACGCGCCCCTTGATGCGGTGGCGGCGGTGATCACCGACTTCTCCGCATATCCGGAGTGGGTCGACACGGTGAAGAGCGTCGAGATCCTCGAGGAGTTCGAGGACGGTTATGCCAGCCAGGTCCGGTTCGTGGTCGACGGCGGGATCAACAAGGACGACTACGTGCTCGAGTACGCGTATGCCGAGGACGTGTCGCGGATCGAGTGGAATCTGGTCCGCGGTCAAACCCAGAAGAGCCAGCAGGGTTCGTACGACCTGGAGGACAACGGTGACGGCACCACTACGGTCACATACAGCCTCGCCGTCGAACTGAACATCCCCATGCTGCGAATGTTCAAGCGCAAGGCGGAGCAGGTGATCACGGACACGGCCCTGAAGGAGCTGAAGAAGCGCGTCGAGCCTTGAACAGGGGACATCTCTAGAGCAGCGTCTACGCCCGGACGCTCCCCGCAGACGCGACCGCCTGCTGCGGCTCCCTCAACGAGTGCGGCTCCGGAGACATCTACGAGCCTCCATCGGAGACCTACAGCCGGCTCCAGCGCGCCGACTCGCGCCTCAGCTGCTGTGGAAGCATGTCAGACACGTCGTCTTCCGTCGATCTCGTCTCGCACATCTCCAGCTCTCTGTCCATCTCCGTACGCCGATCCAGGCCGTGAACGCTGCTGCCGCCAGCAGGGCAGTCATCGACGACGCCGCGGGCCATGCGACTGACGCCATCACCGACACCCACTCGGCGGTGCGTGCTGCGAACGGTCATTCGCGGCGTGGCGGCAGCAAATCTGTCAGCACCCGCTGGCACGATCCCCCTATGGCGACCCACACCATCAGCTTGACGCTGCTCGACTCGTCCCGGGAACTTCCGGCCGAGGAGCTCGACCCCTCGATCTCCGCCCTCAGCGGACGACCCCTGCGTCGACTGGCAGTGGAAGCGACAGTTCGAGGTGAAGAGAGCAACGACCGCGTCACCGACGAGCTCGACCGGGCCAGCCAGAAGACGCCCCTGGTCGACGCCGACGGAAGCCGCTGGACCGTCGCCACGCGTTCGTTGAGCTACAGCCAGGGCGGCGTCGTCTTTACGCACCACTTCGAGATCGTCGAACAGGAGAACACCCAGCTGGAGCGCATCGTGGTCGACGGCCTCGACCTGGCTGTCGACCGTTGGGGCGGCAGGCTGCCACGTGACGAGGGCGGTCGCCTGGTCGTCGATGTCTTGACCACCTGTACTGACGACCAGCACCGCGCATTGGAACGCCTCATCACCCACGAGGAGTACCTCCGCTACTTCCCGGTGCTCTTTCCTGGCCTACGCGACGAACCGCTCCAGATGCGCTTCGGTCGCTGCCTCTGGGAGGACTCTGGAGCCGGCCGCGTTCGTCACCTCTTCACGCTGGTCGGCGAACTAACCGCCGACGACGCCGACGACGCCGACGACCAGGCTGGTCTCGGCATCAACGAGCCTGAGGTCAGCCGGCTCCGAGAAGCCGTGGTGCGCCAACAGCATCAGCTCGACGCACTGATCGCCGAACTCCGCGCTGCTAATGTCCTCGGCGCCGCTGCGATGGACCGGATTGCCGCCGTTCTCCGCCCATCCAGCTTCGACTCTCGCCGCCAGTTCGAGCGCGCCGATCGCCTCGAAGCGTTCTTCCACGGGCCCGACCTCAACGAGCCTGGAGCGCCGGAGTCACCAGCCGGCTAACTGATCAGGCCCGAGTCTGCGGCTGATCCGCCGGCGTCTCGGGCCAGGGCCCGGAGCCTCACTTCCGGCGAACCGCGCGCTGCGAAAGAGCTCAGATGACATCGACGAGGCTGGCCGCGGCGAACCCGAATCTTCGCCGGCTACGTGATAAAAGCGGCCTATCAGGTCGTACCTCGGCTGACTGTCGAGAATCGATCGATTCCTGGACAGCGCCGGAAACGGTGGCCGCGGTCCGGTTTCCCGGGACGCTGGGTGTTCAAGAGACGTGTCGAGAAGTCGGCGTGTCCTGCTGCGGCCGGTGACCTGACGGTGACCACAGCGAGCTGCTCGACGGAGAGGGCTCTTTCGGCCATGCCGATCAGGCGTTCGCCGATCTACATCCGGCCGCCGGTCTCAGGATGAGTCTGAACATCGGGTGCCGTGGGCCGGCGAGGAGAGACTCATGACGGATACGCCGGGCGTCGCTCGACGCTGGTTGCGCCGGCCTCAACGACGCGAGGCAGATGCGGTGCGGCCGCGGCTGCCTCGCCCACGCCTTCGTGACGTCCTGCTGGGCGTCGCGGCCGTTCTGCTCGCCGCCGCGGCGTTGCCCTGGCACCGACTCCTCGAGATCGCCACCGGAGTCTCCGGCGCCAGGCGCGGTCTCGCCGCCGCCGCCCTGGCCTGCGTTCTGCTGGCTGTGCTGGTACACCGTCGCCGGCGGGACGACAGGCAGGCGCCGACTGCGGCGCGTCCCCTGCGGCCGATCTCGTGGTGGTGGCTGCTGGCCACCGCCGCGGCCGTAGTGGCGATGGCCTGGGCCACCACCGCGTGGATGCTCACCCAGGCGGACCAGGTGAGCCCCGATTCAGCGCAAGCCAAGGCACGCATCGATGCGGTGCGAACCGGGCTGGCCACCGGCGGAGCCATCGGCGCCGCGGTCGCGCTCATGCTGGCCTTCCGCCGCCAACACCACGCCGAAGTCGCCGCTGCCAGCACCGACTACGACGCCACCGAGAAACGCATCACTGAGCTGTACACCAAGGCCGTCGAACAGCTCGGCAACGATAAGGCACCGGTCCGGCTCGGCGGTCTGTACGCGCTCGAACGACTCGCCCAGAACAACCCGGACCTCCGGCAAGTCGTCGTTGACGTCATCTGCGCCTACCTCCGCATGCCCTACACCCCGCCGGACGCCGAGCCGCGGACCGCCGCCACCCGACCGGCCGGGGCCGTCCCGGATGCGGTGCGGGGACGCAGCCCCGCCGCGCGCCGCGTGCTCCGCGCCCAGCACCGCCTCCCACCCGCGGCGCCGCCCAGCCCCCAGGCGGATCCCCGCGAGGAACACCAGGTGCGGCTCACTGCCCAACGCATTCTCGCCGACCACCTCCGCGACGACCGGCGGCCAGAGGAGCAGACAACCCGCTCTCCAGACCGCTGGTTCTGGAATGGCATGAACCTCGATCTCACCGAAGCCACCCTCATCGACCTCGACTTCACCAACTGTCACCCCCGGCAGGCCACATTCACCAAGGCGACCTTCCACGGCGACGCCGGGTTCGGCGGGGCGACCTTCCACGGCGCCGCCGGGTTCAGCACGGCGACCTTCACCGGCCGCGCCGGGTTCGACGAGGCGACCTTCGACCGCGACGCCGGGTTCGTCGGGGCGACCTTCCACGGCGACGCCGGGTTCGACGAGGCGACCTTCGACCGCGACGCCGGGTTCGTCGGGGCGACCTTCCACGGCGACGCCGGGTTCGACAGGACAAGCTTCCACCGCGACGCCGAGTTCGCCGGAGCGACCTTCCACGGCAACGCCGGGTTCAGCACGGCGACCTTCACCGGCCGCGCCGAGTTCGACGAAGCGACCTTCTACGGCAACGCCGGGTTCGTCGGGGCGACCTTCCACGGCGACGCCGTGTTCGCCATGGCCGCCGTCACCGGCCGCGCCGGGTTCGACGGGGCGACCTTCCACGGCGACGCCGTGTTCGCCATGGCCGCCGTCACCGGCCGCGCCGGGTTCGACGGGGCGACCTTCCACGGCGACGCCGAGTTTGACGAGGCGACCTTCCACGGCCGCGCCGAGTTCGGCGAGGCGACCTTCCACGGCCGCGCCGTGTTCGACGAGGCGACCTTCCACGGCAACGCCAGGTTCCGCGCGGAAATTCATGAACGCGGCATCGATCTCGGGGGCGCGAGGGTACAGAGCGTCAATGCCCAGCACGCTTGGCCTCAGGGGTGGACCGTGCGCCCCGGCGAGGACGACGACGGCCCCGGCATCCTCACCCGGATCGCCGCCGAATCGGAACATCGTTCGACCGAATAGCCATCGCGCCGGTTTCGGGGCCGAGGTCCCTCGGCGCGAACGGCCTGATCGACGCCGAGTTTGTGACTGGCCGGATAACTACACTTATCCACTGATTGTCGGGAGGGTCCCAGTGGATAACGTTGCTTGGGCGGATCCGCTCGCCAAGCGGAAGCTCAGCGGATTAAGAGGGGGTGTCGGATGCCAGGCCTTACGGCCCGAATCCGGTGGCGCGGTGACGGCATCCGGTGGCGCGGTCATCCAATTTCAACTGGTAGGTAGTCATCCCGTTCAACACCGTCGTGCGCTCGTGACGGTGTTTCGGCGAGGATTGGGGGATGCCGCGCCGCCGACCGAAACCTCGTAGGGTCATCGTTCCGGTGCTCGTTCTCGCGGTGCTAGCGGCCGCGGTGGCGATACTGGAGGCGGCCGAGTCCCCGTCGTGGCTGGCGTGGTTGCCGGCGTGGTTGTCAGGGGGGATCGCGGCCGCGCTGGCGGTGGCCGTCGCCTCGTGGGCCGAGCCGTGGGCCGCTCGCCGCAGAGACGAGTCCGCCCGTGAGAAGAAGGCCGTCGATCGGTTGCGGGCACATCTGGGCCGGCAGGAGAACCTGGCGAGAGTGCGCGAGATCGACCCGTTGGCGCTGCGGGTACACCCGGCGATCCCTCTGCCCGACACCGGGGCCGATGCGGGCGCTGCCCGCCAGGACCCGCCGCTGTCCCTCCGAAGACGGTTGCGGTGGCTGATCCGCTGGCGCACGGCGCCCGACCGGGGCGGCACCCTGGACCCCCGGATGCCGACCTGGATCGACCGAGAGAAGGCCGCTGAGGTTCGCAGGTGGCTGCAGGACGCGGCCAGCACGGGCGGGTTCCTGTTGGTGGTTGGCGACTCCTCGGTCGGCAAGACCCGCCTGTTGTATGAGGCGGTGCGCCGGGAGCTGCCGGATTGGGCAATCCTGACCCCGGACCTGGACGACGGGGATCTGGTCAACACGGTCGCCGAAGCCACCTTCGGGCTACCCAAGCTCGTCGTGTGGCTCGACGAGCTTCAACGCTTTCTGCCCGGGCCGTATCTCAACCAGACCCCGAACGGAACGGCCGTGTCCGCCGCCTCGCTACGGCGCCTGCTTGACGCCCCGACTCCGGTCATCGTTGTAGGCACGCTCTGGCCGGAGCACGCCAGGGAACTGCGGTCCACCGAAACCGACCCGACCACCCGCCAACAACGACCCCGGCACCCCGGTGCGGCCGACATCCTCGACGACCGCCGCCGCCACGAACTCACCCTGGAGACGTTCTCCGAACGTGAGCGACAAGACGCCGCTGCCCGGGCCGGGGAGGACCCGCGGCTGGCGGAAGCCCTGGCCGTCCGCGACTACAACGTGACCGAGGTTCTCGCCGGCGCGCCGCGGCTCATCCGCCGCTACAAGCAGGCCAGCCCAGAAGAAAAGGCCGTGCTCTACGCGGCGATCGACGCCCGCCGCCTGGGCATCCAAGGCCCCCTCACTGAGCCGCTGCTCGCTGCGGCCGCCCGTGGTTACCTCACCGCCATCCATCCCGACGACACATGGTTCGGGCCGGCCCTGACCGAGCTGATCCGAACGCCTGCGGCGACACCGCCGCTGATCCCCGTGCCCGACACCGCCCACCGCGCCACTTTGGGCTACACCGTCACCGATTACCTCCTCCAATACGGCCAACGTGACCGCCGCTCCGCCCGCTTACCTCCCAGGGTGTGGGAAGCCCTTCTCGTCCACACCACCTATTACGGCGACATCTCTCGACTCGCGGAAAGCGCCGACCGCCGGCTCCTGTACTGCTACGCCATCCCCCTCTACCGGCGCGCCGCCGACGCCGGCGACTGGCTGGCCGCCGACCGGCTGGCCGAGCTGCTGGTTAAGCAGGACCGCATCGCCGAGCTGCGTTCCCGGGCCGACGCCAGCGATGAGTCCGCCGCGGCGCGGCTTGCCGACCTGCTGGCCGAGCAGGGCAACGTCGAGGAGCTGCGGACCCGGGCAGACGCCGACGACCGTTACGCCGCCGCGCAGCTGGCTGATCTGCTGGTTAAGCACGACCGCATCGCCGAGCTGCGTTCCCGGGCCGACGCCGGCGACGAGTTCGCCGCGACGCGACTAGCCGGGCTGCTGGTCGACCAGGGCGACACCGCCGGGGCCATCGAGGTACTGCGTTCCCGGGCCGACGCCGGCGACCCGGTCGCCCTACACCGGCTGGCCGAGTTGCTGGCCGAGCGGGGCGATGCGCCCGGGGCGATCGAGGTCCTGCGGGCCCGGGCCGACGCCGGCGACATATTCGCCGCAGGGCGGTTGGCCGTGCTGCTGGCCGAGCAGGGCAACGTCGACGAGTTGCGCGCTCGGGCCGACGGCGGCGACACGCCCGCAGCAGAAGGGCTGGCCAACCTGCTCATCGGGCAGGGCGATACGCCCGGGGCGATTGAGGTACTGCGGGCCCGGGCCGACGCAGGGGACACGTTCACCGCCGCGTGGCTGGCCGACCTGCTGGCACATCGGGGTGACATCGCCGGGTTGCAGGCCCGGGCCGACGCTGGCGACTCGTTCGCCGCGCGCCGGCTGGGCGTCCTCTTGGCCGACCGGCTAGCCGAGGAGGGCAAGGTCGAGGAGTTGCGTGCCCGGGCCGACGTCGGCGACGAGTTCGCCGCCGCGCGGCTGGCCGACCTGCTGGTCGAGCGGGGCGATGCGCCCGGGGCGATCGAGGTCCTGCGGGCCCGGGCCGACGCCGGCGACGAGTTCGCCGCCGCGCGGCTGGCCGTGCTGCTGGCCGAGCAGGGCAACGTCGACGAGTTGCGCGCTCGGGCTGACGTCGGCGACACGTCCGCCGGGCGCCGGCTGGCCGACCTGCTGGTCGAGCGGAGCGACATTGACGGGCTAAGGGCCCAGGTCGACGCCGGCGACCCGTTCGCAACCGGCCGGCTGAGCGCCCTGCTGGAGAAGGTGGGCCGACCTGTGGAGGCAGAACGGCTGCGGCGGTTTGGACTCGCTTCAGACGGCACGATCGCGACCAGACCGACCGAGATTGACTGATCTGCGAAAGCGGACCAACCCCGAGGTGACGCATGGCCGGATAACTACCGGTATTCGCTGAGTTAGCGGGATCTCAAACGGATAACACGGTCCGAACGGGTCTACAGCCTGAGCCGAACTCGTCGATCTTCGAGGCGGTGTACGGGCCGGAGCACCCGGACGTGGACCCGTACGCGAGCCGCACTTCGCCAGATCGATGGCCAGCTTGGTGACGGCTGAGGCGACCGTGACCAATGGGTCGTTTCTCAGCGATCGGATGGGCGATCGTTACCCTGGTCGAGGTGTCGGTAGATGGTGGGGCGGGTGACGCCGAACTCGGCGGCGATCTGGGCCACGGTGTGGATGTGCCGGCCGTCGGGCCCGGTCTCGTCGTACATTGCCCGTGCGATCTTGGCTTGGCGTGGGGTGAGCTTGGGTTTCTGGCCGCCGGTGCGGCCGCGGGCCCGGGCGGCTTCGAGGCCGTCGCGGGTGCGCTCACTCATGAGGGCGTGTTCGAACTCGGCGATGGCGCCGAGGATCTGGAAGAACATCCGCCCTACCGGGGTGGATGTGTCGATGCCTTGGTCGAGGACGACCAGGTCGACGCCGCGCCCCTGGAGGTCGTTGGACAGGTCGATGAGGTGTTCCAACGATCGGCCGAGCCGGTCGAGTTTGGTGATCACTAGCTGGTCGCCGGCGCGCAGCTTCAGTAGGACCTTGTCCAGTTCGGGTCGGCGGGCCAGTTTGCCGGAGGCCATGTCGAGGAACACCGCCTCGCACCTGGCGGCGCGGAGGGCGTCGGCTTGGGCGTCGGGGTTCTGGTCGCGGGTGGACACTCGTCCGTAGCCGATGCGCATGGGCAAAGAATGTATCGCGAACGGGGTTGTGCGTGACGTTGGTGCGGACACGGGTTTCGTTACATTCTCGACCTGCGCAGACGCGGGCCACGGTGTCAATTTCCGCGGTCGTGTGCACGGATGTCCTGAAGTCCTCTGCACGCAAGCTGGCGATAATCCCGCGTGTTGAGTGCCATGAAATCTTCGGTGGAACGCCATCGATCTTCAGCGGCACTTCGGAGAGCGGCGCCGGTAATAAGGCCCGTCTTGACCTCGTGCTCGAGCTTGAGCCGGCAGGTGTGCTCGACGCAGCTGCTCATGATCGGCCGGCGGTGCCAGCAGGTCGGTGTCCCCGCCCGGCCGCCGTGCACCGCCGGGCAGACGAGGTGATCCTGGCCGCGGCTACCTCCCGCATCTTTGAGGGCGGTGAGGTGCTGCAGAACGTGCTCGAAATGGACAACGGCTTCCTGTTTCTCATGTCGATCTCCGACGGCCGGTCCTTCGCGGTCCTTGCGGCCCGCAACTGTGACGTCGGTCAGGTCGGTTACGAGATGGCGCTGATGGTCGACGGGCAGGTGGATAACTCACTGCCGCCACCCGACCGGACCGGTGGTGCCGGAGATCGCGCCGCCGGCGAACCGCGCCGCGACCCACCCGCGTCGACACTCGGCAGCGCCACAGCGAGGAGTGCCACCTGAACGCAGATCCGCACGGTCCGCATTAGATCCTCGAGCCAGCACAGCGGCTCTAGCGGTCTTACCTGCCGGGGAAGTCCGGCATTACTGGCAGAACCGAGCTGTTCCACAGCAATGAATGCTGGGTCGTCCCGTCTGGGCCCAAGCCGGTGCTGCGTGACTCGCCGATCACTGTCAGTGTGGACTCATGGTTCCGCGACGAATGTCTCCCGATCTATCGGCGCTGGGCGGCTCTGCGATCAGCGCTAGGGCAGGCGATATTCCAAGACCGGCCGCGGCGGTGCCCCAGGTAGATACCGGCCACAGCCATGCTCGGTAGATACCGGCCGAGGGCTCGGCTGGTTATCGCCCCGGTCGTCGCCACGGCGTTGCTGGCCGCCGTGCTCGCGGTCCTCAAGCTGAAGCAGCTGCCGTCCTGGCTGAGCTGGTTGCCGCCGTGGGCGATCGCGGCGGCCGTTGCGGTGCTCGGCGTGGCCGTCGTGGTCGTGGATCAGTGGACCGTTCGCCGCCACGCCGCCGCCGACCGGGAACGGCGGGCCGTCGAGCTGTTGCAGAAGCATCTCGGCCGGCAACGTAGCCTGCCCCGCATCGGTGAGCGTGGCGCCCGCGCGTTGGAGTTGGGGGTACATCCAGCGTTGCCACTCGATCATGCCGTCGAGCCGGCGGGTACCGGCGTGACGATCTCTTGGCCGTGGCCGTGGCAGTGGTGGCGGCGTGTCAGCGGGGCGGGATCGTCGCGGGCAGCCCTGGATCCGCAGGTGCCGACCTTCATTGACCGTGACCTCGGCGCCGAGGTCGGCGCCTGGATGCGCACCGCCCGCGCTGATGGCGGATTCCTGGTGCTGGTCGGCGACTCCTCGGTCGGTAAGACCCGGCTGCTCTACGAAACGGCCCGCAAGGTGCTGCCCGAGTTCAGAGTGCTGGCACCCGACCTCGGCGACGGCGGCCTGCTCAACGAGGTCGCCGCAGCCACCTTTCCGCTGCCGAAGCTGATCGTGTGGCTCGATGAGTTGCAGCGCTTCCTCCCGGGCCCCTACTTCATCCCCGGCGAGTCGGCCGGGTACACCCCGATCACCGCCGCGGCCGTCCGCAAACTCCGTGCCGTCGACTCCCCGCTGATCATCCTCGGCACGCTGTGGCCCGAGTACGCCTGGCAGCTGCGCACTACCGAACGCGACCCCGCCACCGGCGGCCAACGACCCCGATACCCGCAGGCGACTGACATCCTGTCGGCCGGCGTCCACGACCTGCGGCTGTCCACCTTCTCCGAGGCCGAGCGGACGACCGCGGCCGCCCTCGCGTACCGCGACGCCCGTTTGGCGACCGCGGTCGCTGACCGCAACTTCAACGTCACCGAGGCTCTCGCCGGCGCTCCAGAGCTCCTGCACCGCTACGAAAAGGCCACCGCCGGCCAGCAGGCCGTCATCCACGCCGCAGCCGATGCACGGCGTCTCGGCGTACAAGGTGCGCTCACAATTGACCTGCTGCGCGCCGCCGCCCGCGGCTACCTCGCCTCCCTGGAGCCCGACGACGCCTGGTTCGACCACGCCCTCGGGGAACTGACCAGCCGCAGCCGCCGAACCGACGCAGCGAGCGCACCGCTGCTGGAGGTCTACACCGCCGACCGCCGGGCTGTCGCCGGGTACACCGTCGCGGACTACCTCCTCCAACACCTCACCGGTACCCGCCGCAGCAGCCGCCTGACCGCCGTCACCTGGCAGGCATTCACCGAGCACGTCCACAACCCTGACGACCGCAACCGCCTCGCCTACAGCGCTCGAAGCAGGCTGCTGTACCAGCAGGCCGAGGCCCTGTTCACCCACAGCATCGGCCTAGCTGAACTATTCGGACAGCAGGGCCGCGTCGACGAACAGATCGCGACTCTGCGCCAGCTCGCCGACGACGGAGACAGGTACGCCGCCGATGAGCTGACCAACCTGCTCGCGCAAAGGGGCGACGACGAGGCGATCGTCATCCTGCGCCAACGAGCCGACGCCGGAGACAGCTACGCCACAGGGCATCTGGCCTACCTGCTCGCCGAGCGGGGCGACATGGACGGGGGGATCGCGGTCCTGCGCCGTTTTGCCGACGCCGGAGACAGGGAGGCCGCCGAGAAGCTGACCAACCTGCTCTTCGACCGGGGCTACGTCGACGAGGCGATCGAGTTCGTACGCCAGCGCGTCGATGCCGGAGACGAGTACGCCGCCCGTCGGCTCGCCGACCTGCTTGCCCAGCGGGGCGACGTCGACGAGGCGATCGAGGTCCTGCGCCAGCTCGCCGACGCCGGAGACGATCACGCCACCGAGCAGCTGGCCCATCAGCTCGCCGACCAACACCGCTTTGGGGGACTGCGCCAGCGAGCCGATGCCGGAGACAGGTACGCCGCCGAGCAGCTTGCCTACCTGCTTGCCGAGTTTGCCGAGGAGGGCGATGAGGGCGAGCAGGGTGAGGCGATCGCGCACCTGCGTCAGCGCGCCGACATCGGAGACCCGTACGCGGCCGAACAGCTGGCCGATGTCCTCGTCCGGCGGGGGGACGACGAGGCGATCGCGATCCTGCGCCAGCGCACCGACGCCGGAGACAGGTACGCCACCGAGCGGTTGCCCTACCTACTCGCCAAGCGGGACTGCGTCGAAGAAGCGATCGCGATCCTGCGCCGCCGCGCCGACGCCGGAGACAGGTACGCCACCGAGCAGATGGCTGACCTGTTCGCTGAGCGCGGCGACGTCGGCGAGGCGATCGCGGTCCTGCGCCCGCGCGCCGACGCCGGAGACGAGGACGCCGCTGAGCAGTTGGTCCGCCTGCTCGAGAAGCGGGGCGACGTCGAGGAGGCGATCGCGGTCCTGCGCCTGCGCGTCGCCGCTGGATACGGGTACGCCACCCATCGGATTGCCGAACTGCTCGAGAAGCGGGGCGACGTCGAGGAGGCGATCGCGGTCCTGCGCCCGCGCGCCGACGCGGGAGACGATCTGGCCGCCATTCAGATCGCCACCATGCTTGCCAAGCGGGGCGACGTCGATGAGGCGATCGCGGTTCTGCGCCCGCGCGCCGACGCCGGAGACAGCGTCGTCGCCGCTGAGCAGATAGCTGACCTCCTCGCCGAGCGAGGCGACGTCGAGGGACTGCGCCTGCGCATCGATGCCGGCGACTACCACGCGGCCGCGCGGCTGTCCCGCCTGCTAGCCGAGCGAGGCGACCAAGAGCAGGTAGCGCGCCTACGCCGACATGGTTTCCAACCCGAAGGTCCAGTTGAGTAGGGCCAGCGCCAGCCTGATCAAGTGCGATGAGTCCTGGAGTGCGGGATAACCTTCGTTACCTGGCAATATTGGCTCTGCGGGTGCTGGTCGAACTGCGGGGACGTGATCCGGCGTCCGTGGTTCGTTTCCTGGTTATCTGGCAACTGCTGGCCGCGGCCAGCAGCCTTCGCCGCCGTACGACTGGGTGTCCGCGCGGCTGTGTCGGTGAGGTCGTCACCGCCGGCGCCGCGAACCGCGACCCGGCGGGAGCACGGGCGGGTCGCCGTCGGGCGGCTCGTCGCGCGGCGGCCGACGCCGCCAGATCAGCTCCAGCACCCGGTACGCGGCATCGCGCCGGGACGGGCGCTTGGACAGCGCGGCGACCAGCGCCAAGGCGGCGACCAGGATCAAGTACCCGCCCGGCAGGGCGAGCGCGGCCCACCCGGCGACGCCGGGCAGAGAGGCCAGGAAAGCCACGACAACTCCGTCAGCTGCTCAAACTCTCCGCGCTGACGGGGCGGCTTACCGCAGCTACCAGTACCGGACTCGAAGATCACTCTTCGACCCGTGGCGTCCCGGCTGTAGGCGTCCGGGATTGCCATCTGATCGCTGCGTGCCCTACTGCGGTCGCGAACCGCGGTGCCGGCCTGAGAGCCGGAAGGGGCGTACATCGATGATGCCACGCACCTCCGACAAGAGCCTGCGACGACCTGGCGTGTCCCCGCTGGCGCGGTCCTTGACGGGGTTCGCTTAGTACGGGGGAAATTTTCAACGGATATGGATGGAGGTTCGAGGATCGGCCCTCGCGGTGTGGTTTTGGGGTACACCCCAACACCCCACAGCGCACTCCGGAAACGGGCGTCCGGATAGAGTGCCCTACGGCATTTCTTGACGCTTGTCCGCTAGGATCATAGAGTCCAGCCTGACATCCCGAGGGTGGAAGGGGCCGGACAATGCGCGTCGGCTACGTCAGGGTCAGCAGCGTCGATCAGAACACCGTCCGCCAACTCGACGGCATCGCCGTCGAACGGACCTTCACCGACAAAGCCTCCGGCAAGGACACCACCCGCCCCCAGCTCGATCAACTGCTGACATTCGTCCGCGATGGCGACACCGTGATCGTCCACTCGATGGACCGCCTCGCCCGCAACCTCGATGACCTGCGCCGCCTCGTGCGGACCCTGACCGGCAAGGGCGTTCGAGTGGAGTTCATCAAGGAGAGCCTCGTCTTCACCGGCGAGGACTCGCCGATGGCGACTCTGCTGCTGTCGGTCATGGGCGCCTTCGCCGAGTTCGAGCGCGCCCTGATCCTCGAACGCCAGCGTGAAGGCATCGCCGCGGCCAAGCAGCGCGGCGTCTACACCGGCCGCAAGCCCGCGCTCACCGACGAGCAGGCGCACGAGCTCCGCGCACGCGCCGCCGCCGGCGAACGGAAGTCCGCGCTGGCCAAGGAGTTCGGGATCAGCCGCGAGACGGTGTATGCCTACCTGCGGGCCGCCTCTATGGCAGCAGCGGTCATCGGGTGAGCCGGGCACGAAGCCGGTCACGGTCGTCGTCGGTGAATCGGTAGTCGGACTCGCCGACGCGACCACCTGCACACGAAGGCGCCGACGCCGTCAGCGCACCGCGCTCGACCACCAGGCCCTCGGCCAACCCACACCCAGCGCTGTGGCACCAGCACGACCGCAGCGGCCGTAGTGCAGGCGAGTTCGGTACACGCCGACGACCCGAAGTCCCCTGCACGCGGAGACAAAGCTCCAGGTCAGCCGTGCAGGGGACTTCGGACATTCACAGAGGCCGACTACATCCGGCTGCTGTGCGCGGTGCACGCCCAGCTACGCGCGCCGCTCATTCTCATCTGGGACAACTTGAATAGCCACATCAGTGCCACGATGCGCCAGTTCGTCGACGATCACGACTGGTTGACCGTGGTGCGGTTGCCCGCGTACGCGCGGGAGCTGAACCCGACCGAGGGGGTGTGGTCGCACCTCAAACGCGGACTGGGCAACCTGGCCGCCTGCAGCACCGACCAACTTGCCGCGATCGTGCGCACCCGGCTCAAGAGCATGCAGTACCGTCCGTCGCTGCTTGATGCCTTCATCGCAGAAGCAGGCCTTGCCCTTCCCCAGCCGCCGTGATCACCCTGACCTTTCAATCTCGGTAGTCATCAGGACGCGTTCGACGCCGGCGTGGTCGTGCTCACCGGCTCGATCGCCGCCAACGTGGCCGGCATCATGCTGCTGCTCTGGGCCGCCCTGCTGGTCGGCCTGGGCTGGACGGCCTTGATGTTCACGGCGATCGCCCGCCGCCACGGCTGACCCGCACGAGCCGGCCACCATCACCAGCCGAGGCGCCGGAAGATTTCGCGGAGCGGGTTGGCGAACGGGTAGTAGGTCTTCTCCTCGGTCTCGGTCGTCGTCCCGTCGGGCGCGGTCTTTTTGGTCTTCCGGTCACTCTTCATGCCGCCGGTCTTGTGCAACCAATAGCCGTACAGCAGGGCGATCGCCGTGATCGACAGGGTGACCACCGGCAGCTTCTCGGTGGTGTGTTCGGTCGCCGACCGGATCTTCTCGGCCTCGCCGGGAACCGCCCACGAGGTCTCCAGCAGGGCCCGCGCAAGAGCACTCCGAGCCTCCGGATCAGCCTCGAGCGTCTTGAGGGCATCGGCGACCGGGTCCTCGCCGTACGCCTCGGTCAGGGCCGCCCGCATCCGATCGGGCGGCAGGAAATCGGAGCTCTGGAAGACGTATGCGCGGAGGGACTCCTCCAGCGTCTCCTCGTCGATCTCCGCCTCGTCAAGGAACTCCTGTGGATCCGCGGTCATCGCCAATCTCCTTCCAGTGCGAGGGACCAGGCCTGCCAGGCCGGGAGCCGGTTCCGGGCGCAGGTGCAGACGGCGCGCAGCGCGGCGCCGGCTGCGGCTCCTCCGGCCAGGGCGTCGAAGAGGTCGACCACGATCGGTAGGACACTTCCTGCCACGATGTCCCACCGCGGGGCGATCACGGTACAGGTGCCGCCGCTGCGCAGGGCGGCGTAGATGCCGAGGCTCTCGCCCAGGCCCGCGTACCGCAGCCGGCCCGCCGCACAGGCGCCGACGAGCACGACGGCCGACGTCCGCGGCAGCGTCTGGATCCGCCGGGCGGAGACGAGATGCCACCGTTGCCCCGACCGGATCCGGCCCAGCGGCGCCAGCAGACCCCGCTCGGCGAGAACCAGGCCGGCGTCGCCGTCCGGATCCAGGTAACCGTGGCAGAGCACGGCCGCCAGGTCGACCTCGGCGAGCACGCGCCGCAGGGCCGGCGGGTCGGCCCGCTGCTCCCAGGCGGCGATCAGCGGCAGGCCACGAGCGGTGGTGGCAGCGGCGATGGCCTCGGCGGCCGAGCCGAGCGCGGGCCCGGCCGGTGCGGGCTCCCGGTATCGCGGTGCGAGCAGCAGGCCGGCGGACGTGGGCCGGGGCCGGGCCGGCTGGCGGGCGATCTCCCCGAGGGCCCACCAGCTCGAGATGTAGCTCGTCTCCCACCGCTCGCCGAGCGCCGCGTGCCACGGCAGGCCGCGCAGCCGCTCGTGCTCCACGATGACCAGGTGCACATCGCCGCCGACGTGCTCGGCGAGGCTCGCGGTCAGCCAGTCCAGGCAGGCCCGCCAGTCGGCCAGGTCGAGCGGATCGCCCGGGAGGTCCGTCCGCCATTCCTGCAGCCGGGTGAGGAGGCGATCGGGCATGGCGTCGAGGTCGATCTCCGGCATCGGCGGCAGCCACCGGGACGCCACGTCTCCGCCGCCATGGAGCATCGTGAGCAGCGGGCGTTCCCCGGTCGGCGAGTCGATCCATTCCACGACGGCCACGTCGCCGAGAGCGTGGCCGATCGCCACGAGCCGGTCGGTGTCGACGAGCGGCTGCGCCTCGTCGCGGTGCGCGGCCGCCCGGGCCACCACATCCCGCCGCAGGTCGGCGACGATCCGGGCGTCCTCGACCGCAGGGTCGCGTTCGGACATCACGACGTCGAGGATTTCGCCGAGCGGCCGCGCCACCGGGAGACTCGAGTCCGCGGCTGCGACCACGTCGACGACACCGCCGGTCAGCTCGGCAATCGTCACGGTGAGGGCCGCCAGGTGCGCCCGGCCGCGGGCGACGTCGCCGGCCAGGTAGGCGTGACCGGCCAGCCACGCCTCCTCGTAGGCGGAGGACCGTCCGGTGCGCTCCCGCCGGCGCGCCCGGGCGGCCGTCCAGAGGTCCGCGGCGAGCGGATCTCCTACCCCCTCGAAGAGCATCGCCCGCAGATCGCGTGCGTCCAGCTCCAGCTCGCTCTCGCGCCGGGCGGCGTCCGCGATGAGGTCCTCGAGATCGGCGGCGATGGCCGCCACGACCTCCGCGGTCGCGTATTCCTCGGCGTTCCAGACCAGACCGACCCGGCAGGCGACGACCATCAGCGCCAGCGCCGGGTCGTGCGCCGGCTCGACCGAGACGCCGTCCAGCACGGCGGGGGCCTCGGCCACGCGGCCCAGCGCGATCAGGCTCTGCACCCGGCTCACCGACGCCCACACGGCCATCCGGTCGTCGCCGCGCCGGGTCGCCAGTTCGGCTAATTCCTCCGCACGCTCCAGGGCGGCGGTGTGGCGGCCCAGCTCGGCCAGCGTGGTGGCCAGCGCCTCCAGGATCGACAGCCGCTGCGCGTCGGGCGCATCCCGCAGCAGATCTTCCAGCAGCCGTGCGGCCTCGTCCGGGCGGCCGCACTCCCGCCGTAGGATCGCCACATTCGTCCCCAGGAGCCGGTAATCGGGATCGTCCGGCGGCAGCAGAGCCTGCGCCTGCTCCGCGATGGCCAGCGCCTCGGCGGACCGCTCCTGCTGGCGCAAGGCGTTCGACCTCTCCGTCCAGAGCGCAACGCGGAGCCTGGTGTCGAGCCCGGACTCCCAGTCCCGGGCCCGGTCGCCGACCAGCGCGAGAAACGCGTCCGGCGCGTGCAGCTCCTTGTAGAACCGTCCGGCCCACGCCTCGAAGGCCGCCCGCCGCTCGTCGGTTCCGTCCAGATACTTCGGGCGCACCTCGGCGAGCAGCCGCTCGAAGCCGTCGAGCTCGGCCCGGCGCGCGAAGACTCGGGCGTACCGTCGCGCGGCGAACAGGACGTCCGGCCCGGCCGGCACTGCCCGGCGGAAGGCCGCCAGCAGTTTCTCCGTGTCGGCGTCGGCTCGGAAGCTGTCGAAGAACACGTCCTCGACCAGGGTTTCCTCGCCAAGACGGCGGCAGATGGCGTCGAGCGCTTCGATGACGTCCTTGTCGGCGTGCGGCAGGATCTCCGCCACGATCCGCGCGACGCTTGTCCGGGTCACCGTGGCGTGGGCCAACCCGTCGCTGAACCGCAGGGCCTGGGCATCCTCACCGTTTCCCGCCTGCAGGTCGAAGGCGACGAACAGTTCGGCCCACCGGTCGGCGAACTCGTTGGCAACCTTCGCGGTGTACGAGACGTACGCCCGGAGCGCCTCGAGGAGGTAGCGGTCGCGCGGGGAGAGCATGTCCGGGGAGACCTCGAGGAACCGGGTGAGCCAGGTCGCCGCCGTGCGCAGGTCGGCGTCCGGCGACACGTAGCTGCCGAGGTCCTGCTCCAGCGTCCGTGCGAACGGCGGCTGCTGCTTGGACCAGTCGAGGGCCAGCCGGAGCCACACCCGCGCCTGCGCCGCGGCCAGCATCTCTGCGCCGAACGACTCGCTCTCGCGCGCGCCGGCGCCGTCCGCATAGCGGATCTCCACGCCGGGGATGCGGCCGGTGGTGACCAGCAGGCCGGCTGTGAAGACCTCCGGCGTCAGCTCGCGCCACCGCTCGTCGACGTACCCCAGCATCTGATCGATCTCGCGGCCGAAGCTGAGGATCTCGCCGGCGGTGCGGATCGCGGGCGCTATGCGGTCGAGCACCGCGGCACGCAGCTCGGGGACCGTGGCCCACACGTGGATCTCGACGCCGACGTTCGCCTTCGCCACCTCCCCGGCGGCGGCGATCTGGGAACCCTGGACCATCTCGACGACGTTCGCCTCGACGAAGCGCACGAGCAGGGTGGGCCACAACGGCAGCATCGTGCCGCATTGCCCGCAGCGGTATCCGTCGATCTTGCCGGAGAACAGGGTGGTGAGGCCGACAACGTGGGCGTCGCTGGTCATCAGCGTGGGGCCGGTGCCACCGTACAGCTCGATCGGTGCTCCGCATTTGGCGCAGACGGGCACGTCGATGCCGGTGGAGTCGGCCGAGGTGTCAGACATGGTCCGCCCCCCGGTGCCGCCGCGTGGCGCGGAACGGCACTCAGACAGCACATGCCCGGCGCTGGACAACTGTCAACGGCCGGATCGGGCAACCGACAGCGAGGTCAGCAGTTGCCGTTGCGTTGCTCTGGAAGTGCGACCAGGCCCTGCAGGGCGTCTTGCACTTGCCCTCACGTAACCCAGCCCTCACTTGATCTGGGTGGCCGGGTTCGTGCGCCAGTCGTCGGCGAACTCTCGGCCGTCGCGGACACGTACGTAACGACCGTGAGCTGCACAAATCGCTCGGATGATAAAAAGCGCCGACGTCCCGGCCGGCGCCGGTGTCCCGGTCCGTCGGTGGCGGCCGTGAGGTAACCCAGGGCCGCGGGACTGGTGAACACCGCCAGGGGGATCCCGTTGGGATCACCGACGCTGGCCAACTCCAGCACGGGGAGGGCCAGCCCCACCGGCTGGAGCCGGTCGGCCAGGTCCACCGACAGGGACCAGGTAACCGCCACCGATCCGGACCGGTTCGCCACGGTTGTGGGCGCGGCCGCCGATGCCCTGGTCCAGGTTTGGCCGGAGGTGGAGCGTGATCCGGAGTTGGCGCAGGTGCTGCGCGCTAACACCGACGCCGTGCACGGCCACGGCGGTGACCTGCTGTGGTCCTCTGGCGGACATAGGGTCCTCGCCGGAACGAGCCTGGCCGAGCATGGCCTCTTCACCGCCGCGATCGCCTACTGCGAGCAGCTCTACACCGTCGCCGCGCAACGGCTCGGCCCGGACCACCCCGACACGTTGACCACCCGGTGGCACCTTGCTCACTGGCGGGGGCGGGCCGGGGACGTGGCCGGCGCCGTGGCCGGGTTGGAGGCTCTCCTCACCGATCGGCTGCGGGTGCTGGGCCCCGACCACCCTGACACTCTGCTCACCCGCGAGGGACTCGCCCGGTGGCGGGGAGAGTCCGGGGATTGGGCCGGCGCCGTGGCCGGGTTGGAGGAGGTCTTCGCCGACTGGCTGCGGGTGCTGGGCTCGGACCACCCCGACACCCTGCACTGCCGCTACATGCTCGCCTACTGTCGGGCAGAGACCGGGGATTGGGCCGGCGCCGCGATCGCCTACGAGGAGCTCGCCGCCGACCATGTGCGGCTGCGGGGTCCCGACTACCCCTACGCCCTCCTCTGCCGCGGCAACCTGGCCTACTGCCGCGGACGGGCAGGGGACCCGGCCGGCGCGGTCACCGCGCTCGAGGAGGTTCTCGCCGACTATGTGCGGGTGCTAGGCCCCGACCACATCTCTGCCCTGGCCATGCGTGACGACCGTGCTCGCTTTGGAGCGGAGGCCGGGGATCCGGCCGGCGCCGTGGCCGCTGCCGAGCAGGTCCTCGCCGACGGCTGCGGGTGCTGGGCCCGGACCACCCGCGCACCCTGGCCACCCGCCACAGCCTCGCCTACTGGCGGGGTGCGGCCGGGGATCCAGCCGGCGCTGCGGCCGCTGCCGAGGAGGTCCTCGCCGACCAGCTGCGGGTGCTGGGCCCGGACCACCCGGACACGCTGACCACCCGCGGCAACCTCGCCCGCTGGCAGGGCCGGGCCGGCGACCGCTAGCCCGCCGGTCACGGCGATGTCCGGCGACGAATCTTGTAACGCGAACCATCGTTTGCGTACAACATCATCGCCGGGGTATTGGCTGGCTCAGGTCCCACCGCGCCTTTCTAAGAAAGAACTCCCTAGTTGTTGACATAACGTCAAAATCAGAGCGACGTCGGCATCGTCCGCCATCTCCGGTTACGCAGAGTCCTGGGTTTGTGACGGGGGTTCGGCGAGGATGGGCGGCATGCCTCGTCGCTATCGCCCTCGGCCTCGCCGGGTGATCGTCCCGGTGTTGCTCCTGGCGGTGCTGGCGGCCGCGGTGGTGGTGCTGGAGGCTGCGGAGTCTCCGTCGTGGCTGGGATGGTTGCCGCCGTGGTCATCCGCCGCGATCGCGGCGGCGCTGGCGGTGTTTGTTGCCTGGTGGTTTGAGCCGTGGGCGACCCGCCGCACCGAACAGTCGGCCCGCGAACAGAAAGCGGTCGACCGGCTGCGGGCGCACCTGGGCCGGCAGGAGACACTGGCCCGAGTTCGCGACGTCGACCCGCTGGCGCTGCGGGTGCACCAGGCGATCCCCCTGCCGGACACCGCCGCGACGCCGATCGCGGTGCGCCCGGGCGCGGCGCCGCCGGCTGTGCGCCGCCAGCACCGGTGGTCGCTGCGCCGACGCCCCGCACCCGGCGACAGGGCCGGCCTGGAGCGCGTGCTGCCGACCTGGGTCGACCGGGAGAAGGCCGAGGAGGTGCGTGGGTGGCTGCGCGAGGCCACCGAAACCGGTGGGTTCCTGCTGCTGGTCGGCGACTCCTCGGTCGGCAAGACCCGGCTGCTGTATGAGGCGGTGCGTGAGGTGCTGCCCGACTGGGCGATGCTGACCCCCGACCTGGGCGACGGAGACCTGGTCAACACCGTCGCCGACGCCACCTTCGCCCTGCCCAGGCTGGTGGTGTGGCTCGACGAGATCCAGCGCTTCCTGCCCGGGCCCTACCTCAACCAGACCCCGAACGGGACCGCCGTCACCACCGCAGCTCTGCGCCGCCTCCTCGACGCGCCCACCCCGGTCATCGTCGTGGGCAGCCTGTGGCCGGAGCACGCCCGGGAGCTGCGGTCGGTCGACACCGACCCGGGCACCGGCCAGCAACACCCCCGCCACCTCGGCGCGGCTGACATCCTTGACGACCGCCGCCGCCACGAGCTCACCCTCAAGAAGTTCTCCGCCGCCGAGCGGAAGGCCGCCGAGGCCCGCGCCGCACAGGACCCACGGCTGGCCGAAGCCCTGGCCGTCCGCGACTACACCGTGACCGAGGTCCTCGCCGGCGCCCCGCAGCTCATCCGCCGCTACGAGCAGGCCAGCCCCGACCAGAAGGCCGTGCTGCAGGCCGCGATCGACGCCCGCCGCCTCGGCATCCAAGCCTCCCTCACCCCGGCGTTGCTGTCCGCGGCCGCCCGCGGCTACCTCACCACCATCCACGCCGACGACACGTGGTTCGAGCCGACCATTACGGAACTGATCCGCGAGGACCGGTCGACCGCGCCGCTGATCCCGATTCCCGACCGCGACCACCGCAGCGTTATCGGCTACGCCCTCGCCGACTACCTCCTCCAACACGGCCAACGCCAACGCGGCTCCGCACGAGTACCGCCCACCACCTGGCAAGCCCTGATCAAACACACCCACGACCCGCAAGACGTGGCGCGCCTCGGCGAAAGCGCCGAAAATCGCCTGCTGTACTGCTATGCGATCCCCCTCTACCGTCGCGCGACTAACGCCGACGCCGGCGACGGGAACGCCGCCTACCGGCTGGCCGGCCTGCTGGCCGAGCAGGGCAACGTCGAGGAGCTGCGGGCCCGCGCCGACGCCGGCGACGGTGTCGCCGCCTACCGGCTGGCCGGCCTGCTGGCCGAGCAGGGCAACGTCGAAGACGCCATCGCGATTCTGCGGGCCCGCGCCGACGCCGGCGACCCGGTCGCCCCACACCGGCTGGCCGGCCTGCTGGCCGAGCAGGGCATGGTCGAGGAGCTGCGGGCCCGCGCCGACGCCGGCGACCGGTACGCCGCCCTCCGGCTGCCCGGCCTGCTGGTCGAGCGGGGCGACGTCGAAGACGCCATCGCGATTCTGCGGGCCCGCGCCGACGCCGGCGACGGGAACGCCGCCTACCGGCTGGCCGACTTGCTAGCCGAGCGGGGCATGGTCGAGGAGCTGCGGGCCCGCGCCGACGCCGGCGACGAGGACGCCGCCCTCCGGCTGGCCGACCTGCTGGCCGAGCTGGGCATGGTCGAGGAGCTGCGGGCCCGCGCCGACGCCGGCGACGAGGACGCCGCCTACCGGCTGGCCGACCTGCTGGCCGAGCGGGGCATGGTCGAGGAGCTGCGGGCCCGCGCCGACGCCGGCGACGGTGTCGCCGCCGAGCGGCTGGCCGGCCTGCTGGCCGAGCAGGGCGACGTCGAAGACGCCATCGCGATTCTGCGGGCCCGCGCCGACGCCGGCGACCGGTACGCCGCCCTCCGGCTGGCCGACCTGCTGGCCGAGCGGGGCATGGTCGAGGAGCTGCGGGCCCGCGCCGACGCCGGCGACGGGGACGCCGCCGAGCGGCTGGCCGGCCTGCTGGCCGAGCAGGGCAACGTCGAAGACGCCATCGCGATTCTGCGGGCCCGCGCCGACGCCGGCGACGAGAACGCCGCCTACGAGCTGGCCGGCCTGCTGGCCGAGCGGGGCATGGTCGAGGAGCTGCGGGCCCGCGCCGACGCCGGCGACCGGTACGCCGCCGAGCGGCTGGCCGACCTGCTGGTCGAGCGGGGCGACGTCGAAGACGCCATCGCGATTCTGCGGGCCCGCGCCGACGCCGGCGACGGGAACGCCGCCCTCCGGCTGGCCGACTTGCTGGCCGAGCGGGGCATGGTCGAGCGGGGCATGGTCGAGGAGCTGCGGGCCCGCGCCGACGCCGGCGACGGGAACGCCGCCCTCCGGCTGGCCGACTTGCTGGCCGAGCTGGGCATGGTCGAGGAGCTGCGGGCCCGCGCCGACGCCGGCGACGGGGACGCCGCCGAGCGGCTGGCCGGCCTGCTGGCCGAGCAGGGCAACGTCGAGGAGCTGCGGGCCCGCGCCGACGCCGGCGACCGGTACGTCGCCTACCGGCTGGCCGACCTGCTGACGGCACAGGGCAGGAGTGAGGAGGCTTCGAATCTTCGGCGCTTCGGGGTCAATCCGGACGGCGGAATCGCCAGGGGACCGGCCGCGATTGATGACTGATCTAGCCGTGCACCCCGGCATTGTCGAGGACCACGCTAGGCGAGCCGGTCCAGCTCGGCCGCGCCGGTGAGCTGGCTGAGACGGTTGTCTGGTACCTCGCCACGATTGGACTGGTAATCGTCGCGGCCGCTCGACCGGTTGACGGCCTTCCTGGCCAGACCCGCCCCGCTGACCGCCCGGTCAGGGGCCTAACGGGTGGACTCAGGCGTGTGGAGGGAGCACGTCTGAGGAACTATTCGAGGAGACATAACGTTCTTTCTCGTGAATGAGATCGCGCTGGCAGGGGAACCCGTCGAGACAGCGCTGGCGACGCCCGCGCCGGGACTGTCGGCGGCGGCGCGGGAACGGATCCGCCGCTCGGTGCCGGAGTCGACCCGCCGGGCCTACGCCGGCGACTGGCGCCGCTTCACCAGCTGGTGCGCCGAGGCCGGCCGGGATCCGCTCGGCACGGCGACCGCCGACATGGCCGAGACCCTCGCCGAGTACGCCGCCCACCTCGCCGGCGCCGGCAAGGCCCCGTCCACCATCGAACGCGCCCTCGCCGCGATCGCCACCGCCCACCGCACCGCCGGCCTGGATCGACCGGATCTCACCCTCGCTCGCGCCGTCCTGCGCGACTATCGCCGGGAACGCGCCGGCGCCGGCCATCGCGTCACCAAGGCGAGCCCGATCACCATCACCGCCCTGCGAGCCATGGTCGACCAGCTCGACCTCGCCACCGCCGCCGGACTCCGCGACCGAGCCCTGCTTGTGCTCGGTTTCGCCCTCGGCGCCCGCCGCAGCGAACTCGCCGCCCTCGACCTCCACGACCTCACCGATACTGACGACGGGCTCCTGGTGCGGATCCGCACCTCCAAGACCGACCGCGACAGCACCGGCCGCGACGTCGCCCTCCCGTACGGCGTCCACCCCGAAACCTGCCCGGTACGCACCGCCCGCGCCTGGCTGGCCACCCTCGCCTCCAACGGTCGAAACGCCGGGCCGGTCTTCGTCCGCATCGACCGGCACGACACCCTCGGCCGCACCCCGCACGGCCGCGGTGCCCCCGACGGACGCCTCACCGGGCAAGCCGTCGCGCTCATCGTCCGCCGCGCCGCCATCCGCGCCGCCCTCGAACCCGCAGCTGCCTGGTCCGGCCACTCGCTGCGCCGCGGCTTCGCCACCGAGACCTACCGCGCCGGCGCCGACCCCCTCCGCATCGCCCGCCACGGCGGCTGGAAGGACGGGTCGGCCACCCTCCTCGGCTACGTCGAAGAAGTCGACAAATGGAGCGCCAACCCGCTCGTCAAGGTCGGGCTGTAGCGGCCTGCCCAGCTCAGCCTGACGGTCAGCCGGTGCGGTGGTCGTTGCCGGCTCGAGGAACACAAGGCGCAGCGGCGCGGTGTGGCGGATGCCCTGGTCAAGCTGTGCGTGATAACGGCTGACGGCTGTTATCGCGTTATGCGTTGAAGACCAGCTGTGCAGCGGCGAGCCCCAACCCGAAGGTAGTCGCGAATGCGACGCCACCTGCGGACAGCCTCTGCGGCAGTCCGCCACCGCTGTGAGCAGCGGACCAAGCCGCCGAGAGACCGGCAATACCTGCGACGAGGGCGACAATGGTTAGAGTGAAGAACATGGCCTGTGTCATGCGAACCTCCGTGACGCGCCTGGGCCGGGTCCCGGCTGACTGTGGCGAAACCTGCCGTCCGCATTTGCGGATGGCAAATTTCTAGCACGAGTTTTCCGACGCCAGAAATGACGCGATTAGGCAATTGCGTCATGCTGTCTGACCTGCGGAAACGCATCGCTGACGCGATTCTGACGCGATTAATGGGCGCAAGGTGGCGGGATTTGACGCGATTAAAGTCGGCGCAGATGGTTCAAATGGTGCCGATTTGGCAAACGCAGTGACGCGATTAAGCGGCGGTGACGCAATTAGAGTCTTTGATGTGTACCGATTCAGCGACGATCTTCTCGGTTGGCGACGGGCAACACCGCCCGTGGTCGTCGACCGCCTTGTAGTCGTCCAGGTCGTTGAACAGGATGGCCAGGGCAACCGGCGCCGGGGTCCAATTCGTCGCCGACAGCAGCACGCTGATCGCCCGGGCGGCTATTGCCGCCGCCGAACCTGCCGCTTCGAAGGCTCAGCCATCTGACCTTGCCGGCCTGCGCGAACGGGGTTGTGCGTGACGTTGACGCGGACCCGGGTTTCGTTACATTCTCGACCTGCTCTGACGACGAGCTTCCGTTCGTGTAACGCGAACGAACGTTTGCGTACGACATGACGGGTCGGTGGTTCAGACGGCCAGCCTGGAGTTCTGGCACCTTGAGCAGGGTCGCTCCCGCCTCGGCCCAGGGGCAGTGGTCGTGCCGGACCTTCTCATCGATCCGCGTCATGACGTAAACCCCTCCGGCAGCAGGCTGCCCAACGAGCGGACCGCGCGGTACTAGAGCGCCCTGATCGCGCCTTCGTTCTTGCCCATGGCCTGCGCGGTCTCGGTGACCGACAGTCCCTGGAGGAACCGGAGCACGATGCACTCCTGCTGCTCGGGATTGAGCTTCTTGACTGCCTCCAGCAGGGTCACATTGGTGAGCCGCTCCAGGACTATTTCGTCCGGCATTAGGTGGTCAACGACCGTGGCCGGCCACCCCGACGAGCTGATGTGGCTCCGCGAAGCCCTGGCACTCAACGCTGCGGACGACGTCGATCGCGAAGACCTGGACACGCTGCGACTGGGCCAACTCAGAATCGTCAAAGGCCGAATCCGGGCACGATTCTACGCGCGAGCCGACAACCCGCAGCACGAACTTGATCCGGTCGCTCACGCCCCCAACGTGGTCGCTGCGTTACGGCCTGCCAAGGACGCTACCGGCAGCCTGCCAATCGTGCGTCAGAGCAGGGCCGGCACCGAGGGTATGTATCCGGCTATGAACTGGGCGAGCTGCACCGCACGGAACGCGTTGATCCGCCCGCGACCGAGTTGCCGGGGAAAGCCTGGGTTGAGTGCGTCGACGTCGTCGCAGGTGTCTTCGATGATCTGGCGTACCTGGGCGTTGGTGAGGTTGGGCGCCGCTGACCAGACCAGCGCCGCCAGGCCGGTCACGTGTGGTGCCGCCATCGAGGTGCCGTCGAGGAAGCCGTGCGTGTCGTCGGGCATGCTGGAGAAGATGTTGACGCCCGGTGCGCAGACGTCGACGTTGCCGCCGAAGTTGGAGAAGGACGCCTTGAGACCCTGCTGGTCTAGGGCGGCCACGGCGATCACTTGTGGGTAGACCCCCGGGTACTGCGGGGTGACGTCGGTGTTGACATTGGCGTTGCCGGCCGCGAAGACCACTACCACGTTGGCGGCCACGGCGTTGGTGATGGCCGTACGGACTCCGGCGTGGTCGCCGCTGGTGCGCCAACTGCAGTTGACGACGTACCGCCGGGAAGGGTTCGCGGTCGCCTGCTGCCGGACGTAGTTGATGGCGTCGGCCCGGTTCTGGTTCATCCCGGCCCTCAGGTCCACACGCAGCGGCATGACGCGGCACCTCGGCGCCACTCCGATCACGCCCGTCACGTTGTCGACGGCGGCAGCCGTGCCCGCGACGTGGGTGCCGTGCACGTCGCTGTCGTCGGGGGAGGGATCACCCGAATCGGCGAAGTCCCAGTCCTCAGTGCCCCGCGGCAGCAGGTTGGCCTGCAGATCGGGGTGGTCGAGGTCCGCGCCCGTGTCGATGACCGTCACGATCACGTCCGGGTCGCCCCGGTGCAGGTCCCATGCTGTGGTCGCGTCGATGTCGACGCCGGGTGTACCGGCCGTACCGTTCACGCTCTGTCCGGTGTTGCGCATGCCCCACAACTGTGGGAAATCCGCGTCGTCCGGCAGGTACGGCAGCGCGTCGTTGAAGCCGGCCTCGCTCGGCTCGGCGAACGCCACCTCCGGTTGGTCGGCGAAGCCGCGAATCGTCGCGAACAGGCCCTGGCCGGCGGGTACCGAGACGGTGTAGTAGCCGGGTGTCCGCTGTCGTATGACGATCTCGCTGCCCCGTTGCCGGATGACCCGCTCGGCGGACGCCGGGTCGACGTCGTCGCGGAACTGCACGGTCAACTCGTCCGGCAGGAAGTACCGCGGCAACCCGTCCGCGTCGAGCATGACGGGCAGCGCGTTCGCCACGTCTGGTACGGCCGTGGCCCGCTGTCCCGAGACCACGTAGACGGCGGCGAAGCCCCGGGACAGGTTGGCGCCCCGGCTGACGGATCGGACCGGTGCGGCGCGCACGACCCGGGACAGCGCCTCGTCGGGGGCGCCTGCGACGTCGACGGCGAACGTGACCACCGCTTCGTCGGCCTTCGGCCGGAACGACCGGCGGACGCCGTTCGACTTGTCCACGTACCAGTGCTCGGTTTCCTCCGCCACTGGCCGGCGACCGGTGTTCATCCCGGCTGCCTCATGCGCCAAGCTGCACGTTGAGCACGATGGCTGAGTTGTCGGTGTGGGTGATGGTCACGTCGGTGTTGTCGGACAAGGCTTGTCGCAGCAGGGCGACCCAGTCGCTCTGTACGATCCGCACGTGCACCGGCGGATCGGCGGGCGTGGAGACTCCACCCCACCACAGGATGAAGGTCTCGCGGGTATTGCTGGGCTGCTCCGCGATGGTGGTGAACCCGAAGTCGTCGCCGACGCGGATGCACCGCACGACGCCCGTCGTCTCCGGCATCGAAATTCGCCTCGCTTACGACTCGTGGGGACTTGGTCGGTCTTCGGTGTCCGAGCGGTGCAGCAGTCGCGCGAAGCGTCGAGCCGCGGCGAGGTCGCCGCGCACGCGCATGTGGCCGCGTCCGAACACCTCAAGGGGAGACATGGTTCCGCTCGCGATCTGTCGCCAGGCGTCGGAGTCGAGAACCACCTCGACGTCCGGCGGACCCTCCGGCTGATCGCTGACCACGCAGCCGGTCGGTCCACTGTTCAGATACCACGACCTCGCGTCGGAGACCTGGAAATGAACCGACAAGGGCTCCGGCGCCGCGCCGACACGTTGACTCAGCCGGTCGAAAGACGCGGTCAGATCGTAAGCGCCCGGCTCGACCAGCGCGCCGAGCGGCACATTGAAGTCACGCAGCGATGGCAACCGTGCGGCGCGTTCCAGGGATCCAGCATCAGTTAGTGGCGCCTCGTCGTTCATGGCGTCCTCCGTTCCGGCACCGCCTTGGCGCGGCCCTACCCGGTAGACATATCTGGTCTTCCGGCAGCTGCTCCACCGCCTCCCGGGTCAGCTGCCGACTGCAGCGCCGCGTCGAGGACCCCCCGCCGGCTGCGGCGTGCTCGGCCACACGCCGAGCGCACGTACGGTGGGCGCCCACACCCCCACCAGCCGCGGACCCACGCAGATCGACGATGACGACGGTTCTGGCGGCGTTACTGCGTCAGTGTGAATATCTCGCTTTCGATGGAGGAGTCGACCTGGTTCTGAGCGTTCAGGACCGCCATGTATCGCAGCATGTCGCCCCTTACCGAAGGGACGTCATTCAACGTGACCTTGACGACCTTCCGGTACGTCGGGCTTAACCAGAGGGCCTTGGTCCATGCCTCGTTAAAGGTATGCGTGAAGACGTTGGCTGCGCTATTGGGATTGTTCACGTCCGTGAGGTCGATGGCGGAGAGAGCTAGCGTGTAGGGCGCTCCGGAGTCCCCCAGCACTGTGCCCGCCTCACCCTCTATGACCACTTCGAAATCCGCGATATCCCCGACGGTGCCCCCGATTGGGGTGAGGTCGGGAGCGGCCGCGACACCACCATTCGTCTTCTGCGTATAGATGCGGATAAGTTGCGAGTGATTCGGGTTCATCTGGATCCTCCCGTATCGGTGATGGAAGTGGAGGACAAAGGTTGCTGATGGTCCGCCCACGTTCCGAACGGAGCTTACCAAGAGTCTTCACGTGATTACAATTAGTAGTCCAAGAATGTCGCATAAGTGATGGGATCGTCTAGGCTGGTTAGGTAGAAAGCGTAACAAGGGCCCAATTAATGAAAAATCCGAGGATGCGCTCTGGGCCAGAAATTATCGCTTGGGCCCCGGCCAAACAGGCACCGGCTGCTTTGTCGCTCGAATACGCGACCGAGTCTGCGGACGGTTGGGTTTAGTACGGGATAATCGCTCTATCGCCCCCACCATGCTGCTTGGCCGGACCGTGTCTACGAGTGGGGGTTCTGCGCTAGTACCGGCGAGTCGGAAGCTCCGGCGGCCAACCGGGCACGGCTGGGGTGCGTAGCCGATCTTGTGTCCCACGGCGTTGGACTCTATCGAAACTCGTGCCGCAGCAGATGTTCCGTTAGCTTGATTTTGTTACGGGAATTTGTGATTGCTCCACCTGCAAGAACGTGGCGGCCACGTCGACGCCGTTGGGGTCTATCGCAGACGACCATTTGCGATAGACCCCAACGCCGGGGCGCCTCCGCCTCCATCAACGGGCGCCTCGTCGCGGGTTCTTGTCACGGCAACAACTGGCGCGCGATTGCCAACGCGTACGCGGAAAGCGTGTAGGCATCCGTGATGTCGCCCGAAATCATCATGGAGCGGAAGGGGCCCGGCTCGACCGCCCGTACCTCGTCGATCCCCTCTTCGGCCGCGGCGTCCGAGAGTGCGGCATCGAAGACCGCGACGTCGATTGTGGCCAGGAACACCTCGTCACGGTCGGCGTCCATGCCGCTGTTGCGGTTGACCGCACCCAGGTAGACGAGTGTCTGCACGGTGCAACCGAGCTCTTCTTCGGCCTCCCGGCGGGCGGTTGCCGCACCGTCGGCTCCGGGTTCTCCAAAGCCCCGCGGGATCTCCCAGTGCCAACGACGGTCGGCGTGGCGGAAGTGATGAACGAGCAGCAGCCTGCCATCGCTGAGGACGGGCAGCACCGCAGCACCTACGCCGCTGCGGGCCCCGACGACGCGCACGTACGCGCCCCGGTTGCCGGCGGGAAAACGTACGGCATCCCGTACCACGAGAATGTACGGATCCTCGTAGACGATGCCGATGTCGGCGTGCTCCGTGGGTATACCGCGCTCCCGCACCGCTCGCGCTGCCTCATCCGCCACGGCATCCTGACAAGACTGGTCGAGCAGGATCTCGTACGCGGCGCCCGGAGGGTTGTCGAACAGGTGCGGACGCTCTGCGCGCAACCGGTCGTAGGCCGCGCGCCGATCGGTCCGGCGCTCTCGTTCCATCTGCGCACTCCCTGCCTAGTGGTCGCACTCACCCTAGGGACCGACTGTGACCACTGCACTATGCTGCATCGGGACATTGACGTGTCTCCGCGCGGGATAGGAGATCGCGGTTGTTAGGGTGCCGCTAACGAACGTGTCACCAGCCGCAAACGAGGGGTCAGAGGGTCAGCGGCGGGTCGTTATGCGTGCGGAATGATGCGCGGGCATGGAGCGCCCGCCGGTAGGCATCGACGAGCTGGTTGAGCACTGGACGGTGCTGGAGGACCGAGCGGGGACTCGTGGCTGGTAAACGTGGGGCGACACGGCTGTTGTTCGCGTTGCTGCTCAAGCACTACACGCGGCATGGGCGGTTCCTGCGCGGCCGGTCGGAGTTCCCGGCCGAGGTAGTCGCGTTCGTGGCGCGGCAGATGAAGGTGCCGGCTGCTGACCTCGGGTTTTACGAGTGGACCGGGCGGACCTTGGAGTACCACCGCAACCAGATCCGTGAGCATCTGGGGTTTCGGGTCTGCGGCGTCGCCGACGCCGAGAAGCTGACGGCGTGGCTGGCGAGAACGTCGCGCATGCCGAACGGAGTCCCGAGCGGGTCCGGGAGGAGTTGCTCAAGCCGTGCCGTGAACCCGGAACGCTTCGGCTAACGCTCGGCGCGTTGACCTGGCCCGTTCCATCCCATTCCGCGAGGAGCTCGCGCGCCGAAACTCCCCGCGGAACGGGGACGGACCTGCCCGGAGTGCACCGCAAATGCACTGCGGGTGCATCGCCGGTGCCTTGCCACCGTGGGCGCCTTATCTGGTCAGATTGGACGCCCATGGCGCTGTCCTCCCGCGCGGCCGCGAGTGCGGCGCGTCGTTGACCGGCTTGAAGTCGTCAAGGTCGAGGTCGATCAGCCGCCGCCGACGGCGCCGTCGCGGTCGGCGCGGCGGCGCGCGGTTTCGCCGTCCTGGCGGATCCGCTCACGGTCGGTCTTCGCGCGCTCGGTCAGGTACGTCTTGGCCACGGAGGCGTCCGCGCGCACGCGGCGTCCGCGCTCGGTCAGGTACGTCTTGGCCACGGAGACGATCGCGCGCACGCCGACCGCGGCGACCACTGCCTGCAGGATGTCGAGTGCGGTCTGGGCGTTGACGGCCAGCCGTTCCTGACCGTTGGCCCGTGGCACCCGCTCCACGGGCTCCGGGAGCCTCGCCGGCGCCATACTGGCGCTAGCATCTGGGGGCGTTTGGGCGTCCACGTGCGGGGCCGCCACGGGACCGTACTTGATCGCGATGCGTTCGACGGCATCAACGCTGATGACCGCCAGCTCAGATGATGGTGTCTGGGCACCGAGCTGGCGAAGCGGCGCCGACGTCGGATGGGCGGCCGCAAGCTCGGCTTCTGCGGATGGCCAGGCAGGATGGTCCTGCTCGGTGATGCCTGCGATGTGGCCAGACCACGGCTGTGGAAGCTGCTGGGCGACCTCCCGGATCCGGAGCCGATCTTCATCGCCGAGATAACGCGTCACTCGTGCCACGACGGCCGCCGTGTACCAGCCGGAGCCGTTCCTTGCCGCATCGGCGATCACCTCCACCGCCTGTGACCGTAGGCTGGGCGTGATCGCCGTCTCGGATAGGAAAGGCAGTAGGTAGGCGGCCTGCTTGTTCCAGAGGCCGGTGACCAGCCCGGCGTCTGGCCGCGTGGCGAGCCGGATGAGTAGGCCGGCGTCGGAGATGCGGGGGATCTCGGCGGGACGTGTTGGCGCGTTGAATGCGTCGTGCCACCGTGTTTGGCTCAGCCGGGTTCGAGCGAGTTCCCACAGGTCGGGGCCCTCGTCGGCGAGCGCTGCGTACGCCAACGCGTCCAAGTCCACCTCATCCCAGTTCACGCTGGCGCGGAGCGCAGGTGTGAGATGCGCCGCGACCGGCGGCAGGACGTGGAGGATTTCGCGCAGGCCCTCGAGTGTGCCTACACGGGCCCCGAGCACCTCGGCGACAGCGTCGACCACAACCGGCCAGGCGAACAACGACGACGGGAGCCCGCCGACGGCCGCGGTGACGCTCGCGACGGACGGCAGGTCGTGTTCGTCCGCCCACCGGGCGAGCAATGCCAGGAGGGTGGGCTCCGGTGAGTCCGGCCGGAGCGGATCGGCAAGCAGCTTTTCGATCTCGCGGTTCATCGTCGATAGCCCATTTCTCCTGCTACTGCCGGGGGTTACCGGCCTGCGCCGCCACGCCGCGGGCCATGTGATCGAGGTACTCGCCAGCCACTGCCACCTCGTCGGGACTCGGTGCGGGGCCGTCTTCCAGCTGGTTCGTCTGCCTGCCTTCGATGGTCTCGATGGCGAGCATGTCCTGTTCGTTGTCCTGTTCGGTTCGTACGATGCCGCGCACCTGCGTCTCTAGCGTGGCCAGATGAGCCGACCATGCGTTGCGCAGCGCGTTGTCGACGGGATCCGTCCTGGTGAGCAGCCTGTGGAGGTTGGCACACGAGTCCTGCCACGGCTGCCAGCGGTCGTTGTCGGCAACGAGTTCCCAATACGCGCGGAACACCTGACGCAGTGACGGCTTGGGTAGGTGCGGTGCGTTCGCCCCGATGGTGAAGACACCGCTCATGGTGGGCTCGATCCTGGTCGTGCGGTCCCGCGGGTCGGCGCTGCCCCGCATCGTGAGCTTCTTCCACATATCGCGGATCAGCCCGACGGCGAACCGGTTGATGCCTTGGAGCTCTTTCCGACCGTCGGTCCTGGGAACGGATGTCATGTACCCGAACTCGGCGAAGGCCGAATCGGCCAGCACGGCGTTGTAGAGCGTGTCGACCAGCTCCCGCACCTGCTCCTTCTTGAACAAGACGGCTTGATTGCCTCTAGCTGCAACGACGGCGTCGTGGGCCCACCCCCGGTTGACGTCCTCGGCGGGCATGCCCGCCACCGCCCCGTGAAGGAACACGGCGAGATCCTCCGGGCAGTCCCGCTCGCGGGCGATCCGGAGGACCTCCGCCGACGGTAGGGACTGGAGATGGCTCACATACTCCGGCAACGAGATGGCGGGGGTGCGCGCCGTCGCACTCCGGCCGCGCCCCTTCACCTTGAGGTAACTGTCGAGCCGTACCAGCGTGTCGAACTGTTCCTCCAATTCCGGGTAGTCAGGTTGGAGCCACGTCGGCCCCGGCGCGGCACTGTGCAACGCGGCGGCGAGGCTCTCCCGGGCCTTGTCGTCGTGATCGATCGGTTGCCACGCAGAGAGCCGGAACCGTGCCCCAGGTGTGACCCTGCGCAACTGTTGCGCGCAAGCGCCGAAGAAGTCGTTCGCGCCGAAGACGTGCACGACGATTGGCCGCTGCGCATCGAGCCGGTCCTTCTGCGACTCGGACGCGCCCTTGCGCACCTGATTCATGGTGCTCAGCAATGCGTCGGCGAGTTCGAGCAGGCTGCGGGAGTCGAACGCGTACGTGTTGTTGACCGAGAGCGAGCGACCGAGGAACAGCGTGACCAGCGCCTCAGCCTGTGCCTGGGCCAGGTTCGGATGATGCGCCGGATCGAGGACAGTCGATCGGGTGGAGTCGAGGGACTCGTGGAAGACGAAACGGCCCGGCATGGCGCCTCCTGATCTCATTTGTGGAAGAGCACCCCTGTCGAGCCGGGGTTGAGGTAGAGCATCGGCACCGCCGCAGCGCCTGGTTGGCCGGTCAGGACGTACCGGCGCAGCGCCTCAGCAAAGGCCAGGTCGACCGGTTCCCCGGCCAGCACCAGCGCCGTGAGGTCCTCGACCAGGGGCTGGATCGTGAGGTGATAGACCTCGGTGCGCATCGCCACCACCGCCGCCACACCACGGTTGATGAGGACCCGGCCGAGTGCGCCTGACTCGCATCCAATGAGGACCACCAGACGGGGGCCCATCGCGGTGACCACCGTGGCGAACTCCTCGATGCTGGGGCGGACCTTATCGCAGAACTTCACCTCGTCAGGCCCGCAGTGCGCCCAGACCTGAACGATGTCTGCTTTCTTGCTTTCCAAGGCCTTCAGGTGGTTCGGGCTCGAGATGACCATCGGCCCGCCGTTGACCAGATCAACGTAGCTGCGCCGGGTCCGGCGGCGAATCCGGTCAAAGGTCTCATCGACGCTGTTGAATATCTCGTCGCTGCCGCGCACCACCAGCATCCTCGGGCGGCCCCGGCGTCGCTCACCGCCACCTGCGTCGTCGTCACACGGATCGGACGTACTGAGCTCGGACGCACGGACCATGGTCACCGGCGGGTCACCGAACCAGCACAACGGTTCCGTTGACGGGTGCAGCAGCTCCAAGGGCAGCAGGTCGGCGCTGTCGTCATCGGCTACCCATTCGATGCGTACGCGACGATCGGGGTACGGCCCCCGAGCCTGGTCGATCGCGCGGTCCAGCCCGGCCTGCCACAACCGGTCGCCCAGGGTGCCGCCCCGCCAGATAGCCTGGGAAAGAGGGTCGATGTTGTCGCTGGACGCGCACGTCCGCAGTTTCTCTAGTTCGTCGCTGGGGAGTCGGACTGGTGCGCTGCCTGGGAATGGGAGCTGGACCTGCCAATCCGTGTCGACGTGCTTGGCGTGGAGGGTGACGACTCCGTCGAGTTCGTTCGTGCCGGTCTCCACGACGTCATAACCGACGAGTCTTACCCCGGCCGAGGCCACCACCCGTTGGGAGCCGGCCGAGGCCACCACCAGTTGGGAGCCGGCGCTGACGTAGTCCATCTGGCCAAGAGCACGCACTGCCCGGTCGGGCTCCGGGCCCAACAACATGACCCCGTCCGGCGCATGGACCGCCAGCATCTCGGTGTCGGGCACTGCCACGACCTTGCTGTCACCGGGAACCTGGCCGCACCCGTACGGCCTGCCATCCCAGCCATCCCAGCAGTAGAGCCACACGCCGCCGTCTCGCCCCTGCACCACCACGCCGTCCGGTCGGATGTCCAGCAACCGCGCGCCCGCGCCGACAGCTCGTTGTGGCCAAACATGTCCGTCGACATCGCACACGGCGAGGTTGCCCTCGGCATCGATGGCCACGAGTGACCCGTCGGCGCCAAGGCAAATGTCGCGCACCGGCACCGCCGTATCGAAAGTGAGCCGCTTCGCCGCCTGCAACCCGCCCACCATCGTGAAGCCGGGCTGCTGGCCGGTGAGCCAGGCCAGGAACGCGATGCCGGTCTTGTAGTAAAACGTGAGCCGCTTGAGCCGCCGCCGATCATCCGAGCTGTGCACTTCGTTCATGCCCGCGTATGCACAGGTCTTGCCTCGGGAGGCGACCGCGTGGCACAGACGCGGGTTGAGGCGTTCGAGTTTTAGCTCGGCTCCGGGCTTGTCGGGATCCCACAGGTAGGCACCGGTCTCGCTGGCGACCAGCCAACGGCCGCCGTGGCGGACAAGTTGGTGCACCGTGCCGCATCGTGACTGGGCGCTGACTGAATGGACGAGGAGTCCCTGTCCGTTGTATTCCCGCAGCAGCCCCAGCCTCGTGCCCGTGGCGGTGCGTCCCCGGTCCTCCGGGTCCGTTCCGATGGCAGTGATCGGACCACCTTCGTCAACCGAAGGATCGTCACTACCGGACCGGTTCAGGTCCCAATGCGCCAGTTCAGCGTGGTGGAAGCTGACCAGGTACCGCGTGTCCAGAAAGGCCACGCCCTCCACAGCAGCGTCGTCCGCCAGTCGGACCACCTCGGGGGCGCCGCCGGCAGGCAGGTCGTGGCTACCAAGCCTCGGGTCGCCGATCATGATCTTCTGATCCGATCCGGCCGTGGCCAACAGGCCATCAGGTGACCACGCCGCTGCCCGAATGCCAGGATGGCACCACAGAGGTGTCGAACGGCCCATCAGCCGCACGTCGCCGCTGCCTGCGATGCCGACTGCGAGCCTGCCGATGTCGTCCCACGCCGCTACCACGATCTCCGAGTCGAACCGGTCGACTACCTGCCACTGCCCGCTACCTTCCGTCCACTCCGAGACCAGGCCGGACCGCCACACGCAGCGCACCGTGGGCTCGTCTCCCCGGCCATAGATGAAGACGCCCATCGCACGGGCCTCCACAGGCGGGGTCGGCAACGGGATCCACTTCCCGTCAGCACGGCAGATCTGTACCTTCCCCACTTCGTCGCCGCAGGCAATCCAGTCGTTCTCGCCGATCGCAGCGCAGACAATGCCCGCCGCGGCAGGTAGCTCCGGATAAGGCGACCCACCCCAGCCGATCGCGCAGAAGCGCGCATGCTCGCCCGCCGCGAACACCCGCTCACCCCGCTGCACCACCGTCCACACGCGTGAACCGAGGTCACCGAGCCGCTCACGCCCCCCTTCGGCCGTCCACCGCTCGATCACCCCCGAATCGGTACCGATAGCGAGCGCGCGGCTGTCTCCCGCGATCGCGGTGATGAGACCCGACGCCCGCCCATAGCGCGTGAGCCGACCGTCACGCGCGCGTGAGGACCAACGCAAGCGGAAATGGCTCTGACCTGCGGCCGCAAGCCACGCGACGGCCCACCGCTCCACCGCGGGCAGGTGCCATTCGACCGCGATCTCGAGAACCGCTTGCGCATGCCGCACGTACCAGGGCGGGTCCAACGTCGTCCCCGCGCCGTCGCCGTCTCGCCCAGCCAGCGCCTGCGCACGGGTGAGCGCAATCGTCAGGTGGTCATGGGGTGAATCTGGCGCGGCACGGGCTCGTTCGAGCTCTTGCAGCAGGGTGGCGACGTCGAAATTCGCGGAATCGTCCAGCCACGGCGTGGGCAGCCCGCCGGACGGCCTCGACGCGGCTAGCCCCGTGCGCGGCACGATCACGACTGACGTCCCAACCCTTCCGGACACCCCCAGCAGGCGTGGCTTACCTGCAGCTCACGCTGCTGGTCGCCCCGACCGAACAGGCGCGCGGCCCTGTCGCGGATCGCGGTCCAGCCGTCGGAGACCATGGCCTCTACCACCGCCGTCCCGGCGGCTCAGCCAGTGCGGTCATCGCGGCGTCCAACATGGACGAACCCTAACTCGGCGCCGCGCCATCATGGATTAACCCCGTCACGTTCAGAGGTCCGGCGGTTACAAACTGGCCATCCGTCGCGGGGCGGTCGGTTGAACGGCCGAGCCATGACGAGCACCGCCGAGGTTTTGCCGCTCGCCGGGGCTCCGCCAGGAATCGCCGAACGGACAGCACACCAGGGCGGCATGCCCGCTACTGCCTACATGGCACTTGGTGACAGGCTCCTTACCAGCACCCCTACCTAGCCGCCGCGAGTAGCCGTCAGCAAGCTGGCGAGCGCGGTGATCACTGCAGCGAGTGCGTGCGATTAGCAACGTGGCGACATCAGCGACCCAGGTACGCCCTGGCCGGCGGGTCCGCCCAGTCTTGGCCATGGTCGGTCCTCTCTACGAGGGTGCGCCACCGTGCTGCGGTCGGCAACCAGCTGTCTCCCCTTCAGCGTGGCCGACCGACCCTAGAACTGGCACGACGTGGCCAGGCGCGCGTTTTTCGTGCGGCGTGCTGCCGCACGAAAGCGTGCGGCGGTCAGCCCCTTGACATCCGTCTGTGCCTAGCGATGCGAGGCGCATTAAGAAATAACCCCAGAGTTCCCTGTGTCCCCTGTGGCCTCAGTAGCCCCTGGACCTGGGCTTACTCCGCTGGTCCATGCCGGCTTTGGCATCTGAGGTTGCCTCAGGATTCCTGAAGCTCTATCCTCTCCGCGGTTCATCTTGCTGATTTGGTGAAGGCGAGGAGGCATGGGTTGGGATTGGCGGTCGTACGTGATCTGCGGGTAGCGCGGGCTCCGGCGACAACGGAGGACCTGCTCGCGCTGGAGACCGATGTGCTGGCCGGATTCGTGCTCGCACGGGCTGCCGCGGGGCTGGCCGACGGCACGATCGCCTCCGACGTGATGCATCTGGAGCAGGTCCGGGCCTGGTTCGGCCGACCACTGTGGGATATGGATCCGGCCGACGCCGACGTGTATTTCGGCAAGGTGCTGCGTGACACCGCTAAGGGCACCCGGCTGTCACGGGCGCAAGCGCTCAAGACCTACTTCCTGTTTCTGGAACTGCGGCACAAGGTCGAGATCCACCAGATGACCGGCCGGGTCATCGAGTGCCCAATCGATGAGATGAACCGTCCCCGGGGCCGGCAGCAGGCCAAGCTGCGGATCCCGCCCACCGCCGGCCAGGTGGACCGCCTGTTCGCCGGGTGGCGCGAGGAACTGGCGACCTGCCGGAAGTTCGCGCCGACCGCCCGCAACTACACCGCCTGCAGGTTGATGTCCGAGGTCGGGCTACGGGTCAACGAGGCGTGCAAACTCGACTTGGCCGACATCAAGTGGGAGCTGGGCCGGTTCGGCAAACTCCACGTCCGTCATGGCAAGGGCGCCCGTGGCTCTGGTCCCCGGGAACGCATGGTCCCGCTGATCAACAACGCGGGCCAGACTCTGCGGTGGTTCGTCGAGGACGTATGGGGCCACTTCGGTGATGACCACATTCGGTCTGGCGTCCCACTGCTGGCATCTGAGCGTAAGAACAGCGACGGGACTGCGGCCCGGGTTGGCGACGAGACGTTGCGGGCGGCGTTGGCCAGGGCCGCAGCCACGCATCTGCCGGACTGGCCCGACGTCATCACGCCCCATGTCCTACGGCACTTCTGCGCCTCGCAGCTCTATCTGGGTGGCATGGACCTGATCGCGATCCAGGCCACGCTCGGTCACGCCTGGATCGCCACGACCATGAACTACGTTCACGTCCCCGGAACCCACATCGAGGACGCCTGGATCAACGGGCAGCAACGCGCCGCCGCTCGCTTGAAGGGACTGCTGCCATGAGATGGAATCTCCGGCTGGCCGCGGCTAACCGCGGCATCTGGAAGGCCAGTGAGCTGCAGCGCATGCTCGCTGACCACGGCTTGATCATCAGCGCCGGGAAGATGTCCGGGCTGTGGTCGGGTGAACCGGCCAGCATCAAGCTGTCCGATCTGGACGTCATCTGCGTCGTACTCGGCTGCGGGGTCGCAGAGCTCCTGATCCCCGAACCCGGCAACGTGCAGCGCCTGGGTGACCAGCAGGAACAGACCACGGCGGCGGCGTCTTCCTCGGGAGGGCCGCCGGTGACACCCAAACGCCGGGACGGACGATCACTCCCACCCGTCTGAGGTGCCGCCGCGGGGATTACGCAAGGGCGCCTCCAGTTGCATCGACTGCCTGGCCTGGGGAGTCCTGGGCGCTCGTCGCTGCGGGTCGTGCTCGGTATGGCGGCACAAGCACCCAGGGGAACAGGAGTGCGCCGGCTGCGGCGCGCTTCTCGCACTGAAGGACGGCCATTGCCGCTTGTGCTGGCAGCAGGCCCGCCACGAGTCCAAACTCGCCGGCGGCCTGCCGCGAGGCGCGGTCTCGGTCCTGGAGGCAGGCGAGAAGGTCCGCCATCATCAGCTGTTCTTCGACCGGATGAAGGGCCGCCGGGCTGAGAGCCCGGTCCGTCAGTACGACCGGCGAGGCGCCCCACGCAAGCCTCCGCCGGCGCCCGCTGCTCGTCCTGCCGTCAGGTGGATCCAGCCGAGACTGTTCGAAGCCCGCCGAGACTTCGCCGGGTTCGATGAGAACGACGACACCGACCTCAGCAACCCGTGGCTGACCTGGGCGATCTACCTGGCCCATCGCCGGGGCGAGGCCCGCGGCTGGAGACGGGGAATGCGGCTAGATGTCCGCCGGGCACTGATCATCGTCCTGTCCGGGCATACCGCGGGCGACCAGGTGCACCACTCCGAGATCTTCCCGGCGCTACGTGCCCGCTCGGTCAGTGTCGAACGGGTCGGCGAGGTGCTCGAAGAGATGGGTGTGCTCGTCGACGACCGGCGGCCCTCCTTCGACGGCTGGCTGGAACGCAAACTCGACAGCCTCGCCCCGGGCATCGGAGATGACGTCGAGACCTGGCTGAGAGCCATGCGCGACGGCGGCCCACGCTCCAAGGCCCGCGACATCGCGTCGGTCTGGAACCACATGAACCACCTCCGCCCGACGCTGCTGAACTGGTCATCCCGCTACAACCATCTACGTGAGGTCACCCGCGATGACGTCATCGCCGTCCTCGATGAGCTGCACGGATCACGCCGCTCCAACGTCCTGGTCTCGCTGCGGTCGTTGTTCGCCTTCTGCAAGAAGAAGAGCACGATATTCCGCAACCCGACCCGAGGCATCAAGGTCGGCCAGCACCCCTACGGCATCGCCCAGCCCCTTGACCAGGGCGAGGTGGATCAGGCGGTCGACGCCGCCAAGACTCCCGTCGCCCGACTCGTCCTGGTGCTGGCCGCGGTGCACGCCGCCCGCAGAGCCGCAATCATCGCCCTGCGGCTCGACCATGTCGACCTGGGCAACCGACGGCTCACCATCGCTGGCCGCGTCCGCCCGATCGACGAGCTCACCCGCCAGATCCTGCTCGAATGGTTCGACTACCGGCGCACCCGCTGGCCCTGCACCGCGAACCCGCATCTGATCATCAACCAGATGAGCGCAATGGGAACCGGTCCGGTCAGCACCATCTACTTCGCCAAAACAGCGTTGCGCGGCCAGGCCGCGACCCTCGAACGACTACGCGTCGACCGGCAACTCCAGGAAGCCCTCGCTCATGGCCCCGATCCACTGCACCTGGCAGCCGTGTTCGGGCTCGACCCCAAGACCGCGATCCGGTACGCCGAAAACGCCCGGCAACTCCTGCAGAACTCCGCTGAGGAACAAGACCCCTACAGTTCCCGCGAACCCAAGGGCCGGAACACCCCATAAAACGTGAACAGTCCCGGGTTCATCCCGAAGACCCTTCAGTTCGCCTGAACTCTGGGACTTCACGTCGATAACGGGTCGGCCTTTGTGGACAGTTGGCTGCTGCGCGCCTGCGCGGTGCTGGGCATCAAGCTGACCCACTCCACCCCGGGCCGCCCGCAAGGACGCGGGAAAATCGAACGATATTT
>Ga0184623_10000034_pt1 | contig 45987 bp, 51 predicted proteins | sample PLM1_100_b1_FD_133138 | JGI IMG/M metagenome (GOLD analysis project Ga0184623, IMG submission 133138) | Groundwater sediment microbial communities from an aquifer in East River, Colorado, USA - PLM1_100_b1 | ecosystem: Environmental > Terrestrial > Soil > Riparian zone | place: USA: East River... | reverse complement strand
GTAGTGGTCGTGGGACACGAGGATCGCGTCCGGCCTCGGGAGACGGTCCGGCGCCATCGGGAGCGGGGCCTTCCGCTTGTTGAACACGTACGCGAGCCGCTTACTGTAGTTCGGGTCGAAGAGCGCGGTGGCCCCGTCGTCCTCCACGACGACGGTCGCGTGGGCGACGAACGTGATCCGCACGGAGGATGCGAGGGTCCGGACCCGGATAAAGCTCGTGGAATGCAGGGAGGGCCCGCTCAGGCCTCCGACTCGTCGGCGTTGTTCGCGCGGGTCTCCGCAAGGAGCTCCTCGAGCTCGTTCACGGCGCCGACAAGCTCCGTCACGTCCTCGCCCTGCGCGGACAGCTCCTGGGCGAGTTCCCGGATGTCCCGGAGGGTGTGATGGCTCAACCACTCGTTCGCAAGGTCCTGGGGGTTCGAATGCGCGGGGGTGCGTGCTGCCAAGGCAATCAACCTTCGTCTGACGCTTGTCAGATAGACATCCTGAAAGATCGCTGTCTATAAAACAGTTTTCTCAACGCGGGCGGCGGATGGCCAGTGGCATTGTCTATGGAGAGAACTCGACGCGACCGATGGCCCTCGACCGGATTGACATCAGCTTTAAAGAGGGCATCACGCATGTCTGCCACGAGTCGGACGCGTCCGACGCGGGCATCGACGGTCTCGCGGGCGCGGATCGCCTCGGAAGGCGACAGGGATGGGAGCCCTAGCGAACCTCCTCGACATGGAGGGGCGGGTACTGCGGAAGGCGGACGGACTCGCGACGCGCGGGCTCGCACTCTTGGACCGCGGCAGGAAATACCGAGCGCACCGGGCGATCACACGGGCGTACGGGGCGATCGAGCGCGGACGCTCCCGCATCACGCGGCGGCCCACGGATGCGGCGGCGGTGTACGGCAAGATCGCGCGGGGGTATCACGGGCTCTCGAACCCGGAGGCGGCGTGGCGGGCGTCCCAGGACGGACTGTCCTTCGATCCGAGGAACCCGGACGCCCTCGAGATCCAGGGGCTCCTCCAGCTCGTCCGCGGGGAGCCGAAGGACGCCCTCGCCTCCTTCGACCGCGCCCTGAAGTCCGCGCCCCACGTCGCGGCCCTCTGGACGTTCCGCGGGGACGCCGCGGTCGCCGCGGGGAAGAAGGACGAGGCGATCGCCTCATACCACAAGGTCGCGGCCCTCGCGCCGGACGACACGGACAACTACGAGAAGCTCCTCCGTCTCACGCCCCAGGACGCGGAACGGTGGATCCGGAAGGCGGAGGCGCACGCCCGCAAAGAGCAGGCGGACGACGCCCTCCACGCGTTCGACCGGGCCCTCCGGCTCGCCCCGGACCGGGTCGAGGCCTGGGCGGGCAAGGCATCCGTCCACGAGTCCGCGAAGCAGTACGACCGGGCCCTCCGCTGCCTCGAGAAGGCGATCTCGATCGACGACTTCAACGCGGGCCTCTGGTACCGGCGGGCGCAGGTCCTCGAGAAGGCGGGCGCCCGCGAGGAGGCCCTGAAGAGCTACGACGCCTCCCTGGAGCGGAACCCCGAGGACGTCCGCACGTGGGGCTCCCGGGGTGAGCTCCTCCTGTCCCTGAACCGGCCCGACGAGGCAGTCCACTCCTTCGACGGGGCCCTGAAGTTCGACGCCCGGAACGTCGCCGTCCTCGACGGGAAGCGGCGGGCGTTCCGCGCGATGGGGAAGTGGGACGGCTTGGAGGCCGTGAGCGGCCAGATCGCCGCCCTCGAGCCCTCCCGCCACGACGCCCTGTTCAGCCGCGCGGAGGCCCTCGTCCGGCTCGGCCGCCTGGAGGAGGCCGCGGTCGCAGAGGACGCGTTCCTCGCGGCCCAGCCCCGCAGCTACGACGGCCTCGAGCTCCGGCGGGAGACGATGAAGGCCCTCCGCCGGTGGTCCGACCTCGCCGCGACGTGCGACGCGATCCTGGAGGTCCAGCCCCGGGATGCGGGGGTCCTGAAGGACCTCGGCCTCGCCCACCGCTCGGCGGGCGGGTTTCGGGAGTCCCTCGCGGCGTACGACGCCGCCCTCGCCGCGGCGCCGAACGACCTGGAGGCGTGGCGGGGAAAGCGGGACGCCCTGGACGGCCTCAAGGATTCCCGGCAGCTCGTCCGGGTGTGCGATTCGATCCTCGCCGCGGACCCCCGGGACCTCGCGACGTGGCGGGCGAAGGGCCGCGCCCACGAGGCCCTCGGTCAATCCGGCGACGCCCTCGCCGCGTACGACAGCGCGGTCCGCGTGGAGCCGAAGGACACGGAGGCGTGGCGACGCCGGGGCGGCGTCCTCTTCAAGCTCGAGCGGTTCCCCGACGCGCTGCGGTCGTACGAGGTCGCGACGGAGCTCGCGCCGACCTCCGAAGAGGTGTGGTTCGAGCGGGCCCGCTGCCTCCTGCGGTTGAAGCGGTCCGCGGAGGCCGCGGAGGTGTACGACCGCGCGATCCTCCTGAACTCGACGGACCCCCGCGCATGGTACGGGAAGGGGCTCGCCCTCGCCTCCCTCCAGAGGATCGAGGAGGCCGTGACGTGCTACGACCACGCCCTCGACCTCGCGCCGAAGGACCCGCGGGTGTGGCACAGCCGAGGCGCGGCGCTCCAGTGGCTCGGTCGGCACTCCGAGGCCGTCGAGTCCTTCGACCGCGTCCTCTCCCTGGACCCGTCGAACGCGACCGCCCTCGTGCGGAAGGGCGATTCCCTCGGGGCCCTCGGACGGTTCGACGCGGCCCTGGAGTCGTTCGACTCCGCCCTCGCGATCCAGCCGAAGAACGTCGCCGCGGTCCGCGGGAGGCGGGAGGGCTTCGAGCGGCTCGGGAAGCCGGAGGAGGCGTACCGCGCGGCCGTGGAGCTCTCCGGGCTCGCGCCCTCGGACCCGAAGGCGTGGGTGGACCGGGCCCGCCTCGCCCGCCTGGTCGGGCGGGACAAGGAGGCCCTCGGCGCGGTGAACAAGGCGATTGGGCTCGCGCCCGAGAACGTCGAGTACCTGAAGCTCAAGGGGGGCGTCCTCGCCGCCCTCCGGAACCCCCGGGGCGTCGTCGAGGTGTGCGACCGCCTCCTCGAGGTGAACCCCCGGGACGCGGAGGCGCTCCGGGAGAAGGGCGTCGCCCTCGAGTCGCTCGGGGACCCGGACGGCGCGATCGAGGCGTTCGACCGCGCCCTCCACACGGACCCGATGGACCGGAGGACGTGGAACGCGAAGGGCTCCCTCCTCGCGGCCCAGGGCCGCCTCCCGGAGGCCCTCGAGGCCTTCGACCACTGCCTCTCCCTGAACCCCGGGGACCGGTTCGCCCTCTCCCGCAAGGGCTCCCTTCTCCTCGACCTCGACCGCGCGGGGGACGCGATGAAGTGCTTCGAGGACGGCCTCCTCCTGGACCGAGCGAACCCGGACTTCCTCGTGGGGAAGGCCCGCTGCCTCCTCGTCCTCGGGAAGAACGAGGACGCGGCGCGGTGCCTCGACCCCGTCCTCGAGAAGGACCCGAACCACTACGGGGCCCTCGCGGTGAAGGGCGTCGCCCTCGTGCGGGCGGGACGCTCCGCGGACGCCCTCCTCGTCCTGGACCGCGCGATCCTCGGGGACACCGAGAACGGCGGGCTCTATCTGGAACGCGGGCGGGCCCTCGTCGCCCTGGAGCGGAACGTCGACGCGATCGGCGCGTTCGAGCGCGCCGCGCGACTCGCCCCGAACCGCCCCGATGCGTGGCGGGAACTCGGGAACGCCCGGGTCCGGACGAACGCGTTCGAGGGCGCGATCGCGGCGTTCGACCGGTGCCTCGGAATCGACGCGAAGGACAAGGGCGCCTGGTCGATGAAGGCGTTCGCGCACGAGCGGACCGGGGACTGGGAGGCCGCCGCGGCCGCGTACGACGAGGCGATCCGCCTCGACGCCCGCACCCCCGCGCTGTGGAACGCGAAGGGCCTCTCCCTCGTCCACCTCCGACGGTTCGACGAGGCGGGCAAGTGCTTCGACCTCGCCCTCTCGATCGACCCGAACTACGCCTCCGCCGTGGAGGCGAAGAAGCTGTGCGAGGAGCGGGCCGCGGAGGCGAAGGTGGAGGCGTTCGCGCGGGCCGTCGTGCAGTACGAGCGCGCGCTCCACCGCCCCGCGAGCAAGGAGGAGATCTTCAAGGAGTGCGGGGTCCCGCTGCAGCTCCTCGACAACGTCGTCGCGTACGTGAACGAGCCCGCGCCCGTCGCGGTGGAGTCCCTCCCGCCGGAGCGGATGCGTCGGTTCGAGGACGCGTCCCTCGCGCTCCTCCGGGGGCCCGGCGGGAAGGACATGCGGCTCTCCGACGTCGTCGGCGCCCTCCCGGACATGGACGTCTCCGAGGCCCGCGAGGTCCTCGGGTACCTGAAGGGCATCCGCTCCCTGCGGCTCGAGCCCGACCCCTCGTGGCACCTCGACCCGCTGATCCGGCGGGCCTTGGACCTGCCGAAGGAGGAATGGAACCTGAGGGGCCTTGCACGGGAGCTGAACATCGGACCCTACGAGGCGAAGAAGCTCGAGGTCTCCCTCAAGATCTTCGAGGGCGGCGGGTACCGAGTGAAGACGAAGGCGCCTCCCGTCGTGGATCGACTCCGGCTTCAGCGGGTCCCCGCCAAGGAGGCCCCGGTCCACCCGCCGAAGGCGCAGGACGAGGAGGACGACGAGGGGGCCGCCGCGTTCCCGAAGCCCCGTGTGGCTCTCCATCCACCGGAACCGAAGCCCGCCCCCGTGGTTCCGGAAGCACCGCCTCCCGTGGAACGACCGAAGAAGCGGGAGGACGCAGACGCCGCCCGGGACTTCAGCCGACTGTAGTCACTCGAACGTCCAGCGGTCCCGCTCCCGGAGGAGCCTCCGGAGCAGTGACGTCGCCATCTTCGGGTCGATCCTCAGGAGGAACGCGCCGAGGTGCTTGCACAGGAGCTTCCCCTTCGCGCGGTTCCTGCGGAAGTCCACGCAGTCGTGCTCGATCCGCTCCCGGGCGATGTCGATCACGACGGAGTATTCCTTCACGGTCCCCGCGATCAGGCTCTTCGATTCCTTGTCGACGTGGACCTGGTCTTGGGGGATCGCCCTCTCGCTCGCGAGTCGGTTCTCCCCGAGGAACGCGACGAGGAGCTCTTCCAGGGTCATCGCGTCGATGTCCTTGTTGATCGGGATGTCCGCCTGGATCGTGGCCGCCTCCGGCTCCGTTGCGCTGGGCCCAAGGGCGATTGGGACCCCGAACTTCCGGAGGGCCTCGTTGATCTTCTTGTCGATGTACGCCTGCTCCGCCTCCGTGTACTTGGCTCGGTTGCGGGGGTCGTTGAAGTACCGCCGGGCAGCGCGGGCGTGGAACGGCGTGTGGACAGGATACTTCCAGTTCGCCGGGTCCGCATATTTGTCCGGGTCCTTCGGGTAGCCCGCGAGCGGGCCGGGTCGGCCGTCCGGCTTGCGGGCAGGCTTCACCGGACGGACCATCGCGCGCGGGAGGGCCGTGGCGGGCGATAAAGGGTTTGCGGCCGAAAGGTACCTCGAATCGGGAACTAGTAGGTATGTGGAGAATCGGTGACCTGTAAGTCATCGCAGCATCTTGCTGAGCTTGGCTCCCTGAGACAACCCCCGTGATATCGTTCAGACTTTGCTATGGGGTCAAGGCGGCCGCGACACGGAGGAACGGATGCGACAGGAACAATGCGTAACCCAGCACGACGATTGAGACGAACCCCATGAAGAAGCCGTCGCAGTACGCAAGCGTCCAGGGGATTTCAACGCCTGAGAGGACCAGTTCGGCGGTGGAGATCAAGCTCCACACGACTGTCATCGCCGCAAGGCCCACGACGAAAAGGACGTCAGGCCTTCTTCGCACTTCCACGATGGGGGCCATCGACCGCTTGAAAGCCGGAGCCGCCTTCAGGACGTAGTACACGTAGAGGGGGAAAAGGCCCGCGTACATCCCCGCCATCGCGCCCCACCCGAAGTACGCGATAACCCACTCGCCGAGGGCGGGATCTGTCGCCGCAACGTTCGAACTGAGTCCGAGCATCTGCCACGTGACGAAGGCGGCACTAAACCCGAGGAAGCAGATTGTGTTCCGCTCAACGCGTCTCGTTCCTCCACCCTCGAGCTGCGAATCCGCTCCAGTCCAATAAGGTATGTCGTGCGTTGTCTCGAGGAACGCTGTCCTTAGACTTGGGTCCCCAGGAGTTCCCGCGCGATCACGAGCCGCTGGATCTCACTCGTGCCTTCCCCGATCTCGCACAGCTTCGCGTCCCGGAACATCCGCTCCACGGGGTAGTCCTTGATGTACCCGTACCCGCCGTGGACCTGGACCGCCTTCGTCGTCACCCACATCGCGGCCTCGCTCGCGTACAGCTTCGCCATGGAGGCCTCCTTCTTGTACGGGTGTTCGTGGTCCTTCAGCCACGCGGCGCGGTACGTGAGCATGCGGGCCGCGTCCGTCCGGAGGGCCATGTCCGCAAGCATGAACTGGACCGCCTGGAACTCCCCGATCGGCTTCCCGAACTGCTTCCGCGCCTTCGCGTACGTCACGGCCTGCTCGCACGCGCCCTGCGCGATCCCAACTCCGAGGGCCGCGATCGAGATCCGCCCGCCGTCGAGGGTCTTCAGCGCGTTGTTGAACCCGTGGTTCAGCTCGCCGAGGAGGTTCTCCTTCGGCACGCGGCAGTCCTCGAGGATCACCTGGGACGTCGCGGACCCCCGCATCCCGAGCTTGTCCTCCACCTTCCCGATCCGAAGGCCGGGGTTCCCCCGCTCCACGATGAACGCGCTGATTCCGCGGGTCCCCTTCGCGCGGTCCGTCACCGCCATGATCACGAACGTTCCCGCGACGGGGGCGTTCGTGCAGAAGTTTTTCGTACCGTCGAGGACCCAGCCGTTCCCCTCCAGGCGGGCCTCCGTCGTCATCGAGGCCGCGTCGGACCCGCTCGCGGGTTCCGTGAGCCCCCACGCGCCGATCTTCCGCCCCGTCGCGAGGTCCGGGACGTACCGTCGCCTCTGCTCCTTCGTCCCCGCGATCAGGACGTTCCCCGTGCACAGGGAGTTGTGCGCCGCCATGATCAGGCCATGGCTCCCGTCCACGCGGGCGACCTCTTCGATGGCGATTGCGTACGTCGCCGCGTCGAGCCCGCCCCCCTCGAGCTCGGAGGGGACGAGCATCCCGAGGAGCCCGAGCCCCGCCATCTTCGCGACGGTCTCCTTGGGGAATTCCCCGGACGCGTCGAACCTGGCGGCGACGGGGCCGATCTCCCGCTCCGCGAACTCCCGCACCTGCTTCCGGACCATCTCCTGTTCGGCGGTGGGAGCGAAGTCCATCGGCGGGGTCCGAATGCAAGCCGCTCTAATAAGGCAGCCGCCGGAGCCGGATGTTCGCCCTACTGATATGTGATCACAATGTTCGTCTTAGTGGCGTCGGTCTCGTGCGGGAAGACGAAGTTCTCGTACGAGCTGTTCGGGACCGAGTTCACCGTCATGGTGATCGTCCGTCCCCCACCTGTTGAGGAGCTCAGGATTTGGCTGGAAGAGAACGGCTGTCCCCAGACCAAGAAGAAGTCGCGCAACGTGAACTCGTGCGGGACGGGACTCTCGACGTGAATCTGCCCTGTCGTGTCGTGGGTGTGGATGGGCCGCATGCACTCCGGGGTGATTCCGATGTCCCCCGGGATCTGGTAGTTGGCCCCCATGATCGTGATTGTCAGGAGGGCGTGGTCGTGCCGCGCGAAGCCTGAGTGCTGCTGCATGCACATCTCCGTGACTGGCGTGTTCGCGTTGTACGGGCTCGTGGACTGCGTGGACACGAACCACACGCCGCCGACCACGAGGAGGATCACGAGGATCGCGGCGGGCACCCTCCAGCTCGGGCGGGTCCGCAGGCTACGGGTCCGTTGCCGCGGGGCCCGGGGGGCCTCTGTCTCCGTCTGCTTCGCGCCTCGCACCATTTCGGAGGTCGCCTCCCGGGGGTGAACGGATTGGAGGTGTCTCGGGAGATTCTGGGTGTTGACGGATGCCGCACAGACGGGGCACTTCCGCGACGCCATCGCCCCTCACTACCTCCGTAGAGGGATATGGAGCTTTCGCCGAGAGCAGGGGCGGGGCGTCTCAGCACTCATAGGGCTCGTCACGGTTCGTCCGCTGACCCTCTTCTCATCATCGACGCGGGACAGGGGTACCGCCCGGCCCGCGAAAGCGTTTTCGGGCGCCCTCGATTCTCGCGCGGTATAACGGGGTGGGAAGTTATTTAGCTTGATAACAGGGTCGAAACGCCCGCATGGAGGTCCCCCCGGGCCGCCTCGAGGCGTCCGCCAGCGGCGGGAGGGAGGCGCTGATCTCGCTCCTTTCCGAGGCCGAGCGGCGGAGGCTGAACGGCCTCCTCGCGGTCCACCGCCTGCGGGAGGACACCCCTGCCGAGGGGGTCCTCGTTTTCAACGGGGGAAACGGACGCCTGGCCAGCCACTCGTGGCGCGAGACCGTGGACGGCCCTCCGGCGATCGCCGCGATCCTGCGGGACGCCTTGAGCGGGGACGCGTCCCTCGAACTCCGTTCGTACGACCACCGCGGGTCCACGGTCCGGATCGACCAGCTCGCGAGCGCCCACCCGACCGCTCGGATCGACGGGATCCCGAACGTCGTCGACCTGCTCGCGGAGATCGAGGCGGACGAGCGCCAGGAACGACGCAGGGTCATCGAGTCGATGGCGGGCCCCGACATGACCGGCGTCCGCGCGGAGCTGCGGTCCGTGCAGGACGGCTTCGCGTCGCTGCGGCGACAGTTCCAGGAGTCGAGGATTCGTGAGGGGGCCCCGAACGGCGCGGTCCGACACGCCGCGGAACTTGAGATCGAGAAAGGACGCGCCGAACTGCGGGCCCTCACGGCGGAGGTCGAGGCGAGGCGCTCCCGCCTGGAAGGGGATGCGCGGGACCTCGAGACCCAGCAGGGCGCCCTCCTCGCCCGCGCGACGGAAGTCGGGGAGACCCAGTCCGCGATCGCGGCGGAGCGGAAGCAGCTCCAGGAGCTCTTCACCGCCGTCCAGCTGGAGATGGAGAAGGTCGCTCAAGGTCGACGGGATCTGGATGCGTCTGCCGAGGGCGTATCCGCGCGGGAGAAGGAGGCGATCGACCGGGAGGCAACCGCCGCCGCGTGGGAGGCCCGCCTCAAGGAGCGGGAGGCCGCTGCGGCCGCCCGCCTCCGCGACGTGGATCTCCGAGAGGGCGAGGTCCGTGACCGGGCAGCCGCGTTGCGGGAGTCCGCGCGTGCGGTCGAGCGGGCCCAGAAAGGTCTTCAGAAGCGGGAGCGGGAGCTCACAAAACAGGAGGACGAACTCGCCTCCGCCTCCGACGTTCACGGTCAGACGAAAAGTGCGCTCACCCGCCTCCAGTCGAAGCTCGAGCGCGATCGGAAGGTCCTGGCGCGGGAGGCGGAGCGATTGAAGGTCCGCGGGGACTCGCTCGCGAAGGAACGGGCCACGCTTCAGCGGGCGCGGAAGGAGACCTCCGGGCGGGAGGCGAAGGCGGAGGCGATCGAGGCCGCGGTCGGCGAGAGCCGGAGGCGGATCAAGGATCATGCGATGACGCTCGTCCGGGCGCAGCGGGGCGCCCTCCTGCGGACCCGGGATCTCGATTCCCGCGAGGCCGACCTCGACCGGAGGGAGTCCGCCGTAGGTCGTGCGACGAAGGCCCTCGAGGACCGGGAGTCTGCACTGGACGAACGGGAGCGCGAGCTCGTCGAACGCGAGGAGACCCTCTCGGCGAAGGATGCGGGCCATGCGGCGACGTCCGAGGGCGCGTCGGAGCGCCATGCGGAACTCGAAGAGACCCTCCGGGAGCGGGAGGCCGCGGTCGCGGCCCGCGAGGCCGAGCTGCGGGAGACGGGACGGTCCGCGGAAACCAAGTCCCGCGAACTCGCATCCTTGGAAGATGACCTCGTCGAGAGCAACGCCGCGCTCCAGAAGGTGCGATCGGAGATTGAGGACGCGCAGTCCGGGCTCGCGTCGGAGCGGACGAAGCTCGACGGATCGAAGGCGGCGTTCGAGAAGGCCCAAGCCCGGGCGGCCAAGGAATCCGCCTCGAAGGAGGCGCGGATCCACGATCTCGAGCGGGAGGCGGGGACCCGCCAGGAGAATGCGGACGCCGCGGCGGTTCGCGCACAGAAGCTCCTCGAGCAGATCGACGCCCGGAAGGAGAAGCTGGACGCGATGGAGGCGCGCATCGGGGAGGAGCGGGAGGAGATGGAAGCGTCCCTCGCGAAGCGGAGGGACGCGCTCGAGTCCAAAGAGTCCGACCTGAAGGAACGCGCGGAGGCGGTCGAGGCGGAGGCGGAGAAGGTCCGCGCCCTCCGTGACGAGGTGAAAGCCCGGACCGCCTCGATGAAGGAGCGGGAGAAGGCGCTCCGCGGGATGGAGGCGGAGATCGAGCGCAGGCGGGCGGACCTCGAGCGGGTCCGCGAAGGGCTCAAGAAGCTGTAGGCCATCCCGCGCCCCGTGATCATCACCCTCACGACGGACTTCGGTCTCGGGACGTACGTCGCATCGATGAAGGGCGTGATCCTCGAGATCGACCCGGAGGCGAAGGTCGTCGACATCGACCACTCCGTCGCCCCGCAGGACATCCGCCAGGGCGCGTACGCCATGTACTCCGCGACCCCGTGGTTCCCGTTCGCGGTCCACATCGGGGTCGTGGACCCCGGGGTGGGGACGGAGCGGCGGGGGATCGTGATCGCGTGCGAGGGCGCGATGTTCGTGGGGCCCGACAACGGACTGCTGATTCCCGCCGCCGATATGTTCGGGATTAAGGAGGTCCGCCACATCACGAACAAGGGGTACACCCTGCGGCGGGCGTCGTACGTGTTCCATGGGCGGGACATCTTCGCCCCCGTGGCGGCGCACCTCTCGAAGGGCGTGAAGCTTCGGGAGATCGGACCCGAGATCAAGGACTACGTGAAGCTGGACTTCGGGACCCCCGCCGTCGACGAGTCGGGGATCCGCGGAGAGGTCCTGACGATCGACCGTTTCGGGAACATCGTCACGAACATCCCGCGGCGGATCGTGTCGGAGCGGTGGCGGTTCAACCAGGACCTCGAGGTCTCGATCGGCGGGTACGACATCCGGCTGCGGCTCCTCCGGACGTACGGCGAGGCGTCCGAGGACGGCCTCCTCGCGACGATGTCCTCGAGCAACTTCCTCGAGATTGCGAAGCGGAACGGGAGCGCGGCATCGCTGGTGAACGCGAAGCCGAGGATGCCCGTCGCGGTGCGGCCCGCGACGTAGGCCCCGCCCACCAGCGGAGCTCGTCGAGGAGCTCCCGCAGTTCGTCGCGCCACTTCGAGGCGTAGAGCTTCAGGAGGCGCAGGGCCGGTCCGCGATGGCAAACCCATATCTACGGCGCCTCAGATGGCGCGGCCCGATGGACCGGCGGAAGATCCTCCTCCTGATCTTTGACGGGCTCGGGGACCGCCCGATCGCGGAGCTCGGCCGGCAGACCCCCCTCCAGGCCGCTCGAAAGGAGCACCTCGACTGGTTCGCGGCGAACGGGATCAACGGCCTCGTGGACCCGATCGCCCCCGGCGTCCGGCCCGGGAGCGACACGAGCCACCTCGCCCTCTTCGGATACGACCCCGTGCGGGTCTACACGGGACGGGGCCCGTTCGAGGCCGCGGGGGTCGGGATCCCCGTGAAGGAGGGGGACATCGCGTTCCGCGGGAACTTCGCGACCGTGGACTCCGGGATGCGGGTGACGGACCGCCGGGCGGGCCGAATCAAGGAGGGCACGGTGGACCTCGCGAATTCCCTCGACGGACTCGATCTCGGGGGCGGCGTGCGGGGCCTGTTCCGTGCGGGCACGGAGCATCGTGCGGCGCTCGTTCTTCGAGGACCGGGGCTCACCCCACACGTCTCGGACCCGGACCCCCACGACGAGGGGGCGAAAATCCTTCCCGCAAAGGCGACCGCCCCGGACGGGGACGCGACCGCGAAGGCGGTGAACGCGTTCATGGAGAAGTCCCACAAGATTCTCCGGTCCCACCCCGTGAACGTGGCCCGCGAGAAGGAGGGGCAGCACCCCGCGAACGTCGTCCTCCTCCGCGGGGCGGGGATCGTGCCCCACCTGGAGCCCGTCGGGACGCGGCTCGGGATGCGCGCCGCGGGGATTGCCGGAGTCGCGTTGATCAAGGGGATGTTCCGCGCGGCGGGGATGGACGTCCTCGAGGTCGAGGGGGCCACGGGCGGGCTCGACACGGACATGGTCGCGAAAGCCCACGCGGCCGTGGACGCCCTGAAGCGATACGACTTCGTCGTCGTGAACGTGAAGGCCCCGGATGTGTGCGGACACGACGGGCTCGCAAACGAGAAGGTCCGGACGGTGGAGCGGATCGACGCGATGATGGCGGTGCTGAAGGCGGACCTCGGGCCCGACACGGTCCTCGCGGCGACCGCAGACCACTCCACCCCGGTGAGCCTGAAGGACCACTCCGGGGACCCCGTGCCCGTCGTCGTGTTCGGGGAGGGCGTGCGCGTAGACGATGTCGCCCGCTTCGATGAGCTCAGCGCCGCGCGGGGTGGGCTCGGGCGGATCCTCGGGCGGGACCTGATGCCGATCCTGTTGAACGTCTCGAACCGCGCGGAGAAGTTCGGGGGCTAGAGGGAGGCCTTCGCGGCCTCCGCCTCGAGGAAGAGCCGCTTCGCCTCGACGAGGAGCTCCGAGGACTCCCGCATCTTCCCCCGGGCCGCGATCCGGAGCTGCTCCGCCTGGGAATCCACCGCCTTCGCGCGTTGCCGGAGGGCCTCCGCCTCGAATGTGAGCTGGTGGGACTTTTCGAGCTTCAGCTCCTTGTACACCGCCTGTTCCTCGTGGAGCATCGCGTATGCCCGGTCCCCCAGGGAGGTGGAGCGGGCGACGTGCGCGCTCGCCTTCGCCCGCAACCGCTTCTCCTTGAGGGCGAGGCGGGCCGCCTTCGCCTCGAACTTCCGCGCCTCGAGGATCGCCCGGTGGGCCTTCACCTCGAACCCGTGGGCCTCTTCCTGGAGCCGGAGGACCCGCTGGTACGGGTCCTCGACGATGCGGGTCCGGGTGACTTCCATCCCGGAAACGATGGTCGACGAGCCCCCATAAACATAGCCCTTTCGTTCTCAGAATAGCACACTGTACCGGAGGGCCCCGCTTCCCGCACGCCCGGCCGCGAAAGCCTAAATAGGCCACGCCACTTCGGCGCCCCGGTCTCCCGGAGGCGGAGGATGGTCGACCTCTCCATCGTGATTCCGATCGCCGGCATCGCCGCGTTCGCGACCGCAGGCTACCTGGCCCGGTACGTGATGAAGCAAGACGCGGGCTCGGAGAAGATCCGCGAGGTCGCGGAGGCGATCCGGGAGGGCGCCCGCGCGTTCATGAAGCGCCAGTACACGACGATCGCGATCATCGCGTCCGCCCTCGCCGTCGTCTTCGCGGTCGCCCTCGGGGCGGGCAACCTCGTCCTTGGCGCGAAGACCGCGTTCGCGTTCGCCCTCGGGTCCGCGTTCTCCGCGATCTCCGGCTACATCGGGATGCACATCTCGATCCGCGCGAACCAGCGCTGCGCGGCGGCGGCCCAGTCGAGCTACAACGCCGCCGTGAAGACGGCCCTCCGGGGCGGCGCGGTCTCCGGCCTCGCGATCGTCGCGATGAGCCTGCTCGGCGTCTCCCTCCTGTACTATCTCTACGGCTGGGGGGTCCCCGCCACGAAGTCGGACCAGACCTCCGTGATCCTTTCGATGGTCGGCTTCGGGTTCGGGGCCAGCCTCGTCGCCCTCTTCGCGCAGCTCGGCGGCGGGATCTACACGAAGGCCGCGGACGTCGGCGCGGACCTCGTCGGGAAGGTGGAGAAGGGGATCCCGGAGGATGACCCCCGCAACCCGGCGGTGATCGCGGACCTCGTCGGCGACAACGTCGGGGACTGCGCGGGCCGCGGCGCTGACCTGTTCGAGTCCACGGCGGCGGAGAACATCGGGGCGATGGTCCTCGGCGCGCTCCTGTTCCCGTACTTCGGCGTGGCGGGGATCCTGTTCCCGCTCGTCGCCCGGGCGTTTGGCCTGATCGCCTCGATTGTGGGCGTGTTCGTCGTAAGCACCCGGGAGGAGGAGGCTCCGATGAGCGCGCTGAACCGCGGGTACGGGGTCACGACCCTCCTCGCGATCATCTTCTTCGAGGTGGCTGCGATCCTCATGCTACAGCCGTTGACACCCGTGGGGAACGACCCGATCTCGGGCTTGCCCCATCCGCCCGCCTCCAGCCTCACCTGGTTCTACTACTTCGCATGTGGGCTCGTCGGAATCATTACTGCCCTGCTGTTCATCTACATCACCCAGTACTACACCGAGGCCCGCTTCCGGCCCGTCAAGGAGATCGTGAAGGCCGCAGAGACGGGGCCCGCCACGGACGTGATCAGCGGGTTCGCGGTCGGCCTCGAGGCGACGGCCCTCCCCGCGGTCACGATCATGGGCGCGATCCTCGGTTCGTTCTACCTCGGCGAGCTCACCGGGATCCGGGTCTTCGTGACGCCGACGTTCTCGATCGGCGGCGGGCTGTTCGGCACCGCGATCGCGACGATGGGGATGCTCTCCACCGCGGCATACATCCTCGCGATGGACACGTTCGGCCCGATCGCGGACAACGCGGCGGGGATCGTGCAGATGGCGGGGATCTCCGGCTCCGTGCGGAAGCAGATGGACAAGCTCGACGCGGCGGGGAACACGACGAAGGCCCTCACGAAGGGGTACGCGGTCGGCAGCGCGGCCCTTGCGGCCTTCCTCCTGTTCACGGCGTACCTCGAAGCCGCGAAGATCACGAGCGTGGATCTCGCGAAGCCGGAGGTGTTCGTCGGCGGGATTGCGGGCGTTGCCCTCGTCTTCCTCTTCTCCGCGTTTGCGATCCGCGCTGTGGGGCGGGCCGCGTGGGCGATTATCAAGGATGTCCGCGCGCAGTTCCAGGAGAGCCCGGAGATCATGACCGGGAGGAAGAAGCCGGATTACGGCCGGTCCGTGGACATCGTCACCCGCGCCGCGCTCCGGGAGATGGTCGTCCCCGGCCTCCTCGCCGTCCTCACCCCGATCGCCGTGGGCTTCACGTTCAAGTTCATCAGGGTCACGCCGGGCCTCGGGGCGGGGGAGCCCCTCGGGGCGACCCTGATGGTCGGCACGATCGCGGGCGTGATGCTCGCCCTCGTCCTGAACACGGGCGGCGGGGCCTGGGACAACGCGAAGAAGTACATCGAGTCCCTCCCCGGCGGGAAGGGCACGGAGCAGCACAAGGCAGCGGTCGTCGGGGACACCGTCGGGGACCCGTTCAAGGACACCGCGGGGCCCTCCCTCCACATCCTCGTGAAACTCCTCTCCACGATCACCCTCGTCCTGGCGCCCCTCCTCGTGTGAGGGCGCCCGAAAGTTGAAATATGACCGAAATCTCGCATGGACGTTTCCTGTGTACATGAAGGTCCAGCGGGAGGACGTCGTCCGGATTCCCCCGGATCGGCTCGGGGAGGACATCGACGCTCTCGCCCGCGAACTCACCCGGTCGACCCTCGAGGGGAAGGTCGGCGAGGACAAGACGTTGACCCTGATCGCGAGCGGGATCGAGCGGCTCGGGGAGGGGCGCATCGTCCACGGGGACGGCGCCGTGTACCAGAGCGTGAAGTACGACGCCGTCGTCTTCACCCCACAGCTCCAGGAGATCGTGGACGGCACCGTCGTGGAGATCCTGAAGTTCGGCGCGTTCGTGCGGTTCGGCCCCCTCGACGGGCTCCTCCACATCTCCCAGGTGATGGACGACCGCGTGGACGTGGACGAGGAGAACCAGCGGCTGATCGGGAAGGACACGAAGCGGGACCTGCGCATCGGCGATCGGGTGCGGGTCCGGATCGTCGCGGTGGGCCTGAACGAGAGGGCCCCGCGGGAGTCGAAGATCGGCCTCACGATGCGCCAGCCCGCCCTCGGGAAGCACGAGTGGATCGAGGAGGACCGCGCCCGCGCGGAGGGCCGCACGAAGCGGAGGAAGTGATCGGATGGCGGTGAAGGTCCCGAAGGCGTGCAAGAAATGCTTCTATATCGTGGACGACGACGTGTGCCCGCGGTGCGGGAGCCAGACCTCGAAGGACTGGCAGGGGTACCTGATCATCGTGGACCACACCCGCTCGGAGATCGCCAGGAAGATGGGGCTCAATGCCAACGGGAAGTACGCCCTCCGAGTTCGCTGAGTTCTTCGCGCGGGACCTCGTCCTCCCGGAGGCGATGCGCGCCGAGCTCTCCCGTCCCCTCGGCCGGGTCGTGAAGGGCGCGGACGTCGTCGCCGCGGTGAAGGGCGGGAAGCCCCTCGTGACCGTCGGGGACTACACGACCGCGGACCTGGTCGAACGCGGCGTCCTCCCGCAGATCGCGGTCGTCGACTTCAAGACGAACCGGATCGAGGAACCGCGGTGGCACACGAAGCTGAAGGGGGTCGGGGACTGGGTGATCGTCCTCGACAACCCTCCCGGGATGATCCGGAAGGACGTGTGGCCCATGATCTCCGAAGCCTTTAAATCGCGGGAGCGCGTGCGACTCGAAGTGCGGGGCGAGGAGGACCTCCTTGCCCTGGTGTGCATCGCCCTCGCACCCGAGGGTGCGGTCGTCGCGTATGGGCAGCCGGGCGAGGGCGCCGTGATCGTCCGGGTGGACCGCGGGGCGAAGGGGCGGGTGCACGACATCCTGCGGCGCATGGTGACGTGAGATGGAAGTCGAGATCGTCGCGAAGCGGGAGAACCCGTTCCTCAAGCGGACGGAAGTCCGGTTCAAGGTGAGCCACCCGAACGAGATGACCCCCGGCCGGGCCGCGCTGCGGGAGCAGCTCGCGAAGGTCCTCCACGCGACCCGGGACATCGTCGTCGTCGATTTCTCCCGCTCCGAGTTCGGGCGGGCCGCGTCCCACGGGTACGCGAAGGTGTACAAGTCGAAAGAGGACGCCCTGAAGGTGGAGCGGAAGCACATCCTCGTGCGAAACGGGCTGCGGGAGGCGGAGAAGAAGGTGGAGAAGCCGAAGGAGCCGAAGCGCGCCCCGCCGAAGCGGGAGGCCCCGAAGCCCGCCGCCGCCGAGAAGCCCGCGGCCGCGCCGAAGGAGGAGAAGCCCGCCGCGAAGGAAGAGAAGAAGGCGGAGAAGCCCGGGGGGAAGCCCCCCGCCGAGAAGAAGGACGCGAAGCCCGCCGCTGACAAGAAGGACGAGAAGAAGCCCGAGGCGAAGAAGGGCGGCAAGGAGGGCAAGTGATGGCGGAGGGGAAGAGGGAGAAGCCCGCGAAGGGGACCCAGGGCCTGAAGCGCCACTTCTACAAGGTCGACGGGAACAAGATCCACCGGGAGAAGCCCTTCTGTCCGAAGTGCGGACCCGGCGTGTTCCTCGCGAAACACGTGAACCGCGCGAGCTGCGGGCGCTGCGGCTACACGGAGTTCGCGAGCAAATAGCCGCCCCCAGAGGGAAAGCCTTAATCGCCCGCCGCGATGCGGAGCCCGCGCCCTCGTAGGCTAGTTTGGATAGACTTCCAGGCTCCGGACCTGGTGACTGGGGTTCAAATCCCCACGAGGGCGTCCCCTCTCAGGCGTTTGCAATGGGTTCGAGTCCCAGCAGGCCCGTACCCTCAATCGGAGGGGTTGGCAGAGGTACAAGAATACATATAGTATATGCATACGTATACCCATGACATGGCCCATGCGATGAAACGCCCGCGGCCCAAGTATGCGAGGCTTGGCGCGAACCCGACCCTGGAGACCATCGAATACGTTCTCGCCAGCCTCCAGAAGGCCGAGGGCCCTGTCAGCCGCAACCGGCTGCTTGCGACCCTCGCCCGGTGGGGCCACTCCACGACTAGGCAGAGCCTCAACGCCACAATCGCCTTCCTCGGCGACCAGGGAATGATCGCCGAAGGGAGCAAGGGCCTGGTTTGGGTCCCGGAGGCGTCCCCCGAGCTTCTCGAGACGATCCGGAAGGGGCCCCGGCTGTAATGGGACTTCGGGCCCAAGACATCGTTCTGACTCCCGCCGCAGCAGAGAGTCTAAACGACCTCGAGCGGAATCCAGGCCGGACCTTCGCGTCGATCACGCGACGCGTTCGGGCGCTTCGTTCGATTCTGCTCGCGGACTGCCTTCATGGCGAGGTCGTGAAGAAGGCCCGCATACCTCGTGCCCTGAGAGACAAGTACGGTCTGGAGAATCTCTACGTGGAGGATTTGCCTTCCTTTTGGCGACTCCTTTACACGATCGTCCGCGACCGAGGGGAGCGATACATCATCGTGATCGAAATCTGCGGGCACGAGACATACGACAGATGGTTCGCGGAGCGCAGACGTTAGGGGGAGTGCCGCCCGCGAGACACCGACGGCCCCGATCGTCGAGCCGAAGATTGAGAAACCGAATCAGGGGTGGTTCGTCGTGTTCAAGGACCCCTCGGGTACCCGCATGACCCTGTGGCAGCAGAATCCCCAAGCCCCATATCTGTAGCTGAGGAGAAGCCCCACAGCAACCGCTCGCCCGCCGTCCTGAGGTCTGCGCCTTGACGAAACCTTAAGTTGTCGGAGGGTGCGTCCATCTCCTCGTGGAGAAGTTCGACAAAGCGAGGCTCAGACAGCAGCTCTCGCCCTTGCAGTACGAGGTCTGCGTGAACAAGGGGACCGAGCGACCCTTTACCGGAGAATACTGGGATAACCACGAGCCCGGTGTCTACGTGTGCGTTGTCTGCGGGAATGAGCTCTTTGCTTCGGAGACTAAGTACAACTCTGGCACGGGCTGGCCGAGCTTCTGGGCTCCGGTCGATAAACGGCGCGTGCAGGAGAACGAGGACCGCGGCTTGCTCATGCGGCGAACCGAGGTCGAGTGTGCCAACTGTTCGCACTTGGGTCATGTCTTCGAAGACGGTCCCCACCCGACCGGGCTGAGATACTGCATCAACTCCGCCTCCCTAGAGTTCCAACAAGTAGCGCCGTGACTCCGGGCCGAGAAGGTTTCGCCGGATCATTTCTTAGTCACACAACTTTCTGGGTTCGAGCCCCAGCAGGCCCATCTCACTCCATGCAGCTCGACGAAAGAGACTGGAATTCTTCTGAGGCTGTTTAACCCGTGATCAAGTGGTCAGCGTCCCCATGGTTGAACCTGGCCGTCCTTGCTCGGTCACGAGCGGGCAATCTAAGCATGCTTACCCCGATTTGGTCTGGAAGGGAAGAGGATGGCAATTGAGTGCCCCCTCTCTCCCAGCGCATCTCGAGAAAGGACCATCAAGCTATTATAGCTGTCATACTATAATGTTATAGTATTTCGGCTATAGGACGTTAACATGGACGAGACTACATTCAAGATAGTCGACGGGCTATCGCGAAGCCTGGGGATGCAGCTTTCAATCAGGGAGCTGACCAAACAGATTTCAAAGATCCATGGCAGCGCCTACTATGCCAACGTTTACAACAGGCTCCGCTCGCTGAGCGAAGAGGGCATCGTCAGCCTGACGAAGGCCGGCAAGAGCTCGCTGGTCTCGCTGAACTTTGGTAACTATCTGATCTTGGACCTGCTCGCTGAGATGGAACTGACCAAGAAGCACGAACTCCTCAAGAAAAGGGAGGGCCTGCGGCCGTTGCTTGGGGGCATCGAGGAAGCTTGTAGAAACCTGTACCTCATCAGTTCAGTCTGCCTCATCGACCCTGAAAGAAACATGAGTCTCAACAGGGCAGAGCTACTGGTCCTCTTCCAGAAGCCGATAGAGGAATCAAGGAACGATGCAGAGGCCATCCGTAAGACGATCCTGAACCTCCAGGCAATGTACAATATCCGTGTCGATTACCTGATGCTGGACAAGGGCGAGTTCCTGCAGTTGCTCAGCTCAGAAGAGGCGAACCCGCTGACGGAGATGCTCGCAAACAAACTGGCATTCTTCTCGCCTCAATCGTTCTGGGCACTGATCAGGGGTGCATCCGAAAAGGGATTCCGCATCAAGTTCGCGCGAGAGAGCACTGATCCAGCAAGACTGTCCGAGCAGGAGCTGGCCTGCAATTTGGCAAGATTCGGCTACAAGGAATTCGGTGCTGAAGCAGGTCAGGGGAAAGACGTCTGCATCGAGTACGTTGTCACTTCGCTCCTTATGAGACGGAACGCAAGGCGCTCCGAGGCGATTCCGGTGATTCTGGTGAAGAACCAGCCCAACTACGACCTCCTCATCTTCTTGTCTCAAAAGTACGGCACTTCCGGCAAACTCCTCGGGTTGCTGAAGGCACTCGACAAGGTCAGGTCTACGAAGGCCGTCAAAAGAGCGATCGGCACTTTGGAGGATATGGAAGTCAGGGCAATCAGGGCCAGCCAGTCAAGCATCAAAGAGAGGATGAGACTGTACAATGCCGTTAGATAAAACGCAGCTGTTCGACTTCCTAGAGGTTGTAACAAAGGAAGTGAAACGAAAGATAACGCTCGTTGCCGCGGGAGGCACGGCCATGACTCTGCTGAATCTGAAGCCGTCTACCATCGATATCGACTTCACAGGACCAGGTAATGACATAGCGGAGTTCAAGCGGGCGCTGAAGGGTATCCGCCACGGATTCAAGATCGACTTTGTACAAGGACGGAGCTGTGTTCAGCCAGATCTTGCCGGAGGACTACGTTGAGAAGAGTATCGGCATCAAGCAGGTGGGCAGGTTAGAGTTGCGTGCGCTGCATCCTCTTGATATCGTGGTGACGAAGATCGGGAGGCTTGACGAACGAGACATAGAAGTCATCGAGTCCTGTGTCAAGAAATTCAAGCTCTCCAAGAGTCAAGTGCTGAAGCGGGCGCGTAAAATCACGTACGTTGGCAGGGAAGAGAACTACGAGATCAACCTGCAGTACGCTCTCAAGAGGTCTTTCGGCGAACGGAGCAGCACCAAAGGACGCTAGCTGACAACCCCTTCGATGTTGGCTCTATCTAAGAATCAAAAAAGGTCGCAAGCTTGAAGTTCCTTTCGACCCGGTCCATGGAGTGAAACGAATCCCAGCAGGCCCGTTTCACGAACACCCCGTCTGAAGTGGCTTGAAACATTGTGAGCGCAAATCGACCGGTTCTTGGAATCCGTCGCAGAGTGAAGTAGGCCTCCGGTCCGCAGTTCCCCTTGGGGGATAGTGATAATGGTTCTTCATTTTCGTACTACGCTACGAACATCGTGCTAATCATCACAGGCAAACAAACCCGCTAGTTCATTACGGAAACTTTTATCGACTTATCGGTTCTATCTCAACGAGGGGTTGCGCATGGGTGATGCCCCAACACCGGATCGCTTGATGAACCTCGGGCTGGGCTTCTGGGGATCGAAAGTGTTGCTGACGGCGGTGGAGCTCGGTTTGTTCACAGAACTGGCGAACGATCCCCTCGGCGCCGAGGCACTCGCGGGACGCCTCAAATTGCACCCTCGCGGCGCTAGGGATTTCTTCGATGCGCTGGTGGCCCTGGGGATGCTGGAGCGGAATGACGGGCTCTATCGGAACGCGCCGGAGACGGATCTATACCTCGACCGGACGAAGCCCTCCTACCTGGGTGGCATGCTCGAGATGGCCAACGCCCGTCTCTACTCGTTCTGGGGGTCGCTCGCGGAGGCGTTGCGAACCGGGAGGCCGCAAAACGAGATCAAGCAGGGGGAAGATCTGTTCACAGCGCTGTACGCGGACCCCGCCCACCTGAAACCTTTCCTACAGGGTATGACAGGGCTCAGTATGGGGCTTTCAATCGCGATGGCGCAGAAGTTCCCCTGGCGAGATTACCACACGTTCGTCGATGTGGGCACCGCCCAGGGCGGGCTCCCCGTTCGGCTCGCCCTCGCCCATCCGCATCTAACGGGCGTCGGGTACGACCTTCCTCGCGTTCGCCCGATTTTCGAGGAGTATGTCTCCTCGTTCGGCCTCGAGAAGCGCCTGCGCTTCCGGCCGGGCAACTTCTTCGAAGATCCTCTCCCTGCGGGAGATGTCATCATCATGGGACACATCCTGCACGACTGGAACCTCGACGAGAAGCGGGCGCTCATCGCGAAGGCATACGACGCGCTTCCGGATGGCGGGGTGCTCAACGTGTTCGACGCGATCATCGACGACGAACGGAGGCGGAACGCCTTCGGGCTCCTGATGAGCCTGAACATGCTGATCGAGTCGCAGGGCGGGTTCGATTACACGGGCGCCGACTGCCAGGGGTGGATGGCCGCCGCCGGATTCCGCCGCACGTCCGTGGAGCATCTCGCGGGCCCGGACTCCATGGTCGTGGGGTCCCAGTGACGCGAACCGTTTCGGTAAACGAATCCGAGCACGCCCGTAGCCTATCTGCGAAATCGATGACCATCAGGGCCCATGGCGGGCGGTTCCGAGGCTAGGGTCCCGCTCATGCGCTTTCGACCCCTACCAGTTCCCCGCGCCGCACGAGGCCCTCGCGGACGACGGTCGCATACACGCCGACAGTTACCCCATGGTGCTTCGCGGCCGTCCGTAGGACTCCCCCATCCTGGGGCAGGTCCCCTTGGGGGAGGGTCGTCATCACGCACCTGGGGCATGGTCCCGTGACGCGAATCTGCGCATGGTCCCCTAGAGTGAGGTTATTCCCGATCCACGCGTCCTCCACGAATCCCCGGCGGCCCTCCACGGGCTGGACGACGAAATTCGGGCGGAACCGGCGCGTCTCGAACCGACCTTCAGGGTTCAGCTCCCGTAGCTGGGCGAGGGTCGCCGTCGTGAGCAAGTGAAGCGTTGCCAAGTCGAAAAACGTCCTTGGCGGCATCGCCTCGTCCGTGACCTTCTCCCGGTGCGCGAGGCCCTCGATGTCGGGCCAGTACTCCTCGAGGTTCGGCTTCTCGGGGGCGCTCGTTACGAACCGCACGTCCCGGCCCAAGGCCTTCGAGAGAACCCGGTCAATGTCCGGCGCATCGGATCGGATGATGGTGCCGTCCGGGCACGTGACCCGGACCGGCGGCAGAGGAGCGTCGAGTCTTGGTGGCTCGACAAACACCGCGCGAAAGTCGAACATCCGCGACCACTTCCTTGGGTTCTTTGCGCTAGCGACCTTCCCTGTCATCGGGTCGAGGAGCGCGTACGCTCGGTCGCCAAGAAGCCCGCGCTCCGTGACCTCCGACGCGTTCAGCTCTTCGCCCATCATCGACTTGACCGGGTACCGCCACAACGACACCACGTGGCCTACGGTGGTCAGGCCTCCACCCATAGCAGCCCTTCTCGTCTCCTCCAATCACGGGAACGCGGAAAAGCCTTGTTGTCCTGGCTTTCAATAGACATCGAGACTGAATGGGTCTAGGCCGAATCTCACACGCTCCTTCGAATGGGAGCGAGGCCCCGAGCCTCGGGCCAAGGTTCGAATCCGAGCAGGCCCGTACTCCCGACCGACCATGCCTGTGATCGCCAGCCCTCGACCTGTCTCCCGGCCGACGGAGTCTCAACGCTCAACCCCGAGATCAGCCGCCACTCCTGCCGAGTGACCCCGCCGGGGGAATCCAGGTCGATACCATTATATGTGTTGAAAACATCATATGTGTGATGCCCCACAAATCGATCACGGTCTCCGAGGAGGCGTACCACGCCCTCGAGCGGATCAAGGAGGGGAAGGAGTCCTTCACGGACGCAATCCTGCGCGTTGCGAGGAGGGACAACGCCCGACGCCTACTTGAGATTCTGGACCGCCTGGGCCCGGATGAGGAATTAGCGGCATCCATCGAGCGGGTCTACCGCCGGCGCCGGCTGGTTCGACCCCGCGAGGTGCAGCTCTAGTGGCGATTCTCGACACCGATTGTCTCGTCGGCCTTATTCGTGGCCATCCCAATGCGCTGCGCAAGCTGGCGGTCCTCGCGATCCGGCGCGAATCGGTCGCCACGACCGCAGTCAATGTAGCCGAACTCTTCCGTGGAGCCCATCTCGCATCGGACTCCGCGCGCGCCCTCTCCCGGGTACGAACCGTCCTCGGCCCTCTCCCGATCCTTCCGCTGGACGGCCCTGCGGGAGAGGAGTACGGGCGTATCGTGGCCGACCTTGAACGCCGGGGGAGGCCCGTGGGGCACATGGACTCCATGGTCGGTGCCATCTCCCGCCTCGCGGGAGAGACGATCGTCACGCGAAACGCCCGTCATTTCTCGCGGATTCCGGGGCTCTCCGTGGATCCTTGGTAGGGCCCGTGCGGGGCCCGCCGTCGAATCAACCGAGATTTCAGGCGACGATACCCTCGGGCCGGTTGAGCGGAATCCCCATACCCTGCCGACGTGCCGGCGTCGGCGGTGAGCCTCGATGAGCGGTCGCTCTTTCGATCGCGCCCGGTGCGGTCCGGAGTCGCTCGGTCTACGACGCCGGTGCAATGTTCTGGTTGTGCCGGAACTCGTTCCCCGGGTCGTACTTCGCCTTGATCGTCCGGAGCTTCTCGTAGCTCTTCCCGTAGCTCGCACCGACCCGGTTCTGGTCGTCCGCGGCGGCGAAGTTCACGTACCCGCCCTTCTCCGCGTGCGGCGCCAGGGCGGCGTAGTAATCCTTCACCCACTTGATGTTCGCCTGGTTCTGGGCCGGGTCCGGCCACATCCCGGCGATCACCGCGGCGTACTTCGCCCCCCGGTTCCCGAACGCGGTCGAGTCCGCAGGGACGTCGTGGACCGCGCCGTTGATCGGGTAGATGTGCACCGTGGAGTTCACGACGGGGACCTTCGGGCCGTGCTTCAGGTGGGCCTCGATCGCCTTGTCGTTCAGGTCCTTCGCGAACACGGCCTTCCAGTAGTGCTGCAACCCGGGCGGGACGAGTGCGTCGAACGCGCTGTTCAGGGCGGGGTACGGCACGGGTCCGACGGCCTCCGCGACGACGGGCGCCGCGTCCCGGAGGGGCGCGATCGCCTTCTTCGCCTCCCTGGCGGGTCCCGCCCAGCACGTCACGAGGACGCAGAACGTGTCCCCGTGGCGGTCCTGCGGGATGAACGGGAGGGGCGGCGCGATCTGCCACGCGAAGAACGCCCCGAGCTGCCGGGGAGCGTTCGTGATGTACTTGTCGAACGCGCGGATCACGTCCGGCGCGTCCTCCACCTCGAAGAACATCGGGCCGCCCACGATCGTGTCCACGGGGTGGAGGCGGTACTCGAAGTTCGTCACGACGCCGAAGTTCCCTCCGCCGCCGCGGAGCGCCCAGAACAGGTCCGCGTGGTCCTTCTCGTTCGCGGTCACGAACGAGCCGTCCGCGAGGACGACGTCCGCGGACTTCAGGTTGTCCAGGGAGAGCCCGTGGCCCCGGGTGAGGTACCCGATCCCGCCCCCGAGGGTGAGGCCCGCGATCCCCGTCGTGGAGATGATTCCGCCCGTGGTCGCGAGTCCGAACGCATGGGTCGCATGGTTGAAGTCCCCCCACGTGCAGCCCCCCTCCGCGCGGACCGTCTTCGACGCCGGGTCCACGCGGATCCCCCGCATCCGGCCGAGGTCCACGACGAGCGCACCGTCCGCGGTCCCGAATCCCGGCACGCTATGACCCCCGCCCCGGACCGCGACGCTGAGGCCCGCCGCGCGGGCCGCCTTCACCGCGGCGATCACGTCCGCGACGCCCGTGCACCGCACGATCGCCGCGGGTTTCTTGTCGATCATCGCGTTGTACACTTTGCGCGCCTCGCCGTACCGGCCGTCCGACGGGAGGATGACCTCCCCCCGCACCTGGCTCTGAAGATCCTTCAACGACTCCTCGCCCACGCGAACACCTCCCCCTCAGGGAAGGGGCGGGCATCGGAACATCGCTCTATAATCCTTCCCTCCGGGGATGCCCCTTCACCTTCTTTGGGTAGCGCGTGCTTACGGCCCGACGGAGGCGCGGCGTCCTTGACGTTCGAAGACCTGTGCCAATCCCTGCTGCGGTCCGAGGAACCCTCGATCCGGTGGAAGACCCGGGCCCTGGTCCTGGGGGAGGATCCTTCCTCTCATCGGGTGACGAATCTCCAGCGCATGATCCGTCGGTCGCCCCGCGTGCGGACCCTCCTCGCCCGCCGGGATGCCCGGGGCCTCCTCCGCCCCGGCAAGGATCCGTATACGAAGTGGCAGGGGGCCCACTGGGTCCTCTCGACCCTCGCGGACATCGGGTACCCGCAGGGGGACCGGGCCCTGTCCCCGATGCGGGACCAGGTCCTGGACCGCTGGCTCGCGGACGTGTACTACGAGGAGTACGACGCCTCCACGGCGTCCGAGACGTACCGGAAGGGAGGGGTCCCCCGGATGCGGGGGCGGCACCGGAGGTGCGCCTCCCAGCAGGGGAACGCGCTGTACTCGATCACGAAGCTGGGGATTGCGAACGGTCGGACGAAAGATCTTGTGGAGCGCCTCCTCCACTGGCAGTGGCCCGACGGCGGGTGGAACTGCGACCGGCGTCCGGAGGCGGACACGTCGTCGTTCTGGGAGTCCCGCCACTCGATGCTCGGGCTCGCCGTGCACGCGGCCCGGACGGGGGACGTCCGCGCCCGGGACGCCGCCCGCCGTGCCTCCGAGGTCTTCCTGAGCCGACAGCTCTACCTGGAACGGCACACGGGCCGCGTGATGGACAAGGAGTTCGTCCGGCTCCACTACCCGCTGTACTACGAGTACGACGTCCTCGGGGGACTCAAGGCGATGGCGGAGATGGGGCTCGTCACCGATCCCCGATGCCGGCGGGCCCTCGACCACCTCGAGGAGAAGCAGCTCCCGGGCGGCGGGTGGCCCGCGGAGGGACGATTCTACCGGGTGTCGCGCGCACTCGGGACCCGCACGGACTCCGTGGACTGGGGCGGGACTTCGAAGAAGAGGATGAACGAGTGGGTCACCGCGGACGCGCTGTACGTGCTGAACGCCGCGGGGCGGCTGTGATCGCTCCGCGTCCTACGCGGCGCCCTCGTTCAGCCAGTTCCGGAATGCATCGAACCTCGGCGCCCGGCCGAGGTACTCCCGCACCATCTTCGCGGCGGGCTTCGCGCTCCCCGGCTCGAGGATCGTCCGCCGGTACTTCCGCGCCTGCGGGGCGTTCATGATCGAGCCCTTCTTCTGGAACGGGGTGAAGAGGTCCTTCGCGATCACGAGGGACCACATGTACGTGTAGTACACCGCGGAGTAGCCGTTCAGGTGCCCGAAGTTGCATTGGAAGTGCGTGCCGTCGTACCAGGGCACCGGGTAGTACTCGGCGTTCAGCTCCTTCGCGAGGGCCGTCGTGTCGATATCCTTCGGGTCCCGGTTGTAGTAGCTCAGGGAGAGGGCCGCGAAGAAGATCTGGCGGCGGACGAGGAGCCCGCGGGCGAACGCCTGCGCCCGCTCCATCCTCTCGACGAGCTCCCGCGGGATCGGCTTCCCCGTCTCGTGGTGGGTCGCGAACGCCTCGACGGCCTCGGGCCGTCGCGCCCACTCCTCGAGCATCTGGGAGGGGGCCTCGACGAAGTCCCACTCGATGCCCCCCATCGAGGTGTTCATCCACTTCGCCCCGCCCGAGAAGATGTCGTGGAGGAGGTGGCCGAACTCGTGGAAGAACGTCACGACGTCGTTGTGCTCCATGAGGGCGGGCCCCTTCGTCGTCCTCGGGTCCGGGAAGTTGCACACGAGGGCGGCCTGCGGGAGCTGGACCCCGCGGAGCCCGACGACGAGCGGGAACGCCGCGGCGTGGTTGAACTTCCCCGCGCGGGGATGGAGGTCCAGGTAGAACCGGCCGAGGCACTGGCCGTCGTCGTAGACGTCGTACGTCTCGACGGACTCGTGCCACACGGGGACCCCCGCGACGCGCTTGAACCGGACGCCGAAGAGCTTCGAGGAGACCGAGAAGATCCCGTCCCGCACCTTCTCGAACTGGAAGTACGGGCGGACCTCCTGGGCGCTGAAGCCGTACTGCTCCGTCCGCACCCGCTCGATGTAGTACGACGGGTCCCACGGTTCGAGCTTCTCCGCGAAGGGGGACTCCTTCCGCTTCCGCTCGAGGAGGACGCGGGTGTCCCGGTCCGTCCTGCGCCGCGAGGCCTTCGCGATCTTCTCGATGAACTCCGCCGCGGCCTTCTCGGAGCCGATCATCTTGTCCTCCGTCACGTACTCCGCGTAGTTCGCGTATCCGAGGATGCGGGCGAGCTCGTTCCGCTTCACGAGCAGGCGGTCGAGGACCTCCATGTTCTTCGGATACCCCCGGTTCAGGAACTCCCACTGGAGCCGCCGCCGCACCTCCGGGTTCTTCGCGTACTGGAACACCGGGAGCGCGTCCGGGTAGTTCGTCGTGATCGTGATCTTCTCGTCCTTGAGGGGGTGGGACGCGATGTAGTCCTTCGGGAGCCCCTCCAGAAGATCCGCGGAGGGGAGCTCGATGGACCGGACGTCCTCGTTGATGTTCCGGTCGAACTGCGTCCCGATCGCGGTGATCTCCTCGTTCAGGGTCTTGATCCGGGCCCGCGTCGCGTCGTCCTTGTCCACGCCCGCCCGCCGGAAGTCCCGGAGGATCTTGAACACGGCGTGGCGGGTCTCCCCGTCCGCCCCCTTGGCGTTCAGCCCCTCGAACGCCTCGTACAGCGGGCGGTTCAGGTTCAATTCCGTGAGGAAGCTCATCGCGGCCTGGTACGCGCGGTTCCCCGCATCCCGCACGGCGGCCTCCGGGTGCGCGTTGAACACGAGCTCGCTCTGCTGCGCGACCCCCGTGACGGCCCGGAGGATCTCGTTGTACGGGACGAGGGTGTTCTCGAGGGTCCGGCGGCCCCTCACCCGCAGGATCGCCTTGAGCCGGGACCGGCCGCGGTCGAGCCCCGCCTTCGCGGCGCGGTCCACCGCGCCCGAGGACTTCGCGAACGCGAGCGTCGGCTTCGTGATCCTGGCCTGGCGGGAGGTCCGGCCCGTTCGTGCCTTCGGCATGTGCAACGACCCGCGGGGTCGAGGCGGACATAGGTTATCTCGGTTTCTCCGAGACCCCGCCAAGACTTATGGGGCGTGCGCCCATGCGCCGGCGGTGCCCCCGATGGTCCCCGTCCCGAAGACGATGCGCATCCTAATGGCGATCGTGATCGCGGTGAGCGTCCCCGAGGGGCTCGCGCTCCTCCTCGGGCCTGCCTCCTGGTACGAATTCATCTGGGGCTGGAGCCTCACCCCGATGACCGCGAGGTTCACCGCGGGCGTCTACCTCTCCGTGGCGTTCGGGTTCGCCCTCGGGTGGCGGGAGACGGAGTGGGAACGACTGCGGATCCCCCTCGGCATGCTTTGGTCGTTCGCGCTCATCGCCCTCGTTTCCGCGATGTTCGTGATCGCGTCGAGTCCGGGGGTCATCCACCTCGAGCGTCCGTTCATCTGGATCTGGTTCTTCCTCTACGTCGTGTCCGTGATCGGGGGCGTGTACTACCACATCGTGTACCCGAGGCCCTTCGGGGCGAAGCCGTTCTAGCCCGTTCCGGGCTTGACGCGGGCGCCGCAGTTCATGCAGAACACGGCCTCGGAGGCCACGGGCTGTCCGCATTGCGGGCAGTTGCCAGGCCCCGTGGACTTCGCACCATCGGGCGCCGGTACCGGGACGGGCGGGATGGGCGGTGCGGGCCAGGGCGCAGCGGGCGGCCAGATCGGCGCGGGCGGGGACGGAACCGCCATCGGCGCGGGATACCCGGGCCATGCCGGCATCGTGGCATGGACCTGGTGGAGCCCCTCAGAGAGCCGGTCGGAGGTCCGCAGGTACAGGGTGAGGAACAGGATGTAGCCCACGAGCGCGAAGCCGGGCGGGAGGAACGTCCCGCCGATCAACGCGGGGACCAGCCGGGCCGCCTCCGGGGCCCCGATCGGCCCCGGGTTCTGGAGCGCCCCGATGAGCTGGATCGTGACGAACCCGATGACCCCGATCCCCACGACCCCGAGGGCGGGGATCAGGAGGCTCGCGAGGTCCGCGCGGAACCGCAGCTCCGGGGGCTGGAGGGCCCGGATCATGTGGCGGTACATCTGCCCCTTGCACGTCACCCCGGCGGTCCAGAACACGGTCACGAGGAGGGGGATGTACGCGATGGGCGGGACCCCGCCTGCCCCGATGAACGAGAAGGTCCCGACGATCAACAAGTAGACGACGAGAACCGTGGCGACCGTGGAGAGGCCCGTCCCGAGCCACTTGAACACTACGCCCCGGGTCGCGTTCTTCGCGTGCTCCGGCCCGTACTCGTCCGCCCCGTGGTGCATCTTCATCACGGACATCAGGCTCACGATGAAGTTCAGGACGAACACGATCACGAGCCCGCAGACGGACGCGCCGAGGATCGCCGCGAGGCTGAACGCGCCAGCCGTGTCGGACGTCGAGACGAGGACCGCGCTCAGGCCGATCGTGAGGGCGAAGACCCCGAAAATGATATCGAGGACGAGGCTGATCTGGTACGTCCGGATCCCGCTGACGGTCTCGGGTTTCACGATCACCGCGGGCATGTACGGCATCGGCACGGACCCGCCGTACGGGTATCCGGTGGGTACGCCCATCGCCCGCGAGCAACCGGTGGCCACGGGATAAACGTGTCGTCTTTATTCGGCTACCGTCCGAGGACCCGCACGACGTGGGGCACGATTTGCGCGAACATCCGGATTCGCCTCCGCGCGCCGTTCACCTCGATCTCGAGCTTCGTCCCGTCCCGCCCGAGGAGCTCGGGCTGGAGGCCGTCGTGGGCGATGAGCTCGAGGAGCCGTCCCTCCCGCGCCGTCGCGGAGTCCCGGAACTCGTCGAGGATCTCCCGCATCCGGGGTCCGATCTCGAACTCCACCCGCCCCGGGTCCCGCGCGATCAGGCCCCGGGTGAAGAGGGACCGGAGGGAGGGGTCCAGGGCCTGCGGGTACACCTTGAGGTCCCCGGACACCTGGGAGCGGGAGCGGGACCGTTTCTGGAGGACGCGGATGATCGCCGCATTCTTCACGATGTCGAGGAGGGCAAGGTCCCGGAGGACCTCCGGTTGGACCTGGCCCGTCACGCTGAGGGCGGAGAACTTCCCGATCCGCGTGGACGCGAGGAGGCCCGCCTTCCTCAGGATCTCGACGTGCCAGCTCAGGCTCTGGAGGGGGATGTCGAGGGACCGGGCGAGCTCCCGGAGGTGGATCCCGGGCCGGTCCAGCACGGTGAGGAAGACCTTCCGGCGGCGTTCGTTCAGGAGGAAGGAGACTCCGGGGGGCCGCGGCGCGACGTCCGGGAGCACGGGCTCCCCCACGGCCCGGCGGAACGCACTCCCGACTCTCGGCTTCCCCGCCATCCGCCCCGCATTCGGGGGCCCGTTAAAAGCGTTGCCCGGGCGATTATCGCGGGTGAGAACCGCCTAGAACGCGGGCTCCGCGGTCAGCCCATGACGGGCCGCGAGGTCGATGATCGCCCGCTCCATGTCCCGGAAGTACGGCCCCTCGAGGGCCTTCTCGTACACCTGCGGGAGGTCCTCCGCGAGCCCCCGCAGGCTCGGCTCGAGCATCGCCCAAGTCCCTTCCTTCAGGCGGAGGCGGTCCACGAAGACCTTCTTCGTCCCCGCGTCCGCGATCCCGGAGAGGAGCGCCTCGAGCCGGTGCTCCGTCGCGAGCGGGAGGATCGGCCCGATGAACGCCCACGTCTCGATCCCCGCCTCGTTCAGCTTGCGGAGGGTCTCCAGCCGCTTCACCGCGGGGCTCGCGTACGGCTCGATCGCCCGCCGCGTCGTCTCGTCCATCGTCGTGATCGTGACGCCGACGTCCTTGCGACGGAACTTCGTGAGGAGGTCCACGTCCCGCAGGACGAGGCTCGACTTCGTCTGGATCGACACGGGCCAGTCGTTCCGGAGGAGGACCTCGAGGCAGTACCGGGTCACCTTGTACCGCCCCTCGATCGCCTGGTACCCGTCCGTCACCGTCCCGACCCCGACGACGCCGGGGTCCGCCCGCTTCACCTCCCTCGCGAGGACGAGCGGGAGGTTCCGCTTCACCTCGACGTTCGCGCCCCAGGGCCGCGGGTCCCGGAGGACCGCGGGGGCGTAGCAGTACCGGCACGCGGTCTGGCACCCGCGGTACGGGTTCAGCGCGTAGTCGAGGCCGGGGAGCTTGCTGGGGACGATCGCGCTGAGGGATGCGACCTCCCGCACCTTCACGGCCGCCGCTCCCGCAGGCCCGCGGTGATCGCCTTGAGCGCCCCCTCGGACACGTCGTACTCGTGGAGCTCCCGCACAGGAACCCACCGAGCATTCACCGCGTCCGAGCCGGGCATCGGGTCGCCCTCCACGTACTCGCAGAGGATATCCGCGATCGCATAGTGAAACCTCACCCGTCCCTTCGGGTCCCGCTCGACCAGGTCGTGGACGAGGACGACCTTCACCGGGCGCACCCGCACCTCCGTCTCCTCCAGGACCTCCCGCGCGACGGCGGCCTCCACGGTCTCCCCCTCCTCGACGGACCCGCCGGGGATGCTCCATCGGCCCTCGTGTGGGGGAGCGCCCCGTTTCACCATGAGGACGTCGTCCCCGCGGAACGCGACCCCCGCGGCGGCGGGGACGGGTCGGTCCGGATACTGCGGGCTCACCCGTCCCACCCGAAGTCTTCGAGGGCCCGCTGGAAGAGGACGTGCTTCAGGACCTCGGAGGTTTTGATCCACCGGTCCATCGGGATGTCGAGGCGGGTCGCGAGGTACGCCTGGGCCTCCCTCGGGGTTCCAAACTTCTGCGGCGCACGCCGGAGGGCCTCCCGCACGTGCTCCCGCACGTTCCACACGCCGACGGGCATCAGGTACCCGGGGTGGGTCTCCCGGAGGATCACCGCGGCGGCCTGGCGGCGCTCGCGCTCGAGGGCCTCCGCGACCGCGAGCCGGGCCGCGTAGTAACACCCGCCGATCGACGCGTACTCCGTCCGGCCCTCGTACCCTTCATGGTCCCCGAACATCACGATCTCCCGCCCGAGGGGGTTCCACAGCGTGTTCGGGTACCACGCCTCGATGAGCTCGTACCGCCACGGGCGCGGGACGAAGACGACGAGGAACCGGTCGTCGAACCCGATCGCCTCGTACACCCGCACCTCGTTGATCAGCGGGTTCGCCTTCACTCGCTCCCGGAGTTCCTTCCCGATCGTGTCGTCCACGGCGGTGATCGACCAGCGCGTGGGCACGAACCGGCGGTTCTTCGCGAGGCCGAACGCGCCGACGCTGAACGCCCGCTGGATCTTCGAGACCGCGATCCCGTCCCGGTACAGGCCGACGACCGCGGGCTTCGCCCGGAGGTCCGTGTCGCTGTACGCGCGGTCGAGCTTCGGGTCCACGCGGTACCCGCCGAGGTCGAACCGCTCGATCGGCGCGGAGGGCCCGAACGGCTGGACGTCCTCATCAAGCACGAGCCGTCCTCTCGGTTTGCGGGAGAACCTCGCCTCGACGTCCGTCGCCCCGGTGGAGAGGGCGAGCTCGCGGGTGAGGTCGACGATCCTCCCCCCGCCGTCGAGGTCGAGGACGTGGGTGCGGTGCATCCCTCTCACGAGCTGGGAGCGGAATCCAACGATTTCGTCGAGGGTCCGGCCGATCCAATTCTCCGGGGTGTCGAGGACCTCCGTATCTCCATGGACCGGCGGGATCAGGGGGCCCACGAAGACCTTCGGGTACCCGAACCGGCCCACGAAGACCCCCGGCGGGCTCGAGCCGTCGAGGGCGGTGTCGTCGATCAGCGGCTGGGTCTTCATCATCGAGTCGTACTTCACGAGGATCGGGCAGCGGGGCTTCCCGCACAGGAGCTTCGCGGCGCGGCACGTGACGCACAGCCCGTTCGCGATCGCCTTGCGGGTGTCCTCGTCGAAGAGCCGCCCGACCTCCGCGACGGACAGCATCGCGGGTCGCCATCCCGGAGGGCCTTAAGACGGTGACCCCGGGATGCCCGAAAAGGGCGGGGACACGGCCACCCATGCCCCCCCATAAATACCCCGACGGGGATGCCGGGGGTTCGTGAAGGAGACGAGCCCGCTCGCCCTGACGACGGAGGAGCGCATCCTCCTCTACCTCTCCGACTTCCGCGGGATGGAGGAGCGGTTCGAGCTCCCGGAGGCCCTCACCCAGCGGGCGATCGCGTTCGCGGCGGGAACGCAAAGGAAGCACCTCTCCCGGTACCTCGACGACCTCGTGTCGGAGGGGATGCTCGAGCAGAAGAAGGCCCACATCGAGGGCCAGCGGCAACGGATGCTCGCGTACTACCTGATCCCGCGGGGTTGGGGCCGGGCGATGGAGATCAAGCAGGAGCTCGCGGCGCTCCGCGTGCCCATCCGCGTGGGGACCGAGATCCGGCAGATGACCCTCGAGGAGATCGACAAGGCGACGAGCGTCCGGCTCACGTTCTCGGACATCGTGCGGGAGGCCCTGCGGACGGACGAGCTCGACCTCGCGGAGCTCGGGAAGATCGACGAGCGGCGGCGCGAGGACATGGACGAGCGGGTGAAGAAGCTCGAGGCGTACACGCGGGCCCTGATGACGGCCTGGAAGGATGGCCGCGTCACCGCGACGGAGCGGCTCCTCCTCGACCAGCTGCGGGAGCACCTCGGGATTTCGCACGAAGAGCACGAGCGGATGGAGACGGAGGCGATCGCCCGCTCGGAGGACGCAGTGGAGGACCGCTTGGAGCTCTACAAAGTGGTCGCCTCGGAGGCGTGGGAACACGGCGAGGTGACTCCCCGCGAGCGGGAACTGATGGAGGCGCTCCGGAAGGCCCTCCAGATCCCGAAGGCGGACGCGACCCGCCTCGAAGAGACCGTGAAAGCGGGAGACGCGGACTAGCGGGCCACGAACAGGTGGTACTTCTCCCCCGGGTTCGCGATCTCCATCTCGATCCGCTTCGCGATCATCTTGTCGGGATGCCGTAGGGTCGGGACCCGCTTCGCGAGGTCCTCGAAGTCCTTGAAGGGCCCCTTCTTCCGCTCCTCGAGGATCGCCCACATCGTCTTCTTCCCGAGTCCCGGAAGGAGCTCGAGCATGTGGAAGCGGGTCGTGATCGCCTGGGCCTCGTTGAACAGTCGGATGAACTTCTCCTCCTTGTCCTTCACGATCTGCCCGATCACGAACGGCAGTTCGTTCTGCGCGGCGGTCGTGAGCTCGTCGTACCCGACCCGGCGCTTCACGTGCATGATCACGTCCCGCTTGTCGATGTCCTTCCCGATGTACACGCGGTCCCCGACGGAGATCGCGGCGTTCTCCTTCGGGGTGAGCTCGAAGAGCTTGAACTCGTCCTCCCCGATCGCGTACGCGACGGGCTCCCGCTGGTACTTCGAGCGGTCCGGATGACCTTGCGGTAAGTAGTCGAGAATGCGCGCGTAGTCCTCCAAAGGCTCCCCCACCGTTACAGGAATTGCCTCACGATCTCGAGGACCCGGTCCATGTCCTCCTTCGAGAGGGCGAACCGTTCTTTCGCAAAGATGGCGCGCACGTCGTCAGCGTAAGTCGGGAGGAGGTCCGCGACCTTCACCGCGTTCGCGGGGGACATCATCGGGATCTCCATGAGCTCCTTCACGAGCTTCAGGGCCTGCTCCGGCGTGACGCGAGCGAACGTGCTCGCGTGCTGGTACGCGTACCCCTGCTCCATCGACAGGGACGGGCGGGACGCCTTCTCCTTCTCCAGGAGGTCCTTGATCTCCGCGAGGGACAGGTACTTCTCCTCGACCATGGACTCCCTCCCTCACGCGCGCTCCAGGTGCTCGGAGAACACGATCGCCTTCTTGATCTTCCCGCCGAAGCGGACGTCGAGGACGTACGCCCGTCCCTGCGTCGCGACGACGGTGCCCGTCAGGCCGTGGAACCGGTTGTGCGGCCAGCCCTTCTGGATGGACGAATCAATTTTGATCACGGCCTTCTCCCCGATCGCGAACTTCCGGACCGCCCGGGTGATCGGCGAGAGCCCGCGCTTTCGCGGGCCGCGGCGGAACTTCTGCCGCGTCTTCTCCATGATCCCCTTCGACGCCTTCACCATGGGCTCTCATCCGCTGTCCTGGATGTCCAGGACGTCCAACTCGACCACCTCGCACGCCACCCCGAGGGCCTCCGCGAGGCTCGGCGTCGTGCGGCCCCCGTCCCCGTGGACGAGTTCCTTCACGTACGTCCCCGCCTCCGCCGTGACCCGCAGCTCCACCGTCGGGCCCTCGGACCGGGACACCTCGATTGCCGTCACGAGCCTCTCCCGCGTCCGGTCGGCGCGCCGATGGGATACCCTGACTGGTGTGCGCTGGGCGATCGGTCGGCCCACCAGAGACGAGACGGCGCTTTTAAGCTTTCCATCCGCCACGGGGCCCGGGAGACGGACGAGGACCCGGTACGTCTTGAGGGCGCGGTCCTCCTTGAGAGCGACGACCTCCTCCCCCGTCGTACGCCGGAGGTCCGTGACCTCGACTTGGCGGGTCCGGTTCACCGCGGCCTCGACGGCCTGGAGGTCGACGGTCCGGCGGGCGGGCTCCTTGATCTCCACGATGAAGGGCCTCCCGCGACCGAGCATGAGGGCGTCGACGTCCTCCCGCCCCATCCCGTGGAGGGCGTGGCCCGACCCGCCCGTCTGAGCCATCACAGGGGCCGCGACGATCTCCTCGACGCTCGTCTCGTACATCTTCCCCTTCCCCCCGCAATGCTCGCACCCCTTCCCCTGGCACCGTCGGCAGGGCCATCGGGTCTGCGGGATCCCCCGCACGAGCTTCCGGTACCGGCCGTAGACGAAGAGCGGGTTCACGGTGACCGCGACGGAGTCGAACGCGGTGTCGACGATCGCGACGACGTCGGGGCGGGCGAACTCCGCGGGCCGCTGGAACCGCCCCTCGAGGCGCTTGCCGATCTCGCGGTTCAGCTCCGACTTGATCGCCTCCGCATGGGCGGTCCCGAGTTCCGCCCACAGCGACTCTTCCCGCGCGAGGACCTCGGGGTCCACCTTCGACCCGACGAGGAACGTCGCGAACTCCCACGGCTCGACCTTCGCCGCGGAGAGGTCCGCGAACTTGTCGACCTCCTCGAGGAGACCCCCGCACACCCAGCACGGACCCGCCGCGGTGATCTCGAATCGCTCGCGAACCGCGTGGCCCCGTTCCGTGTTCGTGAATCCGTGGCCCGCCTTCCCGACGAGGCGGCCGAGGCACGCGTCGCATAGGGCCCGGTCTCCGAGCTTCGCCCAGGCGAGCGTGCCCGCCGCACGGAGGACCTCTTCCAGGGCGGAGGACATCATCGCGGGGAACCGCGCCCTCCCTATAAACCGGCGCTCAGAGGATCCCGATTAGGAAGGCCGCCGCGAGGTTGACCAGGACGATCGCGGTGATCGCGACGTACGTCCCATCCCTCTCCTTCAGGAATCCGACGAAGCTCAGGGCCACGCGGACGACGGGCGTGAGGACGAGGATCAGGGCCCCGAGGCTCAGCAGCGCCTGCGGCCGGAACCGGGCGAGGGGTCCGAGGAGCTGATCCGGCTCGAGGACCCGGGAGGGGAATCCGCCCCCCTCGATCGCAGCGATCGCGAGCCCTGCCAGGAGAACGCCGACGGAGAGCAGGACGCCGCCCCGCAGGACGGTCGCGATCCCGCGGTTCATGTCCGCGAACTCCGCGCCGACGGCCCGCCGGAGGACCCGCACCCTCCACCGCGCGTAGTCCGCCGCATTTCGGGGGAGGTCCCTCACGGGAGGACCCCCACTCCCTTCGCGATCATCGCGACCGACACGCCGATGAGCAGGACCGCGAACACGACCCGGATCTCCCGCGCGGGGACCCGCACGAGGATCCTCGTGCCGAGGAGGGTCCCGAGGAACACGCCGACGATGACCATCGACGCGACGCTCGGGTCCACGAGGCCGCGGGAATAGTAGATCAGCGCGCTCGCGGCGGCCGTGACGCCGATCATGAAGTTGCTCGTCGCGATCGCGACCTTCATGGGCACCCGCATCATCACGTTCATCGCGGGGACCTTGATGAAGCCCCCGCCGACCCCGAGGAGTCCGGAGACCCCACCCGCGACGGCGCTCGCCGCGAAGCCCGCCATCGGGCGCGTCACCCGGTACCGGTAGACGGCGCGGTCCTCCGGGTCGAAGTACATGCTCGACAGGCGCAGGCGGGCCGCAAGGCCCGTCTCCTCCTCCGGGCTTCCCGCGCGGTCCCGGGCGCCTTCCTTCGTGTGGAGCATGTACGCCGCGGCGCCCGCTACGACCCCGCCGAACGCGATGAAGAGGAACACCGGGTTCACGTACACCGCTACGAGGGCGCCGACAATCGCGCCCAAGGTCGTGGCGACCTCCAGGAACATCCCGAGGCGGAGGTTCGTGAGCCGGTCCCGGACGTACACGCTCGCGGCGCCGGAGGACGTCGCAATCACACCGACGAGGCTCGTCGCGATCGCCTGCGGGAGCGGGAGGCGGAGGGCGGGCATCAGCGTGAGGTACGGGACCAGGAAGATCCCTCCGCCGACTCCGAGGACGGAGCCCGCGAGGCCGGCGAGGAGAGCGGGGCCGAGGACGAACACGACGAGCTCGAAGACCCCGAGGACCATCCGGCGGCAAGAAAGGGGAGGCGGGCAAAGAGTTTTCGGGGCTCTCACTTCTCGAGGAAGATCTCGATGCTCGAGACGTTCGTCGTCTTCCCGTTCTCGTCCGGCAGGTGCTCCGTGGCGATGCGGACCTCCCGCACCTTCAGGTCCGTGACGTAGCGGCTCCGCACGATCTTCGCGACGTCGACGCCGCGGCTAATCGACTTCCCCCGGGCCTTGATCACGACGTTCTCGGAGCCCACATTGAACTGGCCACGACGGCGAGGACGTAGTTCATCATCGGCTTCTTCCCGATGTACACCGTGTTGTTCTCGATCCGATCCATCGCGGAGGCCCTCCGTCCGTCGGGGGCCTTCCCATCATGGCGGGTCTGTATAAGGTGATTCGTGCGTGCGTCTCCCTCTCCGTTGGGGACACCGATCGAAGCAATGTATAAATATCCGGCGCCGACTTATCCGATTCGATGGCGCAGAAGAAGAACGAGGGCTTTCACTCGGCAGCGGGCCTGATCCGCTACTTCGACCAGGAGGACGAGAAGGCCCTCAAGGTGCCGCCGTGGGCCGTCGTCGCCCTCGCGGTGATCATGACCGCCCTCCTTTTCATCGCCCAGTGGCAGTGGCCCGTGTGAGCTTGCCCCCGCATCGAGCGGCCTAGAAGAGTCCTTTGATCGTCCCCTTCTCGTCGATGTCCATCTGGAGGGCCGCCGGCTCCGCCCCGAGGCCCGGCATCCGCACGATGTCCCCCGCGAGGACGACGAGGAATCCCGCCCCCGCGCTTGGCCGCACCCCTCGGATCTCCAGGACCCAGCCCTTGGGCGCACCTCGGAGGGTCTCGTCGTCGGAGAGGGAGAGCTGGGTCTTCGCGACGCATACAGGGAGTCGGTCGAGCCCCGCGTTCCGGAGCCGCTCGAGGTCCTCGAGGGCGGCGGCGTCGTACTTCACCTCGCCCGCCCCATAGACCTCCGTCGCGACCTTCGCGACCTTCTCCTCGAACGCATCCTCGTCCCGGTAGATCGGCCGGACCGTGGGGGTCCCGCCTTTCGTCGCGTCGAGCACGATCCGGGCGAGATCCTCCCCGCCCTTCCCGCCGTCCGCGTGGCACGTGTGGGCGGCGGCCCGCGCTCCCGCGCCGCGGCAGTGCTCAAGGATCGCGTCGACCTCCCGGTCCGTGTCCGTCGCGAACCGGTTCACCGCGACGATGGGTTTGAGCCCGAGCTTCTTTAGGATCCCAAGGTGGGCGTCGAGGTTCACGAAGCCCGCCTCCAGGGCGTTCAGGTTCTCCATGGTGAGGTCCTTCCTCTTCGCCCCGCCATGGTGCTTCAGAGCCCGGACGGACGCGACGAGGACCGCCGCGCTCGGGGCGAGCCCGCTCATCCGGCACACGATGTCCACGAACTTCTCCGCCCCGAGGTCGGACCCGAACCCCGCCTCCGTGACGACGACGTCCCCGATCCCGAGGCCGAGGCGGTCCGCGAGGAGGGAGTTGTGGCCGTGCGCGATGTTCGCGAAGGGCCCTCCGTGGACGAGGGCGGGCGTGCCCTCGATCGTCTGGACGAGGTTCGGCATCAGCGCATCCTTGAGGAGGATCGCGGCGGCCCCTTGGACGTACAGGTCCCCCGCGGTGACCGGCTTCTCCTCGCGGTCGAACGCGACGACGACGCGGGCGAGCCGCTCCTTGAGGTCCGGGATCCCGTCCGTGAGGCACAGGATCGCCATCACCTCGCTCGCGGCGGTGATGATGAAGTTGTCCTCCCGCGGGATGCCGTGCTTCGGCCCGCCGAGGCCCACGACGATGTTCCGGAGCTCCCGGTCGTTCATGTCCTCGCACCGCGGGAACAGGACTCGGGTCGGGTCGATCGCGAGTTCGTTCCCATGGAAAACGTGAGAGTCGAGAATCGCCGTGACCAGGTTGTTCGCTGCGGTGACCGCGTGGATGTCCCCCGTGAAGTGGAGGTTGATGTCCTCCATCGGGAGGACCTGCGAGTACCCGCCCCCGGCGGCCCCGCCCTTCGTGCCGAACACGGGTCCGAGGGATGGCTCTCGGATCGCGACGATCCCCTTCGTCCCGAGGCGGTTCAGGGCCTGGCCGAGTCCGACGGTCGTGAGGGTCTTCCCCTCCCCGTGGCGGGTCGGCGTGATCCCGGTGACGAGGACGAGCCTCCCCTGCTTCCCCTTGCGTGCGCGCTCGACGGCCTCCAGGCGGACCTTCGCGATGTGCTCACCGCGCAGGAGGAGGTCGTTCGGGTTCAGGCCGACGGCCGCGGCGACCTCGACGATCGGCCGCATCTTCGCGGCCTGGGCGATCTCAAGGTCCGTCGTCATCGGCCGCGCCATGAAGGGCGAAGGGCATAAACGTCGCGACGCGGCGGGAGCCCGTTAGGCTTCCTCATCGAGGATTCGGGCGAGCGTCTCGAGGCACCAGCCGTGGTGCGCGACCTCGAGGGGCGCAGGGAGCTTGACAGAGGGCGTCTATCAGATGTGATAATCGAAAACCGTAGGGGAACCATTATCCCAGCACGGGCCAACGATAGGAACGAAGCGCAACGATGTCCCCGAGCCGACGGAAACCAGCCGCCGAGACGATCGAAGCGAACCGATATGTCCGAGCCGCGGACGAGCGCCTAGCCATTGATCCGCGCGACGCAGATGCCCTGTTCACTGCCGCTGCTTTCCTGGCACGACGAGGGAAGCTTGAGGCCGCCGCCCGCACCCTGGACCGGATCGCCGAGGTCAACACCGACTACCCCGGTCTGTGGCGGTTCCTCGCCCGACTCTACGAAGATATGGAGGAACAACGCCTCGCCGGTATCTGCCTTGCCCGGGCCTCGATGACGGCCTGAGGTGGGGAGAGGTCCCCGCACGTGCCATCCCCGGTCCCAAGGAGGGGGTGAGGTCGGTGTTCGCGGCCAGCGGTTATCGCCGACCGCAAGCATCATTCCACAACGAGGCCATCCGGAATCCGGACGGCCTTCAATCCTTTTCGAGACATAAGAGTGCCCGCCCATCCATTGGGGCGGGCTGAGAGGAATGACGCCGGCGGACCACCCAGGCTCCTCAGACTGGGAATCTGCACTGGGCCCATGGGTGGAACGCCCAGGGCATGAGCTCGACTTGCAGGTCGAATCATGCGGATTTCTGACCTTCCTCGGCCGCTTTCTTGAGCAACGCTTGGAAGAGCTGCAGCGACTTCGGCATTAGCCGGGCGGCCTCCGGGAGTGGATCATCTTTTCTGGACTCGACTCGGGGATAGACGGGCGTGCTGCCGAATTCCGGAACAGATCTTGCACGATTCTGGAACAGGTCTTCGGTCGGAAGGGCATCTTGGGGTTCCTGCGACGCGATCTCCGTTCCTCGAGGACCGTACGGTTTCCTGTACACGCGTATGGCGGAGGACCGAGGTATGTTTAACGCCTCGGCAATCTGGCCCCAGGACATCTTCTTGCCGTCCCGGAGGCCCCGCACCTCACCAGGAAGCTCGGAATCTCGGTCCTCGATGCGGGGTCGGCCCGGTCCTCGTCGCTGCACTCTACTGACCCCCCGACCCGGCCCTCTTAAGGCATGGGGTGTGGCCCCACCGGACGAAGGCCTCGAGGAGGACGCGCTTGGCCTTTTCGTCCTTTGATGACTTGAGGTCAAAATGCATCGGCTTCTTGCAAACAGAGCAGGGGGCTTCGAACCGACCGAGACCGTCTCGGCGCCCCTTCTCGTACGCCTCCATCGTCCTCCGTTCGTGGAGCCCTAGGGTGCGACGCAGGACCTCGGCAAGCGAGAGCCCCGAGGCCTTTTGGATCCCGTCCAGCTTTTTCAGTTCCTGGACCGTGACCCTGAGGCTCACGCAGGGATGGGACGCCTCGTACCGCAGCCTGGACGGCGGGGTGTGTTTCCGCGCCATTTCTGTGATTCTCCAGCGGGGAGGAAAGCAAGGCATTTTGTTTCGAGACGCGTTGGTGGACACGTGGACGTCGAGCAATTCCTCCGTTGGCTGGCCGATTTCGATCCGCTCCCCATGGCGTCGAACCCGAGGCACCCCGCCCGCAGAAACCTCGAACTGTTCCTCGCCTCGAAGTCGCTGACGCGCTTCAGCCGCAGCGATTTGGCGCGGAAAGTGGGCGCGTGGAAGTGGGCCTACGCCCACTCGAAGGACTGGATCGGGGCTGGCGTCTTCATCCCCGACGGGCGGGAGAAGACACGCCTTGCATGGGGCCGTCCGCCGGGGGTCGTCACACGGGAACGCCGCGGGCGTCCTGCGTTGCTGTTCAAGTCCGTCGACCCTCTTGAGGGCAGGACGCTCCGCCCCGCTCAGTTCCGGGCACTTGCGCCATTGATTCGGAGTCCCCTGGTCGCAGATGCGCTCGCGAACTCACTGCGAGGAGGTCTCCGACTTCTCGTGGATGCCGATGGCCGCGAACTGCTCCGCGGGGTCGCACGGATGGTAGATCGGACTGCAGGGAAATCCCTCTCAGACCTCATTGGTGTCTTTGAACAGCCAATCGACCCGACACTCCGAGATTGCCTGCCCGAGAAAATCGGACGGGTGTTCCTGGTGACCCTACGGGAATGTCTGCCCCGACTCGCGGACACGCTCGAATCCGTCCCCGCCCCCCGTCCTCCCCCCTGAGGTACAGCAGGCAATCGACAGGGAAAACGATGTGGAAATCCCTATCGCGTCCTTCCGTGAACGCGAGCAGACATAGGAGCCAGCCCTACCCGAGGTTAGATGGAGGCGTGGAGGCGGTCAAGCCTCTCACGATTTCTCAATCACGGAATGCCTGCGTCGCGAGCACCCCCGATGGGCGTCGGATTTGAACCAAAGACGACCCTTCTCCGCCCCTTCGTTCGGCCGTGGTCGCGACGGAAGCGCCTTCCTTCCACCCTCCCAATCCCCCAACGGGGTGATCCTCATCGTGGGCTGCCGGTGTGGTGGCACCTCGCTGATGGCAAGTCTTCTTAGACCGGTGGTTGCTCCCAGATGCGTGGCTGCTTGGCGAGAGGCGTTAACGGGGCACGGTTTCTTCTTCCAGGAACGAGTCCATAAGGTCGCTGAGGAGATTCTTGGTAAGGAGGCGGAAGGGGGAGGCAAACCGTGGAGCAAGCACCCGTGAGGGAATCGAAGTTGTCCCCCACAACACTCCGACACACACCTCCCCCCCTTGATTTCTCCACTCCCGCCAATGTCGTGAAGGCAGTCACCGAGGGAGAGCGCCTGACCTATGGCCACCTCTTCAACCCCTCCTTCGCGACGGAAATCTCGTTGGTGGATCCTCTGCCCCACCAGCGCATCGCGATCTACCGGCACATGCTCGGCCAACCGCGGCTTCGGTTCCTCCTGGCCGACGACGCTGGAGCGGGGAAGACGATCATGGCGGGCCTCTACATTCGAGAAATGCTGGCACGCCGCCTGATTCGTCGGGTCCTCATCGTTCCGCCCGCCGGACTCATCGGGAACTGGGAACGGGAGCTGCGGGTCCTCTTCAACCTCCATTCTCGAATCGTGGTCGGGCCCGACGCCCGGGACGAGAACCCCTTCGCCGGGCCGAGGAGCAATCTGGTCATCGTGAGCATCGACACGCTCTCGGGTCCGCGAATGTTCGCGCGTCTGAGGGAACCTTCCACGATTCCCTATGACCTCGTCATCTTTGACGAGGCTCACAAACTCTCCGCGGATCGCGAATTGGACCACCGCATCCGAAAGACCGAGCGGTACCAGCTCGCCGAGGCGCTCGCGGGGGCACCGATGGAGGAGGAACGGTGGTCGCTCCCCTGGAGTGCGCATCATCTCCTCCTCCTGACGGCGACGCCCCACATGGGGAAGGATACCCCCTACTACTTCCTCTGGCGCCTGGTCGAGCCTGAAGTCCTCTCCACCGAGGATGCGTTCAATCACTACCCGCCGGAGGAACGCGCTCTCCACTTCCTGCGCCGGACGAAGGAGGAGATGGTCTACTTCGACGGTTCCCCGATCTACCCGAAGAGGGTGTCCGACACCCTCAGTTACGACCTGACGCAGGGCGAGGTCAGCGAGCAGCGTCTTTACGACGAGACGACGAAGTACATCCAGACGTTCTACAACAAGGCCCGGATGCTCAACCGGTCCGCGGCGCGCTTCGCGATGAGCGTCTTCCAGAGGCGCCTCGCCTCTTCGACGTGGGCCCTCTTGCGGTCGTTCGAGCGTCGGCTGGCGAAGCTCGACGCGATCATTGGGGCGTTGGGTCGGGGAGAGTACAGCCTTGAAGATCTGATCGCTCGTCAGCGACGCATTGGGGAGGGAGCCCTGGACAAGTCGACGGGAGACGAGGAGGAGTCAGGAGCGGAGGGCGAGGAGAACGAACTCGACGAAGACCGCCTGCTGGCGGGGATCGTGGCCACGAATCTCGCGGAGCTCCAAGCTGAGCGCGGCCAGGTTTTCGAACTTCTGGACCTCGCCAAGGCCGTGTACGCCCTAGGCGAGGAATCCAAGTTCGACGAGCTCCACAAGCTCATCCAGGACCCCCGCTACAAGGACGAGAAGATTATCATCTTCACCGAGCACAAGGACACCCTCGACTTCCTCGTGCGGAAGCTTGAGGCAAAGGGCTACGCGGAGAAGGTCGCGCGCATCCACGGCGTGATGGACTACAAAGAGCGCGAGAGGGAAGTCGACTTCTTCCGTCGCCCTGTAGAGGAAGGCGGCGCACAGTACCTCGTCGGCACGGACGCCGCGGGGGAGGGCATCAACCTCCAGTTCTGCTGGCTCATGGTCAACTACGACGTCCCCTGGAATCCCGCGCGTCTGGAGCAACGCATGGGACGCATCCACCGCTACGGGCAGGTCCACGATCCCGTGGTCATCCTGAACCTCGTGGCGGCGAGCACCCGCGAGGGGCGCGTCCTGAAGACGCTGCTGGAGAAGCTGGAGAGGATTCGCAAGGAACTGGGCTCGGACAAGGTCTTCGACGTCGTCGGCCGCCTGTTCGAGGGGGTGAGCCTGCGGGATTACATGGAGCAGGCCGTGACGGAGGAAGGCGCTCAGGCGGTCGTGCGTCAGCTCGACGGCCAACTGACCAAGGACCGTGTGGAGGCGCTCCGCCGGGAAGAGCGGCGACTCTTCGGTGAGGGAGGCGATGTCGCGAGCGCCCTTGCCGACGAGCGGCGTCGTCTTCAGCAGGAGAGCTATCGGCGATTGCTGCCGGCCTACGTTCGACGCTTCCTGGAGAATGCCCTCCCCCTGCTCGACCTCGGTGTGGACGGAGACCTCGATCGTGTCTTCGCGCTCAAGGCCCTCCGAGCCACCGGTCTGGACCCGTTCTGGGATGTTCTCGACACGTATCCGAGCGACCTTCAGGAGCGTTTTACGCTCCATCGTCCGAAGAAGCCAGGGGATGCTATCTTTCTCCGCCCCGGGGAGCCGGTCTTCGACCGGGTACAGTCCCTTGTCCTCTTGCGGTACGGGGATGCCGCGCTTCGCGGTGCGGTGTTCGTGGACCCAACGACAGATCGAGCCTACCTCTATCATGTGGCGGTGGCGACCGTCGTCCGGCGGGCGGATTCTGGTCTCCCGCCGCTCGCCAACGAGGAGATTCTCGAGCAGCGGCTTGTCGGGCTGCGGCAGGATGAAGGGGGGCAGATCACCGCC